>Ga0070682_100001672_pt1 | contig 12342 bp, 7 predicted proteins | sample KBSC63LmetaG_FD_64668 | JGI IMG/M metagenome (GOLD analysis project Ga0070682, IMG submission 64668) | Corn rhizosphere microbial communities from Kellogg Biological Station, Michigan, USA - KBS C6-3L metaG | ecosystem: Host-associated > Plants > Roots > Rhizosphere | place: USA: Michigan... | reverse complement strand
TAGCGTTATACTTTCAAGGAATGAACCAAGATTATTTTGTCGGACTCGACATTGGTACCAACACTGTACGTTGCGTAGTGGGTATGTTTGATCCAAACGGCGGCAATATGCCTTCGATCATCGGTCATGGCCAGTGTCCAAACCAAGGTATGCGCCGCGGCGTCGTGGTTCATGTTGACGATGTAGCGGATGCCATTATCAAAGCCGTCACCGAAGCCGAACGCATTTCTGGCAAACCGATCAAGCACGCTACAGTCAACGTCAATGGCAGCCATGTTAGCGGAATCAACTCCGAGGGAGTCATTGCAATCAGTGCTGCTAACCGCGAAATTACCCCTGAAGACAGGCTTCGCGTAGAAGAAGCTGCCACCATCGTTAGTCTGCCGGCTAACCGCGAGATAGTCCAATTCTTTGCCAAAAATTACAGCCTCGACGGCCAGCGCAACATCAAAGATCCAGTTGGCATGCATGGCGTCCGTCTAGAAGTTGACGCGCACATTGTGACGGCTTCGTCGCCTAACTTGCGGAACCTCGACATGGCGCTTGAAAAAGCCGAAGTTGAAGCCACTCACCACACCGTTTCCAGCCTGGCCGCCGCCGAAGCCGTGCTGACCCGCCAGCAGCGTGAAGCTGGCACGGCATTAATAGACATCGGCGCTGGTACGACCAATTTGATCGTATTTGAAGACGGCGAAGTCCAGCACGTAGCCGTTCTGCCTATAGGCGGTCAGCACATCACTAACGACTTAGCCATTGGCCTCAAAACAGATATAGACATCGCCGAGCAGGTCAAAGTCCAGCACGCCGATCTGCACACCAACCCCAAGAAAATGAACGCTATGGTCAAAGTAGGTGACAAGGCTTATAGTTTTCAGTTTGAAGAAATAGCTCTCGTAATCGAAGCCCGTGTAGAAGAACTTTTGGAATACGTTGACAAGGAGCTGCAGAAGATCAAGCGGTCTCGGAAATTGCCAGGCGGCATTGTTCTGACTGGTGGCACAGCCAAAATGCCCGGGATCGACGAGTTTACCCGTGACAAACTGCAACTACCAGCGCGCATTGGCAAACTCGAAAACATTGGTGGCCTTGTAGACACGGTGGAGGACGCTGGCTTCACGACAGTTGTCGGCCTAATGCTGCTCGATATGTTGCTCTTGCCAGCCTTGCCGCCAGTCAGCGGCCGAGCCGGTGGCCAGCAGGCGAAGGCGCTACTGGGCAATCTTTTCAACCGATTCAAAGCATAAAATTCGCTCTGCACACATAATTATTTATACCCGTATAAAAGAACGGTTCTTGGCAAACGAGGCATAAATTTCCGCAAATTTAGGTGTGCAAATTTGTTGAACTTCAGTGGTCACTAAGGTATACTACAGACATTATTTAGGGTTATCTTAGGGTTTTTGCGAGGTAATTATTATGGCCGAGATGGTTGCACCAGCTATCGAAACGTTTGCGCAAATCAAAGTAATTGGCGTTGGCGGCGCTGGTGGCGCAGCCATCAATCGCATGGTCGAGGCCGGCATTGAGAACGTTGAGTTCATCGCCATAAACACAGATGCCCAAGCTCTGCATCACAGCAAAGCGCACAAAAAGATCCACATTGGCAAAGATGCCACTCGCGGCTTGGGTGCTGGTGCCGATCCAGCAGTTGGTGAACTAGCTGCGACCGAATCCAAAGACGAAATCCGCGCCGCAATTGAGGGTGCCGACATGGTTTTCGTAACGATTGGCGCTGGAGGCGGTACTGGTAGCGGTGGCGGTCACGTGGTGGCTGAAGTTGCTAAAGGCCTCGGCATCCTAGTCGTTGGTTTTGCTACCAAGCCATTTGCTTTCGAAGGTGAAAAGCGCCGCAAGAACGCAGACATCGCTATCGACAAACTCCGTGACGCTGTCGACACGCTGATCATCATCCCTAATGACCGTTTGCTACAGACCATTGATCGGGACACGCCGCTGATGGAAGCTTTCAAAGTTGCTGATGATGTTTTGCGCCAAGGTGTGCAGGGCATTTCTGACTTGATCACCGTTCACGGACTAATCAACCTCGACTTCGCTGACGTTAAAGCTGTCATGAGCAAGGCAGGCTCCGCTCTCATGGGCATTGGTCGGGCGAATGGCGAAAACCGCGCTATCGAAGCTGCTAAACAGGCTATCGAATCACCGCTGCTGGAGGTTTCCATTGACGGTGCTCGCGGCATCCTATTCAACGTTATTGGTGGAAATGACTTAGCTATGCACGAAATTAACGCTGCTGCCGAGACGATTACCGCCGCTGCTGACCCAGATGCCAACATTATCTTTGGTGCTACCATCAATCCTGATCTCGACGGCGAGGTCATCATTACCGTCGTAGCTACTGGCTTTGACGCTTCGTACTACGCCAAGCGTGGTGAAAAGCCAAGCAGGAAAGAACCTGTATTGTCTGGCGCAACGGTAACTAGTGCTAGGCAGGACGAGAAAGACCTATCAGGCATCGACATGAATCTGGACGATAACGAACCAGCAGCATCTGACTTCCACGATGAGTCACCAGTTCCAAACATCTGGTCAATTAGTGACGATGACGATGAAGCCGAAGAGCACAAAGAAAGCGAAGCTGACGAAGACCATAAAGATAGTGACGAAAAGGAAGAAGCCGAGCAAGACGTAGTGTCCAGCAGCCTAGAAGACGACCTAGAAAAGCCATCATTCTTGCGACGCTTGAGCCGACGCAAAAAGGATGATGACGACGAAAAGTCAGAAGAATAAGTTGCATCAAGCCCTGTTAGTCCGTATTAAATAATACAGCGTTAAATTGCTTGCAAAACACCATAGCTAGGGCTATATTAGATGCACACACCACTATATGTGGAAAATCCAAACCTTGGTGTGCGCACATTAAACGTAAAAAATGCGCCCAAAATTGCCCAAAAACAACGTTTTAAGTGAGTACAAATTTTGTATACTTTTCGTTTCTAGGGCTTCATCGAGCGCATTAATTAGGAGGCAGCATGAAATGCAACCAATGCCAAAGCGAGGACATCAAAGTCATTGAATCTCGCGACGTGGCAGAGGGCCAAGCCATTCGCCGCCGCCGCATGTGTAATGCTTGTGGGGAAAGATTTACGACCTACGAGCGTTTGGAGCGACCGCAGCTCATCGTCATTAAAAACGACGGCACGCGGCAACTCTTCAATCGTACCAAGCTTTTAGCTGGCTTATATAGAGCCTGCGAAAAAACTGCTGTTACCAGCATGGAGCTGGAGAAAGTAGTCGATGCGATCGAACAAGAACTCTATGCCTGCGGCGACCAAGAAGTCCGTTCGAATAAAATCGGCGAACTGGTGATGGATCAATTGGCAAGGCTCAACGAGGTGGCATATGTGCGCTTTGCGAGTGTCTATCGACGCTTCACGGACATTGAAGGTTTCGAAAAGGAACTGTCCATAGTTAAGCAGGGCAAACATATAGTTGCGGAGAGTGAAGCCTAAAGGCTTGACAGCTCTCTCCGGTTTCGAATACACTAACAGTGACTATTCGAGGTCGTAGGGAGCTCGTACGGACAAATCTGAATTGAGAGACAGATGAAGTCCAGAACTCTAAACAAAAACTTAACAAAACTAAAAAACAATAAGAGGTGCTCCGATCAGTTTCTGACCGGTAAGAAAAGAGGGAAATTACCATGGCACAGACAACGTCTCTAGGCGTAAGGCGTCTTTTTACGCCCCCCAAATCTAAGGGTTACGATCAGCTAAAGTGGTCGAAGCGCGATTCTATAATTAAGAACCCGATGACCGACACGGCTGTTTTCGAACAGCGAGGTGTTGAGTTTCCGGAGGGTTGGTCACTTAACGCTATCAACATTGTAGCCCAGAAGTACTTTAGCGGTACTCCGGGCACCAAAGACCGGGAAAGCTCACTCAAGCACCTCATTGACCGTGTCGTTGATACTGTTACGCGCCAAGGCCAGCAGGAAGGCTACTTCGAGAACGAAGTAGAAGCCGAAGATTTCCGCGAAGAGCTGAAATACATCTTGGCCACGCAGCGCGCTGCTTTCAACAGCCCAGTGTGGTTTAACATTGGTGCCCCAGAACGATCACAGCAAGCCAGCGCTTGTTTCATCCTCGCCGTCGAAGATACGATGCCAGCCATCCTCAACTGGTACGTTGAAGAAGGCATGATCTTTAAGGGCGGATCGGGCTCTGGCATCAACGTCAGCGCTATCCGATCATCCAAAGAGCGCCTCGGCAAATCAGCCGGCACCGCTAGCGGTCCGCTGTCATTCATGCGTGGTGCTGACGCCAGCGCCGGCGCTATCAAGTCTGGTGGTAAAACCCGTCGTGCCGCCAAAATGGTGATCCTAAACGTCAGCCACCCAGATGTCGAAGAATTCATTTGGTCTAAAGCTATCGAAGAGCGCAAAGCCCGCGACTTGCAGAGCATGGGCTGGGACATGAGCCTCGACGGCAAAGATTCCTTTAGTATCCAGTACCAGAACGCCAACATCTCCGTCCGCGTCACTGACGACTTCATGCAAGCTGTCCAAAACGACGACGACTGGGATTTGACCGCCGTTACTGATGACAAAGTGGTCAAAACTCTCAAAGCTCGCGATCTGTTTCGACAGTTCGCTGAAGCGGCTTGGGAATGCGCCGACCCCGGCATGCAGTTCGACACCACTATCAACAAGTGGCACACCACGCCGAACGCCGGCCGCATCAACGGCTCAAACCCTTGTTCCGAATACATGCACCTCGACAACTCTGCCTGTAACTTGGCCAGCCTCAATCTGCTCAAGTTCTTGAAAGATGACAACACCTTTGATGTTGAAGCTTTCATTCACACCACAGAACTGATCTTTACCGCTCAAGAAATCTTGGTCGGTTACAGCGAATACCCAACTGAGCGCATCACCAAGAACGCCAAAGCTTACCGTGAGCTCGGTATCGGCTACGCCAACTTAGGCGCACTACTTATGGCGCTTGGATTGCCATACGACAGCGACGAAGGCCGCGCAATTGCTGCTGCCATCACCGCACTTCTGACCGGTCAAAGCTACGCAACCAGCGCTAAGATCGCTCACCGAGTTGGCCCATTCGCCGGCTTTGCTAAAGACCGTGAAGGCATGCTGAACGTTCTTCGCATGCACCGTGCTGAAGTCAGCAAGATCGACGCCAGCCTAGTTCCAGAAGAGTTATTGAGCGCTGCAGCCAGCGCTTGGGACGACGCTGTTGAACTCGGTGAACTGTACGGCGTACGCAACTCACAGGCTTCTGTGCTGGCTCCAACCGGTACCATCGGCCTGATGATGGACTGTGACACCACTGGCATCGAGCCAGACCTCGGCCTAGTCAAGGTCAAGAAGCTAGTCGGTGGCGGTACCATGAGCATCGTCAACCAAACTGTGCCTCGCGCTTTGACCATCCTTGGTTACAGCCAAGCCCAGATCGACGAGATCATAGCCTATATTGACGAAGAAAAGACCATCTTGGGCGCGCCTCATCTAAAGAAAGAGCACGAAGCTGTCTTCGCTTGCTCCATGGGCGACAACCCAATTCACTACCTAGGCCACGTCAAAATGATGGCCGCTGTTCAGCCGTTCCTATCCGGCGCCATCAGCAAGACCGTCAACATGCCCGAAGAAGCTACTGTCGAAGACATCGAACAGATTCACATCGACTCCTGGAAAATGGGCCTGAAGGCTGTCGCTATCTACCGCGATAACTGTAAGGTTGCCCAGCCATTGTCTATGGCCAAAAAAGGCGGCGATGCCAACAATAACGTTGCCGCAGCTGAACCTGTTGCCGCAACTACTGAAGCTATCAACGACCGCATTGTCGTTAATGGCGCAGTCCGCCGCACTTTGCCAAAGTCACGCAACGCCAAGACTATCCGCTTCAAAGTCGCTGATAGCAAGGGTTACGTAACAGTCGGCGAGTTCGAAGACGGCACACCTGGCGAAGTCTTCATCAAGATCGCTAAGCAGGGCTCAACCCTGTCTGGCATCATGGAATCGCTAGCCATCTCTGTCAGCTACGGGTTGCAATACGGCGTACCTCTGAAGAGCTACGTTCACGCGCTGACCAACCTCAGCTTTGCACCGTCCGGCATCACTGATGACACAGAGATCCGCACAGCTTCTAGTCTAGTAGACTATGTCTTCCGACGCTTGGCACTGACTTACCTAAGCTTTGACGATCTGTTAGAGCTCGGTATGGCATCCATCGACGACATGCCTTCAGAAGGTCAAACCAGCCTTTTGCCAGAAGCAGAATCCAAGTCAGCACCAGCACCAATTGTGGCTGCAGCAACAGCTGAACCAGCTCCAAGCACCTCAGCAAAAGCTACCACAACAGTGGTCGTAAATAAGGATGAAGGTGCGCCAATGTGCTTCAACTGCGGCAACCAGACCCAGCGCTCAGGCAGCTGCTACGTCTGCACCAGCTGCGGCAGCACCACCGGCTGCAGTTAATGTGTAGCTAGGACTACCGATGATAAACCCCTGTTATGGCTGCAGGGGTTTATTTTATTTAATCTATATTAACCTAGTGAACCATAGCTAATGCGTTAACGACCTACTAAAGATTCGGTCTAGCAAGGGCTTAAACTATACCCTATTATCCGAGCCATAACCTTACTGGAGCCTATAAAGTAGGCTTAAAACAGCTTATAAAGGGCTAAAACAATATGACCCAGGGACTTCTAAGTACTAGCATAAATATTCTTATAGCTCTAAAAAGCCTAGCTGTCAGTAATCAAGAAGTCACGGTAAGTCTTGCCTACGTCATTTGTGATATATTGTCTCATTTCGACAACGAACAGCTGTCGCAATTCCGATAGGGGCTCAAACTATGCTAAACTGAGTCTAATGAAAGTGCTTATTCTTTACCGGCCTAATTCTGAACATGGACGTACTGTAGAGGAGTTTGTGCATGATTTTCAGGCTAAAAGTGGGTCAAGCCTAGAGGTGTTAAACATAGACACTAGAGAAGGTAGCGCCATGGCCACACTATACGATGTGATGCAATACCCAGCTATATTAGTGCTTCAGACTGACGGTCAGATACAAAGAGCCTGGGAAGGCGAAACACTGCCCCTGATAGATGAAATTGCGGCCTACGCAACTTCTTAGCTGTAATTATTGCTCAATTAGCTTATTTTGCGACAGTTAAAACAGTCCATTCATGACAGGGCAGAATCATCAGGGACAGTGTCAAAGTCTCAAAACACCAGGCCACAAGCGTGTAGTTAAAAATCCCTGAAATGTTAGCTAAACCACATCAAAATTGCACTTCTTGTTGCACAATAATTATTATTAAAAGCAAATTGTAGCAAGACTTGTAACACGTAAAAATTCGTTGTGACAAAACATTCTGTTGTGTTACAAGCGTGTTACTAAAATAGCAATAAAACTGTGTATGTATTGTTCGCAGCAGTTCATAACAAAAATGCTTAAATAGCAAAAATTTTAACTGTACGTTTTTTTCGTACAGCGTATGTATTATGATCATTCACCATATAAATGAGCTAACTAAGGGTAATTGTTAAAATGACACACGACTATCTTTAACTGATTGTGGCTTACAAATTAACAACTAATTAAACCTTAAAATAGACCGTGTGCGACATATGCTCAACCTAGACAGCGATAAGTAGTTAATTAAATTTACCGAACGTTCGCAACCTATATTAAAATCAAAACTTGGCTTATGGCGTAAAGCACTAAAGTAAATTCACTATCGAAAACATTGAAAGCGTAGATCTATATACAAATGTATTTATTACCTTTTACAGAGGTAACTTATATTAGTGATTTATAAACAACGTTGTATTATAGAGTCAGTTTTACTTGCTTTCGCAATTTTTCTTCGCAATTTCATAACTAGCCTTAAGAGGTGTGCTATAATAGCTCTACAATTTGTTTAATCCGATTGAGCGGCTATCAACCGCAAGGAGTGGAAAGAACGGTTTACTCCTAGTAGACTCCACCGGGCAAGCCCGTTACAGCTGCAATCAAGAGCTTTTGAGACACCTCAAAGGAAACCGGATGGTACCTCCTGACCACAGGATCCGGTAACCAGAAGAGGTGTTTATTTGTTTAAGGAGAGATATGAAGTACAAGCAAGGCACAAGACGCAAGGCCATCGAGTACGAGAAAGACCTCGTCAAATACTGGAAACAGCATAAGACTTTTGAAAAGTCAGTTGAGCAGCGTCCAGTCGGTGATGCCTATGTTTTCTATGATGGGCCGCCGTTTATTACAGGGGTGCCGCACCATGGAACTCTGCTTTCGAGCATCATCAAAGATGCTGTGCCGCGCTATTGGACTATGAAGGGCAAGCGAGTAGAGCGCGTCTGGGGTTGGGATTGCCATGGCTTGCCAGCAGAAGTGTTTACAGAAAAAAAGCTTGGCATCGAAGATAAGCGCGACATCGGCACCAAAGTTAGCCTCGAGACTTACATCAACACCTGTCGTCAAAATATGATCCAAACAGGTAGCGAATGGGAAGACACTATCGATCGCATCGGTCGTTGGGTAGACTTCAAGGGTGCTTACAAGACAATGGACAAAGACTACATGGAAAGTGTCTGGTGGGCCTTCAAGCAGCTATACGAGGCCGGCAAGATCTACGAAGGCGAAAAGGTGCTTTTGTACTGTACTCGCGACGCTACGCCTATCAGCAAGGCCGAAGTGGCGATGGATAACTCCTATCAGGACGATACGGACCCCTCCGTATACGTTAAATTCAAACTGGTTGATACAGACGCTTATCTCTTGGCTTGGACAACCACGCCCTGGACGGTACCTTCAAACAGCGCTATCGCGGTTAATAAAGATTTAGAGTACGCCGAAGTCGAGCTAAATGGTGAGCATTTCATACTGGCCAAAAGCTTGCTAGACAAAGCCCTAACAGATGAAAAACACCAAGTGTTGTCATATAAACTTGTCAGGACTTTTAAGGGCGCAGAGCTGGTAGGCAAGAGCTATGAGCCAGTAGTCGACACCTATAAAGACCTGGGCGACAAAGCTTTCCATATCTGGCATGGAGATTTCGTAAACGATGAAGATGGTACGGGTATTGCCCACGAATCGCCGGCTTATGGCGAGGATGACTACCTACTTAGCAAGCAAGAAGGCTTTCCGTGGGTGCTCAACACTGACGAAAATGGATTCTACACTGAAGGTGACTGGCAGGGTCAGAACGTCTGGGAAGCCAACAAGCAGATCGCTAAAGACCTACAGTCGCGCGGCGCTGTCTGGAAGATAGACTATATCCGCCACAGCTATCCGCATTGCCACCGCTGCAATACGAAACTGATGTACCGAGCTCACCCGAGCTGGTTCATGGACATCAATAATCAGCGTGAATTAATGCTCGAACAAAACGGGAACATCAACTGGTTTCCCGAACATATAAAGTACGGACGTTTTGCGAAAACAGTCCAATCCGCCCCTGACTGGAACCTCAGCCGCGACCGCTTCTGGGCTACAGCTATGCCAGTCTGGAAAGCGACCGGCAAGGACGGCAAAGAGCATATCAAGGTCGTTGGCAGCTATGCCGAGCTGAAGGAGCTTTCCGGTGTGGAACTTGAAGATTATCATCGGCCATGGATCGACGATGTCAAATTTACTCTCGATGGTTTGGAGTATGAGCGTATCGATAAGGTGCTGGACTGCTGGTTCGAGTCAGGTTCAATGCCTTTCGCTCAGTTCCATTACCCGTTTGAGAATGTAGAGAAGTTTGAACAGAACTTCCCCGGTGACTTCATCGCCGAATATGTCGGGCAGGTTCGAGCCTGGTTCTACTACCTGCACACTGTGTCTGTGGGGTTGTTTGGCAAAAACTCATTTAACAACGTAGTTGTAACCGGTACCTTGGCCGGTAATGACGGCCGCAAGATGAGCAAGAGCTACGGCAACTTTACGGATCCTAACGAACTCATGGATGAATACAGCGCCGACGCTTTACGATTCTTGCTGCTAAGCTCGCCGGTGTTGAACGGTGAAGATTTCTCACTGCAAGATAAAGAAGTAGCCGACGTTGCTCGCAAACTTTCCATGATCTGGAACATGTATGATTTCTTCACTCTTTACGCCGATGTTGATGGTTGGGAATGGGATGACTCGCTGGAAGACCCATCGGCTAAGCTTACAAACCCGTTAGACCAATGGATAGTCAGCCGCGTACACCAACTAATTAAAGAAGTTGATGGGCATATGCAGCGAAATGATCTGCCAAACGCCATAAAGCCAGTGCTGCCTTTCCTGGACGATGCCAGCAACTGGTATGTCCGCCGCAGCCGCAAGCGTTTCTGGAAAAGTGATAACGACTCTGACAAGGCGGATGCCTACCGTACACTACATTACGTCCTAGTCCAATTGAGTATGGTTTTGGCGCCGTTTACGCCTTTCCTTGCGGAAGAGCTTTACCGACAGCTGACAGGAGGTGAATCTGTTCATCTTTTGGACTGGCCAAAAGCTGGGCACGTGAACGAGCTTGTCATTCAACAGATGAAACAAACCAGGGAAGCAATCACACTAGGGCTAGCCCAAAGAGACGAAGCTGGCATAAAGGTCCGTCAACCCTTGGCTTCGGCCACAGTCTGGAATGCCTTTGAGCCTGGCGAAGCAGTCAGTCAATACCAAAGCTACCTGGATATCATTGCCGAAGAACTAAACGTCAAGCAAGTAAGTGTAGATTTCCCTGGAGAGCACAAGCAAACAGATGACAATACTAGCATCGGAATTTCATTGGACACCAAGCTGACAAAAAATCTTAAAGATGAAGGGCTTATGCGCGAGGTCGTGAGAAATATACAACAAGCTCGCAAGCAGGCTGGTTTGGACGTCGATGATCGCATCGATCTGGTGCTTGATTCGGGTGATGAGGAACTGTCTACATTAGTACATAACAACAACGATTTAACAGGGATAATTTGCCAAGAAACCCTAGCCCTGTCGTTGAATAAATTAAAACAAAGTGACTTTGAGACGACCGCAAAAATTGATGGTAAAGAGCTGAACATCGGTATTTCTAAGTCTAAAAAGTAAAACTACGCTTCAGCGCAAACCTCAAAGGCATCGTGGGGAAGTAGTGCTGGTCAGAAAAAAGTGTTGAACAAGATGCCATAAGAGGCTTTACAGGGGCGAGCAATTTTGGTATCATCTAATGACATGAAAAAAGCAGTTATCCAAACTGGCGGCAAACAATACCTTGTTAGCGAAGGTGAGACTATTGAAGTCGAACTCCTGAAGCTAAGTGGTAAAAGCGCTGAATTTGAAGCATTGCTGGTAATCGACGGCGACACCACTAGTGTTGGCGCACCTACAGTCTCTAAGTCTAAAGTGACTGCAGAAATTGTAGAAGCTGATAAACAAGCCGACAAAGTCACCAGTATTCGCTACAAGGCTAAGAAGCGAGTCCATAAGGTTCGTGGCCACCGACAGCACCAAACAGTTATCAAGATCTCTAAGATTTCCTAAAAATCTATCATCTACCATTGAAAAAGCTTCGAGTTAGTTCGGGACTTTTTAGGTTAAAGCGCCTAGTCCACTACTTATTCAGCAAATTGCTTGTGGATAAGTTTTTGTATTCAAAAAACCAGCTGTGTAAATGACTACAATACTGGTAACTAGTTTAATCAGATAAATAACCTTAAACAACGCATATTAAAGTGTAAAATCACTACAATGAAGTATTATTTATAACGAAAATCGATGTGACTATTGCTATAAAACCTTTAATTTTTTGAATATAAAAAATACTCAAAAACCCTTGTAGACCCGTTTTGGTAGGTAGATACTGTTTGTACAGGATTAACGTAGTACGTGACGATAATCCTAACCAACAAACATTGGTTAAAACCAAACAAAAAGCCAAATCGGGCTATCTTGGCCAAATATGACCTAGATAGCCCGCCAAGCTCACACTTGGTAACCAAACAAAAACTAAAAAACAAATGCAAAAACAGACCTCACGTAAGAGATTATTGTTGTTTAGCACCCTCAGGAGCAGCCTGAAGAGGGTGTTTTTTGTTGGTTCACGAAGTACATTTATCACCCCTGTTTTTTCTATACGCGCGCGGGCGCAGCACGTGCATGTACGCGTGGGTGAGGTGTCCAGCTGTGCAGCTAACAGGTTGTTTTTCTATACGCGCGCGGGCGCACGTGCGCTTAGGCACATTCGAGGGCAGCTAGCACAGCACCGCGCCTTGGCTGCTAGCTTGTTACTGGCTGGCGCTATGCTGGTGAGCTTGGGCTTGAGCCTGCTAAACCCGGTTCAAACCCAAGCTGCCGTCAGCGACAACCTGAACTTCCAGGCTCGACTAGAAGGCAGTGATGGTTCGATTACCTCCGATGGA
>Ga0070682_100001668_pt1 | contig 12349 bp, 11 predicted proteins | sample KBSC63LmetaG_FD_64668 | JGI IMG/M metagenome (GOLD analysis project Ga0070682, IMG submission 64668) | Corn rhizosphere microbial communities from Kellogg Biological Station, Michigan, USA - KBS C6-3L metaG | ecosystem: Host-associated > Plants > Roots > Rhizosphere | place: USA: Michigan... | reverse complement strand
ATCAAATACGGAGCGGATCCGATCGAGATCCGAGCGACGCCACAGCCGGGGGAGATCGTCTTCGAGGTCGCCGACCGCGGCCCGGGGGTGCCGGTCGGTCAGGAAACGCGCATCTTCGACAAGTTCCAGCGCGCGGGCGCGGAAGCGAGGGCTGGCGGCGTGGGGCTCGGTCTCGCGATTTGCCGCGCGATCGCGCTGGCCCACGGCGGGCGGATTTGGGTGCATCATCGCGAAGCCGGCGGCGCCGCATTTCGCTTCGCTCTGCCCATCGAGGGGCAGCCACCCGCGCTCATCGAATCCGAGGAGACGCTCGCACCACCGAATTCGAAGCCATGAACGAGACCGGGGCCCTCATCTTGGTGATCGACGACGAGTCGGCGATGCGACGCTTCCTCCGCGTCTCGCTCGAGAGTCACGGCTATCGCTGGGCGGAGGCCGAGAGCGGACGCGAAGGGCTCGCGCAGGCGGCGCAAAGAAATCCCGAGCTCGTGCTGCTCGACCTCGGGCTGCCGGACCAGGATGGGCTGGAAGTGACGGCCCGGCTGCGTGAATGGGCGAAGATGCCCATCATCGTCATCTCGGCCCGCGGACAGGAGGAGGACAAAGTGCGCGCCCTCGACGCCGGCGCGGACGACTACCTCACGAAGCCTTTCGGCGTGAACGAGCTCTTGGCGCGCATTCGCGTCGCGCTGCGCCATGCGCACGGCGCGACGGGCCCCTCGGCCCCGGTGCTCGAGATCGGCGCGTTGAAGCTCGACCTCGAACGGCGCGAGGTGTTCGTCGACGGGCGCGAGATCCACCTCACCCCGATCGAATACAAGCTCCTGACGCTGCTCGCGAGGCACGCGGGCAAGGTGCTCACCCACCGCCAGATCTTGAAGGAGGTTTGGGGCCCGAACCAAGCCGACCACGTCCACTACGTCCGGGTTCACATGGCCGAGCTCAGGAAGAAGATCGAGCAGAACCCCGCCCGCCCGACCTGGCTCGTGACCGAGCCCGGCGTCGGCTACCGGTTTCGCGACCGCCCCGCGGAGAGCCTCGAATGAGACACGGATACCTGGTGGCGCTCGTTCTGGCCGTGCTGCTCGCGGCCTGTCACGGAGCTCCGAGGAGCTACCTGGTCGAGCTCGACGAAGCGCGCCACAAGACCGCCGATCTGCGCGTTCAGTTCACGAAGGCGAACGACCTCTCGAATCGGGCCGTGCTGGCCGACACGGACGCGTCTTCGACCCAGTTCGCGCGCGATGCCGAGGCGACGCTGAAGCTCGCCGAGAGCGATGTTTCCGCGCTCAGGGCCGTGCTCCGAAGTCTCGGCTACCCGCGCGAGCTCCGCATGCTCGAGACCTTCGAGCAGAGCTTCGCCGAGTACAGGAAGGTCGACCGGGGACTCCTTGCGCTGGCGGTCGAGAACACCAACCTGAAGGCACAGCGCCTCGCGTTCGGGAGCGCGCGCGAAGCGGCAGACGGCGTGCGGGCGGCGCTCGCCACCGTGGTATCCGGCGCTGCCGCAAAGGACCGCCCGAAGCTCGACGAGCTCGCCGGCCAGGTGCTCTTGGCCGTGCGCGAGATCCAGGTACTCCAGGCGCCGCACGTCGCCGAAGCCGACGACGCGACGATGACGCGTCTGGAGAACGAAATGAAGGCGTTGAAAGACAAGGCGCACACGGCGCTGGGCGCCCTGACCGGGCTCGTCGACCCGCGCGCCCGGTCGGAGCTGGCGGCGGCTGCGGCCGCGCTCGAGCGCTTCGACGGCATCAACACCGAGCTCGTGAGCTTGTCGCGCCGCAATACCAACGTTCGCTCGCTGGATCTCGCGCTGCGCGTCAAGCCGCCCTTGGCGGCCGCCTGCGACGACAGCTTGCGCGCTCTCCAAGAGGCGCTGGCAACGGAGGGCGACCAGAAGGTTCGCTCGCCGTGAGGTCGGGGGGCCGAGGCGAGGGGGTCCGCTCGGTGTCGTCACGCGGCCGTCAACGTCTCGCCGTTGGCACGCCACGGCAGCAGGCGTAAGCGAAGCAAATGCGCCCCTTCTCTTGCGCGGCCGTTGCTCTGCTCGGCGCCTGCTCGTCCGCGCTCGACGGGGCACCCGCGGCCGTCCCGACCTCCATTCCTCCGGTGCCGGCCAGCGCCGTGCTCGCCACTCCCCCCGCGGCGGAGGTGCGACTGGTCGTGGCGGTCGTCATCGACCAGCTGCCGAGCTGGGCGCTCGAGCGCTACCTCCCGCTGCTCGATGCGGACGGCGCGCTCCGCCACGCCGTGGCGACCGGCGTCTACTACGAGCGAGCGCGCTACGACTACGCCGGCACCTACACGGCGCCCGGCCACGCGACGCTCTTCACCGGTGTCCTGCCGCGCGAGCACGGTGTCGTGGCCAACGAGGTGTGGGATCCGCGAAGATCCAAGGTGATCTCGGTGGTCGACGATGCCGAGCACGGCGTGCTCGGGAGCGACGAGCAGTTCGCGAGCCCGCACGTGCTGCGCGCGCCGACCGTGGCCGACGAGCTCGAACGGGAGACGAACGGTCGCGCGCTGACGCTCTCCATCTCCCTCAAGGATCGCGCTGCGGTCCTTCCCGCGGGGCAGCACCCGGATCTCGCGCTCTTCTACGACGCGAAGCGCGGCGTCTACACGACGTCCGTTTGGTACGCGGGTGTCGTGCCGAATTGGCTCGCGAACTTTCAAGCGCAGCATCCGATCCTGGCGTCGCTCGGCGTTTGGGAACCGAACGACCGCGCCGCGCTCGCGCGCTTGCTCGGTCCGGATGCCGCGACGGGGGAGAGCGATTGGCAGGGCCTCGGCAACGCTTTTCCCCACGATCCACGCCGCTCGCCCGAGCCGCTCACGGCGCTGCGCGCGACGCCGTTTGCCACCGAGTACCTGTTCGAGGTCGCGCGTGCCGGCGTGCGCGCGCTCGGGCTCGGCAACGACGAAGTGCCCGATCTCCTGATGCTCTCGCTGTCGTCGGTCGACTACGCGGGCCACCTGTTCGGTCCGGAATCGTGGGAGTACGCGGATAGCCTCGTGCGTGCCGATCGCGCGCTCGGGCGCTTCCTCGCGGAGCTGCCGTCGGGGACGCGCGTGCTCTTGACGAGCGATCACGGGGTTGCGCCGCTGCCCGAGCGCTCGCTCGAGCGCAGCCGCCTGGCGCTGCGACTGCCGACGAAGAAGGTTGCGGCTGCCGTGAATCAAGTGCTGGTGACGAAGCTCGGGCTCACCGCGCCACCCGTGGCGTCGTACACCGAGCCTTTCGTCTACCTTTCGGCGGAGGCGAAAGGCTCCCCGGCCTATCCGACGATCCTCGCCGCCGTTCAGCGAGAATTCGAAAAGGTGTCGGGCGTTGCAGCCGTTTACGCGGTGCGCGAGCTCGTCCTGCGCGAGCCACGAAGCGAGCTCGAGGCGCTGGCGCGCGCGAGCATCACCGACGACGCGGCGGGCGAGCTGTTCGTCGTTCCGTCGGAGCTCAGCATCGTGGACCCATCGAACCCTGGCGGGTCGGGCACGAGCCACGGCTCACCATGGGGGTACGATCGCTTCGTGCCCGTGCTGTTCTGGGGCCACGGTATTTCGCCGCGCAGGGAGACGGCCGAGGTTCCCGTGCTCGGCGTGGCTCCGACGCTCTCGGCGCTGCTCGGGATCACGGCGCCCGCCGGGGCGCGCTCGGCGCCGCTGTCCGGCGCACCTTGAGCGTGCACGTCGCGGCTCGGCGTGGGACCTAGCCGCGCACGCTGCGCATCACCGCGTCGAAGACGTGGCCGTTCGTCGCGATGGCCTCGGGCGCGGTGTGCGTGGCTTTTCCCGTGAAATCCGTGAGCGTTCCGCCCGCTTCCGTGAGCACGGGCAGGAGCGCAGCCGTGTCCCAGAGGGCCATCACGGGGTCGAGGGAGATTTCGGCGCGACCGGTCGCGACGAGCGCGTACCCGTACGCGTCGCAGAAGCCACGCTCGGTGCCGCACGCGGCGAGGAGCCGCTCGACCTCCGCGCCCCGGCCGAATTTCTTCGCGTGCTTGATGCCGGCGTGGACCAGCCGTGCTTCGGCGAGCTCGCGCACGCCCGAGACGCGTGCCGGGCGCCCGTTCCAGCGGCAGCCGAGCCCGCGCGCCGCGTAGACCGTCTCGCGCAGGGCCGGGAGGTGAATCACTCCCGCGACCGCTTCGCCTTCCCACTCGAACGCCACGAGCACGGCGTAGATGGGCACGCCGCAGATGAACGATACCGTCCCGTCGATGGGGTCCAGGATCCAGCGGGCGGGCTCGGTGCCGACCTTGACGCCGAACTCTTCACCCACGATGCCGTGCGTGGGGAAGGCGCGCTCGATGCGCTCGCGCAGTCGCTCCTCGGCGCCGCGATCGGCCGCCGTGACCGGGGTTCGGTCGGCCTTGAGCTCGACCGGAGGGCTCGCGTTGAAGTAGCCGAGCGTGAAGGAACCCGCGAGCTGCGCGGCGTCGACCGCGAAATCCAGGGTCTCGCGCAGGGTTTTCTCGTCGAGCGCCGCCATCGCGCGTCGAGACTACACGAGCCTCCGCGGCTCCGGTAGTCAGGCCGACAGCTCGACCGGTCTCGCCTTCCGTGACGCTGGCGAGCTACTGTCCTCCCGAAGGACAACGCCGAGCTTTGATCCCGAAGGTCGCCCACTTCATCTGGCTCGGTCCGGGCCTCCTGTGGGTGCACCGATTGGCGCTGCTCTCCGCGGCGAAACGCGGCGGCTTCGAGCAGGTGGTCCTGCATCACGACGGTGCGCTCGCGGGCCACGTGCCCGCCGACCTGGCCGAGGTGCCGAGCATCGAGCTCCGTACCCTCGATCCGATCGGGCTCGTCGAGTCGGCCGGGGGCGGGGCGCTCGTGGCGTGTTACCGCGCGCTCGAAGCGCCCGCCGCGCGGGTGAACCTGCTGCGGATGGCGGTGCTCGCACGCGAAGGGGGCGTGTACCTGGACGCCGATACCGTCACCCTTCGAAGCTTCGACGAGCTCACCGCGGCGGGCGGCGCGTTCTGCGGCGAAGAGCGGCTGATCTTTCCCGGGCCGCACAGCTCGAGCCTTTCTCGCCTCCACCCTTCGGCGCTGGCCCGCATGGCGCTGCGCGACGTTTTTCGGCGCTTGCCGGGCGGCTACCGCGGATTTCGGCACGTCGAGCGCTTCTACCCGAAGGCCGTGAACAACGCCGTCCTCGGCGCCGAGGCGAACCATCCGCTCCTCGTCGAGCTCCTGGCGCGCGCGGCGCGCTTGTCGGCGTCGCGGCGCACGGTGCGCTACGCGCTCGGCACGCACCTCTTGCAGGAGGTGGTCGCGGACTACGCGGGTTCGGATCTGCACGTCCTGCCGCCCGAAGCGTTCTTCCCGCTCGGGCCGGAGATCAGCGAGCACTGGTTTCGCGAACGCCCAGGCGTCGAGCTCGACGAGGTGCTCGGTCCGCGAACGCTGCTCGTGCACTGGTACGCCTCGGTGCGAACGCGGCAGTACGTCGAGCAGATCGACGCGAGCTTCGTCGCGGCCCACGCCGAGCGCCAGTTGTTCTCCGCGCTCGCGCGGCGCGCGCTCGGCTAGCGGCGGGCAGCGCCCGTCAGGTGCTCTGCCGGGTGAGTTGGTCTTGCACGATGCTGCGCAGCTTTTCCGGCAGGAAAGGCTTGTCGATCGTCAGGTTGGGCACGCTGTCGAGGAACTCACGGGCGTGCGGAGCGAACGCGCCGCCCGTGAGAAACACGATCTTCTTGGTTTCCGTGGGAGCGAAGCGAGCGAGCTCCTGCCAGAAATCCACGCCCGTTTTGTTGGGCATCATCACGTCGCACAGGATGACCTGGAAGCGCTCGCCGCGCCGGAGCAGCGCGAGGGCTTCCTCGGTAACGGTCGCGGTCACCACTTCGTGGTCCGGCGCGAGCGAGCGACGCACCGCGGCCGCGACCATGGGATCGTCGTCCACGACGAGGATGCGCCCGCGGAGCGGGATGCCCAACTGGGACGGCGGAGCGCTCGACGGGCGCTCGGCCTTTCGCTCCGTGATCGGCACGAGAATCGTGAAGGTCGAGCCCTTGCCCTCGCGGCTCGTCACCTGGAGCTCACCACCGATGTCCTCGACGAGGCGCCGGCAGATCGTCAGGCCGAGGCCGGTGCCGCCGCCGGCGGGTCGCGTGCTGAAAAACGGCGTGAAGATGTGCTCGAGGAGCTCGTTCGACATGCCGACGCCGGTGTCGGAGATTTCGACCACCACCCGCGCGTCTTCGACGCGAGCGGCCACGTGAATCAGATTCCCTTCGGCCCGCCCTTCGGGGATCGAGTGGGCGGCGTTGATGACGAGGTTCAAAAAGACTTGCCCGAGTCGCGCCTCGTTGGCCTCGATGAGCGGCACTTCGTCGAAGGCCTTCACGAGCCGCGCGCGATGCCGGATCTCGTGCCAAGCCATGCGCAGCGTCGAATCGAGCACCTCGCGCACGTCGACCAGCGTGCGGCGCGGCTCCTCCGTGCGCGAGAACAGTCGCAGGTCGCGCACGATGAGACGCACGCGCTCCGCCGCCTCGCGCGCGTCGCGCACCTCCTCCAAGACCTCCCCCGTGACGCCCATGGCTTGAAGATCGGCGACGGCGAGCTCGAGATTGGCGATCACGGCGGCGAGCGGATTGTTGATTTCGTGGGCCACGCCCGCGGCGAGCGTGCCCACGGAGGCGAGCCGATCGGTGGCGACGAGCTGCGCCTCGGACTGGCGTCGCCCCGTCGTGTCGCGCACCGTGACGATGGCGCCCGCCTCGCCGGCAAGCGGCCCGATGCGGCACGAGAGCCAGCTCGCGTCGTCGGCACCGCCGTTCGCGAGCACCTCGATCGTGGCGGGCTCGCCGCTCTTCATCGCGGCTTCGAGCACGCTGCGCGCGGAAGCTCGGAACTTCGGCGCCATCAGCTCATAGAAGGACTTACCGATGAGGTCGGCGCCCGGACCTGCACTCAGCTTGCTGGCAAAGCGCACGATGCTGTCCGCATCGAGCTCGAAGATCGGGTCGGGCGAATGCTCGAGGATGGCGCGCAGGCGCTCGAGGATCGTGAACTGTCCCGAATGCTTCGGCACGGGACCCGCGCGACCGTCCTCCGCACGCACCTCCGCGTCCGCAGCGTCCGACTCGGCCGCGCCCTCTTGTTGGAGCCGCGAAGGGCCAGCCATCGAGGCGAAGCGCAGAGTATGGGGACCCGCCCCTCCGATGACAAGCTCAGCGCTCAGCGCCCGGGCAGCGGCCAGAGTGGTCTTTTCCGACCAGGCTGTGGCCGGATCCGTCCGCGGCCTTGTGAGGTTTTTTGCGCGAGGCCTGCCAGGTGCCTCGCGAGCGGTTTTTCTCACCTGTAATCGCTTGGCACGTAGGTTGCTGCGTCCATCCACCCTTGGCGTTCAAACACGATCGCGAACCCTGGAGAGCACCTGCCCATCTCGTCGGACGGGTGCTCGTCGTCGACGATGAACCGCTCCTGCTGAAGAGCGCAGAGCGGATGCTGGCCACTCGCGGTCTTCGAGTCCTGGGCGCGCTGGACGGACCTACCGCGATCAAAGAGGCGGACCGGGCCGGCGAGCTCGAGCTGCTGGTTACCGATATCTGCCTGCCCGGGATGGACGGCACCGAGCTCGCGGAGAGCCTGCGGGACAGCCGGCCGAACCTCAGGGTCCTCTTCATGTCGGGGCTCGATGCCGACCAGAGCCGGGTGACCCTTCCGGAGGATGGGACGTGGGCCTTTCTGCCCAAGCCCTTCACGGGGCGCGATCTCGACCAGCGCCTCCGGATGCTCCTCGGGCCGGCCGGGGAGGGGTCACCCGAGCGTTCGGGGTGACGGCACGCTTCGGGATCGATATATTCGCCGCGCCCCTGGCCCCGCCGGGGGGAAGTAACCGTCACACGAGGAGATCATGCGAAAGCTCTGCTTGGCAACCATCGTGCTCGCCACCGCGTGCGGCGGCGCCGCTGTGCCCCAGGAAACGCTCACCGCTGCGAAAGCAGCAGTTGCGGGGGCGGAGGTAGCCGGCGCCGCGTCGGAGCCGAAGGCGGCTCTGCATCTCAAACTCGCCAAGGAGCAGCTCGCGAAAGCCGAGAAGCTCATTGCCGACGGAGACAATGAAGAAGCCGCGCGCGAGGTCGACCGCGCTCAGGCCGACGCGGATCTCGCTTTCTCGCTCGCAAAAGAATCCGGCGCCAAGAAGGAAGCCGCGGACACCCAAGAGCAGCTCGATCGGCTGAGGCATCGCTCGAAGTAGGGCGTTCGCCCCACGGCACTCACGGAGATGATCATGAATCGCTTCAAGATCGGTTGGTTACTCGCTATCCAGGCCCTCGTCGGGTGCAGCACGCCGTTGCCGCCCCAGGAGCTCTTGCAGGCGCGCAGCGCCTACAATGCCGCGTCGAAGAGCGCGGCCGTCCAGCTCGCGCCCGCGCAGCTCGACACCGCCAAGCAATCCCTCGAAAAGGCCGAGGCCTCGTTCAAAGAGGACGGCGACGATCAGTCCACGAAGGATCTGGCGTACATCGCCGGCGTGCGCGCGCAGGTGGCCGTCGCCGAGGCCGGTCGCGAGCAGGCGGCCCGCAACAAGGCGAAGATCGATCACGATTTCAGGAACTCGCAACTCGACGCGCTCGACTCCAGCAAGAGCCAGCTCGAGCAGGAGAAGGCCGCTCGGGCCAGCGCCGAGAAGGCGCGCCTCGCAGCGGAAGCGAGCTTGAAGGAGCTCGCCAACGTCAAGGAGGAGTCACGCGGCGTGGTGATCACGCTCTCGGGCTCCGTGCTGTTTGCGACGGGCAAGAGCATGCTGCTGCCGATCGCGCAGAACAAGCTCGCCGAGGTCGCGAAGGCGCTTTCGGACCAGGGCTACAAGAGTCTGCTCGTCGAGGGTCACACCGACTCCCAGGGCAGCGTCGACAAGAACATGGCGCTCTCGCAGGAGCGCGCCCAGTCGGTGCGGTCGTACCTCGTCTCGCAGGGCATCCCGTCCGACAAGATCCGCGCTGAGGGCATCGGGTCGAGCCGCCCGGTGGCCGACAACAGCACGGCCGAGGGCCGCGCCAACAACCGTCGCGTCGAGATCGTCGTCGAGCCGAACCGCAAGTAGGCGCGGGGCCTCAGCCGAGGTCGAGAAGCGCCAGTCGCGCCGCCTCGGGTGAGGTGCGCGCGACGATGGCGGCGGCGTCCGCGTCGGACGTCGCCGCAAGGCGCGCAACGAGCGCAAAGTAGTCGCCTTTCTTGCGCAACAGGTGCGTGAGGCGCGCAGCGGGGGAGCCCTCGACGCACCACTGCCGGGCAGCGAGCGCGAACACGCGCCGGTACGCCGCGGGCGCGAAGCGCAGCGCCACGTGGTCGAGCACGAGGTGCGGCATGCCCGCCCCCGCGACCCGACCGAGCACGGCGTTCACGACGTTCATCGCGAGCGCCTGGTTGCACGCGCGATAGGGGTGGAGCCGCACGAAGCGCTGGTGGAAGTCAGCGAGCCCGTCGAGGGCTCCCCGCTGGTCGTCCTTCGCCGCGGCGCGGACGGCGCCACGGAGCGCTCCGAACAGGCTCTCGGCATGGGCGACCGTGAGCGGGCGGGGCGGGAGGAACCAGGCGGCCTGCGTCGTGTCGCCGTCCGCGCGGCCCGTGACGATGCTGCCCCAGCCGAGGCCGTCGTCCACGTGCTCGCGCCGCGGGAGGGTCGCCTCCGGATCGCCCGTGAGCTCGGCGAGGAGCGCGGCGTAACCCTCTCCGCCGAGCAACGGCGCCTGCACGCGTGGCCCCTCGAGCAGGCGCGTTCCTTCCGAGGTCTCCTCCGTGCGGGAGGCGGCGTGCCACAGCGCGCCGGGCAGCAGGCCGCGCCGCACGACGCGGCTCTGGGGTCGGTAGAACGAGCGCTCGCCTTCGCCGAGGAGGGCGACGACGTGGAGCTTCGAGAGCTCGGCGAAGCTCTGTCGTGCGTCGTCGAGGCAGGCTTCGAGCTCGCCGACACGCGCGCGCACGGCGGCCATGTTTGCCCAATAATTGCGCTCGATTTCATACGGCGCGCCCGGGAAGCGCACGAGCTCGGTCCCTGACACGGCGCGCTCGAGCGCCGTAACGGCGTGCGGCGCGAACAGCGCGACACCGAACGCCGCCTGGAGCAACGCCTGCTCCGCGTCGCGCTCGAGCGCCGAGCTCGTGCGTGCCGTGGCGAGCGTGGCGCTGCCGTCGAGCGCGGCGAGGAACGCGGCGACGCGCTCGCGCGGTACCCCCGGCACGACGATGGCGCGCGGCAACGTTCCGCCGGCGAGCACGGCGCCGGCGCTCGATTCGCTCACGGTGAGGCCGAGCGGCGCGAGGAGCACGTCGTCGTCGCGCGCTTCGAAGCGCACGCGCGCGTCGGTGCGCAGGTAGTCGTCTCCGGTTTCGGGCGTCTCGCGCAAGAAGCGCTCGTAGGCGACGCCCGCGGGTCCGAGGTCGGGCTCGGCCTGCGTGAAGGCTTCGGACATCACGCGAGCGCCTCGGCGAGGCCTGCGGGCGTGCTCGGCACCACATGCAGCGCGTCCGGCCATTGTCCCGGGCCAAGCGGGTATTCGAGCGGCATGAGCTCCGCCACGATCGAGTCGAGGTTTTCGCGCAGGTGGCGCGAGCTTGGGTCGAGGCGCCGCACGATGACGAGCCCCGACGGGGGCGTGAGGACGGTGACGATGCGCAGATCCGCGCGGTGACGCGCGAGCGCCCAGGCCGCCTTCCAGGTGTCGCCCACCCAGAACCGCGTGGCGCGCTCGCGTCGTGCGGCGACGGGCGCGACGGGCAGACAATCGTGGAGCACGATCGTGCTCTGGGGGCCGGACCACGCTTCGGCGCCGACGAAGTCGGCGAGGGCCGCCTCGAACAGGTGGAGCCCGTCGATGAAGGTGAGCTCGACGGGGCGCGGACCGAACAGCTGCTCGCGCTTTCGCTCGGCGAAGAACGCGGCGCTCGTCTGGCGGATCACGCGCGCCCCGGGGGGCAGGGGACGCTCGAGCGGCGCTTCCACGGGGTCGACTCCCACCGCAATTTCCGAGGCCGTCGCGAGGGCGAGCGTCGCGCCGCCGGCGACGCCGATCTCGAGGTACGTTTTCGGTTGGAGGGCGGCGTGGATGGCGCGCAGCACCTCGCGATACGACGGCCCCGGCATGAGCAACGCGGCGAGCGTCGAGAAAGCGCCCGGATAGTCGGGGTAGAGCGCGATGAGGCGTGCCAGCGCTTCCACGGCGCCGGGCGTGTCGCCGGAACGCGCGCGCATTTCCGCCAACACCGAAAGTGCATTCTCGTCGTCGGGCCGCGCGCGGACGAGCGCGGCCACCTCGCTCTCGGCAGCGCTCTGCTGGCCGGCGAGGAAACGCGCCACGGCCAGGGTGAGCGCGAGGCTCGGATCGCCCGTGAAAGTCGGGCCGAGCGCCGCGCCCAGCGCGAGGACCTGGTCGTAGCCGCCACGCTCCAGGCACTGCCGCGCAAAGAAGACCAGCTCGCCCGTGCTCTTGCCGGCGAACGCCCGGCGGAGCTCCTCCAGCCCGGGCACAAAGGAATCCGTTCGGACGGTCACGGGGCCGAGATTACGGCTGGTTTAGAGATCTCGCCAAGCGCTCCCGCGGAGGTGGTAGGTAAACCGCCTCGGCATGCTGAGCTTCTCCGGCGGCACCGCGCTGACGCCATTCCGTCGCCAACAGCTTCTCACGGCACTCGTTGCTGCTGCACCTCGGGTGCGCGGCCTCACGGCAACGTTTCGCTACTTCGTGGACGTGAGCCACGATACGCCCGAGCTCCGCCGGCGCCTCGGGGAGCTGCTGCCCCTTTCGCCGGAAGAGCCCGCTGCGGCCGGACGCGAGCTCCTCGTCGTGCCCCGGTTGGGGACGCTCTCCCCCTGGGCCTCCAAGGCGACCGATATCGCGAGGAGCTGCGGGCTTTCCGACGTGCGCACCGTGGAACGCGGGGTGCTTTACCGTCTCCAGGGCGAGGTGAGCGATGCCGAGCTCGGCGCCGTCGTTCCGCACCTCCACGACCGCATGACGGAGAGCGTGCTCAAGAGCGCTGCCGATGCGAGCCATCTCTTCCGCCGCGATCCGCCGAAGCGCCTCACGCGGGTGGCCGTGCTCGACGAGGGGCGCGGGGCACTGTCCCGGGCCAACGCGAAGCTCGGCCTCGCCCTCGACGACGAGGAGATCGATTACCTGGAGGCGAGCTTCTCCGCCCTCCGGCGTGACCCGACGGATGTCGAGCTGATGATGTTCGCGCAGGCGAACAGCGAGCACTGCCGCCACAAGATCTTCAAGGCGGATTTCATCGTCGACGGCGCCGCGCAAGAGCGGTCGCTCTTCCGCATGATCCAGAACACGCACGAGCGCTCGCCCGAGGGCACGCTCTCCGCGTACAAGGACAACGC
>Ga0070682_100001667_pt1 | contig 12350 bp, 10 predicted proteins | sample KBSC63LmetaG_FD_64668 | JGI IMG/M metagenome (GOLD analysis project Ga0070682, IMG submission 64668) | Corn rhizosphere microbial communities from Kellogg Biological Station, Michigan, USA - KBS C6-3L metaG | ecosystem: Host-associated > Plants > Roots > Rhizosphere | place: USA: Michigan... | reverse complement strand
CGCCGTGGGGTCTCCAGCTCGGCCTCGGTGGCGGCATCGGCACCAAGGACGCGAAGTTCTTCGGCGTGACGCTCGGCATCGACTTCGCGCGCCTCACCGTGTTTCGCACGACCGGCGAGAGCTGGTTCCCGAACCCGTATCCGGCTTACCGCAAGGTCGACTAGCGGCAGGCCTAGCCGGGCGAGAAGCGGCTGAGCGCGTCGACCAAGCGGTCGAGATCCTCGCGCCGGTGCTTTTCCGTCACGGCGATGAGCAGCCGGTCGGAAAGCTTCGGATCGATGCGGCCGAGATCGAGACCGCCGATGATGCGCTCGGCTTCGAGCGCGGAGCACACGCGGGCGGCGCTGCCGCCGCGCACGCGGATGCAGAGCTCGTTGAAGTAGGGCGCGGAGGCGAAGCCAGGCGCGTAGCCGGGCAGCGCGAGCAGCTTGCTCTCGAGGTAGCGCGCCTTCGAGAGGCAACGCTTCGCGACGGCAACGAAGCCGGACTTTCCGAGCAGCGTCGCGCGGATCGTGAGCGACAACGCGAGCAAGCCCTGGTTCGTGCAGATGTTGCTCGTCGCGCGCTCGCGACGAATGTGCTGCTCGCGCGTGGACAGCGTGAGGACGTAGCCGCGCTCACCGCGGCTATCGACCGTCTCGCCGCAGACGCGGCCCGGGAGCTGCTGGAGGTAGTTGCGGTCGCCGTGGCAGGCGAAGAGCCCGACGCCGGGGCCGCCCAGCTGCGGCGGGCAGGCCAGCGGCTGGCCTTCGCCGACGGCGATGTCGGCGCCGAGTGCGCCCGGCGGCTCGAGCACCGCGAGCGCGTACGGCTCGCTCACCGTGGCGACGAGCAGCGCGCCTTTGGAGTGCGCGAGCTCGGCGAGCGGGCGGAGATCCGTCACGCCGCCGAAGAAGCTCGGGTAGCCGACGACGACGGCCGCCGTTTGCTCGTCGAGCGCGGCGGCGATCGCCGCGAGATCGGCGCAGCCGTCGGCGCCCACCGGGACCTCGAGGTACGTCTGCTCGGCGCGCCCGCCCAGGTAGGTGCGGGTGGTGCCGCGGTAGTCGGGGTGCACGCAGCTGCTGACGATGACCTTGCCGCGCTTGGTGAGGCGGGTCGCCATGAGGGCGCCCTCGGCCGTGGCGCTCGCGCCGTCGTACAGGCTCGCGTTGGACAGCGGCAGCCCGTAGAGCTCGCTCACGATCGTCTGGAACTCGAAGATGGCCTGGAGCGTCCCTTGCGAGACCTCGGGCTGGTACGGCGTGTAGGCCGTGTAAAATTCGCTGCGGAGCAGGAGCTGATCCACCGCGGGGGGCAGGTGGTGATCGTACATCCCCGCGCCGAGGAACGAGAGCATCTGCGCGCCGACGTTCAGCTCCGAGAGCTCGCGCAGGTGCGTCATGAGCGACGGCTCGTCGAGCGCGGGCAGCACGGCGAGCTCGCCCTTGAAGCGCACGTTTTCGGGGATCGTCTCGAACAGCTCGTCGATCGAGCCCTTGCCGATGACGGCCAGCATCTCGGCGATCTCTGAGTCGGTGTGCGGGAGGTAGCGCATCGTGGGGGGCGGGCTCTCAGTGGGCCGAGGCTTCGAGGTGGCTCTTGTAGGCCGAGGCTTCGAGCAAGCCGGCCTGTTCGGCGGCGAGCTTCGTCGGGCGGATCGCGATCATCCAGCCCTTCTTCCACGGGTCTTCGTTGATGAGCTCGGGCTGCGCTTCGAGCGCGGTGTTGATGCGCGTGACGACGCCGCTCACGGGGGCGAAGAGGTCGCTCAAGGTCTTCACGCTCTCGATGGTGCCGAACGCCTGATGCGCCTCGAGCGTGGCGCCGACCTTGGCGTCGATGCCGACCAGCGTGACGTCGCCCAGCTGATCGACGGCGAATGCCGTGATGCCGACCAGGATCTCTTCACCCTCCGAAAGAGCCCATTCGTGCTCCTTCGTGTACTTGCGGTCGTCTTTGACTTCGCTGGCTGAGCCCATGAACGATCTTCTCCTAGCGCTTGCGCTTGTAAAAGGGTGTTTCCACGACGACGGCTTCGACGGATTTGCCTCGGCAGTCCACCAGGATGGTCGTGCCGAGCTTCGAGAGCGTGACCGGGACGTAGCCGAGGCCGATGCTCTTGCCGAGCGTGGGCGAGGGGGAGCCGGACGTGCAAATGCCCACCGCCGCGCCGCTCGCGTCGAGCAGCGGGTAGCCGTGGCGCGCGATGCCGCGCCCGCGCATCTCGAAGCCCACGAACGCGCGCTTCGGTCCCGCGGCCTTGCGCGCGAGGAGCGCTTCCTTCCCGACGAAGCTCGGCTTGTCGAGCTTCACGACCCAGCCGAGGCCGGCTTCGAGCGGATCGGTCGTCTCGTCGATGTCGTTGCCGTACAGGGAGAGGCGCGCCTCGAGGCGGAGCGTGTCGCGCGCGCCGAGACCGACGGGCTCGATGCCGAACGCCTTGCCCGCGGCGAGCAGGGCACGAAAGAGCTTCGGGGCGTCGTTCCACGCGCAGAAGAGCTCGACGCCGTCCTCGCCCGTGTAGCCGGTGCGAGCGATCGTGCAGGGCACTCCGCCGATCGTGCCGTCGGTGAAGCGGAAGCTCTTGAGCTCCTGCGCGACATCGACGCTCGAGCCGGCGGCGGCGAGCGTTTCGATCGCCCGCGGGCCTTGCAGTGCGAGCAGCGCCGTCTCGTCGCTGGCGTCACGGAACTTCACCTTGCCTTCGGCTGCGCGCGCAAAGTGCTTCACGATCTTCTCGCGGTTCGACGCGTTGCACACGACGAGCATGCGCTCGGGGCTCCGCCGGTAGACGATGAGATCGTCGAGGATCGTGCCTTGCTCGTTGCAGCAGCAGGTGTAGAGCGCCTGGCCGTCGGCGATGCGCGCCGGATCGTTCGTGATGAGCGAGCTCACGAGCTCGAGCGCACCCGGCCCTTCGAGCTCGAGCTCGCCCATGTGCGAGACGTCGAAGAGGCCCACCCGCTCGCGTACGGCGCGGTGCTCCTCCACGATGCCCTTGTACTGAACGGGCATCTCGAAGCCGGCGAACGGGACCAAGCGTGCCCCGAGCGCGACGTGCTCGGCATGGAGAGAGGTTTTCAGCATCCGCCGACCCCAAGTAGTGCGAATCCGGCCCGCGGTCGAGCGAGGAAATGCCCGCCGTAACTAGTCTGAATTTCACGAAGATCCGCCATGCGTGCTATTTTGCCCCTCGGTGTCCAAAGGGCGCGTGCTCATCATCGAGGCCGACGAGTGGCTCGCCGCCCTGCTCGGTAAGTTCCTCGGTGACGCCGGCTACACGGTCGATTTCGCGACCGGGGCCAAGCAGGGCTTCGACAAGGTTCGCGCGCTCGAGCCCGACTGCATCCTGTGCGACGTGACCCTGCCGGACATCGACGGGTTCTGGGTCGCGCGCCGCGTGCGCACCGAGCCCTCGGCCGTCTCGACCACGCCGTTCCTCTTCCTGACCGACGCGGACGACACCGAGTCGCGCCTCCAAGGGCTGCACGTCGGCGCCGACCTCTACGTCACCAAGCCGTTCCGAAACGAGGAAGTGGTGGCGCAAATCGGTGCGCTGATCGAGATGGCGAACCGCTTGAAACGGCAGCGCGAGAAGATCTCCTCCGACGGTCCCGCGTCGTTCCGGGGCAGCGCGCTGCAGGGCGATCTCGCGCAGGTCTCGCTGTCTACCGTGCTCACGCTGCTCGAGCTCGAGCGGCGGACGGGGCGCCTCAAGGTGTCCGGTGCAGCCAAGCGCCGTGGCGAGATCGAGCTCCTCGACGGGAAGTTCGTGCGGGCTCGCGTCGACGGGGCGAATGGCGCGCCGACCGAGCTCGTGCGTGAGCTCCTGCGCTGGAAGGAAGGGGCGTTCGCTTTCAAGCCGGACCCCGACCAGCTGGCTCCGCCCTCCGGTCGCAAGCCGCTGACGAGCCTCACGGGGCTGTTGCTCGAGGCCACGCGCCTCGAGGACGAAGCCGAGCGCTGAGCAACCGGCGCGCCGCTACTTGAACTCTTCCATCTTGAGGGGCGTTCCGTCCGGCTTGCGACCGGCCTGACGCCACCGATCCGCCTGCGTCATGCCGGGCGGGTTGGCCGGCAACGGTGTGACGTCGCGGATCTCGAGCTTCGTGAGCGGGCCGGCGCCCGGAGAGACGACGAGGTCGTAGAGCTTCTCGGGGGCACCGCGCTTGATGTGCGCGCGCGAGAACACGGTGCTGGCCGCCCCGATTTCGACACGGTCGACCTCGACGCGGTCGCGCACGTAGTTGGCGAGGGCTTCCGGCGTCACGGGCCCCACGAGGTACGCGACCTCGAGGAAGGCGCCTTGCACGTCCATGTTCTTCGGCACCTCGAACCCGAAAACCTGGCTCGTGCTCGGCTCGAGCTCACCCGGTGCCAGGCGGTCGACGAGCTTCGCGTCGGGCGCGGTGGACGCAGAAGGCGCGGCCACGGGAGCCGGCGGGGTGCTCTCCTTCCGGCAGCCCAGCACGAGTAGTGCGCTGAGGGCGAGGGTGAGCGGCTCGCTCGAGCGGAGGATCACTCGACGATGCTAGCCCAAGCCGAGACGCTCGAGAGGGCCGGCGGCGTAGGAAGCGTGATGGCCCGGACGCCGATGGCCGCCGTGGGGGCGTTCGAGCTCCCCGTGTTGGAGCCCGTCTGGAACACGAGCTGAAAGGAGCCGGTCTGCACGTTCGTCAGGCTGACCTGGTGGCCGAAGCCGAGGACGCCGTCGCCGATCAGCGAATCGACCTCCGTCGCGCAGCTCGGCTGCTGCATGACCGCGGGGCCGAACGCCACGGCGGACGGGACGGACTGAATGAGCTGCGCGGAGAGCATGGCCTTGCCGCCGTCGGACAGATTGCTCGCCGTCTGGGGGGTCAGGTAGTTCATGCCCCAGATGTCGCTCGTGCCGATGTCGCACACGTTGGTCGTGCTCGACGGGGTGAAGGTGCCGAAGTACAGGCCGGAGTTGAACAGGGACATCGGGCCGACCACGCGCGAGCCGCCCGTGAACTCCTTGTACCAGTTGACCTTGGTGGAGAACCCGGTGTGGGCGGCGTTGACCTTCTCGCTCAGCGAGTAGATGAAGTTCGACTGGGACGGTGCGGCGCCGAGGCCATCTTGCTCGCCCGTGGCAACGTTGATCACGAGGTTGTTGTCGAGGTCGACCGAAAGCACGGGCGGCACGATGATCGGCTGACCGTCGGCGAACGTCTTGCCGGGGTTCGACCCGAAGGACGAAGGGTAGAGGTCCATGAAAAGCTTCATGGTCCAGTCGGCCGGCTTGGTGGACGCCACGTTCAAGCGCCAGAAGCGCCCGTCCTGATCGCCCACGAAGATGCGGTCGGCGACCTCCCCCGTGAAGCTCGGAAATGCGACGGGCTGTCCCGTGATGGGTGAATCGATCCCGACCTCGGTCACGCGCGTCTGGAGGTCGGTGTGCACCTCCGTCTTGCTTTGCCGGAAGGTTCGGACGATTTCGCCCGTGTCGAGCCGCACGATCGTGAGCGAGCGCGCGCCGGTGTCGTCGGCGGTGAAGGTGTAGCAGCGCACCTTGGGCCGCGCCGGATAGGCCGAGTCGAGGGTCACGTCGCTGAAGGTGCGCCCGGTGCTCGGACACCCGGAGCCGCCGGTGACGGGTGTGCCGCCCGTGCCGCCGGGAAGAATGGCGACGGGGATCTCGCGCACGTTGGTGCCGCCGTCGGGATCGAAATAGAGCGTCGCGATGGTGGGCGTGCCGCCGCCGGCGCCGAACAGGTTCTTGTTGGCCTTGTCCGTCGTGAGCTGCCAGAGCATGCGCGGGCCGCCCTTGGCGACGTCGTCGGGGTTCGAGGTGTTTGGCACGGGGTTCGTCACGTCGACCGCGAAGTAGCCGCCGTAAGCGGTGCCGAAACTCTGGACGAGGATGGTGCGCCACGTCGCGCTGCCCTGCTGCGCCGCGAGGCGCGCGCGCTCGAACACGGTCGGCGCCTGATCGGCCTGCGCCGGCGGAACGGCCACGACGTCCTGAACCGCGGCGACGCCATCGAGCAATCTCTGATGGGTATGAGGGTACAGGTGGTAGAGGTTCGGCTGTACGGCCGGCGGCACGAACGCCCAGAGCTCGTTGCTGGCTCCGTTCGTGAGCACCTTCTTCGTGTCGTCGGTGGCTTCGGTCGGATCGTTCGACGCCACCTTGAACGCGTGCAGCATGCCGTCGTTGGTGGACGTGTAGAGCACCTTCGGCCGAGTCTTCTGCAGCTCGGTGAAGCGCGCATACGACTCGTCGCGGATGGACGCGATCGGCCGGTCCACGACGACGGGCGTCGAGTGCATGATGTCGCCGAGCAGCCGGCATTCCGAGGAGCCCGCCGTGGTGCAGCGTTGCTTCACCGTGGTCTGCCCGTTGTCGTAGCCCGCCCACCATTCGAGGAACTGCTTCTGGCAGTTGGCCGTCGAGAGCGCGACGCTGAACTCGTTGACGCAGCTTGCCGTGGGGATGGCGCTGGCAGCCGCCGGAAGGTTGTCGATGAAGTAGCGGGAGTTACCGGAGTAGTAGCGGCCGCTGTAGGTGCCGATGCCGTCCCGGTCCGTCGAGCCGAAGAGCGGGCGAATCGTCCGCGAGGGGTAGAGAGGGTCGCTGACGATGGCGCCGCCGAGCACGCTGTAGATGCGGCGTGCGTTGGGGCCGCCCACGGCCAGGTTCCGCTCGAAGTCGTCGCCCGTCGCGACGGTGATCGGCTGAGGCCACGGCACGCCCGGGTGGGCCGTATCGTTGCAAATGATGCGCCGGCGCTGCAGCGTCCCGCGCCACGCCGCGCCACTCGTCGGCACGAAGCCGGTGAAGAACTGATAGCCGCCCCCGGAGGTTCCGCCCATCCCGCTCGACGCGACGGCTTGCGTGCGACTCGTCGCGGGCATGGTGGAGCTCACGATGTCCGACAGAATGCTGCGGAGCTTGTTGCGATCGCTGGCGAAGTAGGCCGTCGTGCCGCCGGCGATCGCGATGCGCGCCAGCGTGCAGCACGCCTGAAGCTCGCTGTTGTTCGCGCTCGAGGCCTTGCCGCAGAGCGAGGTCGTGTTTCTCGCGACGTCGGTCGAGGTGATGGTGTTGCAGTCGAGCGCGGCCGTCGCGGGGTTGCTGTCGTGGTCGACGCTGTCGAGCGCGAATCCGACCACGTAGGTCTGGATGGCCTGGTGCGTCGACGTGAGCGTATTCAGGGCGCCGGCGATCGTCTCCGGTTGGCTGAAGGGGCAGCTGCCCGGCGGGCTTCCGGCGGTGGAAGCACAATACGGTCGCAGATCCAGGTTCGGCTGCCCGTCCGTGAGGAGGATGACGACCTCCCTGCGCGGGCTGGAGCAGGCGAGGTACGGATCCCGATAGGGGCCGAAGTCCGAGGCGACGTCGGAATCGAGAAGGGTCGTGGGGATCCGGTCGGGATCCTTGGTCGCGTCCTTGAGCAGGAAGTCCGAGGCGTCTTGCAGCATGCCCGCGATGGGGGTTGCTCCGTACGGGCGCGTCGCGAGCAGGACCTCCTGCATGTGGTCGTTCTTCGTTTCGTACGCTTTCACGCCGTCGTACGGATTGCCGAAGTTCACCAGGCGGCCTTCCCACGCTGGCGCGGCGCCATTGCGGGAACCGACTTCCTGATCGGTGGCAGCGCAGCCGTCCGGTCCGCCCTGCGCGACGGCAACCGGCACGTAGCTCCACAGGCCGGCCTTGCCGGTCGTCGAGTTGGCGCTCGCCGCGGCCATCGTTCCGCCGAAGCCCGTGCCCGAGCCCGTCGAGGTGTCGAACGTCATGAGCCCGAAGCGCACCTCGCTCCGGTGGGCGTCGAGCAGGCCGTCCTTGCCCTTCTGCGAGAACGTGCAGGCCGCCGTGCTGGCGTAGTTGTGGTACGCGATGGCGCCCGTCGCGGGGTAGATGAACGGGTTCGAGCTCTGAACGCCGGGCGCCGGAGCACAGCCGGCGCTGAGCGGCCGGTGATAGGCGAGCGGGTACAGGTAGTCGTAGGGAGCGCCGCCGAGCGCGTACTCACCCGTGCTGTAGCTCAAGGTGGTGCGGTCGATGGTCTGGCACGTGTAGTTGTCGATCGTGCCGGTCAGCACTTCGACGACGTCCGTCCAGCGGCTCTTCTCGTTGACGCTCGCCGTGCTCGCCGGGTTGCAGGTCGGTAACGTGCCGTCCGACTTGTACTCCATGGACCCCGACGTATCGACGAGCAGGAGCACGTTCGAGAGCGGCGTGTTGATGTCCGCCTGAGCCCCCGCCGTGCGTGGCAGTGCGAGCGCGACGAGCGCCGGAATCGTCGTCGAGAAGCGGACCAGGAAAGTTCGAAGCGTGCTCATCGGCGACCCGGTGTCGTGCGTGGAAGCGGACCGAACATGACGTGGGCGCGCGTCATGTGCTGGCCGGCGGTTTGCATCACGTTCTCGACGCAGGCCGCGCCGGCCTCGACGGGCTGGAGCGTCGCCGTCGTCGTTATTTTCGCCTGCCTGAGGGTGTACGTATCCCCCATGCCAGGGACGAGCGCTCCCGTCTCTTCGATGTCGGAGGTCTCTGTCTCGACCCGGCCAGTGAGGGGGTAGGTGCCCGCCAGGTTCTTCGTGGTACCGAACGAGTCACCGGCGAAGAGCGTTGCGCCCGTGGGAATGATCATCGAGGCGCCGTTCATCTCCAGGCATTTCTGAACGCCATAGACGCTGGTGTCGATGCCGAGCGTCGAGCGGCAATCCTCCTTCTTCGAGTCGGCGAGCCCGCCGATGTAGGATTGAGCGTCCGTCCCGATCGTCGAGAGGGTCGCGAGGGTCGCGAGCTCCGCGAGGTACGTCGTCTGGAGCGCCTCGCGCTCGTTGCCGGCCGCCCGTGCGAGCAGCGCCGACGAGTGCACCGTGAAGAGCCCGATTCCGGTGAGCAGCGTGAGCGCCAGCACGACGACGAACAGCGTCGCTCCGCGCTCGCTCGAGCCGCGCCCGTAGCGTTGACGCCGTGTTACCACCGAACGCTCCTTTGGTTCGGCAACGCTATGTCCGCCTGAAAATTGCGAACCCGTGCCCATTCTGAGGTGCCGATCCGAAAGCGGAACAGACCGCCCGAGATTTTTGCGGCGCGATCCCCCTCACGCGACCGAACGCTCAGGCGCATGCGAACCGCCCGAATGCCCTGCGGGCGCGTGCCCGTGTAGGTCGCAAAGGTAGAATCGGTCGGGACCGACAGCGCCAACGTGGGGTTGCCGATTGCGAGCTGCCCGAACACGGCGAATTCGAGGCCCACCGCGTACTCCGCCACGATTTCCGTCGAGTTCGCTACGACGCCGCCCGTCGAGTTCAGCTGATCGCGCACGAGCTCGGTCCGCGCGTCTTCGCCCGTGGCGCCCTGGCTCGCCGTGAACAGAGCCGTCCACGCCGTCCCCAGCGAGTCGTGCTGCAGATCCATCACGCGGTAGCGGACGATGTTCACGACGTTCACGCTGTCGCCCGTCCCGTAGCCGGCGACGCCACCGATCCCCGCGCTGGTAGCGGTGATGGGCAACGGCGTGCTGAGCGTGATCGTCGGCCGCGTGCCGCCTGCGACGCTGGCGATCTGCCCGAGGTAGAACCGCCCGGTCTTGACGTTCTTGTAGCGAAGGATCTGTCCGGCTGCGGCGCCGAAGACGTTCTGGAGCAGGGCCGTCTGCACGGCCGAGTCCGTCGTGCCGAGGTAGCCGAGGCGCGCCATCGGCGGGCTGTTGGGTTGCAGCGTGATGGTTTGCCCATCGCTCGCCTCGGAGACCGCGAACTCGTCGGTGGCCGAGTACGAGCCCGACAGGACGATCTGATCCGGCGCGAGGGCTTGGCCCGCGCTGGCGTTCAACGCGAATGCGGCATTGCCCGTGAGGCTCGGGGTGTCGGGGGTGATGCGCACCGCAGCGAGGTTTTGCAGACCCGTCGGTAGACTCCCCGCCGGCACGCCGCTCAGAGGATCGGCAGCGACGTTCGGCGTCGAGAGGTACCCGGCGCGCTCGATGTCCGCCTTGAGTCGCTCGAAGCCGATGATGCCCGCGAGCGTGGCGCTCGCGATGCGCCCTTCGCGTTGATAGAAGCGAGTGGTGTCGCGCGCGAGTGCGAAGACGACCATCGAGAGGAAGAGGCCGCCCGAGAGCGCGACCATCAGCTCGACCAGCGTGAACCCGCCCTCGACGCGGCGTGCCGCACGGGGCGTGGGCCCGAGCGACGACAAGGCGGTGGAGCGGTGGCGCGACATGAATCAGAGCTGGATCGGCTGGCGCACGGCGCCCGTCTGCACGACGAAGTGATATTTGTCCGACGTCTTGAGCGCGACGCCGTCGACGACCGACTGCGCGGCATTGCTGCAGTCGCCGGGGTCGAACCCCGTGTTGTCGCGCGGCCAGAACACGCGCACCTCGGTGCGGATGAGCCCGTTGCCCGCGAGGCCGCCCTGCGAAATGCTGTCGCCGAACAGCCAGGTGAGGCGGATGTGGGTGCAGAAGAAGCCGCCGCCCGCCGGAACCGGCGCGCCGAAGTTGTCGAACTCGGCCCCGAACTTCCGGGTCACGTTGTACGTGGGAAGCTGCCAGAGCCCGTTGGCCGTGTTGGCGCTCACGAGCCACACGGTGTTGGCAACCCCCGGGTTCCAGAGCGAGCCGTCGGCTTGGAGCTGAGTGAGCCAGGCTTGGGCGATGCCGTTCGCCAGCGTCAGGTTCTTCGCGAGCTGATTCGAGCTCACGGTGGCGCGCTGCATCGCGACGATGCCCGTGACGCCCGTGGCGAATACCGCGAGCGCCATCATCAGCTCGATGACCGTGTAGCCGCGTGCCCGCTTCCTCACAGCGCAATCCTCGCTGTGCCGTTCGGCATCACGACGACGTTGTATTTGCGCACGGTCGTCGACGACGGATTTTTGGCTGCGACCTCGATGACGAGGGGAGTGGTGAGCTGAAGCCACGAGCTCGGCGTCCACGTGGCGTTGACGTTGTAGAAGGTGCGGCCGGCGGGGCTGAAGCAGAGGTCGATCTGCTGACCGACGTTCTGAGTGCCGTTGCCCACCGTGTAGGCCGCTTCGATGCGCTCGTTGGCCATGCCCTCGATCACCCGAGCCGTGCCGATCGTGCTGCCGGTACCGACGTTGCCCCAGTTGTTGGTGATGCAGCCGCGGGTGGGCAGGTTGCCGCACGTGGCCTTGGTGCTGCCGGCCGCGGTCGCGGCAACGGTGCCCATGACGCCCTCGAGGACGGTCAGCGTGTCGGCCGCGGGATCGAGCCTCACCACGACGGCAGAACCACGGGCGAGGGCACGCGTGCGCGACCCGCGGTACAGATCGGCCATGCGCCCCGCTACCTGGAAGACGCGCCGGCTTTGCATGCGCTGGCTGAAGAGCGGCACGGCGATCACGGCCAGGATGGCGATGATGACCACGACGACCATCAGCTCGATGAGCGTGAAACCGCGCACTTTTCGAGAGGATGTGGTCAGCGCTCGCAAAGGGGCCCAGAACCCATTGAGCAAAGGCCGTGCCGACGCTCTCTATTGCAACTAATTGAAAATACTTGAGATATTTGGGTAGGGTTCCGTTGGTGTTCGGTAACGATTGCGGTCGTATGAAACGGTTGCGGAGCAGGGGGCTCTCGTGGCTCGGGTTCTCCCGAACGCTGTGCCTCGCTCTCATGGGTCCGCTGCCCCTCGCTTGCGAGAAAGCGGTGCCCCCTCCGGCGCCTCGCCCGAGCGCCTCGGCCGCCCTCTCCACCCGGCGCTCCGTGTGTGCGAACGGCGGGGGCACGGTCACCGAGCCACGCTTCGCCACGTGGTTTCCACGGGCGAGCGCTGGGTACTGCATCGATCCGAACGCGGACCAGCGCGTGTTCGGCGCGCAGGCCCCGCTGCCGCTCGCCGAGGCGGCGGAGGTGCTGACGCTCGACGCGGCGCGTCTCGAGCGCCTCGGGCTCGTCGAGGTCGTCTCGCTCGCTTATGTGGAGGATCGCGACGACCCGGCGCGCGTCGCGGTCAGCGCGCTCCGCTTCACCTCGCCCGAGGGCGCGTTTGGGTTCTTCAGCGAGCGCGTCGGCGAGGCGGCGGAGGTGGGTCACCCGGTCTTTCAGCCGCTCGCCGCGGGTGCCGACGCAGTGCTCGGCGAGGGGACGGCGCTCGCCGTGCGTGCCGCCGTCGTCGTGCGGCTCGACTTCACGAGCCGTGGGCTCGCGCCGGCACGCCTGGCCGCCGCCGCGGAGCCCGTGCTGACGGCGCTCGGCAAGGCCATCGCTTCACAGCTGCCAGGCGAGGCGAGTCTCCCCGCGGCGCTCGAGCTTCTCCCGGCTGCCGGTCAAAAGGCTCTCTCGCGCCGGCTCGAGGCGCTCGATCTGCTGGGCTTCGTGGGCGTGGGGCCCGGCGCGGTCGCCACGTACGGCGACGGC
>Ga0070682_100001662_pt1 | contig 12364 bp, 15 predicted proteins | sample KBSC63LmetaG_FD_64668 | JGI IMG/M metagenome (GOLD analysis project Ga0070682, IMG submission 64668) | Corn rhizosphere microbial communities from Kellogg Biological Station, Michigan, USA - KBS C6-3L metaG | ecosystem: Host-associated > Plants > Roots > Rhizosphere | place: USA: Michigan... | reverse complement strand
ACTGTCGCCAGCTGGTTCCGACCAAACGGTCAGAACATCAACCATAAAGGCATTACTCCCGACAAAACAGTCAAATTGTCGGATGACGACGCCAAGGCCGGTAATGACACCCAGCTCAAAGCCGCCGAAGATTACCTGAGCAAGTAGTCTTTTAGATCAAACAAGCTTGCCAACAGATCAAAAATAAGGTAGCATAAGGCTTTAACACGAGGAGTGAGGCCGTGGCAGACAAAGCCACTAAGTATGTGTTTGTGACAGGAGGCGTGCTTTCCGGACTAGGAAAGGGTATTACCGCCGCCTCTCTCGGCAACCTTCTCAAAGCCCGTGGCCTGCGGGTGAATCTCCAAAAGTGCGATCCATACTTGAACGTTGACGCCGGTCTGCTGAATCCACGTGAGCACGGCGAATGTTTTGTGACTAAAGACGGCGCTGAGACTGACCTCGACCTTGGCCATTACGAGCGATTTACTGACAACGAAATGGATTCCAAATCGAGTCTGATGAGCGGCCGCGTGCTCCTCAAGTTGATTCAAGATGAAAGAGCAGGCAAATTCGAAGGCGACGACGTCCAGATCATTCCGCACCTGACTGGTGCCATCCAGGACTGGATCATTGACGCCGGCAAAGGTTTTGACGTGCACATTGTGGAGATCGGCGGCACAGTCGGTGACTACGAGTCGCTAGCTTTCGTTGAAGCCATCCGCGAACTCGGCGTCCGCGTCGGCATGGAAAACTGCGCCTATATCCACGTTGTCTACTTGCCATTCCTGCTGGCCAGCAATGAGACTAAGACCAAGCCAGCTCAGAACTCTATCCGCGAACTACGCGGCCTCGGTATCACGCCGAACATCGTCGTAGCTCGCGCTCAGCACCCCGTTAGTGATTCGGCTATTCGCAAGCTCAGCCTCTTCAGCGGCGTGCCGACAGAGGCGATTGCCAGTTTGCCAAACGCCAAGAGCATCTACGAAGTACCACTGACACTTGAAGATGAAGGTATCGCTGATGTGCTGGTCAAAGAGCTTGGACTGAAAGCCAAAAAGCCCGATCTCAAAGAGTGGCGTGAAGTGGTGAAGATGTGCACGACTGATTATCCCAAGACGGTGAAGATCGGCTTCGTCGCCAAGTATATGGACAACACGGACACTTACATGTCAGTTTTCGAAGCATTGAAGAGCGCCGCGTGGCACAACAAGGTGAACATCGACATCACCTGGATCGACGCCTCAGAGTATGATGATCCTAAATCGGATATCGCGCCGGTGCTGAAAGGTTATGACGGCATCGTGGTGCCTGGTGGATTTGGCCAACGCAGCCTAGAAGGCAAGATCAAAGCCGCACAGTACGCGCTGAAAACCAAGCTGCCTTATCTAGGACTATGCTTGGGTCTGCAAATGGCTGTCATCGCCGCTGCCCGTAATGCCGGCGTGGAAGATGCCAACACCTTCGAGCTAAAACCAAATGCCAAGAACTTGGTCATCAACACTATGAATGGTCAGGAAGACAAGCACATGACCGGCGGCACGATGCGCCTCGGCGACTATGAATGCGAATTGGCCGACGGTAGCTTGGCCGAAGAAGTTTACGGTCGCAAGCACATCACTGAGCGTCACCGTCACCGTGGCGAATGCAATAATGCCTACACCGATCAGTTCGAAAAATGGGGCATCAAAGCCAGCGGTATAAACCCGGACAACAACTTGGTTGAAATCATCGAAGGTGTTGACCATCCGTTCCTGCTTGCCAGCCAGTTCCACCCTGAATTCAAATCTCGACCGAACCGACCGCACCCGATGTTTGACGGATTTATTAAGGCACTTACTAAATAGATCCTGATTTGATCATTTACAGGTGATCTAGTACCATAAACATTATGGAACCAACCCAAACACCTCCAGCAAATGCTGACGCCCCTGGCAAACACCCTAGTCGTATTCTGCTCGTTGAAGACGATGACGCGCTCGCCAATGTTTATTTGACCCGACTTCAGGCTGAAGGCTTTGACGTACGACGGGTGGCTAACGGTGAGGAAGCTTTGGCAACCGCGCTTAGCTACAAGCCCGACTTAGTCGTGCTGGATGTCATGATGCCGAAAGTCAGCGGCTTTGACGTGCTGGACATTCTGCGTAACACTCCCGAGACAGCAAATCTAAAAATCATTATGCTGACAGCTCTTAGCCAGCAGAGTGACCAAGACCGGGCTAAATCCCTTGGGGTAGACGACTATCTCGTTAAATCTCAAGTCGTTATCGCTGACGTTATCGACCGCATTCGCCACCACCTGGCCGAAAAGTAGCTACTCTCACAATCTTGACTTTTTAACTAGCTTATGCTATCATTACAGATAGAAAGCTAAAACAAAAATGTCCGGGAACACCCTCACAGACGCACCAGCACCAATCGACCCAGCCGAACTGGTTCACGATGCGCCACCAATGGAATCGATGCTAGCTGGTCGCCAGCGTGTATTAGACGAACTGCAAACTCGTGGAATTGATCCTTCGACTGTTTTGCTAGCAGGGTTTAACCCCAATGCTCCTAAAGAAACTAACCCAGAACACTTTGACCCCAAGACTGGAACATTTGACTTTAGTTTTGGGACGGTCGAGTCTATGGACTTACCAACCGCAAACGATGATATGGAACTAGCTGCTGAGAAAGTTCTCGTAAACCCGCTTTACTATGGGCTAAAGCCTGGCAACCGACTGGGTGTTTATGATCGTTCACGCATGCCAAGCGAAGTTGAAGTGGACGAAGATTTGGCAAGTAATGTTGGTGTTTGGGCTCGCAGCCAGTCAGAAATCGATGCCGCCAAGCTATTGGATTTAGACCTGATGGCTCCTGCCGCCAAGCCAGCAGAAACAAATGAACTCGAAGACACCATACCTCGAAGCAAACTTAAGGAAATGATGGGCGATGTCACTCTGGATGCTGCCGGTGTACCTGAAGTTGCCGATCATAAAACCTCAGATGCTTCGGCGGAATCACAAGAGGCTAAAACCCCATCTCCCAAATACGAAGATCGCTACAAGCCAATTAATGCTGATCCTGCTTTTGTGGCCATGACAGAACCGCATAATAATCGTTTGACTGAGTGGCGTGAATTTTTTAATAAGAAGTCACAAGAAATTCATAAAGATATTGAAGCTGCTCGTAATGATCCAAATGGTTTTGAACATCAAGGCCAGCTAGAAGGCCAACTCAAGGCTCTGCGGGAAAGCTATGATCAGGCTGTTGTCAACGAGCGTGACGCCATGGAAACTGAAGTAAAGTCGTACCTTCGGGAGCGACTGGAATTTTACCGCAAAGATACAACGGCCGGATACGCACAAGAAGGTGAGATACACGAAGAAAATCGGCAGCTGGTTACAAGTCAGGGGCGAAACGTTGCTTGGTATGTGCCTGGCATGAAACGGTACAGCACAAGTACCATTCATTTTGGTCAGCTTTTACCTCCAGCCAGATTTGGCAACTGGGCTGGCGGTAGCGGTCAAAAGGCAAATCATAAGACCGGCAAAACAGTTTCTTCCAGTCAGCACATTGTAGATCTGGCAGCCGCGATGCTTTCAGGCAACTTTGGCGAAACGCATGAACCAGTTGAGATTAAACGCGACAGAAATGCCGAAGAATATGACATGCCAGCAGCTATCCGCAGTAAGTTGCCGATTTATCGAGCCAATTTAGGTCTGCACAGACTGGCCGCCGAGCGCCTATTACTAGGCCTAGATGCAGCAGTTGGTGCTGTTGATGTCAGAGAGGAGTAATTACTTAACAGTAACTTCAGTTCGGCGGACGGATTTGCCGCTGAAAGTGCGGACTTTGCGAGTAGAGAAATTGACGATGCCGTCTTTGGCTGCGTGAATAGTGAAGTTGCGGCTAACAGTGGTGCCAACGCCAGGGCGCTTGGTCATGCCAACTTGGCGCACAATGACTTCGCCGGTTTTAACCTTTTGACCACCAAAGCGCTTAACGCCTAGTCGCTGACCAGGGCTATCTTTGACGTTTTTGGCGGTTCCGCCAGCTTTGACGTGACTCATCTTATTCCTTCGTTATTACTAAGAGCTCGCGGCCGACGATTTGGTCGGGGCGGTAATAGATCAGTTGATCATTCCCGGCGTGCTCAAAACTGACTCGATTATAGCCCAAATCGCTTATCTGGTCAATAAGGGGTAGATGACGAAATTGGTTAGGCTTGGTTTGCCAGGCCGGAATCGCTAGGCAAAGTCGGGTGCCGGATTCTATTTGGCCGTGGATGTTATTTAAAAATTTTTTGATGATCAGATTGCACTCGCTGACTGTCTGGCTGAGGATTTCGCCACTTGGCGGGGAAGTGAATGGCCGACCAAGATAAACTTCACTGGCCACCACATCAATCTTTTCTTGCCATTTGTGAGCAGTAGCATCGCCGGTTTCAACACTTGTTTTAGTCTGGAAATCAAACCAAGCCTTTAGCCAATCGAGATTTGCTTGTGAGTAATCGACCATTCGCTTGTCTAAATCAGACCCAACAGCATCGTAGCCCATGAGCAAAGCTTCCTGAAGGAGCACGCCCGTGCCGCAGAAAGGGTCGAGAACTGTTTGATTCAAAATGGTGCGAGGAATCGGATCGCCAGCTGGAATGTCGCAGATGTTCTGAAGTTTAGTTTCGGCAATTGGGCCGCTGGCCAGGTTGATGAGGATTTGGGCGAGCTTTGGCGGCAGCATGCCGACTTTGGCGTCGCGCTTTGGCCGTTCGCGGTCACGTTTGGTGTAGGATTCTATATCCTGAACTTTTACTGTTTGGGCTATTTGGGTTTTGGCGCCATCACGGATAAAAACCAGCTCCCAGCCATTAGGACCAGTTAGGCCATTATGAATAATTTGCGGCGTACTAACTTCGGTAGTTTTATTGGGCACTAAACGGACTGGACGACCGGTTGCGCGAATGGCTTTTTTGAGTTTTAGGCCGGTGGCTTCAAGTTGTCTTGGAGAAACGTCAAATCCGTAAGCGCTCAGACCCAGGGTCATTTTGCCTTCGGGCATAGTCTGGCTGTGACCAGGCGAAACCTGGAGTAAGAACTTCTCGATCTTGTGCCAGTCGGTAGTTTCTTGAGCTGTCAGCAGTTTGCAGAACTTGACGCTGCCGCCGAGCCGGTCAAAAGCCAGCAGGCAGGGGTCGACATCTACGATGACTGCCTGATTGCCAACCAAAGTTAGCTTATTGGCTCCATATAAACTTTCCAGCTCGGCCAGGCCGATAGCCGGCTGCCGGCCTAAGATCATCAAACTTTGCATGCTATCAGTATAGCTGGGTCGGCTATAATGTTCACATGAGCGAAACTAGCTGGTTTGGCAAGCGTTGGAAACTAATCTTAAATCTTGTCACTCTAGCGGCGCTGATTATCTTGGTGTACGGGATTCGACATCAGTTGGCTAGCACCATTGCCAACATCCAGCATGTCCACGGCTGGGCGCTGCTGTTAATGATCCCGGTGGAGGTCATTAACTACCATGCGCAGGCGAAGCTGTACCAACGATTGTTTGGATTGGTGGGGAATCAGTTGCCGTACAAATTCCTCTATAAAACTTCCGTGGAATTAAACTTTGTGAACCACGTTTTCCCGAGCGGCGGCGTGACCGGTATTTCGTACTTTGGACTCAGGATGCGCAAAGGCGATGAGATCAGTGGCGGCAAAGCAACGCTAGTGCAGGTGATGAAATTGGCGCTACAGTTCCTGTCGTTCGAGATCTTGCTGGTCTTCGGTCTGTTCTGTCTGGCGGCATTGGGGCGAGTAAATAATCTGATAATTTTGGTGGCCACAGCCATCTCTACGCTGCTGCTGGTTGGAACAGTATTATTCGTCTACATAGTTGGTAGCCAGAGCAGGATCAATCATTTCTTCACGAATATGACGCAAGGGCTGAACCGCTTAATTCAAATCGTGCGGCCAAAGCATCCAGAGACCATCAAGATAAATGGCGCCAGGCGCGTTTTCAATGACTTTCATGATAATTACCAGCAAATTGTCGGTCGCTGGCGAGATTTGCGTGGGTCGTTTGGTTATGCGTTTTTGATGAACTTAACGGAGGTGTTGGCACTTTACGTAGTCTATTTGGCTTTCGGCGAGCTGGTCAACTTTGGTGCTATCATCCTGGCTTACGCGGTGGCTAACTTTGCCGGATTGGTCAGCGTACTGCCGGGCGGCATCGGTATCTATGAAGGACTTATGACAACTGTGCTGGCCGGCACCGGCATCAAGCCCAGCGTCAGTCTGCCGGTGACCGTGATGTACCGCGTGGTAAATACGCTGATCCAAATTCCGCCGGGCTACTATCTGTATCGAAACGCGTTGAGGCGCGGTGCTGAATTGCCCGGAACTCCACATGAGTGAGCCTATAGAGCTCGGCGTCAGCGAATTTGTAGCGCTCGTCAACCAAACGTTTGAGTTCGCATATCCATTCGTCACTATAACTGGTGAACTGGCCAATTTCCGTGTCAGCAAAAACCGCTGGGTTTACTTCGACCTCAAAGATGAATTTTCGACATTGAAATGCTTTGGCACGGTCTACAGCCTGCCTGGGCCGTTGGAGGACGGCATGCTACTAAAAGTCAGCGGCCAGCCGCGGCTGCACAACTTGTACGGGTTTAGCTTTAACATCCAGACTATCCAGCCGGCAGGCGAGGGTAGCATCCGCCGGGCAGCTGATCTTTTGCAGGCCAAGCTGGCTGCCGAAGGACTTTTTGATCCGGCTCGCAAGAGACCATTGCCATATCCGCCGCAGCGAATTGGATTGGTTACTTCAGCTCAATCAGCGGCCTACGCTGACTTTGTGAAAATCTTGAACGCGCGTTGGAGCGGGCTGGCAATCGATCTCGTTGACGTGCAAGTGCAGGGTGAAAGCGCGCCGCTGCAAATCGTCAATGCCATGGAGCAATTGAATGAACTGGCCGAACCACCGGAAGTAATTGTATTGATTCGTGGTGGCGGCAGCGCCGAAGACCTAGCGGCGTTTAGCGCCGAGAACGTAACTCGAGCAGTGGCGGCTAGCCGTGTGCCGACATTGGTGGCGATCGGCCACGAGATTGATCTAAGTCTAGCCGAGCTGGCAGCCGATGTCCGTGCCAGCACACCGAGCAACGCTGCTGAACTACTAGTTCCAGACCGAGCTCATGAACTGCAGCGCTTACAAGATTCTGCCAAGCAGCTTGGCCAAGCTTTGACTCAAAGTGTCACTGACATTCGAAAACAAACCAAGCAAACAGCCCAAAGTTTGGCGCAGGCGATAGATGATTTTTTGCTGAACAAACAGCGCGATTTACAGATCAAAAAACAGTTGCTAGCAGTTTTTAACCCAAATGAAGTCTTGAAACGAGGCTATGCCATAGTTCGGACCGAAAATGGGTTGGTCACATCTGTAAAAAGTTTGAAAGCCGGTCAAAATGTCCAACTCGAACTCCAGGACGGCTCGGCTGCGATAAGCATAACTAGCATCAATACGAAAAAGTAGTATAGTTGCAGTACGCTAAGGAGTAATAATATGCTTGGTGTACCTGAAACACTCGAAGATTTGATTGCCCAAGAGCACGCTGCTCAAATGTCTGAAATAGATGATAGGACTATTGATCGTCAACCGGAACAGTTCAGTAGGCTTAGCCACATAGCTGGCATTTGGGCGGCTGCTAATGCTTTGCTGCTCGAGCCACCGAATGGAGATCAAGAAAAGCGTGAAGAACCGGACCACGATAGAACGTTTGACGTTTTGCCGGTAACTATTGGTTTAACTACCAAGACGGCTCGCCTGGCAATTCGCGGTGAAGAAGGCGTTATATCAGCAGAACACGACCCATTTAGTTACGGCAATGTCTTTATTGACCTGATGTTAAGGGGCAACAATCAGAAGCATTCCAAAATCCATCTGTTGGGGTTGAATCTTAGCCCGACCGATAGAGATGATAGATCCAAAACTCCGATTAAGGTTGTTTCTTGCCTGGGCTCTGGGAAGTCTGACTTTGCCGAGTCAAATGCGGTAGATTATGCGCACAGCAAGATCCAAGAAGCCTTGGCATTGGACCACCCGGATTGGGATGACGGCGGAATGATCTACATGAAGCAATGGGTCGATTACTATAAGCGTTACTTTGAGCCTGTTACACTAGGAACATGACCTCCAAAAAAACTGATTATGCTGCGCTAAATGCCGAGCTCGAAGAAATCCTCGCCAAACTCCAGAGCGGGGAACTGAATATTGATGAAGCTTTGCCGGCTTATGAGCGCGGCATGGCGCTCGTCAAAGAACTCGAAGATTATCTCAAAACAGCCGAAAACAAAGTTAAGTCTTTGAAATCCAAGCTCAAATAATGGCCGTAATCGCGCTGGTCTTAATCTGCGCTATATTGTGTTTCGCGGTGGTGCTTCTGGTCGGCGCACCGTATGTGCCGACTCTGGCGCCGCAAGTTGAGGCCGCTCTGAAGCTTGCAAACTTAAAGTCTGGCCAGCATCTCATCGAGCTCGGCTGCGGTGACGGCAGGGTAGTCCTAGCGGCCGCGAAGCAAGGGCTGAAAGTTACTGGCTACGAACTGAATCCAGTCCTGGCTTTAGTTGCTTGGGCGAGAACGCGGCGCTACCGAAAGCAGGTGAAAATAATCTGGGGAGATTTCTGGGGCCGGGAATGGCCAGAGGCCGACGCCGTCTTCGTATTTCTGCTCGACAGATTTATGACTAAGCTCGACGCAAGACTCAAAGAATGTCCGTACAAACCTATCAAACTGCTCAGTTTTGCTTTCAAAGTTCCCGGCAAAACAGTTTCCAAACGCGAAGCCGGCATCTACCTCTATCGCTACCGCTAAGCCAAATGTGCTATGATTTCTCGTATGATTAAGCTTAACCAAAAAGGTGCCACTCCAGGCGCAACCATTGCTTTGGTAGTTTGTATCATTTTGCTCGTCGCCGCGCTTGGTTTCGGCGGTTGGGCTTTCTCCAGTCGTCAAGATTATAAAAACAATGTCGACAGCAAAGTTAATGACGCTGTCACGGCTGCCAAATCTGCCCAGCAAAAAGCTGATCAAGCCAAAGAAAACGAAGACTTGAAAAGCCCGCTACTGACCTACAACGGCCCGGAACCTTACGGCAGCGTGGTGTTGAAATACCCGCGCAGCTGGAGCGCTTACATTTCCGACAAGAACACTGACAACTCCAACGGCACGCCAGTCGACGGCTACTTTGACCCGGCCATCGTGCCGCTCATCAGCGACAGTAGCTCCGTATTTTCTTTGCGCATTCAGGTGCTAAACCAAAACTACAGCGACGTCGTGCAGTCATACAACGACGTGCTCTCCAGCGGCCAAGCTACATTCTCGGCATTTTCGCTCAAGAGTGTGCCGTCAGTCGTCGGCGGCCGCATCAAGGGAACCGTCAACAACGTTGAAGGCACCAACAAACCCGTCGACATGGTGATTTTGCCGGTGCGATCCAGCACACTGGTGGTTTGGACAGAAGGCAGCCAGTTCGAAAACGATTTCAATAACTACATTTTGCCTAACTTGAGCTTCTCTAAATAATCCAAGTTTGGCCGGCCAGGCGACAAGCTATATAATTCTATTTGAATATAGGTGAGGGTAGCCATGGGGCGTGAAGACAGTGGTGGGACACCGGTTTTATCGCAGCAGCTGCTACTGTCCGTAGCCGAGCAGTTGAAGTTGCCGTTGCTACAGATTGCGCGCAAGGCGGAACATGCTCGATTGTCGGGCGCGGATAATTCTGATGAGATCCAAGCCACAGCCGACATGGCGCTCAGGCTAATTGATAATTACGCTTTAGCAGTTCGTTTGGCTACCGAACAGTACCAGTTGTCTTTAGAATCAGTTTCCGTTTCGTCAGTTCTGTATGACGCCGGCCAGCAACTGCATGATCTGGCCAAAGCGTATGATGTCGACTTGCAGCTGAACATCAGCGGTAGATTTAGTCCGGTTCAGGCTCACCGTCAGGGACTTCAAGCGGCGCTAGTTAGCTTGGGTGCGGCACTCATCGAAGCCTTGCCAGCGCAGTCTGCTCAGCCGCAACTAAAACTCCAATTGGCTGCGCACCGCAGCCGTTACGGCATTGTGGCCGGAGTTTATTCCGACACCAAGCAACTATCCAACGAAGCACTGCACCATGGCCGCGAACTTCTCCGGACTAGCCGCCAGCCGCTACTTCAGCTTAGCCATTCTAGCGGTAGCGGCGTGTTTGTGGCTGACGCCATCCTGCATGCTATGAATTTGCGCCTCCAGACTTCGCGGCACCATCGCTTGTACGGCCTGGGTGCAGTGTTGCAGCCAAATTACCAAACTCAGTTGGTTTGATCATGAACATCCTTTTGGTGGAGCCAGACAGGGCACTCGCAAAAACGTACGCCGCGACGCTTATCGACGCTGGCCATAATGTCGTGGCCGCGGCTACCGCTCAGTCAGCCATTCAGGCGGCTGATGCTATGAAGCCCGACTTGGTAATCCTAGAACTCCAGCTCGTTGAGCATTCCGGCATTGAGTTCTTGTACGAGTTTCGGTCATACAGCGATTGGAAATCCATCCCAGTCGTGGTGCAGAGTTACGTGCCGCCTGCTGAATTTAACGACAGCTGGGAGCTGCTGAAAAACGAACTTGGCGTACAGGCCTATCTATATAAACCGATTGCGACATTAAAGTTGCTGCTCGAAGGCGTGGAAGAGTGGTCCGTGGCCATGCACAAATCGTGAAGCAGATCGTCACCACCGGCATCATCCTGAAGCGGATAAATTACGGCGAGGCCGACCGTATCATCACGGTGGTGACGCCCGACAATGGCAAACTGCGCCTGATGGCCAAAGGCTCGCGCCGCCTGAAGTCCAAACTGGCTGGTGGCATTGATTTCTTTACTGTCAGCGATCTGACTTTCATGCCGGGCAAAGGCGAAATGGGCACGCTCATCAGCAGCCGGATGCGCACTCACTACGGAAAAATTGTCAGTAGTCTAGAGCGCGTGCAGCTAGGTTATGAACTGACAAAACTGCTCGATAAATCAACTGAGGATAACCCGGAAGCGGAATACTTCGAACTCCTACAGCAAGCGTATGAAGCATTGGAAGATGCAGATAACTCAGGCAAATTGATCCGGGCATGGTTTCAGGCACAGCTGCTGCGCCTGGCAGGGCATACGCCGAATTTGCAGACTACAATTGATGGGGGTGCACTGGACGCCGCCGCTGCTTACAACTTGGATTTGGATGATATGTCTTTGGTTAAAACTGAGCGGGGCAGGCTGAAGGCATCCCACATCAAGTTCCTGCGCCTGGTTTTCGACGGCCAATCTCCAAAAGCTCTTTCCAGAATTGTCGACAATGAAAAGCTGCTGGCGGTGGCTGGACCACTGATAGACATGACCATGCGGACATACGCCTAAGTGTAGTCAAAAGCCTATAAATGTGCTAAAGTAATGCGTCATATGCGTAAAATGGAAGCTTTTGCTTGTGGTTTAGCTCTCGCGACAGCTGTCGACACTACGGTGTTGGCTTTTGATGCTATTGGTCAGAAAGCTAAGGCGGCTGTGACTTGCGATTTCGTGGCTGCTGCAGGCGCTACTGGTAATCTACCTCCCGAGTGTGATAAATCTACGTTCGACTTTGTAGCGGACGACCTGCAAAACAACGCACTCGACTACCTAGGTATAGAAGTGACTATCGCAACTCTCGTCGGCGGCGGACTTCGCTTCGCTACTCGTGGTCGCGGCATTTCGTACTACACCGGCGGTCAATAGATTTAATCTGTTGCTCAGGGTAGGGTATAATTCTACTTAATCATGTCAGAAGTAAAACTCGAAGATATTGTTAGCCTTTGCAAGCGCCGCGGTTTCATCTACCAGGGTAGTGAGATTTATGGCGGTCTGGCTGGTACTTGGGATTACGGCCCGCTCGGTGCACAGCTAAAGCGCAACATTACTAATTTGTGGTGGAAGACCTTCGTCGAAGACCGCGAAGATATGTACGGCGTTGACACTACCATTCTGATGAATCCAAAGGTCTGGCAGGCTAGTGGTCACGTAGATACTTTTACGGATCCACTGGTGGAATGCTCAAATTGTCACGGCCGATTTCGCGCCGACAAACTCGAAGACGCAAACAAGTGTCCAACTTGTGGCAAAGAAGGCACCTTCGGCAAAGCCCGCGCATTTAACATGATGTTCAAGACTACAGTGGGTCCCATAGAATCCGATGATGCTGTCGCGTATTTACGGCCAGAGACGGCGCAGGGTATGTTCGTGAACTTCAAAAACATCGTCGATAGCTTTTACCCAGACCTGCCTTTTGGTGTGGCACAGATCGGTCGCAATTTCCGTAACGAGATTAGCCCGCGCGACTTTGTCTTTCGCAGCCG
>Ga0070682_100001660_pt1 | contig 12379 bp, 13 predicted proteins | sample KBSC63LmetaG_FD_64668 | JGI IMG/M metagenome (GOLD analysis project Ga0070682, IMG submission 64668) | Corn rhizosphere microbial communities from Kellogg Biological Station, Michigan, USA - KBS C6-3L metaG | ecosystem: Host-associated > Plants > Roots > Rhizosphere | place: USA: Michigan... | reverse complement strand
TCGAGCTGCCCGAGCACGCGGCCGCGCAGCGGGTCGACCTCGCGGATCGAGTCCACCTCGTCGCCGAAGAACTCGACGCGGATGGCCTTGGCCTCTTCGTAGGCCGGAAAGATCTCGACGACGTCGCCGCGGACCCGGAACGTTCCGCGGTGAAAATCCGTGTCGTTGCGCTCGTATTGGATGTCGACCAACCGACGCAGCAGCTCGTCGCGGCGGAGCTCCTCGCCCTTCACGATCTCGATGAGCAGCCCGGAGTACGTCTCTGCCGAGCCGATGCCGTAGATGCAGCTGACGCTCGCGACGATGATCACGTCTTCACGCGACAGGAGCGCGTGCGTCGCAGCATGCCGCATGCGATCGATCTGATCGTTGATGATCGCGTCCTTCTCGATGAAGGTGTCGGTCGTCGGGATGTACGCTTCGGGCTGGTAGTAGTCGTAGTAGCTGACGAAGAACGCGACGGCGGCTTCGGGAAACAAGTCGCGCATCTCGGAGTAGAGTTGCGCGGCGAGCGTCTTGTTCGGCGCGATGATCAGCGTCGGGCGCGCGTAGTGCTGAATGACGTTCGCGATCGTGAACGTCTTGCCGCTGCCGGTGACGCCGAGCAGCGTCTGGTGCTGCCGATCCTCGTCGAGCCCACGGCAGAGGTCCTCGATGGCCTTGGGCTGATCACCCTTGGGCTGGAACTCGCTGCGGAGCTTGAACGGCGCGCGCGACCCTCGCATGGACTGAATCGCAATATTCGCCACGGATCGCTCCCCGCGACAACGGTCAGAGATGAGGCGCTAGGGGAATTGAGCGACTTCGGGGAGGCCCGTCGCGTCCGGCCAGCCCATGGCCACGTTCAGGGCTTGGAGGGCCTGGGCGGAGGCGCCCTTCGCGAGGTTGTCGATGGCGCCCATCGCAATAATCGTGGAAGTTCGCTGATCTAGCGCGTAGGCGACGTGCGCGCGCGCGGAGCCGCGGACCCAGAGGGTGTCGGGCAGGACGCCGTCGTCGAGCACCGTGACGAGGCCTTCGGCGTACGTGGCGCGAGCCGCCTTGCGGCAGTCCTCGGCCGTCTTGCCGGGGAGCAGGCGAGCGTAGGCAGTCGTGAGGATGCCGCGGCTCATCGGCGCGAGCTGCGGCGTGAACACGACCTGGAGGGTCTCGCCGGCCGCGAGCGACAGTTCCTGCTCGATTTCCGGCAGGTGGCGGTGGGCGCCCGCGACTTTGTAGGGGCGCATGCCCTCGGCGGCTTCGGGCAGGTGGTACGCGGCGCCCGGGGTGCGACCGGCGCCGCTCACGCCGCTCTTCGAATCGATGATGATGCCGCGCGTTTCGACGAGCCGCTCGCGGAGCAGGGGCGCGAGCGGGAGGATCGCGGAGGTGGGGTAGCAACCCGGGGCGGCAATCAGCTTGGCCCCCAGAAGCTCCCGTCGATGGAGCTCGGGCAACCCGTACACGGCGTGCGGGAACAGCTCGGGAGACGGGTGCGGGCCGTAGGTCTTCTCGTACGTCTCCTGGCTCTTCAGGCGAAAATCGGCCGACAAATCCACCACTCGCACGCCCGCGTCGTAGAGCGCCTTGCCGGCGCGCGCGCTCGCGGCGTGCGGCAAGCACAGAAAGGCCACGTCGACGCGCTTGGCGAGCTCGCCCGCCTGCGCCGGCTCGAACGTCTCGAGCACCCGTTCGGCGAGCCCGCGGATCCCGAGCGTCGACGGCAGCACCTGGTCGAGCCGCTTGCCTGCGTTGTCGCGCGCCGCGACGACCTCGAGCGACAGCTCGGGGTGGCGATGGACGAGCCGCACGAGCTCCGACCCCGTGTACCCGGCGGCACCGATGATGGCGATCTTCAACATGCTGGGCGCAGCCTAGCGCAGCCGGTTCGGCGCGCTAGACCCGCCGCGGGCCTTCGGCTCAGTTCGGGCTCGTGACCTTTTTGCCGATCAAGCCGTAGCCCTTGAGCTTGCGGTAGAGCGTCGCCGAGCCAATCTGGAGCTGTTCGGCCGTGTGGGTCTGGTTGCCGTCGTTGAGGGCGAGCGCCGAGAGGATGTACTCTTTCTCTATCTGCTCGAGGGGGCGCACCTTTCCGACCGTCGCGACCGGTTTCGGAAACGCGTGGCGGATCTCCTCCGGCAGATCTTCCAGCTCGACGCGAGTGCCGCGTGACAGCGCGACGGCGCGTTCCATCGCGTTCTCGAGCTCGCGCACGTTGCCCGGCCACTCGTAGCGGAGCAGCTGATCGGCGGCGCTCGGCGCCAGGCCCGAGAGCGGGCGCTTCATCCTGAGGGCCGCTTCGGCGAGCAGCACGCGGGCGAGCGGGAGCAGATCATCTCGGCGCTCGCGCAGCGCCGGTACGTGCAGCTCGACCACCTTGAGCCGATAGTAGAGATCCTGGCGGAAGCTTCCGCCGGCCACGCCGTGCGCGAGGTCGCGATTGGTGGCCGCGACGATCCGCACGTCGACACGGCGACACTTGGTCTCGCCGACGCGTCGGATCTCTCGTTCCTGAAGCGCGCGCAAGAGCTTGACCTGCATGCCCGGCGAGACTTCCCCGATCTCGTCCAGCAGAAGGGTGCCCGAATTGGCGGCCTCGAACAGGCCCGCGCGGTCTTGAGTCGCGCCCGTGAACGCGCCGCGTGCGTGGCCGAACAGCTCGCCCTCGAGCAGCGTCTCCGTGATGGCACCACAGTTGACGGCGATGAACGGCCCCGCGGCGCGCGTCGATTCCTCGTGCACGAGGCGCGCGATGCGCTCCTTGCCGGAGCCACTTTCGCCGGTGATGAGCGTCGTGGAATCGACCTTGGCCACGCGCCGCGCCAAATCCACGAGCGTGCGCATCGGCATGCTCTTGGCGACGATACCGAGTGGCTCCTCGACCTCCGGCGCGACGCGCACGAGCGCACGGCGCCGCTCGCGGAGCTTGCGGTCGGCCGCCTTCAGAGTTTCGATCACGCGGTGCATGGAAACGTCGAGACATTCCTCGAGGCGATTGGCTTCGAAGAAACGCAGATCCTCGGCGCGCTCGTCGCCCCACTCCGCGCGCGTGCGCCCCTGAAGGTGGCAGCCGGCATCGCCTTTGCCCATGCAGCGATCCTCGAGCACGTAGATCTCCTTCTCCTGGATCCGGCTGATGTAACCACTCGTGAGCCCGCACAGCGTCCAGCACGTGGCGCTGTCGGCACGGCCGAAATGCAATAGATGCTGCTCCGCCTCGTAGGAGGACACGAGCGTGGAGCCGGCCGGAGAGGCGGGATCGAGGCTTCCGGACTCGACGCGAAAAAGACCCTCCAGCATGTGAATTCGCGTGCCGGCGCGCCGCCAATCCTCGTCGCTGTCCCACTTGAACTGGCTCTTCAGCGCTTCCGCCATGCGAAACCCGTGGGCGAAGCCGAACTGCGTGAGCACGGCGCGCGCCGCCGTGAGACCGAAATTCTCGACCAAGTACTTCCTGAGGAGACCCATGGCCACCGCGTCGACCAGGAGCGCCCGTTGTCCCGCGAAACGGATCACGCCGCCCTCCGCGTCCAACTCGAGGAGCTCCTTGTGGTGCAAATCTTCGGCGCGCATCGCTCAGCTCCTTCGAATCGATGGAGGCTACGTCAGATTGATGGGCGCCGCCGCCGACAATCAGCGTTTCTCCGCTCGGTCCGCTGTCGATGCCTGCGCGTCCGCAGTCGAGGTGGGGGCAGCTTCGACATGCGCCAGCCCCAGCACCTCGGCGGCGAGGAGCTTCAACGCTGCGCTGCGCGCGATGCCGCGCTCGGCACATAGGTATTCGATGAAATCGAATGGCAAGGTTGCTTCTGCGCTCATCAGACCAACGCCCGTTGGAATCGAATCCAATGGGGCGGCCAGTCATTGGCCAAGCAACGCGCGTGCCGTTGCGGAAATTGCGCGTGTTCCGAGCCGAACTGTGGCGTCGACAGGCGCCTCGGAGGTCCTGCTGTTGCAATCTGCAACAGCAGGGTCGCTGCGAATCGGGTCAGGCGTGATTCGGGGTGGCGCCGCCGTTGCCGGAATGGGGGCTGTTTGCGGTCAGCTCGTCGCGCAGGTCTTCAGCGACGTCCTTCGCCTTCTTCAGCGCGACCTCGCCGAGCTCCCCAGCCTTCTTCGCAACGCGAGCGCGGGTCTCCTGGCCCCTTGCCGGGGCGAGCAGGATGGCCAGCGCGCCTCCGACGACGATGCCGGCGCTGATCAGCGCGAGATTTCCGGGCCAATGTCGGCGACGTCGCGCAAGCCCGACCGGCCGCAGCACGTCGTCGAACTCCAGGGCCGAAACCATGTGCGCGAGCTTGGTGGTCGCGATGGCCGCGCCGACGGAGAGCAGGGTATTTCTCATTGTTTTCATGACTCATCACCTTTGGTCAGGGTTTGCTCGAACCCCAAGCAAGCGGCGAGCCAGGTCCTGCGGTTGGCCAGCTAGCTGGCGGCGCTCGCTTTGGGCTCTCGCGAGTGCGAGCCGCCCCGACCGCCGTCCCCTTCGCCACCGGAGGCACCGGGCTGCCCGTCGGGCAGTACGTCGAAGAGCGAGGTCACCGGCGGCGGTTGCCGTGGAAGGTCGATCGTGAACACGCAGCCTACCCCTGGAACATCGCGGACTTGGAGGTTGCCCGCGTTGGCGCGTGTCGCCGCGAGCGCGATCGAGAGGCCGAGGCCCAGCCCCGACTGCACGGTTTCACCGCGCGAGAAGGGCTCGAACAGCTCCTCGAGCTTCCCCGCTGGAAGGCCACCGCAGGCGTCGCTCACGTCGATGAACACGCGCGTGGCGGTCGCACGGGTGGAAAGCGTGACCGTTCCGCCGGGTCGGCTGAATTTGAAGGCATTTTCGATGAGATTCGAGACTGCCGACGCGAGCAGCTGCCGGTCGGCCTCGATCACGATGTCGCCCTCCACGGACGTCACGGCCAGCTGCAATCCGTGTCCGTCAGCCTGCATCGCCGCGGTCATTTCGAGCTCTTCCATGAACTCGCCGATCAAGATGTTCTGCAGCATCGGCGTGCCGGCTTCCAAACGCACCTCGGCGACCGAGCGTTCGACCAGTGCGCTGAGGCTGGACAGGCTGCGGGAGTGAATCGCCGCGGTACTGCCTCCGACGCCGACGGTGCCCTTCTTGATCACGTCGAATGACAGAACTGCGGTGTTGAGCAAGCTTCGCACCTCGTGCGTGAACACCCCCAGACGTTCCGTGCCCCGGTACGCGACATCACGCTCGCGCTGGCGCGCGTAGGCCGTCACCGCCCCCGCGATGGCGTCGTCGAGGCAGCGGTTGAAGACCTGGAAATCAGCAGTGGAAATGGCGGCTTTCGACTCGGTCGCCATCTCGGTCACGACTTGACACACGTCGCCGTAGCCGTGGACCACCTGCGCGACCGTGAAGCCATTTCTCAGCAGATCGTGGCCGTGTAGCGTTGCGCTGTCGGTGATGGTCTTGCGCGCGTCGGTCGCTCCGACGAGGTGCAAGGTGCCGTGCGAAGCCGGCGGGCTGAGCGCGTCGGCAAGCTGAGTCAAAAACAGCGGCACCCCATGCTCGAGCTTCGTGTCTGCGAACCTCGAAACCGCCCTTTCTCGCATCCGTTCGCGAGTGCGTTCGATGATCAAAGCTCGGTGAGCGACGATGAAGTCGTGAAGCATGTGCGTCCAACATGTGTCTGCACGACTCGTGCCGCAACCAACGTCTCACCGATTGGGTCGTTATCCTCGATTCCGGACCGGGTAAGACTCTGCTGATCGATCGCTCGATTCCGTCTGTGCACGATTGCTACATGCAGGTCTCGAGTTTGGTCCGCGCCGCGCTCGTGACGTGTTAGGCTGCAATTCCGTTGCGTGTTGGCCGAGCACGAGCGAGACCCACCGCATGCACGTGTCCCTCTCCCGCGCGAACGACACGAAAATCTCGGCGCGCCCGCCGGCGCGCATCCTCGTCGTCGACGACGAGCCCGACGCGTGTGAGGCACTTCGATTGGTGTTGCTCAGCGAAGGCTACGACGTCGTCGGGGAGACCTCGGCTCGCCGCGCGCTCGAGAAAGCCGGCGCTGAAGACTTCGACCTCGTGCTGAGCGACGTTTCGATGCGCGAGATGAGCGGCGTCGACCTGTGCCGCCATCTCGTGGAGGCGCGTCCCGGCATGCCCGTGATCCTCGTCACCGGCCGCGGCACGATGGACATCGCGATTGGAGCGATGCGCTCCGGAGCGCGCGACTTCCTGACGAAGCCGGTGGAGGTCGACTCGCTCATCGTCTCGGTCGTCCAAGCACTCCAGTACCGGGCACGCAGGGATGGCAGAGTGAGCTCTGCGCGAGCCGGCGTCAGCGTCGCCGATTCGAGTCTGGCGAGGGTGCTGGGGGACAGCGTACCGATGCGGCTCGTGCGCGAGCTCATCACGAACTTGTCGGCGAGCGCCGCGTCCGTGCTCATCCACGGCGAGACGGGGACGGGCAAGGAGCTCGTCGCGCGCGCCCTGCACGAAAACAGTCGCTTTCGAGCCGGGCCTTTCGTGGCACTCAACTGCGCGGCCGTCCCGCCCGGCCTCGTCGAAAGCGAGCTCTTCGGCCACGCGCGCGGCGCGTTCACGGACGCGAAGACGGCCAAAACGGGCCTGCTGGCGCAGGCCAACGGCGGCACGGTGTTCCTCGACGAGGTGGGCGAGCTGCCGCTCGCAATGCAACCGAAGCTCCTGCGCGCGTTGCAGGAGCGCACGGTGCGCCCCGTCGGCGGGAGCGAAGAAATCCCCTTCGAGGGTCGCATCATCGCCGCGACCAACCAAGATCTGGAAGTCGAGGTCTCGGCCAAGCGATTTCGCGCGGATCTCTACTATCGCCTCGACGTCGTTCGCCTCAACGTGCCACCGCTCCGGGAACGCGGAGAAGACATTCTCCTGCTTGCCCGACACTTTCTCGACCGCTTCGACCGCGACCCGTCCCGAAGCCTGAAGCTCCACGAGTCCGTCGCCATCAGGCTCCTGTCCTACGGTTGGCCGGGCAACGTGCGTGAGCTCGAGAACTGCATGGAGCGCGCCGTGGCGCTCGGCTCTTCGGACGAGCTCACCGTCGAGGACCTCCCCGAGCGGGTTCGTTTTGCCGACCTCAAGCCGATGAGCACACCGACCGCCAGGGCGGCGAGCCTCATCTCGCTCTTCGATCTCGAACGGCGCCACACGCTGAGGGCGGTCGAGCTCCTCGGGGGCAACATGACGAGAGCGGCCAAGCTCCTCGGCATCGATCGGACGACGCTCTACCGTCGTCTCAAGCGCTACGAGTCGTCGGAGCCGAGCTGAGCGCGGGCTCGGGCGACGCCGCTACCGCTTTTCTGTCCGCGAACGTTGACGAGGTGGTCGTGCGGAGGGGCACGTTCGCGACCAACACCGTCACGTTGTCCGAGCCGCCACCCGCGTTGGCGAGCGCGATCAGCCGCTCGCATTGGGTCGCGTTCGACTCCCCCGTCGAGAGCGCCAGCAGGATCTCCTGGTCGCTCACGTGCTTGGTCAGACCGTCCGAGCAGAGGAGCAGGCGATCGCCGAGCCTGAGCTCCAGCTTGACGATCTGGGGCTCGGGCAGCTTCTCGGCGCCCCCCAGCGAATTCCACAGCACGTCGTGGAGCTGAGAGTCCGGTTCGACCCGCTCGACCGTTTCGTCGAGGAGCTTCTGTGCCAGCGTGTGATCGGTCGTGAGACGGCTGAACTGACCATCCCGCAGGAGGCAACAGCGACTGTCGCCCACGTGCGCCACGTAGAGCGACGGCCAGAGCACCAAGGCCAGGGTCAGCGTCGTGCCCATGTGGGGCGACGTGGAGTGCTGAGCGGCGTCCTTGACGCCCGCATCCCCCACGAGGAGCGCGGAGGACAGCTGATTCCGAACGCCCGAGGACGGGACCTCATGGGCGGGGACGACCGGCGGGGGCGCCCAGGGCATGACCTGGAGCAGGTAGCGGGCGATGGTCTCGACGGCGACGCGGCTCGCTATGTCGCCACCCCCCTCGCCACCCATCCCGTCGGCAACCATGAGCAGGGTCCCGGTGAACGACTCATAGGCTCCGCCGCTCTTCGCGGTGCCGCTTCCATCGTGCACGATCAGCGAGTGCTGCAACGTCGCGACCAGAAAGGCATCCTCGTTCCCCGGTCGCGAGAGCCCGACGTTCGACATTCCGGCGGCGTCGACCCCAGCGTTGGTGCCCATGGCGACTTCGCTCATGCGGCCCTCGGGCGCGACGCCGAAACGTGCCGTGCGATGCGGTCCCAGATGCGCTCATGCACGACATGGGCGGCTGCCGTGTAGAGATTGCTCACGACCAGGAAGCCGAAACAGACCGCCAATTGGCGCGTCAGGAGATAGATCACGAGGAAATCCAGGCCCACGATCAGCAGGCGATAGGTGCCCGCCTTGACCCGTGACTGCGTGACTTGCGAGCCGCCCTTGCGGTGCTCGCGTACCCTGATGCGGGGAAACGTGGACCGACGCAATTTCATCTGAACGGCGTGGGCAGCACGAAGCGTGCCGCCCGGCGCAGAGCAACGGGAGCGCGTCGGACGTTCTCCCGGGTGAGGCGCAGCCTTTTGCACGGCGGCTCCATCGAATTGACGGGCGGTCCCTTCATGTTGATGGGGCCGGGACTCCGCGCGGGCATGCCGACGCTCTTTCGCCGCTGGATGTGGCGCGGCATGGAAGCTGCTTGGGGCGGGAACAAGACGCCGCCGCGAGGTGCGCGCCCGAGGAGCACCCGATGAACTGGACTCAGATCGAAGGCAAGTGGAAGCGTCTATCCGGACAGATCAAGTCCGAGTGGACGCGGCTCACTGACGACGATCTCAAGCTGATCGCAGGCAAGCGAGAACAGCTCGTCGGCAAGCTCCAAGAACACTACGGCGTCGTCGAGGACGACGCTGAAAAGCAAATTGACCTGTGGATTGCGACGTTGAGCGCCGGCAGCAAGGCCAAGCACTGAGCGTCGTGGGGTTTTGTCTGGAGAATTTGCCGCGCAACGCGCGGTCATGGAGAGCTCAATGAATCATTCTATCCTTTCATTCATCATTGCCGCGCCGATCGTGTGGGGCGCGTGTGGGGCGAGCATGCCGCCGCCCACGCAGCGGATGGCCGACGCGGAATCGGCACAGCGGAGCGCTCGAGAAGTCGGCGCCAACAACGAGCCTTCGGCTCAGCTGTCCCTGAAGCTCGCCGACGAGCAGATCGCGCAGGCGCAGGCGGCCATGACAGAGGGCGACAACGAGCGCGCCGACAGTCTGTTGATTCGTGCCAAGGCCGACGCGGAGCTCGCGATCGCCAAGGCGCGTGAGAAGAACGCGCGCGTCGCCGGCAAGGAAGCCGTGAGCGATTCGGACGAGCAAAAAGCCAGGAACGTCGGACAAGGTGCACAGTGATGAAAATGAATCAAATCGGACTTCTTTCCCTCACGCTCGCCGTGGGTGCCATCGGGTGCGCGACGTCGCTCCCGCCGCAGGATCTCGTCACGGCGCGCAGCGTGTACGACCGCGCCGCGCGGGGGCCGGCGCAAAAGCTCGACCCGGCCGACCTCCACGTCGCCAAGCAGCAGCTCGACGTCGCGGAAGCAGCGTTCCGAGAAAACGGCGACACCCAGAATACGCGCGATCAAGCGTACCTGGCGGCGCGCAAGGCCGAGCTCGCCGAAGTGATGGCGCGCACGCTTGCGGCCAAGCAGGCCGAAGCCGGCGTCGTCGACGCGATGCACAAGGATCAGGCGCAAGCCGTCGCCAACACCTCCGCGGAGCTCGGTCGCACGAAGACCCAGCTCTCCGCGCAGAACGTCGCCTTCGTGGCGCAAGGCGTCGCACTCAAGGACGCGCAGGCACGCGCCACGCAGGCGGCCGCCGATCTCGCGAAGTTCGCGACGGTCAAGCAAGAGGCGCGCGGCATGGTCATCACGCTTTCCGGCAGCGTCCTCTTCACGTCGGCGAAGTCGGATCTGTCGCCCGGTGCGCAGCTGAAGCTGAACGAAGTGGCCACCGCTCTGACCAAGGAGGACCCGATCTCCAAGATGGTGGTCGAAGGTCATACCGATTCGCAGGGCTCGGCCTCGAACAATCAGGACCTTTCCCAGCGTCGCGCTCAGGCCGTCCGCGACTACCTCGTGACGCGGGGCATCGCGAGTGACCGCATCACGGCGCAGGGCTTCGGCTCCACGCGCTCGGTCGCCGACAACACTTCGACCGAGGGGCGCGCGAACAACCGACGCGTCGAGATCGTCGTGCAGGCGACGCCCGCACCGTGAACCGCTGACTCGGGACCGACCGCCACGCTCCTTCCGCGCCACGCGCGGTGACGTGGCGGTCGACGCCGCTCGATGGATAGGAAGAAAAGCACAGATGACGAACCGAAAATGGCACAGCGCGAGCGCGACGTTGCTCGTGGTCGCGTGGGCGAGCGGAGCTTGCGAGAACGCGAGCGGAACGGAAGAGGCCGAAGCCGGCAATGCGGGGCTCGCCGGCAGCAAGGGCGGGACGTCGGGCGCCCAGGGCGGCAAGTCGGGCGGCGGCGGGACCAAAGCGGGCGGAGGTGGCACCAAGGCCGGCGGAACGGGCGGCTCGAAGAGTGGCGGCACGGGTGGCAACTCGGGCACGAACGGCGGCGAGCCGAGCGGCAACGAGACGTCGCGCGTCGACCTCGGAACCGCAGAAAATTACGTGATTCTGGCGAAGACCGGCATCTCGACCGTGCCCACCTCCGCCGTGACGGGCAACCTCGGCATCAGTCCCGCGGCGGCAAGCTACGTCACCGGTTTCTCGCTCACTGCGGATTCCACGAATGCCTTCGCGACGTCGCCCCAAGTGACGGGCAAGGTGTACGCCGCCGACTACGCCTCTCCTACTCCGTCGGACTTGACCACCGCGGTGAGCGACATGGAGCTCGCGTTCACCGACGCGGCCAGTCGGGCCCCCGACGTCACCGAGCTGGGCGCCGGCGACATCGGCGGCAGGACGCTCGCTCCGGGCGTGTACCAATGGGGCACGGGCCTCCTCATCCCCACCGACGTGACCCTCGAGGGCAACGCGACGGCGGTCTGGATTTTTCAGGTTGCCCAGGACCTGACGGTGAGCGGGGCTACCCACGTCGTCTTGAGCGGCGGCGCGTCGCCGGAGAACGTGTTCTGGCAGGTTTCCGGGCAGGTATCGCTCGGAACCACCGCGCAGTTCGAAGGCATCGTCTTGACGCAGACGTCCGTCACGCTCGAAACCGGAGCGTCGCTCAACGGCAGGCTCCTGGCCCAGACCGCGGTCAGCCTCGACGGCAACGCGGTCGTCGAACCCAGCCGATAGCGTCTCATGATCACCCTGTGCCGTAGCGAAGCCCGTGGCCATCATCAGCGAGGCAAGCAGGAGGGATGGCTCACATTTCGTGCTGGCCAATCGGTGGACGGCAGCGGCACAGGCTTCGGAAATCTCGAGCTCCTGAACGAGGACTGGCTTGCCCCGGGCGCGAGCCTCCCTCCGCACCCGAGCAACGACTCCGAGGTCCTGACGTTCGTGCGGGAGGGCACCATCACGCACGACGATTCGCTGGGGCGGTCCGGCGTCATCCATGCCGGCGAGTTCCACCGCATGGCCACCGCGCCCTCGTCGCACAACGTCGAGACGAACGCCTCCGGGACCGAGCGAGCGCACGTGTTTCAGGCGTGGCTCAAGCCGCTGCAGCCTGGCGTCGGGCCTGCCTACGAGCAGAAACGGTTCAGCACGGCCGAGCGGCGAGGGGTCTTTTGTCTCGTGGCCGCTCCCGACGCGAGGCGCGGCTCACTGCGCTTCCAGGCGGACGCGATGGTCTACTCCGTTCTCCTCGACGTGGGCCAGCACGTGGTCCACGAGCTCTCCGACCGACGCAATGCGTGGCTGCACGTCGTGCACGGGGAGGTCACGCTCGGAGACCTCGTGCTCGCGACGGGCGATGGCGCGGGCATCGTCGCCGAACGCGCCGTGTCGCTGACGGCACGCAGGGGCACCGAGCTTTTGCTGTTCGACCTCGGCGGGGGAAGCGCGTTGCCGTCCGGGAACGGCGCACACTCCAAGCTCTAGGGGCCGAACGCGGGGGCTGCACGCCGTGCAGGGGGGCACGCGGGTGCAGGGAGGCACCGGGGGCACCACGGAGCGCGAACGCTCCGCGATGACGCCACGGGTGCTGTCGCGGAGCGACTAGCGCTTCGAGTACTGGAACCGCTTGCGAGCGCCGGCCTGGCCGTACTTCTTACGCTCGACCTTGCGGTCGTCGCGCGTGAGGAAGCCTGCCTTCTTGAGCGAGCCGCGCCGCTCCGGGTCTTCGCGCGTGAGCGCGCGGGCGATGCCGTGGCGCAGGGCCTCGGCCTGGGCACTGTGGCCGCCGCCGGCGACGGTGGCGCGCACGTTGTACTTGTCGAGCAGCTCGAGCAGCTCGAGCGA
>Ga0070682_100001655_pt1 | contig 12393 bp, 15 predicted proteins | sample KBSC63LmetaG_FD_64668 | JGI IMG/M metagenome (GOLD analysis project Ga0070682, IMG submission 64668) | Corn rhizosphere microbial communities from Kellogg Biological Station, Michigan, USA - KBS C6-3L metaG | ecosystem: Host-associated > Plants > Roots > Rhizosphere | place: USA: Michigan... | reverse complement strand
TTGTATGAGAGAGATAGTGATAAAAAAAGCCAAGCTCCATGAGACCGAACTGAGGGATGACTTGCAGGATAAATCCCCGGACGAGTTGATCGGAATGATGTGGCAGTTGGCCCTCAACGCTTGGTCATTTAAGGAAACTGTCGATGTTGAACCAAGACTTCAGAGACATGTTGTTGTGCTTAAAAGAAGCAAGGGTTGATTTCATGATTGTGGGCGCTTATGCCCTTGCTGCTCATGGCTTCCCTCGCGCCACTGGCGACATTGACATCTGGGTAAGAAATTCCTCCGATAACGCTAATAGAGTTATGAGCGCGTTGGCGAAGTTCGGCGCGCCACTTTCTGGACTGTCCGAGCAAGATTTCATGGCGACAGATATGGTTGTGCAAGTTGGGGTGCAGCCGTGTCGGATAGACATTACAACCGGTATTGATGGCATAGGGTTCAATGAGGCTTGGGAGAACAAGATGGCTATCACGGTAGACGGCATTGATCTCTTCGTGCCTTCAAAGGCTGATTTGCTAAAGAATAAGACTGCATCAGGTCGAGATAAGGATCAAGGTGATGTTGCCTGGCTGAAACGAAACCTCGACGATGATGCCTAATAACGACATGGCAGCGGACTCGCGCTCAGCGTGCCTTCTCATAACCGTTGCAAGAAACTGAGCATTTCGGCTGGTGGCGACAAGAAAAATTTGCGAAGAGTGTCCCGTATGGGCTACCGTTTCCTTTCAACAGCTTACAGACTCTCCCTCAGTGAGTAAGTTTCGAGCGTTAGCGTCTTGGTAACGAACCGCCTCAAAAACTGAGTCCAATTTGCCTACTGCTTCCGTTAAAAACGAAGAACTCAGATGCTGGTACCGCGCCGCCATTCGGAGATCCTATGGCCTAATAGTTGGGCACCGTGTGAATGTCCGCACCACTCATCCGAAGCCACGAAGCTGCCGTATGACGAAGATCGTGAAAGCGGAAGTAGCAATTCCTAGACGACGAACAGTTCGTCGGAATGCTCTACTTACGCGTTCAGCTGTGATGTTTTGAAAGATTAGGTCAGCAGGCTTTGTGTTTTGGTTAAATGCTAAAGATTCAAGAGCTGATTGGGCAAAGCGATTGAGGTAAACAATTCGGCCCTCACCATTCATTGGTTAATGACTAGGTCCCTTGGACGGCCTCGTGTTTCTGGAAATCCTTTACTTTCTCCGATACTTGCGACTTCACATCCGAAGCGGCCGTTGTCTTCCTCTTGTGATTTCTTGAGGAGTACCTGACCAATTCCCCGTGAGAGTTGATTCTAACCTCGCGATTCATTTCAGATGGCTCAGCGGGGGTAAATCGCTCCGTTGATGTTCTATGAAACGTTTTTGCGGACTCAGACATTCTAGATGAACGGCCAATCAACGTCGCGACTGGGCGACTTTGGCGACTCACTGCATTTAACGTGCACCTTAAGCCGGGAAGAGGAAGGAAACCTTATGGCAACCGGAAATGATTTGTTAACGATCGCGGCTCCCCATGTGGGCGAGGAGTACATCCTTGGATCTCTCGCCCCCAAGAACAATTCTCAGTGGCGTGGGCCCTGGGATTGCGCCGAGTTTGTCTCCTGGTGCGTGTTTCAAGCCGCTGCAATACTCTACGGCTGCGAATCAGATACCGCACCTCCGGCGAGTGCAGATGCCTACACGGGATATTGGGCGCGGGATGCCAACACCTTGGGTAGGATCGTCAGTGTGGAAGAAGCAGCGCGAACGCCCGGCGCCGCTGTGTTAAGAATTCCGCGCGCTTCAGCCAATGGACATATAGTCCTGTCTGACGGAACCGGTGGAACAATTGAAGCTATGTCGCACAGTCAAGGAGTCCGACGTCATACACTGAATAACCGGCGCTGGGATAAGGGTATCCTGATACCGGGAATCACGTATGGTTCGAACACCGTCGTGACTCCAACGAATCCAGGGACGGTCTTCCGTCTTACGTCACCGTTTATGCGCGGCGAGCCGGTGCGTCGGATTCAACAAGCCTTGCTGGATAAGGGAATCAACCCTGGACCAATTGACAGTATCTTCGGCCCAAAAACAGAGGCCGCAGTGCTCGGCTTTCAACTTCGGGAAGGACTTGTGCCTGATGGAGAAGTTGGGCCAGAAACAGCTGGCGCGCTTGGATTGTAAGCCGAGTCGGAGGAAGTCGCGCGGTCAATACGCTTTGGTAGTGTTACAGTTTGCCTTCGCAGTATAGTGGTGCCACTGCAGTGGTCCTCTGGAGGCAAGCAAAGAAAGCGTCTATGTTTATCGAATCGCTGCCGTTCTTCTGTTGCTTTCGCGGTAGGACAGGCTTTGCCCAAAAGTCCGTATTGTCAGATTTCTCTATGCAACCTCCGTGTTCTCTGTGTCTGCTCTGAAAATAAATGCGCCTCGCGGGCACACAAAAACGTCCCCAGCGATTTGCAGAGGAAAGCAGACTATTTGTCAGCGGGCGTTCGACTGACACCAGATGTTGCGAAGGTTATTGGCTCCCCACGATGACGAAGGTCGCTGTGATAACTCCAGCGGCCTTTCTTTTTTGCCGGGCGGTGTTCATAATTGCGCGGACACTCAAACCAGCAGGAAACTAGGGTTCACCGGCTATCGAATACCCATCAATCTCGATGGTGTTGCTGAATAGCAAAGCCTAAAATATATGGTGCGCACAACGTGAATACCAAACCCGAAGGAGATAATCCATGCTCTCTCGAAACGTTTCCCGGCACCGAACTGTCGTTAAATCGATCCTCTGGCTGCTGAGCGCTTCTTTGATGGGGCTTGCCGCAATCATTTCCGCTCGGACTGAAAGCGCGCCCACAGCGATTCGTCCGAACCTGGCGACATTCAAAATCTACTGCGCCTCAAGTCTAGACCAACCCATTGTCTATTTCAGCAATATCTTCGACGCAAACCTAAAGGCGCAGTCGCAAATTAGCACGCTGCCGCTAGGTTCGGCGTTCAAAAACTACCTGGTAGAGGAATATGACTTCAAAAGTAGTGCCGGCGCCGGTTGTGGATTTTTCGATTCCCTTGCCAAGGCGGAAGCGAACAAACGACAGTTGATGGCCCAGGCCCAACAAGCGAACAAGCGGGTGGTGGAAGTCAATTGGAATCATGGACCGTTATCCGAAACGCCTATGGGAGACGGCGCATCTATTGGCATCGCCGGACCAATACCTACTTATACATTCTGCGCCATGCCCCACGAAGTCACGATGTACTACAGTGCTGTATTCAAGACAGCAGGCGGGCAAGTCAATCCAAAGTGGAACGATGCGTTCAGCGAGTTCCTTTACAAGACGTATGGGTTTCACGCTGAAGTCGAACCGACATGCACGATCATGGCCACGAACAGAGAGGCAGAAGCCATCCTAAACGCGCGAGTTACTGGGGCGCGTATCAATTCACACAAAGTCGTTGAGACGGGCTGGAAATTCGACCCGACCGGTACCTACAAGCCTGCTCCCAAACCGCCGCCGAAAGCAGACGACGATCCAGAGCCAGTTCAACGGCCGGTGGCGCCCAATCCCTCGCGACAAGCAAGCGATGCGGCGATGAAGGAGGTACCGGCGGCGGTGGCTTACTGCCAAAAGGATCCTTCAATGTCTGCAATTTTTAATTGCGACAACTTTGGACGCGCCGTCTATAACTATCGGATGGCACACATCAACGAATCTTCGGAGCCTTTGGCAACTGTCGTGACGAAATTGAATTGCGTTGAATGTGTAGATCCGGTCCGCGTGAGTTCGTGGGTCGAGAAGCGTGCGGCAGCAGACAAGCTGAGCAATAAAGCCATCAACTGCGTGACCCAGAACGTCATCGTGAACCTTCAAAAGACCCCTCAAGCCAACCGTCTCAAGGAGTTCTATAGTGAAGCTGTCGCGACATGTGGGAGATAAGGGACGCCCGTTCGCCTCACAGGTCCTGGCGCCGAGTGATCAAATAGAACCCAACGGCACAATTTTCGGGCCCCATCAGTACTTCTCGCAATTGTTGGAAGATACCTAACATTTCTGCGGTGCGTCAACAAGAAGTTGCGAAGATTGTCCACTATGGGCTACCACACTTTCAGCCCCCAACCTACGGTCGGAACATACTGTAGTACTTCTGAACGAATAAGTGATAGATGCCTTTCTGAAAAGCCGCGCTGGCCGAGCGGACTCGGTGAGGAACATTATTGAAATCGTGTATTTCATTCATTGTGCAGCCCCCATTCGCTCAGTAGTTTTAGCCCTCAAGCTATGTTGAGGCTTCGCGTCTGTGATAGATTACCAGCGAGGCAATGTTAATTTCATGAATGTCGCAATTGAATTACCAAAGGAGATTGCAAGCAGTTTAGCCGGGCCTGATGAAGACCTTTCGCGCGTCGCTCTCGAAGCGTTGGCGGCACAAGGTTATCGAGATGGCAAGTTGAGCCATTCCGAGGTTCAACTCTTGTTAGGTTTCAATTCGCGTTGGGAAACCGATGCGTTTTTGAAGGAAGCTGGTGCCCACCTTGATTACACTGAAGCGGATCTTGAACGCGACCTCAAGGTCTCCCAGCAGACTAAATGATTTAAATGGTTGTTGCCGATACCTCACCGCTTAATTATCTGGTTCTCATCCATCAAATCAATCTTCTTCCGGACTTGTACGGCCGGGTTCTGATTCCCGAATCGGTACTAAATGAACTCAGCGCTATCGAGACGCCACAGCTCGTTCGCAACTGGGCAACAAACCTGCCGGAATGGATTGAGGTGTCGCCTGCTACTCCAATCGATGATGCAGAGTTACGTCGCCTTCACGCCGGCGAGCGTGATGTGATCTCGCTTGCCTTAACTGTTCATGCTGACGCAGTGCTCATGGACGAACGGCGTGGTCGCAAGAAGCAGAAAACCGTGGCCTAAAACCAATCGGAACGCTCGGCGTTTTAGTCGCTGCACACGAGCGCGGACTGATCGATTTAAGGTCGACCATTGATGCGCTTCGACAAACGAGTTTCCACGCTAGTCCAAAGCTGCTTGCGACGATTGTTGAGCGCTCGCTACCTCCAACGAAAGGAGAGTAGCAATGGAGTGGTTCCGTTACTTGGATCCGCAATGGCTCGGTGTCTAATGGACTTAGAGCGCCGCTCGCAACTTGCGATTCAGTTGTAAGGCAGTTCAATCAATTCACGACTATATAGCTCAGACCTCACCTAATTAAGCGCTTCATCGCGGCGGCAGTGAATATCGGGTGTTTCTAACGGCGCGGGATGTTTTCGAGGTTGCGGGTGGTTTGTTCTGTTATGGAAGTGTTGACGACGTTGGTTTCGTCAGCGGGAGGTAAAGAGGAGCGCGCGGCAGGATCGTTTGAAAGTGCTGTCTTCTTTCTGTCATCCAACTTCTTCCGGTAGGTCGCGGCTACAGTGAAGCTTAATAACTGCCACACGGAAACGAGTCCCAGGAAAACGTAAACGAGGTAAACGATTCCCGGAGGCGGAATCCCAGTAGCCTTCGACGCGCCATCGAAGTAACCCATCAGCATAAACAGCAGCAAACCACTTACGATCGCAGTCACGAGATCGATGGTCAACGCGAACTTGATCTGTTTATCCGGATTGCTGATGCCAAGCATCCGGTTCATTAGTGACGTATTGTTCGTCACGTCGATAAGAAAGTCACCGCAGTTACGACAGTAGCTGTCGGGAGTCTGTTCGCCTTTTCCGCATTTTGGACAGAACATTTGCCGTGTATGTTAACGTCTTTCGCTCGTTTCAGACGAGGCGAGTTTTGTGACGGGTTGTTTGGAAGCTGTGGCCAGGCGGATTAGGGAGCACATGGTTCGCAAAAACAAAGGAAAAAGCTGAGGAATTCCGCGGTTTGGCTGGAATTTTGTGCTTCTTTGTGGCGATTGAGAGGCGTATGATGCCGGTATGCGATCGCTTCTGGTTGTGATTGGGATGGGGCTGTTGCTGGTCGAGTCGGGCGGCACAGTCAGATCCGCTCGCCTGCCCGAAGTCGTTGCCTCCTCTACGGTTCCGGCATCTTCAGCACCCAAAGCGCGAGTCGACTTTGATACTCAGTTGAAACCAATCTTTCAATCGAAGTGCATGCCATGTCACTTCAGCGGCGGCCAGATGTATGATCGCCTCCCATTCGATAAGCCGGCGACGATTAGAAAACTGGGAACGAGACTGTTCACCAGAATAAAAGATGAGAACGACCGTCGTTTGATCGAAGACTTCCTCACGCAATCACCGTAAAATCATTTCGATATGAAAACGTTCCTTCTTCTTGGTCTTCTGTGTGTCTTGTTATGCCCGGCAGCCGGCTGCGCTCAGGCAGACGACACGAGCCGATCATGGAATCAGCCGGTCAAACCGTTTCGCATCGCTGGAAATCTCTACTACGTGGGCGCTTCCGATCTCGCGTCGTTTTTGATCGTCACTCCTCAAGGTCACATTCTTCTCGACAGCGGCCTTGTTGAAACAGTGCCGCAGATTCAGCACAACGTCAGCCAGCTTGGATTTCGTCTGGAGGACGTAAAAGTCTTACTAAACACACACGCGCATTACGATCATGCAGGCGGGCTCGCGTTGTTGAAACGTTTGACGGGTGCGACGTTGATGGCCAGTGAGGCTGACGCTGCGCTGCTCGCCGCAGGTGGTAAGGGCGATCCAAATTTTGGCGACAAGTTAGTCTATGAACCCGTTAAAGCAGATCGTATCTTGCGCGACGGTGATAAGGTCGAGCTCGGCGGCGTTACGATGACGGCTCACTTGACGCCCGGTCACACCAAAGGGAATACGACCTGGACCATGACTGTCATGGAAGGAACGAAGAGCTATAACGTCGTCGTCGCCGGTAGCACTTCTACTCCAGGCTACAAACTCGTCGATAATCCAAACTATCCGGAAATCGTTGCCGATTACCAACGAACATTTCAGATATTGAAGACTCTGCCCTGTGACATATTCCTCGGCCCGCATGGAAATTTCTTTGACCTTACGACGAAGTCGAAGCTCCTCGAGCAGGGCGAAAAGCAAAATCCATTTATCGATCCTGACGGTTACAAGCGTTACATCGAAGAAAACGAGAAAGCGTTCCAAACTGAACTAGAGCGCCAAAAACAGTAGTGCCGCAAAGAAGCACAAACATGTTCCTGCGCGTGAGTGTTGCCGCAGTGTGCGTCGTGGTGGCGATGATTGCGTTACTGCACTTTGAAGGACGGAGTTTTATTTGTTCGTGTGGACACTTCGCAGTATGGATCGGTGAATGGTGCAGCTCGAATACTTCACAGCAGTTGCTCGATCCTTACAGCTTCACGCACATCCTGCACGGGTTTCTGTTCTTCTGGTTGATGTTGCTGGTGTTCAGGCGAGTGCGGCGTGGTTGGCAATTCCTGCTGGCTGTGTTGCTGGAAAGCGCCTGGGAAGTCTTTGAGAACACGAGTTTCGTTATCAACAAGTATCGAAACGAAACCGCGGCCCTCGGTTATCAAGGCGACACGATCGTCAACTCACTCGGCGATCTCACGTGCGCTTTGGCAGGGTTTCTCGTTGCGCGACAGCTTGGTTTGCGATGGTCGTTGGCTGTATTCCTGTTGATCGAGCTGGCCTTGACCTTTTGGATTCACGACAGTCTATTGCTGCAAATCCTAATGCTGATCCGGCCAATCGAAGCGATCAAGTTCTGGCAGTTGTGTCACTAGTTCGCGGCGCTCGCGTTCGTTGCCGGCCCGATGACACGGCTGTTTAGATCTTTTAGTGCGGCGCGATTCTTGTCACGCAACTCGACCGCGTCACTTCCTACCTGAATTCCGACCGATTGCGACAGCGCCATTTTCTTGAAGGCTTCATACGGAATCTTCGCTTCCAGGACTTCAACCTTCGTGTCCCAGGTGCCCGGATGGCTGGTGGTCACTGGATTCATGCGTCCGAGTCGCAGCGTTTCAGAGTCAGTTGCGACTATCAGCTCTCTCTGATCGGGCGGATGAAAGTGAACCCAGTCCTTGTTTTCAAACACCACTTGTATCGTGACGTGGCGCACGTAATTGACCTGCGTGCCCGGACAGTGCAACGTGACTTCGATACTCACGCACGCATCTTTGGCAAACTTGTCTTTCAAGCCGTCGCAATTGACTTTCATCTTCTGCAGGCGCATGACGGTCTCGTAGTTGAAGCCGTCGTACTTAACCTCAATCTTGCCGCCATGTTTCACCGTCTCTTGCGGCGTTTGCGGCTTTGCTCCAGCGGGTTGAAACAAAAGGACCGCAGCGCAGCCCAAAACAAGCAGGAACGTTTTCATAAACTTCTCCGGTACGGCGATTCAATTTTGCAAACTGAGGTGAAGATTTGGGGCGAACCCGCGGGAAGGCTCACAAGCAAAATAGCCAAGCGGGCGCGGTTGTGTCAATGAATTTGTGCTTTGTGCTTAGTGCTTTGTACTTAGTAGCTTGTCAGTCTAAAGTACTAAGTACCAAGTACAAAGTACTAAGCTCTAATACTGAGGACAACCATGACTCCTTCTTCCGACGACAGTGCCCTTACCGAACGCCTCCGCCAGGCGAATGAAGAATTTACGGGTCATTATCCGGGCGAAAGTGGGCGCCGCCAGCCTGTCCACACCGTCTACGGCGGCGCGCACCTGTTTAAGTCTGACACGGCAAAGCGGCTGGGCTCGTTAGCCAGACGTTCGCTGGATCAGTTTGCGCCCGATTTTCTGAGTTTCGCGCGTGCTCTTGAACTGCCCGGTTTCGACGAGCTGCCGGACTCAATGGAGGAAGCGAATGAACTTGTTTCGTTTCTGAAGACCGAGCCCGAACGCGCGCGCAAAGAGAAAAAGGGCGCGTGGTTGGCGTACACGATTTACCGTCGCGTGATTGAAAAACTTCAACGTGAACCGGTCGAAGACTTTCGCATCGACTTTGAAGACGGATACGGAAATCGTCCGGATGACGAGGAAGATGGTCACGCCGTGTCTGCCGCTGCTGAAACGGCTGAAGGCAGCAAGAGTGGAAGTCTGCCGCCGTTCATCGGCATTCGCATCAAGCCATTCAACGAGGAGCTGCGTGCTCGCAGTTTTCGCACGCTCGAAATTTTTGTCTCCACGCTTGTCGATCTCAACAAAGGCTCTCTGCCGGACAACTTCGTCGTTACGCTTCCGAAGATCACGATTCCGGAACAGGTGTCGGCACTTGTCAGCTTGCTTGCTCAGCTCGAAAAAGAGACCGAACTTGCCGAGGGCAGTTTGAAGTTTGAAATGATGATCGAAACCACGCAGTCGATCATCAATCATCGAGGACAGATCAATCTTCCGTTGTTGCTTGCGGCTGCCGAAGGCCGTTGCGTGGCGGCCCACTTCGGCACGTACGACTACACTGCCGGGTGCAATATCACAGCGGCTCACCAGCACATGCTGCATCCTGCCTGTGACTTCGCGAAGAACATGATGCAGGTCTCGTTTGCCGGCACCGGCGTGTGGCTATCCGACGGCGCAACCAACATCATGCCGGTTGCTCCGCATCGTTTCACGGAAGGTGGACCACCTTTGACGGCCGCGCAGATCGAGGAGAACAGGAAAGTGGTCCATCGAGCATGGCGGTTGCACTACGATCACGTTCAGCATTCACTCACGACCGCTTTTTACCAGGGATGGGATCTGCATCCGGCACAACTGCCGACGCGTTATGCTGCAGTCTATGCGTTCTTTCTCGAGAGCCTCGAGGCGGCGTCTGAGCGTTTGAAGAATTTCGTCGAGAAGGCCGCAAAGGCGACACTCGTGGGCGACGTGTTCGACGATGCGGCGACGGGCCAGGGGTTACTCAATTATTTCCTGCGTGCGATTAACTGTGGCGCAATCACTGAAGCTGAGGCGCTCGAGTTATCAGGATTGACGTTGCCGGAGTTGCATTCAGCGTCCTTCGTGAAAATTCTGAAGAATAGACAGGCGCTGTAGAACGTACTGTAGGGGCGGCCACGGAGGGCCGCCCAGTACGTTCCTTGTGGTAAACTCACGACAACTCACAAACATCGGAGCGTTATGACGACCAAAACCCAACTTCTCACAATTGCTGATTGGGACGCCATGCCACACGGCGATGGCAAGATCTACGAAATAATAGAAGGAGAACTATTTGTGTCCTGCTCACCAGGCCTCACACACCAAGTAGTCTTGGTCAAACTCATAGTCTCGATCGGAAAATTCCTCGAAGCTAATCCCATCGGAACGCTTGCTGGCGGTCCCGGCGTGATTCTAAGCAACTACAGCGGAGTCATTCCCGATCTGATCTATTTTAGTCACGATGTGCGCGACGAGCTTGTTAAAAGTGACCGCGTACACGGGCCTCCGTCTCTCGTGGTCGAGATTTTATCGCCCGGTTCATCGAACATCCGTCGCGACCGCGTAGTTAAGCGACGACTTTACGCTAAACACGGCGTGCCCGAATACTGGATTATCGATCTGCAGAACCGTGCGGTGGAGAGATACATCAATCAGGATTCTTCTTTGATTCTTGAGGAAACGCTAGGCGAGGACGATACGTTAACTACGCTGGCACTTCCCGGCTTCTCGTGTCGCATCAGCGAAATTTTTAGTCAATTCTAAACCGTATGAAACTATTCATCGCAATCATTCTAACAATGTCACTGCTCTCCACAACTCTAACCGCTCAAAAAGCGGGTGGCGATCCGGATCTCGCACGAAAGATCGCACGGTTCGCGCCGACGACGTTGACGGCTGACACGTCGAAGCTCACGTTGAAAGATCGTCAGGCACTCGACAAAATCATCGCGGCGGCGAAGCTGCTCGATCCGTTGTTCCTCCGTCAGGTTTGGAGCGGGAACGATGCTCTCGAGAAGAAGCTTCAGGCTGATAAAACCGCAGCCGGTCGCCAGCGTCTGCACTATTTCTACATCAACGATGGTCCCTGGTCGCGGCTGGACGAGAACAAACCTTTCATCGACGGTGTGCCGCACGAGAAGCCTCTGAACGCGAACTATTATCCCGACGATATGACGAAAGACGAGTTTAATTCGTGGGTTCAGAGTCTCTCCGACACCGACAAGCAAAAAGCAACCGGCTTCTTTTACCTGATCCGACGTGGACCAGACCGCAAGCTAACCGTCATTCCCTATAGCGAGGCGTACAAAGAATACCTCGGCCCCGCGGCCGCCTTGCTACGCGAAGCGGCAGCACTGACCACAAACGCGACGCTGAAAAACTTTCTGAACAAACGAGCAGACGCATTCAGTTCCGACGACTATTACGACAGCGACGTCGCGTGGATGGATCTCGACTCGCCAATCGACCTCACGATCGGTCCATACGAAACTTACGAAGACGAACTGTTCAGTTATAAAGCTGCCTTCGAAGCCTACGTCACACTACGTGACGACGCGGAGACTGCAAAACTCACGAAATTCAGCGCGCACCTGCAGGAGCTCGAGAATAATCTGCCAATCGAACCGCGTTACCGGAATCCAAAACTCGGCGCGGCTTCACCGATTCGTGTTGTTAACGAAGTGTTCGGCTCGGGTGAAGGGAATAGCGGCGTGCAAACGGCCGCCTTCAATCTGCCGAATGACGAACGAGTCGTGAAGGAAAAAGGCTCGAAGCGCGTGATGCTGAAGAACGTGCAGGATGCGAAGTTCAATAAGACGCTGATTCCGATCTCCAAAGTGGTTTTGGATCCAGCGGAGCAATCCGCACTCGCTTTCGATTCCTTCTTCACACACATTCTCTGTCACGAACTGATGCACGGTCTTGGACCACACAACATCACTGTCAACGGTCAGGAAACCACCGTGAGGAAGCAGTTGAAGGAACTCTACTCGGCGATTGAAGAAGCGAAAGCCGACATGACGGGGCTTTGGGCGCTCCAGTACATGATCGATCACGGGATCATCGAGAAGAGTATGGAGCGGACGCTTTACACCACTTATCTCGCGAGCATGTTTCGCTCGGTACGTTTCGGAATAACCGAAGCACACGGGCGCGGCGTCGCGATGCAATTCAACTATCTCACCGATGAAGGTGCGATAAAGTACAACACAGCCAAAGGAACGTTCAGCGTCGATCACTCGAAGATCAAAGCAGGCGTGACAAAACTCACGCACGATCTGTTAACACTCGAAGCTGAGGGTTCCTACGATAAGGCGAAAGCGATCCTGGATAAGTTTGCGGTGATTCGCCCGGAGATGCAGCAGGCGTTCGATAAGCTGAAGGATGTGCCGGTCGACATCGAACCGGTCTTTCCGCTGGCGAAGTAAGTATTAGCCACAGAAGAAACGGATCAAAATCCGGATTTAAGATCTGCTTTATCTGTGGCTGAATTGTTTTCTGAAGAACGTCGCGATCTTCCAGGCATCGATTGCTTTCCACGGAAGTTCGCCGGTGGTGTAGTGCCCGCAGGGAAGCCA
>Ga0070682_100001652_pt1 | contig 12399 bp, 14 predicted proteins | sample KBSC63LmetaG_FD_64668 | JGI IMG/M metagenome (GOLD analysis project Ga0070682, IMG submission 64668) | Corn rhizosphere microbial communities from Kellogg Biological Station, Michigan, USA - KBS C6-3L metaG | ecosystem: Host-associated > Plants > Roots > Rhizosphere | place: USA: Michigan... | reverse complement strand
TGCTGCCTTGTGAAGTGCCGCCACGATTGCCGCCTTCATTGGGTAATGTTGTTGCTGTGGCTTTGAATGTGAAACCAATTGCGCAGTTACCTTCACCAACATATTTTGGCAAATCAATAATGCCGTTAAGCACTGTAAATTTTCCTACAAAGCGTCTGACAATCGCACCAGTTGGGTTATTGGTATCGTGATACACCACACCCACTTCCCGCCCCTCGTAATATTCCAAACCTGTTTGAATGCGAACTATCCATTGGCTTTGCGGTAGTGCGCCACCGTTATAAGCATTGCTGTAACTTTCATCGTAAGCACCAACACCATGACGATCTACATAAACTGGTTGCACAGTAAATGAATCTAAATGCTCTTCTACTGATCTGTGTGGCTCAATAATTTCCAGCGTGATAATACCGCCGCGTTCTACCAATACCCACGCGGCAGAGCCTCTGGATTCTGAAGTGATTGCCATTGATAAAATTTTGCCGCCGTTAGCAATCCTGTGTGAACTCCAAGATAACATTTGATTGTTTTTGTCATAGCAACAAATACCCAACGTGCCATCTGCATTAACACAGTACAGCGTGTAGTTAGGCTCACTTGCATATTTTATTTCTTTCACACCAGCAAATATCAATTCATCAGCGATAACAGAAATATCCATACCAACCCATCCTTGCGCTTCATAGGATGAATTGGTTACACGTATGCGGGAAAAACTTGCACCCACATAACAAATTTGCTGCCCAATAAAAATTGGCTGAATACCAGCACAGGCATAACCCGTTTGCTGCACAAAGAAAAAATCAGATGGCGCTATTCTTTGCTCAGCCGCCCCTAGCATCCATTCGCCTTCGTCTGTACCGATCAATAAAAAATCACGGCCTAAAAACCATTTGAAAGTTCCCGATGTTGAAACCACAAACGCTAACGCATCATCAGCATTCACACCTACCGTGAACACATTGTATTTGCCTACACGTGATGCCCATATACTGTTTGGCTGGCTTGGTGTTCCACCTAGCCACAGGCGCGATTGAAAGATGGTAGTGACTGAAGGCCAGTTACCCGCTGCCCACTCTACCGGCTTGTTTGTAAATGTAACGGGGTTAAATGCCCATGAATGCGTAGATGGCGTGTATTTTAATAAATACGGTTGCACATCTTTATGCGCAAAATACATTTCATTCAAACCTGAATCTATTGCAATCTGCACTTCAGGCAGTTGCGTATCATCCCACGGCGATACAAAAACCGCAGGCGCTACCGATCCATCAGTAATATAAAACGGCGCGTAAATTGCGCCCTGAATAACGGCATAAGGATCACCGCTGTTTTTAGGTTTTAATCCAGCCCTAATAAAAACATCTTGTGGCGCTGCTAATGTAAAAGTAAATTCGTATTTTTCTGGTGAATCCCACGCGCCACCAGCTACTTCCTGTTCAAAAATATCATTCGCATTTTTTGTAGAACCAACTTTTACAATTAATGGTGTTGCAGTTAAATGCGCAATGCCATCCACACGTGATTCTGTGGCATAACCAAATTTCAAAGTAAATGTGCCAGCCAGCAAATGAACTTTCTGCCAGATATAAACTGTATTTGGCTGGCCTATAGGATTACCTAATGTAGCGTGAACTGATAAATGTACGCGCTTGCCTTTTGAGTAAACCCAATTTGCACCAAACCCTATGCCGCCATTTTTCCAGCCACTAGGTTTTTTATCAAAAACAGGATCAGAGGAAAGCACACCAGTACCTTGCACTAAACCCAATTGATCATAAACAGAAATATTCTGCCCATCCATTACCAATACTTTTGATTCTGAAGTGGAAACAGGAAACGTAATCAAGCGACCATCAATGCCATCAGAATCAATTTGGGAAGTAATTCTTGAACCTAAACGATACTGAATAGAACCTTGTGGTGAAATATTCCAATTCTCACACTCACTAAAACCTGTATCGTATTCTTTACTGCCAACTTGCCCACGCGCAGAGGCGCTGAGAAAGCCGCCTTTGAAACCTGCTTTGATAGGATAGTAATTGCTCATTGCAAAGTACCGGCAACCAGTAAGAGTTTCCAGCTTGCATAATTAATGACCGTTAAAACGCCTGTGGTTTTGTGATAAATCTTCAGATTATTTTCTTGGTGTCCACCAATTTGAGTTGAACTCACCCACAATTTTATTCCATTGTTTACAACGCCATCAAAAATAATATCTGACATATCCACATAATCATTAAACGCATACCCCAAATCTGCCACCGTGCAATTCAGCACGGCAGAAAAGTTGCGCGGAAAATTGGTTAGGTTGTGCGCTATGGCGGGGATAACTTTTGATCCAGCCGTAACCGTAATAGGCGAACTGGTAAAAAGTGTTCTGGCCGCTGGTGTGGTACGAATCAAAACGCGCACATAAATATTTTTGCTGCGTGTCTCTGCGCCACCCGTTAAGGCTGTGCTACGTGCAGCGCCACCATTACCATTCCATACTTGCCCACCGCCCAAACTGAAGGTAGATATTTGCGCCGGTATAGTGTGCTGGTGACTTTTTAAAGCATCTAGCTGTACTGTGCCAACATTGTCACCTGTAAGGCCGTCTGGACGCGCTGTGCGCGTTCCAGCATCGGGATCAATGCCAGCGGCATTATCTTTAACGCGCAAAAAGAATCCATTGTATTTTGGCAAGTTGAATGTGGTTGTGCCATCACCAGCGCCATACTTCACGCCATATTCTGCAAACAATTCTGGAAAGCCTGTACGACTTACTGCCTGCCCTTGCGCATCTGCAAAACCGGATGGTGTTGAATCGGTTGCCCACAAAAGCAAACCACCGATAGGAATACTGCCGCCACTGCCCCCGCCGCTGTTTACGATTCCATCGTACAAAGATGTAACGATAGAGCGCATATCATCAGCGCCAATATCACCCGTTATGTTATCTGGCAGCAATGCCAGCAAATCACCCAAAGGAGGCATAGCCATTAGCGAACCCTCGTTAATTGTCGTGAACGAATAATTTCAGACTTCGCTTGCGAACCGTTTATGGAATACGCATCAGCCACACGTTTTTGATATTCCTGTGTGAGCGTTTGAAACAAGCCGCCGTTTTCTGTAATAGGAATGCAAAATTCCACGGCCAGCCGCAACGAAAGCGCATCAAGCGCCTGTGGTGTAAACAATGCCAAATCGTTTACCTGATCCATGCGGCGAATGTATTCAACATTTACTTGCGTGCTGTTAGCCAGCAAGTTCAAACCTTCCACGCGCCAATCATTTATTTGCTCTGAACTATCTTGGTTTGCTACACCTGAAGTCTGCCAATAAAAAACGCGCCATACGTTTAATACATTTGCTGGCAATGGAAAAGATTGCGCATAACCAAACAAAGGCGGGATAGGGTTTGGTGTATCAAGAATCACGCGCTCAATAGCAAATGACCACACAAAGTTTTCTGTGACAATATCGCGTATCAATGCGTAGTTCAGCATACAAAGTTTTGCTTCTAGGCTAACAGGCTGAAGTGCGGCCACAGTGCCATCACTGGAAGTCACCATGTTTCCACCAAGCCGCAAAATTGCTTTGTTACAAATATCAATTTCAGTTGGCATGTTGTTTGTCCTGTGGCGCTTGTGCCTTCAAAGATGTATTTGCTTTTTCATCGTAATCAAAACAGATGGCGCAATAACGAAAGCTACGTTCACCATCCCACGCATGATCTGTTGCGCAACCCGCAACACACAAAAACAAAATGAGAAAAATCCGTTTCATACTATTTGCCTCGATGTAAGCGGGGCAGGGGAATAAAATTCTATAAACTCTACAGCGCCGTTGAACTGTTGCGAACCAGATACATTGCTGCCTAAATACATATCACCAGTTGGCATATTGGATGCTAATTTTGCGTTTGCATTATTGTTAAGACCTACAAAACCTTTGGCCTCAATGCTTATTCCATCGGCAGCGGTTTGCCGCACAGTAACAATAATATTTTCAAAAGCGCCAAATTCTAAAATTCCATTAGCGATTGTGAATGATGCTAACCCTTGCGCATAACGATCAAAAATCATTTGCTTGGTTGCCATGTTGTAATAAACTTTTACTTGATCAACACCAGCAACACCCCATTCAAAAATAACTTGCTCACCGCCTAAAACCGCACCTTGCACTGAAGTAAATTCAGGACGGAAACTAATAACTAGCTGGAAGTCATTACCATCAAAACCAACAAACGGCGCTTTTGTAATTTGATCACCAGCAACACTTGTTGATAAATAGCTTTTTGCAAATGGTAACTGCGCATCCATTACACCGAATACTTCCATCGTGTAGGTTTGATCAGCAACCCATGAAACAATGCCATCACTCAATAAATAAAACGCCATCAACTGATCTGTAGTGCCAGCGGAAACGTCTACCGTCCAATATATCCAGCCATCAGTAAATGATGCAGATGAAATTAAATCAGGATGGCTACTTGTTCCATCAGAATTTAAAATGAAAATTAAGTTGCGATACTCAAAACGAATCTGTGGTTTGCGTGAATCAAACTTTAAATAAAAACCAACAACTTCACTTGTGACGGGTACGACATTGGTATACATCGTATGCAGTTCTGCAATGGCAGAAACAGTACACGTGAACTTTGCCGCTACTTGGTTTGTGCAAATAGAGGCGGCGGCTGTTGTGATTGCGCCACCTGTTTGAGTCCACGTTGCATAACTAATAGTATCTGGCACAGAATTTATGCGGGCGCTTTCAATATACAAACCCCAACCACCCAAAAAACGAATCTGATTAGCTGAGAATATTCCAGTAGCATTTAGCAAATTTACACTTAGGGCTTGTGATCCTCTGGTGCAAATCCATCCAGCACTGTTTAGATTTTTAAAATCATCCACAGTGTTATTTGTATTCCAATTGTTCGCCCAAAATTGCATCCACCGCTGATTCAGGTTGCCGTAATAGCCAAGCTGACCAAGCCAGTCATATTGCATTTGGTTTAATTGGCCGCGCACCTGTGGAAGTTTGGTGAGGGAAGTTAAATAATTCATCCACAAATCATTTACTTGCTCACCGATTGCGCCTTTCATTTTCAGCGCAATCACCTCCAAATCAGCGGTATGCCCATCAGGTATACCAGTGATGGCGCGTAATGCCGACAACTTTAAATCATTCAGAGTCGCCATTGTCTTTTCCAAAATGTTGTGATTTTTTGGAAGTGATTACTGCATCGTTCTTTACTTTTTCGTTTTGCTTATCAACCCACGTATCAACCGCTTCCTTGCTAACATCAATTTTTTCAAGTTTAATTTTTTCAGCTACAGGCAATGGCTTGCCATTAAAATAATCCACCCACGATTGAACACACTCAGGCGTAAGAAATAATTTACGCGCCAATGTTTCAACATTTACATCGCCTGCTTCAACATGCCGACGAATTTCATTCTGATCATAAATATCTGCGCCACCTTTCATATCGTTTTCCTTATGTTGCGATTTCGAGAATGTAATCACGGATAGTTTCTAGTGACGTAAATGACAAGCCGGTAGTACCGTAATAATCCAGATTAGCAATAACGCCCACTTCAAAATCTGGTACGACTGAAATAATCAGCGTACTAATAGGCAGCGGTACATTTAAAATATCGTTTACAGGTTTGGGTTTGCGTACACTGTCTATGGCGGCAAGGAAAGCGCCTGTAGGGGTGATAGTGGTAAATAGTCCACTGTTGTCTATCAGCGCATTGCGTAGCGCATTGATAGCACTTTGCCCAAAGTTTTTTGTAATATCTTGGTTATAGAAAAATTCTATTCTGGCAAAAATAGATACGTATCCTTTTGGGCAAGCATTTGCCACAGAGCAAACGGCCTCATCAAAACTGCCAAAAGTAATATCTGTCTTATTGCCCTGAAGCGGCATGGTTAAAAAAATAATATCGGCCATAACATTTCCCCTTTAAAAAAGGGGAGGTTTTATCCTCCCCTTATTTTTGCCTATGTGCTTACGAGTTCAGCACATTGATTTTGACTACGTGTTCATCTTCCACACGTACTGCGCCAAACACAGACATGCAATACAGTGACCATGCAAAGCTGCGTGAAGGGTCTTGTTGAATGAATGCAGAAATATCTTTATTGATCTGCAAACCAATACCACGGCGAGTGAATGCGTAATTGTTCAATGTACCTGCGCCGCCTGAATCAAGCAGAGTTGAACAAATCCAGTTAAAGCCCATCCAGTTAGGCGTAATGCCTGTGCTAGACAGTTGATCCAATTTTCCGCGAACGTAATCATCGGAAGTTGCTTCAGTGGTTTGCATCAGTTGACGCACTTGCAGAGGGGAAACAACAAACACTTTATCTTCATCGGGCATGATGTTGTTGTTCATAAATTTCTCTTGCACTTGTGTAACCAAGTCAAAAGAAATTGGTGCAACACCTGTACCGATTAATTGCGAAGGCGGGAACGGATTAGCAACACCATCACCATCCAAAGCAGTACCACCCAAAGCAGCAATAATTTCACGATCAAATGCGCGTTTCATTGCATAACCCATTGACTGAGTTAAGCCGCCATTCAAATCGACCAGTGCTTGAGTAGGATCTTCTTGTTCAACCAGCTCACCAATATCCCAAGTTTTCGCCATAGAAACGCGGCGAGAAAATACAAAATCTGCAACGGGTGTTGGTTGTGCGCGTGTTGTTTTGAGTGACGCTTCTTTTGAACCGAGGCGTTCCCAATTGTGGTTGATACCATCCACGCCGCGTTCTGTAACATACGGGCGCAAACGATTAACCATTTGCTGTGCGAGAAAGCGAAGATTGCGTTCAAACGTCTGGATATAGACCTTATCAATTGTTGTACTCATGGCATCACCTATAGAAGAAAAAGTTTTTAAGTTTTTCGCCTAAAGGTATCCACACAATTGCGGGCTTTAATTGGCTTGCTGATTCACCTATCAGCCGTAGGGATCAGGACGGGCATAAAAATGCGTGTCGTTCCTGTCCTGATCCTATCACCGTATTAAGTAAAAATTATTTACAATTACGGGTTTGCCATGCGCACTAAACGCATTACCTGATCCACAGCTTCTTTGTAACCAGTGCGGCCAGTGTGGTGATACGGGTGATCACGGTTCGCATAGATTTCTTCTAGCCGCATGTTGGCTTCATACGGGGTGAGTACACCTTTGGAACTGTCACCGGATGCTTGGCTACCAGCACTTGCCAGCGGGTTTCCTTCGCCCATACGCGCTGCCATTTGGTAAATCCACTTCACCTGTTGCGCCGGTAGCCTGCCAGCCTTAAACGCCGCTATAGCGTGTTCTGGTGCGCCTGAATCCTGCATGAAGTTTGCCACCGCTTCTAGGCGCGTGTCTGTGGCTTCACCCCATTCTGTGCGCAATGCTTTTTGCTCAGCGGCGATATTCGTTCCCGCCGTTGCCATATTCTCAGCGTGCGACTTATTCAGTTTGTTAGCCAGCTTCATAAATTGCCGCTGTGTTAAACCAGATTCATGCGCTGTTTGTTTCAGTGCATTCAATTCACCATCTGGAATAATTAAATTCTCGATACCTTTTACATCGTATTTATCGTGTGCATCTGGCCTGCCCAATTTATTAAACATTTCAAAATAGGCATCATCAGAATCACCAGTAGGCACAGATAACAAACTTGGCACACGTGTTTTTATTTTTTGTGCGAACTCTTCCCATTGCTCTTTTGATGCTTCAGAGCTAGGAATTTGAATTGAGTTACCCAAATACTGTTGCTGATCTTGTATGCGCTTCCAGAAATTTTCCTCTGTTTTTGCATCAAGTACCAATTTAGAACCACGAATATTATCAGGCAGTTTATTTGCCCACTCAAGATTCGCTTCCACTTGTGAGTCTGTCATGTAATTCACCTTTATGCACAGTTGATAACAATAACAAAACCAAATCTTGCTTACCCAAACGGCGATAAACAATATTGTTTTCGTTAGTTTGAATAGGCTGGTAAACATATTCGTTTGCCAGCCGTTTTAATAACTCTCTTCCATCTTCAGTTCCAAATACACGCTTGATCAAATTGTCCTGATCTTGCTGCATCACTTTGTATTGATCTTTGTTCATGCGGCCTCACCACCTTGTACCGCTGCATTCACAGCACCGCCCATATCTTGTGTGCCTTTTCCTACAGCCTGCATAGCATCACCCTGTTGTTGTTTAATCATGGCTTGTTCCATTGCTTGATTTTTTGCTTTGCGTTCGCCGCGTGTTTTTTCTACATCAGTGTCAAGTGATTCCATAGAAGCAGGAATACCCAACATTTGTGCAGCGCCTCGAATGATTCCATCCCAATCCGGTATATCCATTGCATCAGGATTGATCTGTGAAATTTGCCCCACAAACGCTGCCCACCGTTCGATATTTTGCATGGCGCTGGCTTGCTGCGTTTTAAACATTGCGCCCATGTATTGAATATCCAGTTCAGCACCTTCATTCGCTAATGATTCAGGCATTTCCGGTAACTGGCCTTGCCGATACATGAAATAAAAAGTTCTGCGAACTGTGGGATCAAGTAACTCTTTTGTCACACGTGTAATGGAAGTACCCATTAACCGTTCCAATTGCTGCATACGCACTGAAATTTCAGTAGCGGTTGCAGGCGTACCGCCCATAGGTGGCAACATTAATTGGTTAATAAAAAAGCATTCCTTGATATTGTTTTGCAAACGCTCAATTTCTTTTTGCTGCACATCGAAACGCGCTTTCGATTCAAAAGAAACCAATTCTTTTATATCGCGCACCACCGTTAATCCACCGGCATTCAAATCCAAATCACCGATAAGGCCGCGCTGTGTGGTGAGAGTAGGGGGATCAATCGCTTTCTCAGCGGCATACAATCCGAGTTCGATTAAACGGTTCAGGGTGAGCGTGTCAGACAGCGCAATCATCGCTGAAGAGTTGCCCCACATTGAAGAGTTTGTTTTGCGCCACCGGCCTACAAATGCAGGCATTTCATGGTAGCCGCCTTCCTCTCCAATCTGTTCACCGCAATCTTTCAATACAAACTTGTAACCGTATGGCCGTTCCTTCATAGCTACGCGCTTGCTGTAGATTTTTCCGCGTTTCCATTTTTTATCACGGCGATAAACACAAAAAATAATATCTATCTTTTCATCAGGATCATAAGATTCTGATTCATACTTATCACGCATATCTTCAGTGAGCGCTTCCACGCCAAACTTATCCACAATCTGTACCATAGTCCACTGCAACCAGCGGTACAGGTTTACAACATTGCCTTCAGAATCATCTTCAAAATACATTTCTTTTACAGGGATAGATTTAAAAATAATGCCATCCCATTTTATTTCATTGGTTTCTTCCTCAGTCAGTATGCACGTGCCATACGTAACCAAATCCAAATAGCTTTCATTTATTTCCACAGAAAAATTGCTTTCCTGAATTTGATTCCACACTTTCATCGTGCATTCATCAAGCCAGCGTTTCGCTTCAATATTCTTATTATGTTTTGGATTGCGAAAGCGCAAGGTGAACCATTGGTCAATCGCTGAAGTTAAACCATTGTGTAATGAACTGGCTAAGTGTTGCGCACTCATTACCGCTGTGCTGTCATATATCCACGGCCTACGCCATTCCACAGCGTTTTCATCTTTTTCATCACGAAAGAATCCACCGCGATAGGGCGCTATATAGCGTTCAACCATATCCCACGTGTTTTCAATCACTGAGCGTGAATCTTTTAGTTGATCAACCCGTTTAACAATTGTTTGCGCATCCATTTGTGTTCCCCTTATTCAAGTATTTTTTTGCGAGAATTCGCACGCGGTTTTCCTAACACTTCTTTTGGTGGCGCGATAATCACGGCCTCTTCAATTTCAGCGATAGGTGCGGGTACTTGTAACTGTGAGCGCAGTTCCGGCTCAGCAATAAGAGGGCGAATATCCTTTTTCGACCGATGAAACGGGCTTTCCATCCCGCGTGCTTGCCAATACTTCCAGCTTTGCAACAACATGATTTCATCGCTGGTATTCATATTAATTACTCGCGTCTTACCCCTGTGGCGTGTCACAGAATATTGCTCACCAAAAACATCAGGATCATAAGGGCGCGATAAACATTCCATTTATGCGTACCGAGTTTTTTTCTTAGTAGGGTTTTTGGCTTTACATGAACCGCCTTTGCCGCCGCAACCTTTGTCCGTTTTGGTTTTCATTTTTTTCTTCGCCATGATCATTTCCCCTTGGATTTACCTGCCTTATTAAGAGCAATAGCCACAGCTTGCTTTTGAGGCTTGCCTGCCGCCATTTCTGTTTTAATGTTTTTACTAATGACATTTTTGGATTTACCTTTTTTCAGTGGCATCATCTGTACCCCATTCGTTTAACGCGCTTGGTTTTAGGGGCGATACTGGTGTTCATCAAATAACGCTCACGCGCTTTGTATGTGGGATCACCTTTGCCCATTTCTTCATAATACAAATACGCCATTGTGCGAAACGCATCTGCACCGTGAGAAAATTCATCGTGTTCTGGTTTTTCAAGAAAGGTATTGGTACGTGCATCCATTTTCTTGCGATAATTTTCCATGCAATCCACACCATCAATGGCGTGTGTTTTATCGAACCAAGTTTTTGCTAATAAAATTCTGCAACTCTGGATACCGTCTGCAATGGATTCACGCTTAGCCGCTTCCACCACATAACCCAAATCTTCCAGCGATTGTTTGCGCGATCTGCCCGATACTTGTTCGCGCACTTCCACATCGTGCGGCATCCACAGTTGGTGAATATCGTATTGCCGGTAGGTGTTCTGAATTTCATTCAATACATCAATTACGCCGGTATCTTTCCATTGCATAAAACGAATGCAGCGAATTTCACGGTTATGAAATTGCAGAAACCACACAGCGGTATAATCATCCATGCCCAAATCGAAGGCTAAATAAACGGGAAGCAACGGTTCATGCGGTACGTGGCATAATCTTCCTTCAGCACGCACACGCCCCATTTCAGTACCGTAATAATTACCTAATACGGATGCTGACCAATCGCATAAAAATTCTTGCCGGTATTTATCGTCGCCCATCGTGGCACGCGCCATCGCAAGTTCTTCGTCATCAATAAGTTTTGTTTCGTCAGCACTGTAAGTGCGCGCCAACCATCCCTCTGTTTTTTCCGCTTCACGGTATGTGTGATAAAAATGGTTTTTCCCATTGGGCGTACCCATAAAAATACACCAGCCCTTACGATCTGAGAGGGCAGGGCGTAGTACCTCGATCCACACGTTGTTTGACATATTGCCCCACTCATCCAATACGCTTCCATCGCTGTATTGACCCCGCATAGCTTCATAATTTTCTGCCCCTACCAATTGAATCCGCGCACCGTTTGGAAAATCTGCACGCAATTCTGTTTCCATGTAACGCATACGCGGTATCACGCGGGTAAATTCTTTTAAATAATCCCACGCAATACTTTTTGCTTGCTTGTATGTGGGTGCAATGTAGTGAAAGCGGGGGCGATCAAGCGGGCAAGTTAATGCACCAGCGATTAATTCGTTTATTGCACACACCGTTTTTCCAAATCGCCTGTGTATTGCTAAACATGCAAAACGAATTCGCTTGCCATCGTTATAAAGTGCCGCGTGAATTTCTGCCTGTAGTGGGCGAGGCGTGTACGGAATAACAATGCTTTGCGTTTCCGTTTTTTTTGTCATGTTTGTGCAGCTTGGTAAAAATATTTACCATTTAAAATTTGGAATTTCTGTGTTGGGGATACCACGCGGCGAGAGCGCGGGCATTTTTTGCCCCCCACCCCTCTAATTGCCAGCGGGAAATCCCACGTGTAAGCCATTGATACGGGAGGCCAATTACCTTTACACAGGGGGGCTTGAGGGAACTGCACACCCCACCCCCTGTGCATCATCGCAATAGCTGACACAAGATGTAGTGTGATGGCACTAGCCAATTGGCCTAGCAATTGATCAATAAATGAGCAAATGTACGTGGAACGTAGGTGTGAAACCATTCCATAATCATTTTGCGCAGTGGATAAACTATGTAAGCTATTGATAACTAAAGAAAATGTGACAATTCCAGCACTTCGCGTAATCGTCATTATGTTAAATAGACTTATCCACATGGTGTTCCAGCGATAGCGACTACTAACCATATCTAGTGGCTCATTCATCGTCTATCACCCTGTTAGCAGTGGCTACAGGGAAGGGCATTTGTACGTTTATCTGTACGCCTGAAGCCCTTTGCTGATCCTCACCCACAATGATTCCATGCTGCACATGCAGGTACGCTTTCATGTGATGAATCGAGCCATCCACAGCATGATTGCGCAGAATATTTGTGCAAAGTTGCAAATCGCCGCTATACCCAC
>Ga0070682_100001649_pt1 | contig 12404 bp, 18 predicted proteins | sample KBSC63LmetaG_FD_64668 | JGI IMG/M metagenome (GOLD analysis project Ga0070682, IMG submission 64668) | Corn rhizosphere microbial communities from Kellogg Biological Station, Michigan, USA - KBS C6-3L metaG | ecosystem: Host-associated > Plants > Roots > Rhizosphere | place: USA: Michigan... | reverse complement strand
ACGGCGTCACGCCGCTTGCAGGTCACTCCTTCAGAACCCTTCTTCAGTCGCGGCAAGCGGCGCGCCGCCTGTCCGCTCTTCGCGTGGATGCGCCTTGCGGGTGAACCGTTTCAACGTTAGCCGGACCAACGGGAGCGGAGCGCAACGCCGCCACCGCCCTTGCAAGAGTCGCGAGCAACTTCGCAATCGACATTGCCGCGTCGCGGCAACCTGTTGTTGCGCTCCACTTCCCGTTGGCCGTCTAACCTGCGCCCTTGTCGTAATCGATCCCAAACGCTCCGCTTGAAATTGTCGATCGTCTCCCTATTGAAGCAGGCCGAGCGTCTCATCGCCCTCAGCACGATTCCCCCACCCGCCGGCGTCGAACGCCAGAGTTTCGCGAAAATGAGAATCTCGCCTGCCATGCGACCATCGTGAACGGATTGATTCCTCCGCCCGCCGGCACCGTGGAGCTGGGGCCGAGTACGATCTTGGCCGACCCCGAACCTGTTCAACGTCTGAACGCCGTTCAAACGTGCACGAAATCAGCCTCATTTGTCACTTGTCGTCCAGAAAGCAAACACTTTGTGACTCCACTTCGCGTCTTAAACAGGCGGAAATGGGCGGTAAGGGATGCGTGCGCGAGTAACAAATGTGTCTTGAGCAACAGCCCTATTCAAAAGTGTCGAAACGTCGGCGTTTCGTCGGGCTCAGGACAAGCCCGTTCAAAGCGGGTTCGATATCACAGAGAACCCCCTCCATTTTCAAAGCTTGCCGTCAGTTCGGTTGGGGCAAGAATGGGCCAATCGAATCTGTTTTTGTGCGCTGAACAAGAGGGCAGGGCAACAAACGGCAAGTCGTGTTGAACGCTCCACCGCCCGCGTCCATGGCACAGACTCGGCCGGCTAACTCACCGTAGAAGCCGACGCGGCCCGGCTACGGTCCGCCGGCCGAGCCGGCTCGTGCAGCGGTACTTGGGCGGCGTCACGCCGCCCGCATCGCGCGCTTCAAATGCAGGCAGGCGGCGTGCCGCGCTGCCGTAGCCACGTGGGCCCTGGCCGCGCAGCTTAACGGTTTGGTCGTTAGGCCGACCACGATTCTCGCAGCCGCACTTTTCCTCCACCCAATCACCACACGGATCACGCCGATTCGCTGGTAGGCGAGACGCCAGCCTCGTAAACTCCGTTCCCATGATGGAGTGTTTGTGAGGCGGACAAAGTCGCGGAAAGTCACGACGAGTTCAACCACCGTACGCATGCCCGGCATCGGACTGTAATCCGCGCCAGACAGGGCTTGCACCGGAATTTGTGTACACAATCGTGTACCTAAAGTGCGAGAATCGAGTACACTACCCATGGGGAACTGCTCATGAAGACCGCAACGATTCGCGAATTCCGCAGCAACATTGCCGAGCTTATCGCCGGTGACGACTCGGTTCTGGTCACAAAGCATGGCAAGCCAGCGGCCGTCGTGTATCCGCTTCGAAATCCGAAAAATATTCCGGTCGAACTTCGCCGCAAGCTTTACCAAGTGCTAGCGAGTGAAATCGCGAAGCAACTCGATGCCCAAGGCGTAACTGACGAGCAGATCGAGCGTGACTTCAACGAATATCGAAAGCATCGCCGCTGACACCAACGTTCTTCTCTCTGCAGTTGCTGGAAGGGCAGCGGGACGAGTGTTCGACAAGACGGAACTCATCGTGGTCACAACCGAAAAGAACGTCGCCGAAGTCATCAAGTACTTGCCAGTATTCGGAACGCGGTACGGGATCTCGGAGGAATTGTTGGTTGAGACCCTCGACGCCCTACCGCTCGAAATCTATAGAGAAGATGCCTATGCCGCGCAAATCCCGGCAGCTGCGGACTTCCTTGCTGGACGAGACGATGACGACATCGCTCTGGCAGCGCTCGCGCTGACACTTCAGATTCCGATTTGGTCCAACGATCGCGATTACGAGAGATTTCAACACGGCACTTTCACGACCGCACAACTGCTGAAGTTTCTGCAGATATAGTCTGTCGCGGCCTAACTAGCCCCAGAAGCTGGCACGGCCCGGCTTCGGCCCGGCAGCCGAGCTGCCTCGGGAAGTCAAGAACCGCTCCGCGTCACGCCACCTGCATCTCGCTCCTGCCGACTTGTCGTTAGTCGCGGCAGGTGTCGTGCCGCACTGGCTTCGGCACGTGGGCCCTGGCCGTGCGGCTTAGGGTCTGCTCCGTTGGGCCGACCGAAAGAGGACGACGCCTCCAGCACACCCGTCCTGATGAGTACACCTGCGTGTCGCCAGCCGAGTGTGTCTGCCACGTGTCACCCCGTTTAATTCGCCACATTTCTCTTCCTATCGTGTCATTCCATCAAGTTGACTGCTGGGTTTTTCTCGCCGTGCTAAGGCGGTCCACCGCCAGGCAAGGAATCAAGGGATAACTTATTGGCCTCACGGCACCTATGGCCAAACACAGGTGGCAATCTCCATCGCCTGCGGTCGACGTTAGAGGGTAGGGTTTCGGTCGTTTCAGACACTCCTAATCAAGAAGGGGACAACATCGATGATTGGAATGCTGCAGATCATCACGTACCTGCTTTGCGTCTACCTCGTCTTTAAAGGCGTTGAGATACTCCAGATTGGTCTCACGAGCGCCCGTGAAAATCGATCCGTCGGGCTGGCTATCGGGATACTCGCGGTGACGATCGCGGTTGCCACAGGCGCCTACTTCGTCAAGATCATCGACGCGCAGGCAACGGCCGTCAGCTCTCACACGACGGGAGGTGGCGAATGAGGCGTCGGGACATCTCAAGGCCGCAGCCCAAAGGCACGCGCTGGCTCTTGGTTGCGCATCTGCTCTTCGCCGGTTGCGCGGCCACGATACCCATCGCTCCCAAGTTTGTAGATGAGTCGGCAAAAACATTCGCCCCGCCGACCGGTCAAGCCGCTATCTACATTGTTCGCGAGAACGCCTACAAGGGGAAGGCGATCTTGTTTCAGGTTGCGTTAGACGGGAAGCTGCTCGGTGGAATCGCGGCAGGAACCTACTACGCGCCGACCGTTCTACCGGGCGATCATACGATCACGGCGCTCAGTAACGAGAATCAAGACTCGACCAAAGTGACGGTCGAAGCGGGAAGCGTGTACTTCATAAAGGTCGAGCCACATTGGGGAATGGTGTCTGCACGTGTTGGGCTAAAACAACTGTCGTTTGCCGAAGGAAAGCCGCTTGTAGCCGCGAGCGCGCTAGCAGCAGGAATCGGGCCGTAGTAGGTCAAAAATGGGCGGCCCAACTAGCCCCAGAAGCTGACACGGCCCGGCTTCGGCCCGCCGGCCGAGCCGGCTCGTTAGAGTCAAAATCCGCTCCGCGTCACGCCACCTGCATCTCGCTCCCGCCGACTTCTCGTTAGTCGCGGCAGGTGTCGCGCCGCTCTGGCTTCGGCACGAGGGCCCTGGCCGTGCAGCTTAGGGTCTGATCCGTTAGCCGGACTTACCCGCGCGGAGCACAACAACCCGACCGCCCAGGCGAGACGCAGCTTGGTCGCCCCGATCGCGTTTGCCTGCTTCGCGGAAGCGGCGCCACTCTCCGTTGGGCGACCAACACCCGGTCCGCGTTCCACTTGGGCCTTCTGAGATTGATCGGTGCGTGAACGGCCGCGCATGGGAAGAATGGCAGAGGGCACCCTGTTGCCTGTGATGCGCCAATGGCGTAGCATCGGTGGGTGAAATTTGTCGAAACGAGCGTGTTCACTCGGCGCGTCTTGGAGATGCTCCCCGATGATGAGTATCGGTTGTTGCAGCAGGCCTTACTTCAGCGGCCCGGGCAGGGGAGCATCATCGAAGGAACCGGTGGCATACGCAAACTGCGTTGGGGAGAAGAGGGAAGCGGGAAGCGCGGAGCGCTTCGGGTCATCTACTTTTGGCATGTGAAGCGAGAGATGCTCTTAATGTTGTTTCTCTATCGTAAGAGCGAGCAAAAGGATCTTAACGCTCAGCAGAAGCGTGTTCTGACGAAAGTTGTTCGAGAGGAGCTCAAATGAAAGAGAAAGACTTTGACGAACTGGTCGAGAGCGTGAGGGAGGCGGGTCGGATCCTTCGCGGAGAAGCCCGGCCCAGTCGCGAGTTCACGTTTTCTGCTCAAGACGTCCAAGCAATTCGGAAGAAACTCCGGAAATCTCAGGATGAATTTGCGCTAATGATTGGTGTAAGCGTCGCTACTTTGCGAAATTGGGAGCAGGGTCGACGTCAACCGCACGGGCCTGCGCGAGCTCTGCTGAAGATTGCTTCCGAAAATCCCAAAGCAGTTGAGAAGGCACTTGGACGTCACTGAGTGCAGCGCACGCCTAGTTTCAACTGCGCTCGTGGCTCGCGGCGTAACCCAGAAATACATTCGCATCGAATCGCCGGCTAACTCGCCGCAGAAGCTGGCACGGCCCGGCTTCGGCCCGGCAGCCGAGCTGCCTTGTGCGGCGCAAGCGTCGCGGCGTCACGCGGCCTGCATCGCGCGCCTCACATGCAAGCAGGCCGCGCGCCGCTCTGGCTTCGGCCCGTGGGCCCTGGCCGCGCAGCTTAGCGTCTGGGCCGTTAGGCGGACGAGAACAAGGTGGCCGCTCGCGGCATCATTCGATCGGCGCAAGCTAGCTTTCGAGCGAGTGTGACGCGCAAAGACCTCAGGGTCATTGGCCTCGGGCGCGCACGTCCGCGGGGTGGCTGAGCGGCGCTTACCAGGCAGGTTTCCGTTGGGCGGATGGGGAACGGGTGGCTGCTTCGCGGCATCCATCCATCAAAGAACAGCTCGACGGTGACAGTTTTCGCTCGGACGTCTGAAGTGGGAAGTTCAATTCCATTTGAGTGCCCGGAGCTGATCGAGATTCACGTTCCCTCCCGACAGTACTACGGCAACCTTCGATCCCGGAGGGAGCTTTATTAGGCCGTGCATTAGGGCCGCTACGGGCGCAGCGGCCGCGCCTTCCACGACCAGTTTGCATCTTTCCATAGTCCAAATTAGCGCGTCGAAAATTTCCCGGTCAGGGAGCGCGACTATTTCGTCGACAAATCGCTGCACAACCGAGAAATTGATCTCGCCTGCGCGCCGAACCCGCAAACCATCAATGACAGTTTGACAGTCAATCGTCTGCAACTCTCCTGCTTGGATGCTTCTCTGCATCGCGGGGCCGTCTGACGACTCCACTCCGATCACTCTGATCTTGGGGTTGTGGCTCTTCATGGCCATCGAAACGCCTGAGATCAGTCCTCCGCCGCCGATCGGCACGATGACAGCGTCCAAATCGGGCCAATCCTGCACGATCTCGAGACCAAGGGTCCCTTGACCGGCAATCAGCTGCTCATCGTCGAACGGGTGCACGTAGGTAAGTCCCTCGTCCCGCACAAGTTCCTTGGCCTTCTCGTTCGCCTCGTCCCAGATCGTTCCGTGCAGAACAACTTCGGCGCCGTATCCCTTGGTGGCGGCAATCTTCGCCGGAGTAGCATTCTCCGCCATGCACACAACGGCCCGGATGCCGTGAATCTTCGCTGCAAGGGCGACACCCTGTGCGTGGTTGCCGGCCGAGGAACAAACAACCCCTTTGCGCTTCTTGTCTTCGGACATCAGGGCAAATTTGTTGAGTGGCCCTCGAATCTTGTAGGAGCCCACGCGCTGAAACAATTCGGCCTTCAAGCGAACATCGAATCCTGTCAATTCGCTCAGCTGTCGAGAAGTCAACAGCGGGGTGTGCTTGATGTGCGAGGAAATGCGTTCACGAACCGTGACGAAATCGGCAAGCGTTAGGGTAAACATGTCTGAGATTAGCATGGGAAAAGCGCCGCCAGGGATGCATCAAATGACGACCGCCGCCTAACTCGAGCTAGCACCTGACGCGGCCCGGCTTGCAGGCAGGCCGTGCGCCGCGGTGCCGTAGCCACGTGGGCCCTGGCCGCGCAGGTGAACCTCCAATCCGTTAGGCCGACATCGATTCTCGCAGCCGCACGTTTCCCCCTCCCGCCCCGCGCACAATTCTAGAGATCCGCTGTTCGGAAGGCGATGACCTCGCGTCTACATGAGAAAGGGGCTCAGCTTAATCGTTAGGTGTCCGACCTACCTAACAAGGATCGACCCACCTTCCACGCGACCGCTCGGTCGCAGAATGACTCGCATAGCGGTCAAAGCTCTGCCACCACGATTCACTCTGCAACTGACCGCTATGAGAGTCTGCTTCCCGATGTAAATGCCCGAAATCGTGACGCTGGCGGTGATTCGGTGAAGTCGAACAGTGAGACGTGCCGGCGGACCATACTTTCGGGCACTGGCGCCGAGTAAGATGTAGAGATGTCGAATGGCGAAGGACTTCAGGAGGGTGTGCCGGAACACCTGCCGATTGGCCAAGCATGCTCAGAGGTCGATGTAGCGAGCGCTCAGCCGAGGGAGTCCGCTGTACTCGGGCCGGAGGTCCGGATCCGCATCTGGTCGCCGATCAAGGTTGGAGTCTATTCGGTCGTACTCGCGTACCCGTGCGCCTTGATGCTGGCCGTTAGGAACTGGAAAGCGATGAAGCAGGAAAACCGGATCTGGCCGCACGTGATTGGTGCTGTCGCCGTTACTTTGCCTCTCATCGTCGTGCTCTATATCAACGGTAGGGTCGGGCGGCTTTTCTGTTTCGGTGTGAATGTGTCGGCATTTGCATATCTGCGAGAGAAACTCCGATCAGATATCGCGGAGTTCAAGGGGTCGAATCCAGCGGCTGTTGTAAGTACGAGGCCATGGTATAGCGCGATAGGGTGGGTTCTGCTCGCATTGACAGTCTTCTTCGCGATTGCTGTACCGATTGGACTGCTTCTTGACATGCTCGGAATTGACTAATAACGATCGGCGAGTGGACCCGCGGCCTAACTCGACGCAGAAGCTGGCGCGGCCCGGCTTCGGTCCGGCGGCCGAGCCGCCTTTTTCAGCGCCAGCGTGACGGCGTCACGCCGCCTGCATCGCGCGCTTCAAATGCAGGCAGGCGACGCGCCGCGTCGGCTTCGGTACGCGGGCCCTGGCCGCGTAGCTTAGCGCCTTCGCCGTTAGGCCGACCACAATCACTACAGCCTCGCGCTTCCCCCTCCCGCCCACATCGTCCACGAAGTGCGTGCTGTCGCTTGGAACCGGGCCTACTGCGATGATTCAAACCGCTGGCTCGTCGAGTCGATATCGGCAAGTGACGCGCCTGCACCGCTGTTGAGGCGAAATCCGTTCAGGAATAGGGAGTGTGTGAATTCGGAATCTCGCTCGCAAAGCTGTAGGCATCCTCTGACTGTTCCGGTATCGAGTGCTACTTGCGGTACTTACTCCCCACCTGTATCTTCGTTCGACGGTGAAGTGAGATCGTATGTCTACCAAGCCGCATGGTATACGGCGTCGAGTGCGCGTTTTTGTGGCGTCTCCTGGTGATGTGCCCGAAGAACGCGATGCGCTTCGAATCGTCGTCGAAGAACTCCGCCGAACTATTGGCGACAGCAACCTGATTGATCTTGAGCTGGTTCGGTGGGAAACCCATACCTGGCCCGACATGGGTGCCGATGCCCAAGACGTGATTAACCGCGAGATTGGCACCTACGACATATTCGTCGGCGTGATGTGGCGCAAATTGGGCACGCCGACAAGACGGGCCGACTCTGGAACGGTGGAGGAGTTCGATCGCGCCGTCCGTTACAACAAGAAGTATGGAAGACCTAAGATAATGTTCTACTTTCGAACCGCGCCCTTTTACACTGAATCATCTGAGGAAGTGGATCAATTCAAAAAAGTACTTGCTTTCAAAAGTAAGCTACGTACAGCTGGCGCACTCTATTGGCAACACAGTACGCCGTTGGATTTTGAACGACTTGTTCGCGAGCACCTCATTCGTCAGATATCTGTGGTCGCCGAGGAAATTCGACAGGAAGCCGGGTTCCCGAGAAGAGCACGCAAGAACGGCAGCATGAAGGGATCTCGAGGAGGACGTCGTTAATGCGCGAACGATTTGTTGAGTCTGATGCAACGATTTCCGCGGCCTAACTCGCCCCAGAAGCTGACACGGCCCGGCTTCGGCCCGGCGGCCGAGCCGCCTTCTGCAGCGCAAGACGGACGGCGTCACGCCGCCTGCATCGCGCACCTCATATGCAGGCAGGCGGCGTGCCGCGCAGGCTTCGGCACGTGGGCCCTGGCCGTGCAGCTTAGGGTCTGATCCGTTAGGCCGGCCAGATCCCTGCGGCCTCACGTTCCCCCGCCCACCCGGCCCATGCCGCGTTTGTCCTGAGATGCTCGCCGCGAGATGCACGTTACTTTAAATGCCATGACGCGGGCTTCCACTTGCGTCGCCGAAACCATCATTAGATATGCCACAGATGCCGACCGCTGCACGGTCCTCCCGGCCCGTTCGGCGTGCGTGCTCGGCTTCGCAGACCGTAGGACGTCAGACAAATCCCCGGCCTAGGACATCTATGCTGTCTACAAGACGTAGAGTCCGCTGGGAACCCGTGAGAAGGATCTCCACGATCTGTAGAAATTGATTGTCATTGACGCAACATGTGCTAACTTTTCTTTGACCGGAGCCCTTATGGCTTACTTTGCGTTGTGCACATTCGATCTTAAGAACGCATCTTACCAGGACTACCAGAACGCATATTCCGATCTTGAGAGAATCGGGCTCAAGCGCGTTATCGTTGCAGAGAACGGCAAGAACGTCATCATTCCAACTACGACCGTAAGCGGAGAGTTCAATAGTCAGAGCAGCACGGCCGTCCGTGATCACGTTTGTGATCAGGTCCAGGTGGCCTTCCATGCACGCGGCTTCACGTCCGAAGTCTTTGTCGTTGCGGCGGGCGACTGGGCTTGGGGTGGGCGTACCACATAACCTGCAACGGAGAGGGGGTTGACGTGGCGAACCCGATCTCAGCTGAACTCATCACTGGAACCGTAGGGGAATTGTTGGTGCAAATCCGCCTGCTGCAATATGATGTACAAGCCGCCCCGCCGCTGAAAGATTCTGGTAACGACCTGATCGCACTGCGCGGCTTTGAGGTCCGCTGTATTCAGGTAAAAACCACTTCTAGTGCTCTACCGGCATGGCCTGCGGATACGAACCGCTACCACTTGCTCGCCGTCGTGCGTCTCGTGGGCGAAGACCGCGAACTACACCTTGACCGGTCAGAGGTTTACTTGCTCCGGAAGAGTGACCTTCCGAGTATCCGCCGATCGTGGGACGAACTGCGGCCGTTTGTTCTCAACAGCCATAGGATCGAAGAGTTGTTTCGAGACGGCGCGGCGGCCTAACTCGCGGTAGAAGCTGACACGGCCCGGCTTCGGTCCGCCGGCCGAGCCGGCTAGTTCGGCGCAACTTGCGCGGCGTCACACCGCCTGCATCGCGCGACTCACATGCAGGCAGGCCGTGCGCCGCGCTGCCGTAGCCACGTGGGCCCTGGCCGCGCAGCTTAACCTCTAAGTCGTTAGCCGCGCCAAAAATCTACTTGTTAGTCGCGTTCCGGCGGGGCGGGTCCATCAATCGTGCGCTTGAGCTCAGGCCATAGAAAGTTCAACGCGAACCCAACGAAGAAGATCGCGATGAACGCTTGGAATGTTGTCAAGTACCGCGTCAATTTGTTCGCAGGTGCTATATCTGACGAGCCGACCGTCGTCATCACGCTCGCGCTGAAATAGAGATAGTACGACATGTCCAAGTGTGCCCTGCGGCGGAGGATGTCCTCGATGCGACGAGACGCAGCAGCTTGCATTTCAACGACCCTTCGCTCGAATTTTCGGGCGGCAAGAACCACGTCAGTCGGATTTCGTGAATTTTTGAGATCGTGATTCATCTCTCCCCGTGGGTCAACAATCGCAGCAACACTTGGGAACTTGACAAGCTGCCCACCAAACGAGTCATCAACTGCAAAAACCTCGTTGTAAACCGGACTGCCATTTCCGACAGTCGTGACACCTATCAGGTGCCAAAAGACGACTCCGCCTGGTAAAACGCAGCGACCAGCATAGCCAGCGTAGCCAACAGGTCGTGCACCATAGTCATGAGTGGCCTGCCATACCCGTTGCGCGTTAGCTTCGATGGAGGTGGCGGCAAATCGCATCCGTCCATCGTAAAGAATCTGTTGCCGCTCTATCTCGACGTCTTCACGAACTCTGCTGTCAAGGAGAGCATCCGAAGCACGGAAGGCCTCTGGTTGCCGAGCCGCGATTGCCGCATAGATGATGGCAAATTGGAAAACCAGACCGATGAAAATCGAGGTCAGGCAGAAGATACGAATGCGATAGGATGTGTTCTTCGTTCCAAGCACGAGGCCCAGCCCGATGAGAACGAACCCGCAAACCACCACAGCAATCGCCATTGCGCTAGACGCGTAGGTCCAATACGGGCCAATGTCGGTGAGATACCCGGCCGCGATCATGGTTAACATCGACGTTAACAACATTGCCATCGCAGAGCAGCCGGGATTCTTTTCCTGAGGACGCCGGGTCATTTATTGAAGGAGTGTCGCCGCGAAGCCGATTCCCTACCCATGGGTGGCCAGCGGATTATTCCGCCAGAATGGATGGGCGCGCTTTCGCTGGTATGGGGGCGGCTAACTAGTCGCAGAAGCCGACGCGGCCCGGCTTCGGCCCGCCGGCCGAGCCGGCTCGTGAGGTCAAAATCCGCTCCGCGTCACGCCACCTGCATCTCGCTTCTGCCGACCCTGTCGTTAGTCGCGGCAGGTGTCGCGCCGCATCGGCTTCGGCACGTGGGCCCTGGCCGCGCAGCTTAGCGCCTGCTCCGTTAGCCGGACCAGCAGGTCTCTCCAGCACCTACTAGAAACGTCCAATCACCCCACGCGATCGCCTTCAGCGGCCTGAGGGTAGGGAAAAACAGGCCGGCGGCACTCCTAGGAGGAGGTGTATTTTGGACATATGGGTGGGTCAACTCGTCGCATTTCTTCTTGGCTTAGTGGGCAATTTCATAGCTTCGGCGCTGTTCGAGCGATACAAAATCGGAAAGTCCCGACGAGCCGCGGTGCTTAGGGCGCAAGAGAACGAGTGGCGTGATAGGCTGTCCTCACAGGATGACGCCATTCGAAATCGCGCGTTTCAAGACGTCCTCATTCGAATACTGCGCTGGTATCTTCTGGGTAATGTCATGTTTGGATTATCAGGATTGGGCTGGCTAATCGATTTCCTGAGAATATATGCTGTTTCAAATCTGGTGGCGGCCGGCAGTTCATTGATCGCGGTTATCATGTTTGGTGTTGCTCTCTCGTGGATTAACCGATATGTGAAATATGCCGAGCGCCACCCAGAACGAAGCGCAATTCAGCCTGGACAGGCAGTCACTTAAATGAGGTAACAATGAAATGCGCGTCATTCGTTATGTCGCGATGTCGCTCGTGCTCGTCGCTTGCAAGAGTGAGTCCCCAATACCAGACGATATCGCCGAGCAGGTCCCCTCCGACGCCGTTCACTCAACGCTGTCTGACTTTGAGAAGGATGTTCGTGCACCGAGTGCATCTAAGTCGTCCGCAATCCAGGCGCTATTGCACCGATGCGTTGCGGCGGCTGGTATCCTTATAAAGCGGAACCACGAGAGCGGTACCGCAATATCGAGCAGGTACTTCAAATCCTTGAACCAGGACATTGCAACGGTCCGAGACGGCCTTCAGGCAGCTGATCGCATCGAAGCCCAAACTTTGGTGAATATTGGGACTGTGAATCTAGAGATTAAGGCGACGCATGCGACCCATCGCCGTAACTGGGCCGAGTTGGTTAGAGTCCGTGTTCACACTAGAAGAGGTCGGATGCCGGTGCGCGGGCTCAGCGTGCTGTATTGCCAACGTGGTGGAGGGAGAGTCCATTTCTACTGGCGGAGTTTCTTTACAAAGAGTACCCCAGCGGTCGATGATATTCCACCTGGCATTTACGACGTTGCGGTCGAAAACGAACCTTCGATCGTAATCACGATCGGCGCTGAGGGGCAGAATGAGCAGTCGTTCATAATGCAGGTTCACTAGGGCCGGCTAACTCGCCGCAGCACCTGACGCGGCCCGGCTTCGGCCCGCCGGCCGAGCCGGCTCGTGAAGTCAAAACCATCACGGCGGCGCGCGGCCTGCATCGCGCGACTTACATGCAGGCAGGCCGTGTGCCGCGCTGCCGTAGCCACGTGGGCCTTGGCCGCGCAGGTGAGCGTCTGATCCGTTGGGCGGACGGGCCGAGCACATGACCATTCCGTCCGCCCTGTTGCGGCTATAGGCGCGAGGCGAGATGGTTCCTCTGCCGTAGCCGCCGCGCAACGGCAACAGAAACACAATTCTGCCGCAGACCCTTCGTCCAGTTCTGCGCGCAGCTCACTATCGTTCGCCAGGCACCTCCCTGTGCACGAAAGCGGTAAAGGCTCGGGCACGGCCGGTGCCTGGCAAGACCGCGGCGTGTTGCGGCTTCGGGTCGTGATCATCA
>Ga0070682_100001647_pt1 | contig 12407 bp, 29 predicted proteins | sample KBSC63LmetaG_FD_64668 | JGI IMG/M metagenome (GOLD analysis project Ga0070682, IMG submission 64668) | Corn rhizosphere microbial communities from Kellogg Biological Station, Michigan, USA - KBS C6-3L metaG | ecosystem: Host-associated > Plants > Roots > Rhizosphere | place: USA: Michigan... | reverse complement strand
ACGTATGTCACCAGATCCTCCCGTCCAGTTCGAATCGCCCATTGGGTGCATAGTACAGGTGAGGAATGCTGGCTCCAGTCTCGTCATCGTAGGTCACAGTGCCGAACGCCTGAGACCATGTGGCGTAGCCGTCCTTGAGATAGCTCGCCTTGCTCATGTCCATACCGTGACCAACGTTCATCGCCCAGAGAATATGCCGGTCTTCATCCACCCCCTGGGCCGTAGACACCAGTAGAGGGGTGTGTGTGTGTCCGTACACCACATTCTTACCGTACTCAAGGACACGAGCGAGTCCATACTTTCCGGGGACACTGGAATAGGCGCGCTCATGTCCGTGAACAGCAACACTTCCGGGAAGGAACTCGTACGGGCCGGAGATGTAGGACACGTCACTACTCCGCAGGCCAATGAGCGAGGACAGGTCAAGGCTGCGAAGGCTTGCAAGTGCCGGAGCGTTGGCACTGATGTACTCCTGAGTGCGAGAGTCATGGTTGGAGTCGATCAGGATCATCTCGCAGTCTTCGCCGACTGCTCGACGGAAACTCTTAATGATCTTGGAAGTAGTATCGAATGCTTCCTGTAGCTGGCCAGAGTACTCGCCACTCTTGCCCTTCACCCACCGACCTACTTCAGTGGAGTCGGTGATGTCACCAATGAAGAGCAGGATGTCAGGCTCGATATACTCAGCCGCACCAATGAGCTTCTCCACGAATACCGCATCGTGGAGTGGGACCTGAAGGTCCGGAACAATCATTGCGGTAGTCATGTAGGAAGTGTAGCACACGAAAGGATCAGGCGTGTCTCAGTTCGAACGGATGAACCCTGTTGCCAAGGAGCTTTGGCTCGCCGCCCTGAGGAGCGGCGAGCGTGAGCAGGGCAAGGGGTATCTGAATGTGAGCGACAAGTTCTGCTGCCTCGGTGTTCTCTGCGAGGTCGCCATCGAGAGCGGGGTGGTGGTGGAGAAGGAGAAGGATCAGGTTGGCGCGGATCACTACTACTACTACGGTGGTCGGTCCAGCTACCCCCCGCAGGCTGTCTACGTGTGGTCGGGTCTCGGTGGTCTCACCACTGCAAACGGTCCCGACATGAAGCTCTCTACCCTGAACGACCACGATGGCAAGACCTTCCTGGAGATCGCCGACTGGATCGAAGAGAATCTGTGAAGTACACTCCCGATCGTGCAGACGAGGGGCTCAGTGAGTCCTGCAAGCGTGACTTCCACGAGAAGTCACAGTCCGTTATGGCATGCGTCTACTGCGCATGCCCCTGCCACAAGGTGAAGAAGTGAACAAGCCGTTCATCTCGGTGTCCTGTGAGGTCGACCTGCATGACCAGTGTCCGGGAGAGTGGACCCTGGTTGAGTGCGCATGCACATGTCACCAGGGTAAGGAGACTGACTAGGCGTAGCCCCCTGGCTACGCTCTGTCATGTGGTGTAGCTCACATGCTCAAGCCCTTGACGGCCTTGACGGCCGGTCAGTATAATGTTTTTCAGGGGTTCGAACATGGTAAGCGGCCCCCCTGAAGGGGGCCGGTGAAACAGTGTCAACATCCTTACATTGGAAGCGTGTTGGGATGTTGTAAGGGCAGGGCCTTTAGGGCCCTGCCCTTTTAACGTTAGGAAACTATGAACAACCGACCTCAATTTGAGTACGAGAGGGACAGGCACTGGACAGACGATGCTCACTGTCGAGGTGATCTCAGCAATGACATGTTTGTCCAGCCTTCCAGTCGTCTCCACATCATTCAGGCTTTTGTGGAGAACAACTGCATGAACTGCCTAGTTGCTCAAGACTGCTTGGACGATCGCTTCGTGGAACTCTCCACTGAAGCAGTCGTTGACACACTTGAGTTCACTGTCCGTGGTGGATACCTTCCCTATGCTCAAAACCTCCACCCGAAGGGTCGACCAAGGATCTATGACAGGACTGGCATAGTCCCGAGATCCATGTATGACAGTGATGGAAGCATTCGGAAGTGCAGGAACAAGCTTCACGAGATGACTGCTGACAACATCCTCATTGACCCCAAGAAGGGGTTCCAGAGGTGCAAGGCTTGCAACCTCATCTCACAGAGGAAGGCCTCTGGCAAGCGTATCGCCGGGGGCTCTAAGCCCCGGCGTAGGAAGTGCAACAAGAAGCTCCACTACATCGAGGGTGAGAACGTTCTCATGAGGAACGGTCTCAAGTACTGCAAGATCTGCACCGAGGAGCGGGAGGAGAGAACCTCAAAGAGGGTCTGCCCCAATGGACATGTTGTCCATGGGGAGAACGCCTACTTCCTGGGTAAGCGCACGTACTGCAAGATCTGCTATGACGCTCGGTCACGTGCTACAATTGAGGCATGATTGAGCTACCTGATCACCTCAGTCCAAGCTCCCTATACAGTTACAATGAGTGCCCACGTGGGTACTATCTGTCCAGGGTGAAGAAGGCTGAGGGTCTGCCAGCATGGTACTTCGTTGTTGGCACCACTGTTCACCGGTTCATTGAGGATCACGTTCGCTCCACCGTCTTCTCCCACTCACTCCCCGCTCCTGATGGCACAGCCATCTTCATGGAGGAAGTGAGGAAGGCGCGGCTTATAGAGCCGCGCACTGACAAGTGGCTACATGGTGGAAGTGATGATGAACCAGTGGTAGAGGAGCGAGCCCTTAGGCTCGCTCTGGACTGCATCGAGAATGCTCTAGTGTTCCTCGATGATTTCACTCCATGGGAAGTTGAATACGATGCCTCAGGCTTCCTTCCCCACTGCACCATGGAGATCAAGTGTTTCATCGACATGATCGGTGATCACAAGAAGCATGGCCCAATGATCGTAGACTTCAAGACTGGCAAGACTAAGCCAAAGAACAATGACCAGCTTGAGACTTACAACGCACGTCTCATGAGTGGAAGCAAGTACGCAGCCAGTCAGTTCAAGGGACTGTGGGTTATGCTCAACCCGGGCGCCCGTAAGGCGCGCCCGATCACATTCAAGGAGACACCCGACACCATGGGGAAGAAGTACCTTGAGCTTCAGCGTAAGGTGGAGTCCAAGGTTGCAGACCCTAACCCTGGTTACGGGTGTCGGTGGTGCACAATGAGACCCAACTGCAAGACGCAGAGCGGGATGAACAAGCGCACTGCCTACTACGACACTCCGGTAAAGGATGGATGGTATCCCTTTTGAGTAGGGCAAGCACCGAGTTCCTGATCAACATGGGACCGTATCAGCATGTGGTCGTCAGGTTCGAGGAGGACACCGCTGGTGAACTCCTGGAGACCCTGGAGCGAGACTTCACCAACGAGCTTCAGGTGAAGCTTGCCACGTACCACACCGAGGCAGAGTCCTGGATGAAGGGCACCCGGGAGGACATCCTCAACGGCGTACAGGCGGAGGCGGTGGAGGCTGTGAAGGCCCTCAGCGCCACTGTGGTGGCCGAGGAGGACGCTCCTGGACCGGAGGCCCAGCCTGCCTGGCAAGAGCCCACAGAGGCCCCTCAGAAGCCCTGGAACAAGGCACCCGAGAGCACGACCGACAACACCGACGATGAGGAATGGTAAGAACATTGGCTGTCAACCCGCGCTACGCCGCACTCGTCAAGGAGACCTCCGGCGGTACCGCCGGAACCGACGAGCGCAACCTCCCCATCTGGAACTGGGGCAAGGTTGGTGACGTGCTGATCGGCACGATCACCTTTGTTGGTGACTTCTTCGAGGCGGACAACTCCAAGTTCTACACGCCCGAAGAGCACCTGTTCGACGCCGAGGGCAATAAGGTCTTCAAGCCCGCCAAGGGCACGCCTACCATCACGAAGCAGAAGATCATCGTGGAGACCAAGGACAACGGCAAGTTCGCCGTCTACTTCTCCAAGAAGGGTCACTGGTCCGCAATCGACGCCGGTCTCATGGTGGCTGACATCGCTGACCTGATGCCCGGTATCCGCTTCCGTGGTGAGCGCATGGAGAACGACGACAAGGCTCACGTCTTCGACTTCAAGTTCAAGCCTGCCCAGGCCTGAGTAGCCGAAGGGGCACCCTTCGGGGTGCCCCTTCGTTCCATTCATATGAGCAGATCAATCGCGAAGAAGAGGTATGTGCTGTACTACGCATGCGGTCAGAAGTTCTGTGCCGGGTGCGGTCAGTCCTTTCCGCTGGAGAGGATGACACTGGATCACCGCATACCGAAAAGCAAAGGTGGAACCCTGGCGTACTCGAACATCCAACTGATGTGCGGTCCGTGCAATCAGCGCAAGGCTGACAGTATGCCAGAGGAGGTGAATGCTTGAGGACACTCAGTAGGCTGGTGTTCGAGGACATGGAGTCCTCGCTCCCCCTTCCCGCTCCGTTCTTCAAGTTTGCAGCAACAGAAGCCCTGTTCTACCGTGGTGCAGTCAGCATCATTGCCGGACCACCGGGGTCCGGCAAGACCATCACCGCACTGAACATGGTGCACAACATGGCAGTGCCCAGTCTGTACGTGTCCAACGACTCTACTCCGTTTACCATCATCAAGCGGACTGTCTCCATGCTTACGGGTGTGGATCAGAGTGCGGCTACGGTGGTACTCAAGGAGGCACCGGAGAGGGCATCGAGCATCCTGGCCAGGCTTGGCCTGGTTCAGTTCGAGTTCTCCAGTGCACCGAGTCTTGAGGATGTGGCACGGAATGCCGAAGCATTCCGTGAGAAGTACGGACAGTATCCTCATGCAATCTTCGTGGACATCCTCATGAACGTTGAGCATGAGGGCGTCAGTGAGCAGAACTACTGGCGACTGATGCCAGCGCTCAAGGAGATTGCACAGGAGACCAATGCGGCAGTGGTTGGTTTCCACCACACATCCGAGCAGTTCAAGGGTGAACCCTGCCCTCCACGTTCGGCAATCATGGGCAAGGCGAACCAGCTTCCCGAGTTGATCATCACCTGCAACATGGTTGATGGCAACATGTTCTATGCAGTCGTGAAGAACCGTAACGGCAAGAGTGACGAGTCGGGTGCAACCTGCTTCCCACTTCCTGTCGACGCGGCTCGTTGCCAGATCGAAGATGTCGCCACAACGGAAGACATCACATTCATGGAGCCCATCAAGGCGGGCACTGACGAAGATTGGGAATCCTGATGGGTTTCTTCAGCAACAAGGTCAACCGAGAGTCCACCTCAACCGAGAAGGCTCTTGAGTCTTCGCTGAGCGGGGAGGCAGCATACAACTACGCTGCCAACAACCTCGCTGACGCCACCGCCAAGGTGGCGGAGAGTACTCCGAAGGGCTGGAGTGTCAACCCGTGGGGTCGTCGCTCCATCGACGGGGACGGGATGAGCTGATGGCAAAGGTGTGCTTCATGACCGTTGGCCTGAGGGACAAGGGTGACGGCGAGTACCACTGGTACGTGCACGAGGGCGCGTACGTCCGGTGCGTGTACTGCAACAAGACTGTCATGGAGATCTCTATGACTCCACGATGGAAGGAGTACGAGAAGTGAGCTGTCCCGTCGGTGCTGGCACCGCACACATGTGGATCAGCAATGGCAAGGGTGGCATGTACTGCCAGAAGTGCGGACTGAGGACTGGTCCTCAGTGAAGGGAAATCAGATGAGCAAGTGTCCCCTGCGCCCGAAGACCGGGCGCCACGTGTACATGTACACGGGTGGTAAGCACGTGTGCGAGTGCGGTCGTTACGTGGAGTACGACGTGATCGAGCGCGACTTCAAGATGGTGGATCCGAAGTGATCAAGGTTGAGGCAGATCTCGACTGGCGGGACATCTCTGCTGCCGTCGCGGCCGTCCGTGAGGCGGCCGGTTGGGAGGGCGATAACGTGCATGTGTCCTACTCGTTCGGCACATCGAAGCTCGTCTTCCGCGTCATTCGGAAGGTTGACGAGGTTCCCCCGAAGACTGAGGAGGATATCCCACTGTGACCAAGTGTCCTCAGCCGTTCTGTGACGGCAAGGCGAAGCCCGCCGAATCCGGCGGTATGATCTGCCAGAAGTGCGGGCAGTGGTTCTAATGAACTGCCAGGGTGACAAGTGTGACAACGACCCCAACGAATACACCCTGTGTGACCGCTGGCAGTCGGGCAACGAGGTATGTCGAGGTCCACTGACGGACAATTACGCTGCCTGGCGTGAGCGTGAAGTCCGCTAACGGACTGAAGAAGTTCCGTGAGTCGCGGTATCCTCACAATCGTTCCGAGGGTACCGCGCTCCGGCGCAGCAATGGTGCAACTAAGGAGCTTATCCGTGATGCTAACAAGGACGCCCGCGCAACATCACGACTACAACTTGAAGCTGACGAAGGAGGAGTTGATGTGCATTGCCAACGACTCCATCAGTGACTACTACTACACCAACAAGCTTCTCGAACTCATCAAGAAGGAGGCGAAGAAGATCAATGGTGGGTCCTAACTCCATCAAGTTCATCGCACACTTCGCACGTGAAGGGTGGAGCGATGAGGAGATCATCAGTCTGTACAGGTATGCACTGATGGACAATGCTCTTCTCAGTGTGAATCATCTCCGCTGGTTCAAGACGTTCGACAGGTGGAACGAGCAGAGGAAGGCAGATGGCAACAGGCAGGGTCACCCGGGGCCGTAAATCGCAGGATTATGTGGCGGACTTCTGGCGTGAGGACTTCCCAGACATTCGCCCGGTGGCAGCAAGCCTGCCTGGCGAGGACCTCTTGGAGACTCCAGGCATCTGGTTCGAGGTGAAGGCCACTCGTGAACTCAATCCCACGAAGGCTCTCAAGCAGGCTCGTACCGGCTGCCCAGAGGGTGAGTATCCTGTAGTCATTGCCAGGCCTACTGGATACGGTGAGGCCAAGGTGGACAAGTGGGTAGCCATGATGGATCACGATGAGTTCAGGCGACTCATCCGTGAACTGCTCAAGTTCAGGACCATGTATGGGACGGACGACTAAGGACTTCCCCCGGTTCCCGATCGGCAAACTGTTCGAGTTGTTCGGTGCCGATCCTCCCGAAGAGGATCGGCACTGGCACTCAGTCAAGTGCCCCTTTCACGAGAAGGTCACCGGGCATGCGGACAGTGACGCATCCGGATCAGTCAAGACCACGGATGAACACATCTTCCGGTGTTACTCGTGTGGAACCAGGGGGAACGTAGCTCAGATCATCATGAAGCTGGAAGGAGTCGGGTTCGGGGATGCTCTCAGACGAGCAGAAGAAATCACTGGAACTAGCAGTGGTTCAGTACGAGGAGGATCTCGCAGAGGTTCTTCCATATCTGGAGAAGCGGGGAATCGATTCAGTTACCGCGCGTTCAAGGCGACTTGGGTACGTGAAGGCGAATGCGATTCCGGAGCACAAGAGGGCGAAGGGTAGGCTCTGCATTCCCTACGTCACCCCCGCTGGAGTGGTTGCGGTCGCCTTCAGGTGCATCGAGGATCACAACTGCAAGGACGAGGACAAGCGAGTCAAGGCACTCAATAAGAACTGGTCGCACTCCAAGTACTGGAAGCCGTACGGACAGATCACCCACCTGTACGGAGTAAGCGATCTCCACCTCGAAGGGCGTGACATCTGCGTCACGGAGGGAGAGATCGACACCATCACACTGTCGATGTGTGGACTCCCCGCCGTCGGTATCGGCGGGGCTGAGCACTGGCAGGAATGGTGGCCTCTTGTTCTCTGCGACTACCGTCACATCTATGTCTTCTGTGACGGTGATGCAGCGGGGAGGAACCTTGGAAACAAGGTTGTGAAGGAGATGAAGTCGAAGGCAGTTCTCATCGAACTGCCGGAGAAGGAAGATGTGAACAGCTACTTCCTGAAGTATGGCGAGGACAAGGTGAGGGGTCTGATAGCATGAGCCTGTATCACCAGCCCGATCCGGACTGGACAATGATGGGTGACCTCTGGGAAGAGTGGCCACTCGAAGAGCCGGACGATGGTCCCGATCGTACCGAGGATTGGGACTACGATGATGACATGGACGAGTCATGAGTGAGCCATCACGCTGTCCCATTCATGGCCAGCAGGAACCATGTCAGTGGAGGCCCAAGTCTCCGTGCTGTGACAAGCATCCCATCACAGGGATGGGTCATCACCCCGACTGCAAGTCGTGCTGGTGGCATCGAAACAACTGAATGATGGAATGATACCTTCTGGGTATCATTCCCTCCGCATGTGGCCAAACGGATAAGGCACCTCCCTCCTAAGGAGAAGACTGAAGGTTCGAATCCTTCCATGCGGACGTGAGTACACACAAGAAGCAGCCGCAAGGCGGCGGCTGCGGACCCACACTGTTACTGGTCGCGGGCACCTTACTGGGACTCATCATCCTGGTGCTCGCCGCGAAGAATGGATCAACCTAAGTGGCAATCTACGATCCTCCGTTCTGCTCCAGGACGGGACGAGAGCACACGATCTTCAACGTCAACCCACTCACCAAGAAGTGCGCGGACTGCGGTAAGAAGATGAAGCAGGAGAGGCGATAATGGCAAACCTCGGATGGTGCAAGGTTCAGAACCGTGAGCACAAGCTCTCCGACTTCACCAGTCGGCAGATGCACGGTCCCGTCAATGCCCACAAGGAGGTGTGCCGCTCTTGCGGCAAGACTCCATGACATGGGATGAGATGTTCGACATCCGTGCAGCGCTTGCCAATGTGAAGGCGCTGGAGGAGAAGGTCGAGGAACTGGAACGCAAGGTGGCCACCCTTGAGAACAACGTGGCCAATCAGCTGTACATCGAAGCCCCCCTTAGCGGGGGCTTCGTCCCGAGGAACAGGAGCATCACGGTATGAGCAACACCGAGTTCTACGGAGTGTTCAAGAAGAGCGATGGCGACCAGTATGGAGGTACCTACTCCACTCCTGGCATCGCTCGCAATGTTGCCTCCGGCTATGACGAGTGGTTCGTCAGCTACAGCTCGAAGTGGTTCGGCTCTCCCGAGGACAAGCGGAAGTTCGAGATCCGCAAGCTGACGCCGGTTCTCAAGGCTCAGGACAATGGTGCATTCACCCTGGACATGGAGTGGGTTCGTGTCTAACGCTCGATACTTCGCCGAGGGCACAGAGTACTACCGTGTCGTCTTTGGCAGTGGCTCCATCGATGGACCGTACGTCAGGATTTACGCCGCCAAGCGTGTCGGCGAGAGCGGGATCAAGGTTCGTCGCCGGTTCGATTACAACGGCAAGCTCATCCACGAGTACCAGAACGAGACGAGCTACAGGATCGAGAAGCTCGTACCCATGTTCGATGAGTGCGGTTGCTGCCTAACGCTCGGATGGGATGACTATGAGCTTCACGGTTAAGCGCAGTGACGAGTCTGGACTCTGGTCTCAGGGTCCATTCTCCACTGTCAATGAGGCTCAGGCTGTGGTGAGCGAGATCATCAAGACTCGCAAGGAACTGGGCGAGAAGTACAGGAAGGCCACTCCTTCTCACGGTGAGCGTGTCACTTACGTGAGTAACAAGGGTGGCACGATCGTCATCAAGGAGATCTGATGAAGCGCATTCCCCCGGAGTACTGCGCACACTGTGAGGAGAAGCTCGCCACCGTCAAGTGGTATCCCTTCTGCGATCACGTGTGCACAGTGAACGCCATCAATGCTGGTTGGGTTCGCCTCGCCAATGGCGGATGGGAGAAGCGGTGAGCAAGTGTCAGTGGTGCGGTAGTCAGGGGCATCGCACTGAACACTGTCCGATGAGGCCGGTCCAGTGACCGGCATCTGGAATGACAGGAAGTGCAAGGAGTGCGGAGGTACACTGTCACACGCACCAACGTGCAGTCGTCATGACAGGTTCGTACTGAACAGCCCGTTCCGCAAGAAGCCCAAGGAGAAGAAGTGAACGTCTATCTCGAAGCCGCTGCCCTCGTCAAGGGCAGCTACAGGCTGAACAAGGGTTCCATGGAGTGGCTGAGCCATGAGGGAGGCCTCTGCTACTGCGCCATGGGTGCAATCCTGAAGGTCGATGGCAAGCTCGCGAAGTACGACGGCCTCGACGACCCCACCGATGAGCCCTGGTTCACCGAGCTCATGGAGCCGGTCGCTCGGCACATCGATGCCGAGCAGTATGACGAGCTTGTTGCCCATGACGCCAACCCCGGTCACGTGGCTTACGAGGTCATCTACCAGTGGAACGATGCCGAAGAGCGCACCAAGGGTGAGGTCGTGAAGATGCTGGAAGAGGTCGGCAATCTTCAGGAGCGACTGATCGCAGGCATCAAGCAGGCTGAGAACGGGGAGACGAAGAGTCTCCCCGAGTTCGAGTAGTAACGCAAAGAAAGCCCCCCAAGCCTAGGCTTGGGGGGCTACTTTTGTTCACTCAGTAGGTGGAGACTGCAACCCACTCAGTGCCGGTGTTCACGACGGTCGCACCGTGGAATGCGGAGGCCGCGAGAACCAGGGTGGTTGCACCGTTGATGGTCTCGGAACCGGATCCATCGATGGTCACGGTGAATGCTGCTGCATCCTTGACGACACGGTACGGACGACCAGGCTGAATCGATGCCACTGCTGGCAGGTTCAGAGTGATGTTGCCAGTGATTCCCTTGGCGTAGATCACATAGTCGTTGTTGGTTGCAGTGTCGGTGGCCGCGATGATGCGGACGGTCTCGGACGCGTTGTCAAAGCCGGACATTAGTTCTCCTTGTCGAACTTGGCGGTGTCTGGGTTACCGACATGTCCGGCAACCACAGTCTTAACTACCGTGATCAGTACGGTAGCGACCGGAATCCACTGTGGTGGCAGTAGATCCACGTAGTAGGCAGCGGCTGGAATGGCCGCTGCGAGGGTAGTCCATGCGATGCGCTCCAGCGCATCCTTCCAGAACTTGTTAAGCATGACGATGCCTGACTTCCTCAATCTTGATGGCTGTAGCGGCGTCCAGGACGCCGGTGGGACGCATACCGAAGAGGCCCTGGAAGCCCCGTAGAGAGGCTCGCGTGAGGTCGTCCAGGTCTCCGGTCTCAGGCAGCCTCAGCACGCTCTGTACGTGCCTCACAGAGGCTCGCTCACGCTCGTTCGTGGCCACGATGAGAGCACGCTCGAACCACTCAGGTGGTGAGGTCATCAAGCTTCTCCTCAATGCGAGTGACGATACCGATCACAAGCTCGACATTCGCCTTCTGGGTCACCAGGCTTTCGAGTAGTTCGATCCTGGCACGCATGGCAGGAATGGTGTCGATGATCCTCTGCTGCTCGTCAATCGTGTTGCGCATGGCATTGATGGCATCGGCCTGAGCCTTCGTCGTCTGCCTCCCGCCCACGAAGCCGCCAGCAATGGCGGCTATTCCGACCAGGAATGTGATGATGGTTGACGCATCCATTACTCCACCTCGATGTCTCCCGATACGGAGATCGGTGGAACGCTGTCCGCCACAGTGCGAAGCTTCACAGTCAGGTATCCTCCATAGTTCTCCGAGTTCGGACCGGGCGTTGTCGGCATGGTGAACTGGTAGTCGTCAATGATCACCTGGTCAGAGATGTTCTGAGCCAGATCCTGGAGGGTGACAGTGTCTCCACGCTGACACATCTGACGGATGGCGGTCAGCTTATCGAGTGCCTGAGTATCCCCACGAACCAGGTTGCCAGTCCTGTCCTTCTCGTTGTTGAAGCACAGGAAGTTCCTGATGATCTCCCTCTGCTTGAGGGTTCCGGGAAGTGCCTTGATCTGCCAAGAGTCTAGCTCGCCTCCGATTGTAAGATCGGAGGCGTTCCTGTACAGGGTGAACTTCAGACTCATGTAGATGTGAGGACCAGTTGGAATCGGAGTCGACACATCGTCGGTACCTGGATCAAGGGTTGGACCATAGGTGATGTAGTGAAGCGTGTTCCCGTGGTCATCCACCATGTCAATGGCTAGTTCACCATCGAGCGGGGTGGGAGTACGAACAGAGAAGTACTTGAACAGCTTCGGCTCAACAGTGTTGAACCTGCATCGACCGGTGATCAGATACCCGGACTCAAGCAGTTCGGTGTTGTGCTCCACCATGACATGAGAGATGCTCGAACTCTGTCGAGTCACCTGAACCGTACGTCCATCAGTGAGAACAGTGACGTCCTTGATGGAGTTGGTGTTCCCTGGCAGGTAGGTCCATGTCGAGTAGGCGTTGAACTGCCCACCAGTGTTGTTGTCATTGTTCACGGTGGACAGGTTGACTGCCATAAGTCCGTACGAACCGTCATGCTGAGGCCTGGTCTTCACCGCAACATAGGCATTGTCCTTCCAGAAGGCAATCCTTCCGAAGCCCCCACCCGGAGTGGGGGCGTCCCCAGTGGTGATGATCGGTGGAGAGTAGGTGATTCCTCCACCATTGAACAGTCCAGTCCTGATTCCGGTCTCAGTCGTGATGACGATGTACGTTCCCACGTAACCGGCGATGTTGTTGATGCGCTCACCATTGGGCATGACCGCGATCAGGGACAGTCCGTTGACGATACCGGCACTGTCGAACGTGGACTTGTAG
>Ga0070682_100001642_pt1 | contig 12420 bp, 4 predicted proteins | sample KBSC63LmetaG_FD_64668 | JGI IMG/M metagenome (GOLD analysis project Ga0070682, IMG submission 64668) | Corn rhizosphere microbial communities from Kellogg Biological Station, Michigan, USA - KBS C6-3L metaG | ecosystem: Host-associated > Plants > Roots > Rhizosphere | place: USA: Michigan... | reverse complement strand
CGTCCCTGACGAAGGAGCTTCCACCTCGTCGGCCTCCGGTCCTGCGATCTTGAGGTATTCCTGCATGTCCGTCTTCAGGTTCTCGCTGCGCGTGCCGAAGATCGCCTGAACGCCGTTGCCGACCACGATCACCCCGGCCGCGCCGAGCGCTTTGAGCTTCGCGGGGCTCGCCCGGTTCACGTCGACCAACGCGATGCGGAGCCGCGTGATGCACGCGTCGAGGCTCGTGATGTTGGAACGTCCGCCAAAGGCGCGCACGAGCTGCAACGCGAAGCTGTCGGCGCTGTCGCTCCGCGCGCTCTTGTCGGTCTCGGTCTCGACCTCCCGCCCTGGGGTGAGCAGATTGAAGCGGCGGATCGCCGTGAGGAAGACGCCGTAATAGACGGCGGCCCACAGCGGACCCAGGACGAAGAGCCAGAGGGCGCCGTGCGACTTCGGAAAGAGCACGATGTAGTCGATCAGGCCGTGTGAGAACGTGAAGCCGTGCTTGATGCCGAGCGCCACGCACGTGAAGTACGCCACGCCGGCGAGCATGGCGTGAATCGCATAAAGCACTGGGGCGACGAAGAGGAACGCAAACTCGATGGGCTCCGTGATGCCCGTGAGAAAGGCGGTGAGCGCAGCCGAGACCATGATGCCGCCGACCTTGGCGCGTTGGTCGGGGCGCGCGGCGCGCCACATGGCGAGGGCGGCCGCGGGCAGGCCGAACATCTTGAACAGGTAGCCCCCGGTCATGTTGCCCGCCGTGGGATCGCCGGCAATGAAGCGCGCGATCTCGCCGTGGACGACCTGGCCCGTCACGGGATCCAAGAAGTCGCCAGCCTGGAAGAAGAACGGGACGTTCCAGACGTGGTGCAGGCCGAACGGAATGAGCCCACGCTCGACCACGCCGTAGATCGCGAACGCGAGTCCGGGCTGCTCGTGCACCGCCCATTGAGAGAACGCGTCGATCGCGCCACCGATCGGCGGCCAGATGAAGCTCAGCACGGCGCCGGCCGCGATCACCGCGAAAGCGGTGATGATCGGGACCGCGCGCTTGCCGGCGAAGAACCCGAGATAGCTCGGGAGCTGGATCTTGTAGAAGCGGTTGAACGCCCAGGCTGCAATGAGCCCGACGATGATGCCGCCGAAAACGCCCGTCTCGATCGACGGAATCCCCATGATGGGCTTCGTCTCGATGCCGTGGAGCTTCGCGACCACGCCCATGGCGGCGAGGAAAACGACGTAGCCCACCGTACCGGCGAGGGCTGCGACGCCGTCGTTCTCGGTCAGGCCGATCGCGACGCCGATCGCGAACAAGAGCGGCAGACTGCCGAAGACCGCGCCGCCCGCTGCGGCCATGACCTGGGAGAGCGCATCCGGCAGCCAGGGGAAGTTCGCGCTACCGACGCCGAGCAGAATGCCGGCGACCGGCAACACCGACACCGGCAGCATCATGCACTTGCCGATTTTCTGCAGAATGGAGAACGCGTTCTTGAAGGACGACATCTTCACGCCTTGACTTGAAGAGTGGAGGGTTCGGCATCGGGATCGGGCACGAGCGCGCGCACCGCTTCGGCGGATTCGGCGGCGAGGGCGCGTTCGGCGAGGGCGCGGCAGGCGTCCATGCGGAGCGTGCGGATCTGCGCCTTCACCGCCGGGATCGCCGGCAAGCTGACACTGAGCTCGGTCACGCCGATGCCGAGGAGGATCGGAACCGCCACGGGGTCGCTCGCGATGCCACCGCAAACGCCCACCATTCGCTTGAAGGGCTCCGCACCCTTCACCGTATGGGCGATCAGGCGGAGCACGGCAGGGTTCAGTCCGTCGACCTGCGGCGCCAGCTTCGGGTGCCCGCGGTCCATCGCGAGCGTGTACTGCGTGAGGTCGTTGGTGCCGACGGAGAAGAAGTCCGCTTCGCGTGCGAATTGCGCCGCCATCACGGCTGCTGCCGGTACTTCCACCATGATGCCGGTGGGCAACAGCGGAACCCCGAGCTTTGCGGCTTCCTCGGCGAGCATGGCTTTCACGTCGCGCAGCTCGCTCAAGCGGGAGATCATCGGGAACATGATGCGGATGTCGCCGAACGGCCCGGCACGCAGGATCGCGCGCAACTGAGTCCGCATGAGGTCGGGACGATCGAGCCCGACCCGCACGCCGCGCTCGCCGAGGAAAGGGTTGTCCTCCTTGGGGATCGGCAAGTAGGCGAGCGGTTTGTCACCACCGACGTCGAGCGTGCGAATGATGAGCGGATGGCCCTGGCCCACCGTTTGCGCGATCGATTTGTACGTCTCGAATTGCTCTTCCTCGGTCGGCGCGTCGGAGCGCTCCATGAAGAGGAATTCGGAACGCAGCAGGCCCACGCCTTCGCCCCCGAGACCGGCAATCTTGGTCGCGTCCTTGAGCCCGCCGATATTGGCGACGACTTCGAGGCGCGTGCCGTCGAGCGTGATGGCGGGCTCACGTGCGTGAGCGAGATTGTCCTTGCGGCGTTGCTCGGCGCGCTCCTGAGCTTTGCGAATGCGGGCGACTTCCTCGGCCGACGCGTTCAAGCGCAGCGTTCCCTTGTTGCCGTCGAGAATGACGAGGGTACCGTCGGCGACCTCGAGTGCGCCCGGCTCGATACCGGCCAGCGCGGGCAGCCCCAAGGAACGGGCAATGATGGCCACGTGGGAGGTCGAGCCTCCGCGCGCCGTGCAGAACCCCATCACCCGCGTGCGATCGAGCGCCGCCGTGTCGGACGGCGTGAGGTCTTCGGCGATGAGCACGCTGTTCGGCGGGTACTCGGCCTTCGCGAGCGTCGTGCCCGTGAGGATCGCGAGCACGCGCAGTCCGACGTCGCGCAGGTCGTTGGCGCGCTGCGCGAGCAGTGGATTGCGCATGCCCGCGAGTCGTTCGGCATGGGTGGTGATCGCGCTCTTCCACGCGAATGCGGCGCTCTTGCCCTTGGCAATCGCCGACTCGGCGATGTCGAGCAGGTCCGGATCGGTCAGGAGCTCCTCATGCGCCGCGAAGATCGCCGCCTTCGCGGCCTCGCGCTTGGCGTGAAGTTGCGCACGCAGGGCGGATAGCTGTCCGTGAGCGGTGCCCAAAGCATCGGTCAGGCGGGTGCGCTCGGCATTCGCTCCCGCGCCGGTTTCGGTCACGCGGATCTCCTCGCGCCGGAGCTGAAACACCTGGCCGACAGCCAGCCCCGGCGACGCCGAAACGCCCATCAACACGTTGGGATCCGTCGACCGCTGCCGCGCCGGCGGCGCTGCCACTTTCGCCACGGTCGTGCTTGTCGCCGCCGGCGCCGGCTCGCATCCTTCGTCGCCGGAACCGGCCGCCAAGACCGCGCTCAGCTTTTCGACGGCCGCTTTCGCGTCGAGTCCACTCGCCACCACCCGCACCTTCGCCCCCTGCGCGACGTCCAGCGCCATGATCGCCGTCACGCTGCGCAGGTTGGCCTGCTGCCCGCCGAGCTCCAGCTTGAGCGTGCATTGAAACGTTTTCGCGAGGCTCGCGAGCACGGCCGAGGGTCGCGCGTGGAGGCCCGTCGGATTCGGGATCACGATCACCTCGGAAGTGACGGTCAAGGCCGCGTTCGTTGCCGCAGCGGCAGCCTCTTCCACGAGCGCGACCGTGAAAAGTGTGTCCTTCCCCACGGCGACGTACCCGCTCGCGCGTTCGAGCCACTTCACGCGCTCGCCGTTCACGACGATGATTTGCGTGAGCAGGCTCTTCGCGCGCGTGGCCAGAAAATCGAGGTCGAACTCGATGAGCGGCGTGCCGGCCTTCACCTGGTCGCCGAGCTTCACGAGCGGTTTGAACCCCTGGCCCTTCATCGAGACCGTGTCGATGCCGACGTGCATCAGGAGCTCGACGCCCTCCGGCGTCCGCAGCGTGACCGCGTGGCCTGCGGCATGCAGCGCCGCCACTTCGCCGTCACAGGCCGCGATCAGAACGCCATCGGTGGGATCGATGGAGAGTCCGTCGCCCACCATTTTCTGCGCGAAGACCGGGTCGGGAATACGTTCGAGCGGCCACACCTGTCCGGACAGGGGCGACATGATCTTCAGTTCTGACATGGAGTCATGGGTCTCCTCGATCCCTGCGCCTCGTGCGGAGGCCCGCACCGACGGGCCGTACTCTGCCAGTACGGGGGCGCTCGGGTACAGCGCAGGAATGGCGATCGCGCCAATACGGGGCGCGGTTTTCCGGCGAGGCTTCTTTTTTCGGGTGGCGAGGTGCGCGCCCCCGGGGCCACGAGCGCGAGGCCTTCGACTTCTAGAAACGAATCAGAAGGGGCAGTCGGTGGCCTGAGACGTGAACTTGGGATTGTCCGCCGCCTGGAACCAATCGACGAACCAGATGCAACCGTCGCGCGCCGGGCCCGAGGGGATCTTCATGCACTCGGTTCGAACGCATTCCTTCTTCGCCGCGAGGGTACCGGTGCATTCCGTGAGGAAACCGCCGTACTGCGCGCCGAGGTCGCTCGTCCCCCATTGCCTGCTGCAGGCGTTGAACTGACCGACGCCACCGCCGGGGATCATCATGTCGAACTGGTTGCCCGCGACGTCGCCGCCGGTGTTGCTCACCTTGACGATCATCTGCTTGCCCTTGATGAGCTTGGAGCCCGCGTCGTTGGCGTTGTACTCCCCTTCGCCCGTGAACTGGATGCGGTAGCAGCCGCCGCAGTTGGGATTGGCCTTGGCGATGTACCCGTACGAAAGGCAGTCAGAAACGGCGTGCGGGGCCTGGTTGTAGCAGGCGAACGAGCCGCCCCCGTTGCAGGCGCTGTTCGTGTCGCCGGTGCTTTGGACGCCGTCCTGGCCGCAGCGACGATTGTCGAATTGGGAGCAATGCGTCTGGCAGCAGTCCCAGTAGCGCGTCGCATACCCGTTGCCCCCCGTGACGTTGGGCAAACCTTGCGTCGAGCAATCGACGCCTGCCATGCCGCCGGTTCCCGCGCCGCCTTCCGGCACGCAACGACCGCAGCTCACGTCGCAGTACGTCGAGAACCAGCTCTCGGTGCACGACGTCGTTTCGTTGGCCCAGTTGTCACACGTCGCGCCCGGCCAATTCGGATCGGGAGGCGGCTCGACGTCGACACAGGTCTTGCCGGGCATGCCGCCGCTGCTCGCTCCGCCGCTACTCATGCCGCCGATTCCGCCGGTGCTGCCACCCGCGCCACCGCTGCTCACGCCACCGCTGCCTCCGAGAGTGCCACCGGCGCCCGCACCACCACCGGTGCTCACGCCACCGCTGCCCGCGAGCGCGCCGGTGCCCGCCGAGCCGCCGGTGCTCGAGGCGGTCCCACCGTTTCCTGTGCCGCCCGTCGTTCCCGCGGCGCCACCGGTCGTGGCCGAGCGACCTCCGTTGCCGCTGGCGCCACCGCTCCCCACCCGGCCGCTCGAGCCGGCGCCCACCGCGCCGCTGCCCGCGCGACCGGCACCGGTGTCGGGAATAGTTATGTCTTCGCCACGACAGCCCATGCTCGCGGACAGGGCTGCTGCCGAAACGATGGCCGCTCGCCAGCTGACGGAGGGGCGCGAGGGACGAAGCGTAGAGGAGCGAGAGGTCTTTTGCATGTTTCCGTTGAGCAAGGCGCGACCTCGTTAACCGTAACCAAGAGCCTCCGGAGCGCTCCCACAAATCACCGATCGGATGAGAAAATCCGTCGCAGCGTCTGGCTTGGCTGCATTTTTCTCCGAGAGACTACTTTTCGAGAGTCGGCCCGCCGCGCAGGGCGCGCGCGTCCGCGCCGGACCGACCACGCGCGCTACGGCACGGTGGGCGCTCCGAACCACGTGGTGAGGGCGTCGCGAAGCCCCGCGTCCGTCCCCTCTCCGACCCACGCGACGTATCCGTCCGGTCGAATCAGCACGGCGGCGGGCGCGGCGACCGCGCCGATCACGGGGAGCTCCCACGCGCCGGCGTACCGCGCGTCGACTCGCTGAACCCGAGCCGCCCAGGGCGCGATGTCGAGGGCGCCGGGCTTGCCGAGATTGAGCAGCGCCGGTCGCACGGCGTGGAGCAGCGTGAACACCCGCCGCGGGCCGTCCGCGGTGGTTATGTCGAGGTCGGGCATGCGGCGTCCGAGCAGCGGGTGCCCGGCGCCGAGGTCGTAGTGAATGTCGAGCCCTGACATCATCCCCGCGTAGCGCTTGCGAGGCGTGTCCATCTGCAGCAGCTCGGACATGTTCTCGTGCAGCGCTTTCGTCCGCTCGTCGCCGCGCATGAGCGCCGTTTGCGCCAGCGTGAGCTTGAGCACGCGCGCACCGATCGGGTGGCGCTCGGCCTGGTACGTGTCGAGCAGGCTCTCCGGCGAAGTGCCGCGCACCACTTGGGCCAGCTTCCATCCCAGGTTGACGGCGTCCTGGAGACCGATGTTGAGCCCTTGTCCGCCCGTCGGGCCATGCACGTGCGCGGCGTCGCCCGCGAGAAGCACGCGGCGCTCTCGGTACGAAGCGGCCTGCCGCGCCATGTCGGTGAACCTCGAGAGCCACGTGACGTTGTGAACGCCGAAATCCGTGCCGTAGACGGCGACGAGCGCGTCGCGCAGGTTCTCCAGGGTCGGCTCGTCCCCCTGCGCGACCTCGGGCTCGATCAGCACGAGGCGCACCCGCTTGCCGTCCTCGAGCTTTGCGAGGGCATTGATGCCTTTTTCGCCCGCGCGAACGCCCCACGCCGGCTCCTCGGCCATATCGACCTCGGCAATCAGGTAGCTGACGGACGGCGCCCAGCCCGGAAAATCGATGCGGGCATGCTTGCGGACCAGGCTGCGACCGCCGTCGCATCCGACGAGGTACTGCCCGCGCACCGAACCGCCGTCGGACAGCGTGACCCCGACCCCGGTGTCGTCCTGCGCAAAGCCCGTCACCTCACGTCCACGGTAGACAGGCACGCGAAGCTCCTCGACCCAGGTGGCGAGGATGCGCTCGATGTGCTTCTGCGACAGCGCGAGCCCGTAGTTGTGGCGAGTCGGAAAGTCGGTGATGTCGAGCCGGATCAGCGCGAAGCCGGCGACTTGCATCGCCTTGCCTTGCGATAGAAAGCGCTCGGCGACCCCCCGCTGATCGAGCACTTCGAGCGTGCGGGCATGCAAGCCACCGGCGCGCGAGTCGGGCAGCTCCTGATTTTCGCGCCGCTCGACGATGGCGACGTCAATCCCCGCGAGCGCAAGCTCCGCCGCCAGCATCAGCCCCGTGGGACCGCCTCCGGCGATGACGACGGCGTGCTCTGTCATGGGGTCGCTCGGGTCCACGAGCGCGCGGCGCCCGTTCGTGGGCCCCGTTCCTATCACGAATGGTGCGTGGCGGTGCTCCGTTCGCCGCCGAGCACGCGCTCCAAATTCGCGAGATCGACCGGTTTCACGAGGTGCTCGTTGAAGCCCGCGCCGAGCGCCGAATCGCGATCCGCGCGCTGCCCGTAGCCGGTCAGGGCGATCAGATAGAGGTTCGGATGCTTCGAGCTCGTGCGCAGGCGTCGCGCGAGCTCGAGGCCGTCGATGCCCGGCAGTCCGATGTCCACGATCGCCGCCGCCGGCTCGAAGTCGTCAATCAGCGCGAGGCCCGCCGCGCCGTTGTCGGTCGAGCGGCATTCGTAACCCGCGTGGGTGAGCAGCGCGCACAGCATCTCGCGACTGTCGGCGTTGTCCTCGATGACCACGATTTTCGAGCCGGTGGCGAGCTCGAGCGGCGCTGCGCCGGGAGGCGTCACGCGCTCGACGGGCGGCTCCACGCTGGGCAGCCGCACGATGAATTCGCTGCCTTTCCCTTCGCCGTCGCTCCGCGCGGTGACCGTGCCGCCGTGCTTGACCACGAGCCCGCGAACGAGGGTGAGGCCGAGACCGAGCCCGCCGCGTGCGCGATCGAGCGTGCGACGCGCCTGCACGAAGAGGTCGAACGCGCTGTCGAGCATTTCCTTCGGGATCCCGACGCCGTCGTCGCGGACGCGAATGATCACGTGGTCGTCCTCGAGGCTCGCCTGGAGCACGACGTTGCCGCCTTGGGGCGTGTACTTGGCGGCGTTGTGCAGCAAATTGACCTGGATCTGCTGCAGGCGCGCAGCATCCCCGTCGACGTACAAGGGGTTCGGATCCAACACGACCGAGAAGTTCAGGCCGCGCGACTCCATCAGGTTCCGTGTCGCGTCCACGGCGTCTTTGACGACCGCTTTGACGTCGAGGACGCTTCTTCGCAGCTCGATCTTGTCCTGGGTCACGCGGCTCACCTCGAGCAGGTCGTCGAGCAGCCGTGCCATCTGGTGGGACTGCCGCTCGAGGATCGAGAGCAGCTTCCCGGTGTCCTCCTGAGCGCCCGCAGCGCGGACCTTGAGGAGCGCCGTTGCAGAGACGATGGCCCCGAGCGGGTTTCTGAGCTCGTGCGAGAGCATGGCCAGGAACTCGTCGCGGCGGCGGACGGCGTCTTGGATCTTTTCTTCGGCCAGTTTTTCAGGGGTAACGCTCCTGAAGATTCCGATGATGCCGACGATGCGCGACGCGGCGTCGGTCAGCGGGAGGCGCGAGACGAGGTCCCAATCGACCGTGCCGTCCGGGTGCACGCGCTTCTCGAGCTTGTAGTGCTGCGCGACACCCGTCTGCAGCACGGATTCGTCCTCCTGATGCATCGCCGGCGCCGCGGGGAGATCCCCCGGCAGCTCGAACGCGGTTTTCCCTACCGCCTCGCGCGGGTCGTGGAGGCCGAGGCGCTCCGCCATCGGTTGGTTCGTTCGAATGAAGCGACCCCGCGCGTCCTTGAAGTAGATGGCGTCCGGGATGCTGAAGAGCAGGCTGTTCAAGAGGTAACGCTCGTGGAAGAGCGCGTCCTCGGCCGCTTTGAGCCCACTCACGTCGATCAGCGTGAGGACGACGCCGTCCACCGCGCCCTTGGCCCGGTACGGCAGAATGCGCACGAAGAACGCGCGGTTGTGCCGGTTTCGAAGCTCACGCTCGATGCGTTCCCCGGTCGCGAGCACCCGTTTCAGATCGCCGTTCAGCTCCGGGTACTCCACCGCGTTGGTGAACGTTTCGATCGGTCGACCCACGTCGGGCGGAAGCAGGTTGAAGTTGTCCGTGATCTGCGGCGTGAATTTCCTGATCTTGAGCTCGCGATCCAGGAAAATGGTGCCGATGTCCGTGCTCGAGAGCAGGTTGTCCATGTCGTTCGCGAGCTCGGTCAGATCGGCGATCTTGCGCTGGTACTCCGCATTGACGGAGTAGAGCTCCTCGTTGACGCTCTGGAGCTCCTCGTTCGTGCTCTGGAGCTCTTCGTTCGACGCGAGGAGCTCTTCGTTCGCCGCTTGCAGCTCTTCGTTGCTCGATTCGAGGGCCTCGGTCGCGGCCTGCAGGTTTTCTTTCGTGCGGCTGAGCTCGCTCTCGAGCGCGCCGAGCTGGTCGCGCGAGACCTGGCGAATGTCGATCTCGTCCTCGGGCCGTGCCGGTGCGCGACCGTCGCCGTCCATGGCTTCGAACGCCACCAGGATGTGCGGCGCCGCGGCCTTCTTGCCTTGCACGCGCCGGACCGTCACCTTGTAGCTGCCGTCGACGAGGTTCACGCCCTTGAAGACGACGGCCGCGGAGTCCTCACGCGCGCGGTGAACGCCGCTCGTCAGCACCATCCGGAGATCCGACTCGACCATTTCGAACACGTCGAGCCCTTGCCGCCCGTCGCGCAGCGAGAGGAAGCGCGAAGCCCCGCCGAACGCGTGCACGAGCTCGCCGCGGTCGTCGAGCAAGAGGCTCGGCGGCATCAGCTCCTCGAGCAGCGCGTCGTAGGTGCCGAGCAGCTGCGTCACGGAATAGCGCGCCGGTCCGAGCGACGCCGGGCCGGGCGCGACCCGCCCGCTCGTGCCGGTGGTCGGCCGGACCGAACGTGGCGAGCGATCGACGGGCATCCGCGAGTCGCTGTGCTTGCGATAGACGCGCCACGCCTTGTGGATGGTTTCGAAGTCGTGGTCGAGGTGGCCGAGGCTCTCGCTCGGGCCGAGGAACATCATGCCCCCGCGATTCAGCGCGAAGTGAAACAGGCTCAGCACCTTCTCCTGCGCGGGCGGCTGCAGGTAAATCAGCATGTTGCGGCAGCTCACCAGATCGACGCGCGTGAACGGCGCATCGCGGATCACGTTGTGGTGGGCGAAGACGACCGTCTGCCGCAGCTCGGGCACGACCTGGTAGCAATTGCCGCGCGGGAGGAAGTAGCGCTCGAGGCGCTCCGCCGAGACGTTGGCGACGGCGTGCTCGTCGTACAGGGCCCGCGTCGCGTGCTCGAGCGAGCCGCGGTGCACGTCCGTCGCGAAGATCTTGAACGCACGGCCGCTCTCGCGCGTGAGCTCGCTCAGCAGGATGGCGAGCGAATACACTTCCTCGCCCGTCGCGCAGCCCGCGACCCAGACGCGGAACGGCGTCTCGCGCGGCCCGTTTTTCAGGAGCGCGGGCAAGGCCTCGCGCTCGAGCACCTCGAAGGCTTCTTCGTTGCGGAAGAAGCACGTCACGCCGATCAAGAGGTCGCGATAGAGCACGTCGAGCTCGCGGTGCTCGCCCTCGAGCTTGCTCACGTACGAATCGACGTCGTCGACGTGGGCGAGCTGCAGCCGCCGTTCGATGCGGCGCGTGATGGTGCTCGGCTTGTAGTGCGTGAAATCGATGCCGAATTCCCGTTCCAGCATGTGATAGACGGCGTTCATGCCCTGCAGGTTTTCGGGGCCTTTGGCCGGCGGCTTCCCGGCACGCGCGGCATGCTCCAGGAGCGCTGCGGGCATGTCCTGCGGCGGCAGCACGTAGTCGGCGACGCCCACGTCGCGCGCCGTCTTCGGCATGCCGTCGAACTGGGCGCTCTCGACGTCCTGAACGACGACGAGCCCGCCGCTCTCGTGCACGGCGCGGATCCCGCGCGAGCCGTCGCTGCCGCCGCCGGAGAGCACCACCGCAATGGCGCGCGTGCCGCAATCCTGAGCGAGCGAGCGGAAGAAGACGTCGATCGGCAGCGTCAGCTCCTGATCGCGATCTCGCTCGCTGAGCAAGAGGCGCCCGCCGGAGATGATCATCTCCTTCTTCGGGGGGATCAGGTAGATGTGGTTCGACTCGACGACCATCGCGTCCTCGACGAGCCGGATCGGAATCCGTGTTCGTCGCGCGAGGATCTCGTCCATCAGGCTCTTGAAATCGGGGGACAGGTGTTGGACGACGACGAACGCCATCCCGCTGTCGGCGGGCACGTTGTCGAAAAAGCGCTCCAGCGCTTCGAGCCCGCCGGCGGAGGCGCCGATGCCCACGACGTAGGGGACGGCGCCCTCACTCGACTCGCGGAGATCGACCCCGCGCGTCGCGGGAAGGGGACCTTCGGGTAACAGCATTCCGAGGCCCTGAGCAGCATTCGTGCCACGCTGCGGCATGGCCATTCGGCCTCACAAAAGCCCATAAATGCCCGCGTAGCGGCAAATCGGCCGGCCAGAACGTCGAACGCCGCGCTCGTGCGGATCCGTGGCGAAGTGCACCGATGTGCGTCAAATTGCGACGCGACCGTGCGCGCTCTCCAGGGTCCCGACCTCGCGGCGCTCGAGCGGCTGGTCGCTCGCGCCACGGGCGCGCAGAGCGCGGTGCTCGAGGAGCGCGTGCAGGCGCTCTGGAGTGGGTACGGCGAGATCCGGCGCGCCACGCTCGCCGGCACGGCGACCTCTCACGTGATCGTGAAGCACGTGGTGCCGCCGAGCGGGGCGGCGCACACCGCTCTGGAAGCGCGCTCGCATCGACGCAAGTTGCGCTCCTACGAGGTCGAGCGCGCATTCTACCGGGCGTACGCGCCGCGCTGTGGCGCGGGGTGTCGCGTGCCGGCCGCGATTCACGTGGGCGGGGAGGGGGACCGGATGCTGCTCGTGCTCGAGGATCTGGACGCAGCGGGTTTCGGGGTGCGCCGCCATCGCGTCTCGGAGGCGGAGCTCCAGTCCTGTCTGCGCTGGTTGGCGGCGTTTCACGCGACATTCTTGGGCGAGCGCCCAGAATCGCTCTGGAAGGTGGGCACCTACTGGCACCTGGCGACGCGGCCCGACGAGCTCCGCGCGCTGACCGATCCCGCCCTCCGCCGCGCAGCGCCCGCCCTCGACGAACGCCTCAATCGTGCGCGACACCGAACGTTCGTTCACGGCGATGCGAAGCTCGACAACTTCTGTTTTGCGGCCGACGGCCACGCGGTCGCTGCGGTGGACTTTCAGTACGTGGGCGGCGGAGTCGGCGTCAAAGACGTCGCGTATTTCTTGAGTAGCTGCCTCCCGCCTCGCGAGCTCGAGCGCGCTGCCGAGCGCCTGCTCGACGACTATTTTCGAGAGCTCCGCGCCGCGCTCGCGGAGCGGCGTGCGGGGCATCCCACGGCGGGCGAGCAAGCGGGCTACGACGTCGCCCTGCTCGAAGCGGAGTGGCGGGACCTCTATCCGCTGGCGTGCGCCGATTTCCTGCGGTTCCTC
>Ga0070682_100001641_pt1 | contig 12422 bp, 8 predicted proteins | sample KBSC63LmetaG_FD_64668 | JGI IMG/M metagenome (GOLD analysis project Ga0070682, IMG submission 64668) | Corn rhizosphere microbial communities from Kellogg Biological Station, Michigan, USA - KBS C6-3L metaG | ecosystem: Host-associated > Plants > Roots > Rhizosphere | place: USA: Michigan... | reverse complement strand
ATCGCAAAGTCGGAAATGCTCGACATCGCGACGGCAGGCGCGCGTCCCTGAAGCACACGCGGCATCGTCTTCGTCACCGACACCGCCCGAAACAGGGAGCGCTCTGGATCGTTTTTGCTTTGCAGGTAGCGATTCAACCAGCCATCGCTCGTCGACTTCACACCGGGAGTCGCCGACTCCATGTAGTCCTGCGCGTCGAAGTGTGAACGAGTGTTGTCAGGTGAACCAGCAGCATGAACGATCGCCAGTCGCTTCGAATCCCAGAGCGATTTGAACGGGCTCAGCGACGGGTGTAACCCGAAGAAGCCGTCGAGATTGATCGCCGCGTCAGCATTGCCTGTTTCCGGCTTCGGTATCGCGATGGATGGTCGCAACGAGTAATAGTTCGACTCGCCAAACGGCACGACCATGTTGAGCCCATCGACCGCGCCACGTTGAAAGATCGCGATCAGCGTCTTGCGCTTTTCACCGGTTAAGGCGTTACCTAAAACCACGCGCTCGAGAAATGCCGGCGCCGAAAGCGACATGCCGACACTTGCGAGTGCAATGCTTCCTGATTTAAGAAAAAATCTGCGATTCATAATTACTGCCTCTGAAATTCCGGTGTTCCCAAAATCAATCCGACAACCTTAGTGACAGGATCAGCAGGATCAAGCTGCTTCAGCAACGTCTCACGCGTGGGCGATGAGATCTCGCCGGCCAGCAGAGACTTTAAATACTCGTCCATGACTTTCGATTGATCGCCGTTCACTTTTGAAAGACTGACCCGCGTGCCGGGAATACGATTGTTTGCCAACGCGAGCCCGAAATTCATTCGCTCGAGCAAGGCACCCGTATTGACCCAGCTTTCAGCGGCATCGGAATAACCGTTTGGCGTTTGAAATCCGTAAAGCGGCTCACCCATTCGCGCGATCCACTGATGCGTTTGCGGGCCGCCGTTGGTTTCGGCGCCGAGCGTTCTGATGGCGCTTATCACCAGTTCAAAAGGCCGCTTGATCTTCGCACGGTAGGCTTCCGTCGAGTTGAACTCGTTCGAGAAGAAGATCGTCTTCAACGTCTCGCGAATGTCGCCGTCTGTCTTTGTGAAAGTCGCGGCAGCACGATCGACTAAGGCCTGGGGCGGATTGTCTGAGACAAAGTGGCGCACCAGTTTCGTTGCGATAAACTTCGCGGTCGACGGATGATGCGCAAGGATGTCCAGCACCATCAGGCCATCCTTGATTCCGCCCCCCGCGGGAATCTTGTGACCCAAAACCGTCTTCTCGCCGTCGTCGTGAACGCGCTGGTTGAAGAAGAAAGTACCTGCATTGCCCGCATTGCGACGAGCGCCTTCACCCATCATCGCATTCGCAGCCGCAGCGCCGCCGCGTGGCTGGAAGATGGTCCAACCGGTAAAGCAGCGCGCCACTTCCTGTACGTCCTTCTGCGTGTAACCACCATCAACGCCGAGGGTGTGCAATTCCATCAACTCGCGCGCGTAGTTCTCGTTGATTCCGCGTCGCTGTTGTTGTGGCTTTGGTTGGCGATCCGCGAGCAATCTTTGCAGTGGACCACCACGGCCGCGATTCGCATTTGCGTTGGGACTGACACTCTGGAAGTTGTCGAGGTAGAAGAGCATCGCCGGGCTCTGCGCAGTGGCTTGAAGCAACGTCGAAAACTTCGCGAGCGCATTCGGACGAATCGTGTCGCGATCATATGCCGGCAACAGCCAGCGATCGGCGCCCTTGCCGGCGAACACGTTGAAATGGTTGGTCCAAAAATCGACCATCACTTCCTGGAGCTGTCGTTCGCTGTAAACAGCACGAAGAATTCTCGAGGCGTGCAGCTCACCGATGATGCGTTGCGGTTGTTGTAGGCCGTTCTCGCGGTAATACTCCTGAATTGCCTGCCGGTACTTTTCGTTCTCCGGATTGCCTAACGGAGGCGGCGGATTCTGATTGTTTCTCGCGGCGTCAGGCGCCATTTCCGGCGCGGGCATTGAATCGTTCTTCGGCATCTCGCTTGAGGTAGAATTCTTGGCACCCTTCACCCGATTCTCGCGGGCTTCTGCAAGGTCCGCAGGCAACTTGCCGCGCTGTTGAAGCTGGCGCAGTAGCTGGCCGGGATTTGGATACTTCTCGTAGAGCTCCGCCGTCGTCATGTTGAGGACACTGAGATCGCGGACTTTATTCTCAGCAACCGTGTCGGCGATTTTTTCCGGATTGAGCTGCTGGTTGATGTAGTTGTCGAGCCCCATCGCCTTCACGCGTTCGACGTCGCCGGGGCGGGCGCCAAAGCCGAGCCGGTTGAGGACGTGGACGATCCGCTGATCCCCGGTCAGGTCATGAGAGGCCAAACCCTGAGATTTTGCTCGCTTTTGACCAGAAACCAGAGGCTGCGCCGCGGTCAGCGCCAGTAGCAGCATGAACGCCACGGTCTTTTTAAAGTTCTTCGATTTCATGTCCCGTTAGACGCAGGGGGCGGGCGGTTGGTTGAAAAAACTGAAACAGGTCCTATTGGCTTGAACTGGGCGTCGGGGCCGGCGCTGCTCTTCCCACTGGCCTAGGATATGTCACTGCGCTCCGGTTTCCATCCTTATCGATCGCGCGGACGCCGAAGAAATAGTTGTCCTTCGACATTCCCTTCATCGTGAAACTCGTGACGTTGCCGACGGCTTTTGAATTAGTCCACACGGGCGCCGTCGTGTCGCGCCAGACGATCTCGTAGCCCGCCAGATCGGGTTCCGTGTTCGTGTCCCATTTCAGTTCCGTATCATTCTGTAGACGCTGCGAAAGGATCGTCACGCCTTTTGGTCGCGACGGCGCGAGCGCGAGTGCCGCAAGCGAAGCAGCGTTCACACGCGCGACGTTCGCCACGTACGCAAAATCCACAAACTCCGGCAGGTCTCCAAACTGCACTCCATTCTCCACCCGAACGTTCTGATGCTGGTGCCGAAACTCCTCGTTCACTTCCGTGAAGCGAACCGCCGGATATCCGCGCTCGAGAAACGGGATGTGATCGCCACCCCGTCCATAGCGATCACGGCGGTAAACAAGCATCACCTTAAACTGCGGTAGAAACGTTTCCTGGGTCTCTTTGATAAATCTCGCCAGTTGCCTCGAAGCGGAATCATTCTCTCCACCAACACTACGTCGCGTAGTCGCTTCGGCCGCCGTTTCGTTTGACGGTACGCCTTCAGAAAAAACTCGCACGTTGCCACGATCGCGAACGCCATTGCCACCAAGCGTGTTGCCGACGATGTCGTTGGTGAACATCGCATCGATGTTCCAGTTCTTCTGTTTTGCCTGTTCCGCAAAATGCGTGGACCCGAGCAGACTCTGTTCTTCACCCGCAACTGCCATGAAGACGATCGTGGCATCAAACTCATACTTCGCCATCACACGAGCCATCTCGAGCACAGCCGCAGTACCAGAAGCGTCGTCATTCGCGCCAGGCGCATCGCACTTCGCATCAACCGGAGTGTTACACATCGAATCGTAGTGACCACTGACAACGTAGATCCGATCTGGTGATTGCGTTCCTTTCAGCGTGGCGACGACGTTCGTGACGATCGTCGGTTGCGGCACGCGCGCCGCTTTCGCCTGTTCGTAGGACTGATTCTCAACCGTCATGCGGCCGCCCGACGCCGCGGTGGCTTTGACAAACTCCGCATACAACCAGTCGCGGGCCGCACCGATGCCGCGATTCGGATCGTTCTGTTCGGATAACGTGTTGCGTGTCCCGAACGAAACAAGCTTTCTGATCGTCGCTTCTATGTTACGGGCGTCGATTTCACGAACAATGTTCGCGATCGTGCGGTTACGAACAGGTGCGGTCCTGCGAGGCGTTGGTCTCGTCTGCGTAAGAGCAACGTTTGTCGCCAGCACCACTATCATCACGCTTTGAAAAACTCTGGTAAGTTGATTTCGAAGCTTCATGGTGATTTTTTAATTTATCTGGTTCCGCGATCGGCGGGTTCTCTGTAAATGGGGCTGAAAGTTCGAGTCGTGTTTTCTGTAACACTGGGCACCGGTTCCATGCGCGGCGGCGGCAGGTGATGCGCCGGCTGCCGATCATTTATCGTGACCGTAGTATGCCGTGAAGGTTGTCCGGTAAAGACTCCCTGCTGCAGGCTTAGCATTTTCGTGAAGAAACGAATCATTAGAGCAATGCAGCCAAACAGTGCGGCCGAACTAAACAGGACTATCCACACGATTGCGAACGGATGAACTCCCAATTGAGCGAACTCAGTAGAGGCGCCGGCAATCACACCTAGCCCGCCGAGGATCGTTAAACCCAACATGATACTCGGTAAAGTGATCTTCACCGGAGCCATCGCTACAGGCGGAGCCATCATCGGCAGAGACAAGTTGGCGCCGCAGCGGTTGCAGTATTTGAGTTCGACGGTTATCTCGTTACCGCAGGTAGGACAGTACATAAAACCTCCAGTGCGGTAACTGTAACACTTGAACTACAAAAAGGCACAAAAGCACCCGCGCGGCGCCAACCAGACATTACTACGATTTAACGCCAGTACCGGAGAATGCGAGGTTCAATGATATCTGACCATACTGACCTTGCGTAGTGTACGTGACGTTCCCACTCTGCAATCCGGTAGTGGTAGCCGTAGGCGCAAATTCGACCGTGATTGTTGCAGTCTGGCCCGAGTCAAGCTCTGTAGGAGCCCCCGTTACGGTGAAGTCACTGGAACCAGTAACTGTGCCCGTAATATTTTGCAGACTGTTTTGTTGGGTGTTGGCTATAACCGCCGTCAGTTTGCTGTTAGATCCAACCGCCACGTTTCCGAAACTCAAAGCACTCGGCGCGAGTGTCACTAATGCTGCTGGCGGCAAATCCGCTGCAGCGCAAGACGCAAACTGCACAGAGGTGGACCCTAAAAGGCTTGTCTGTACTTGAGCGGGATAAAGCTGGCCGTTATCGGGAAATTGCGTCAAAAGGAGCTGTGGCGAGTATGACGGCACACCCTCGCCCCAATTCATGAAAGCATCGATGGGCGTGGTCACACCGTTTTTTGCGAGCTGACAATACCAACCAAACCCGGCCGCCGCGAACGGATTGTTTTGATCTGCGAGACTCAACGGGCTCTTCGATGAACCGACGCCGAAGAGTGAAGTCAACACACTGTTGGCGATTTGCTTCTGATTGGTATCGCGCAGCGACCATTGGATGGCCCAGTCTGCGGCATACTCAAACAGCTCCTGGCCCTCGCCGCCGTAATAGAATATCGGACAGATACTGAAAAACTGTCCCCCCCACGGTGAACCCTGCACACCGGTTTGCCATTGCTGTACCTGCGCGAGCATCCAATAGAACGCCTTCCACGGATCGTTCTGCAGGACGTCAGAAACACTGAGACTTGACGGGATTGTCGGATTCGGCTGGTGGGGCAATGAATATGCTCCACCCTGAGTCACCATAAACACTGCGGTGTTACTGGATAGGTCTCCGGTCCCAAGCTGCTGCGGACTCCACGTAAAGACTGACGGAATTAACGCTTTCCAACTCGCGTAGGTTGTTCCGGTAATCAAAGAGTTGTTCTTACCGGGTTGGATGGCATTGTTATTTACGTCGTACAACGGCTGGGCACTTACAAAGCTGACTGCCTGCAACAACCCGTAATTGCTAAAAAGAGTTTGCAGGTACGCAGGATCAAGCAGGTTCGTGATTAGAACCTGGTATGCGCTTGCACTGTCGGCAGAAACATTGTTTACGACGTCTTCGAGCGTTTCGTAATTAACCCCACTCATCTTGGCTTGCACACTGCTTGACGTCCAAAAGGCGCCCATTATCTCAGACAAGACATTCGCACCTGCACTTCCCAGCGCAGCGACGCTGACCGTCGTTACCGAAACCAAACCAACAGTGGCGGCTGGAAGGATTAGTGGTCCAAGCACAGCACCCAATCCTACGATCGCACTCGAGACTAAGAGCTCGCCAATGAAGTTACCTGCTGAAGGTCCTTTCAGCTGTGCTTCTACTTGCTCCTGGCCGTTGTAGATTTCATTAGCAACGCTCGAAGGGATGTTAGCGAGTGCCAGTTCGTTTATGGCTACCTGCGCCCACCCCTTATACGCAGTTAGAAATTCGTTGAGTGTGTTGCGCATCGCGTTGACGTTGTAAATAAACGCGTAAATCTGATCGATCGAAGTGTTGAAGGGCGCCTGTGGCGGACTCGAGGGCGGGTTGGAGCCGGTGATATTCCTGTACGCCCCAGCAAGCAGTGTCGAAAGATCACTGGGCTCACAAATCGTCGCGTGATTGGCAGACAGGTCGAGGAAATCATAGAAGGTTGCACCAGACGGTACTGGCACTTCGCGCGCCTGTTGGTTGAAATTGAGGTAAGTGGACAGAAGATCGGCGGCGCTGTATTTAGTGGGATCGATCGGAAACACGGTTGAATCAGTGAACAGCGGCCAGTATGGACTAAGAGTGACGGGCTGCTTGCTTTCCTGATCGATAACGGTGGTTGGCGTAATCGGATAGTTTGGATCGGTGTAAGCTGCTTCACCAGGTACCACGTCAAGCAACAACTGCATCAGTGTGTTCACTGGTCCGGGAATCACCATGAATTGCAGATTGTCGATCGTGACTGCTGCTGTACAGGTGAAATCGAGACGGAAACAATCTGTGAAAGGCGCCTGGATCGTTAGGGCAGTACCCGGAAGAACGCCACTGCTGAATTCAAAATCTCCGCTACCGCAGGTGACGTTGATTGAGTACAAAGTGCCGGCGGGGAGATCGTCGCCATTTGCCTGATTTTTGGGAAGACTGATCTGGAGTTGATCTGTCTGACACAGACTGATCTTGGTGCTGTATGTTTGAGACGTCTGAAACGTGACTTGCAGCGCCACGGTTGTGAAAGGAATCGCCGTGCAAATGCCGTAGTTCTGAAAACCGGGTACGCGGTCGATGCCCGTGAACGGATCTACGGGCGGCGCGTCAGATGTCGTAACGAGGTAAGTACTTGTCTGGATCCCATTAAACAGACTTTGACCTGCGTAACCTGCGAGCCCTTCTTGCTGATAAACACTTAGCTCTGGGAGGAGTGGCTGGTCTATCAACTGCTGAATGCCCGTGGCGGTTCTCGGACCATACCACGTTCTCAGCTCGTTGAGACAACCGGAAAATGACTGCGGGTAAGGCTGAAAAGCCGGCGGCGAGTCGACTGGCTGCGGCGTGATGGAGCCGCCAAATATCGTTTGCGCCGGTGTTTCCGCGGTCCACGTTGTGCCGTCGCTCGAGACGAAAGAGAGACCAAAACTTCCGTTAGCCGTGTTAGTCGCTGCGAGTCGACCGTCAAGAAAAAGACTCTGCGTCGCATTCGCGCCCGGCGGTACCACGAGTGCGGCGTGATGCCATTGGCTATCGACAACTGAGAGTGGCGAGCTGAGATTATTCGGCGCGCCAACATTGATTACGCCATTACTGTTCGTCTGAGCGATTAAATTCTGGCCGGCTAATAACGTGACTGGAGTTGAATCAAACAAACCTGCTCGCAACCTGCCGTTGGTATCGATGTAGATTAAAGGTGCGTTGGCAGTGCCTGGTCCGTTGCTCATGGTAACGCTCACCAGGCTTCCGGGCGACTCTGCCTTGAACCACAGTTCGAGGGTGAGCCCATCCTGAGTGATTGTGGAGGGCGCAGGAGTAAAACCTGGAACCAGCAAGGAAGGCGGAGCTACTTTTAGCTGGTCCACGTAAGCGACTTCAAGAAATTGCAGGGAGTTGCCGAACGGATTTGGAGTTGGGCCGTCTGAAGGGGCGTTTGTCGAGGTTATGATTTGATCGGTCTCGGTCAAGGTGGTCATTGGGAGATTTCCTTTCGATTTGAAATTGGTTCCATCGACTCAACCCATAGCTAGTTGAATGCCAGCAGGAAGCTGGACTCAAAAGGTGGTCCTACGGAAAGATTTCTTAGGAATAGGAAAATCTAAGCGTGTGGTGGGTATGTCACATTTGACACTGCGACTGTCATAACTGACAGCGCAAAACTCGATCGATTAGAGCGGGGGCAAGCCCCTCTTCCTAACTTGTTCTATTCTCAGTTGCGCAAACGTCGAATGGACACTTGAGTCAGAAAATAAAACAAGTCAGGAAGAGGGGCTTGCCCCCGCTGGTTGAAAAGAAACCAGCAACACACTAATACCCCACTACGGAGGCTGGTAGCTAACGAATGCGGTAGGTACGACCTTTCCAAACGACGATGATCTCGCCACCGAGTTGGTCCGCGATGGTTTTGATCGCGGGCTCATCGGCAATCAAGGATCGATACGATTCGGAGTCGCGATGGTAAGTGGTAACTGACTTGGACTTGTCGTAGGCGGTGTCGATCCAAACGCCTTCCTGCTTGCGGAATTGCCGACCCGCGACGGACCTGGTATCCGAGACGCTGTCTTTGGCGGTCTCTTCATCATCTCTATCACGTTCTCGTCGACTTGGCGGAGCCGCTGCGCCTTGTGCAGTGGCGGCGCCGGCTACGACAGATTTGTTCTTAGCGGCGCGAGCACGCGCAGTTGCAGGCTCTTCGCCTTTTTTGCCAACCCCGAATTCAAAATCCTGCGATGTAACTTCTTTAGGAGCTACCTTGACTTCCGCTGCCGGTTTTCCCGCTACATCTTCATTCTTTTGTCGCTTCTCGTCGTTCACATCAAGTTTTGCAGGAGAGGGCGCCGGAGGTTCTGTGGCCGCGGCCGGCTGTGATTCTGATTTCGTTACCGGCGCCTTCGCCAGCGGTGCGGACGTTGTTACGTCCGCAGGCGTTGCCTGGGGAACCGGCGTGGGCGACGCTTGCGGCTCGTTTTTCGGTTGGACTTCTTTGTTAACAGGAACATCAGCCGGCTTACTACTTTCGTACGCTAAGCCTCGTTGTGGCGAACTGGATTCAACCTGCTCTGCAACGTTTCTGGAGGAATCAGAGCGAGCAGTTTGAACCTGCGAAACGTATTCACTCGGTCTGTTTGATCGCAATGCAACGAATCCGATAACTGCCACAACGATCAATCCCAGCGCCGGTGCGGCGTACCTCAAGACCATCGGCGTCAAGAGACTCGCCAGAAATTTTCTCCAACCCGCAGGAGCTGAAAGTTTATCGGCCGGCTCGGCAATCACCACTCCCGCCGACGCGCTGAGCTGAACCACGATCTCACGACACCGCAAGCACTCAGCGAGATGTTGGGTATAGCGTGCTCGTGTCTTGGCAGGCAGCGCGTTCTCCGCATACGCATTCAGTTCGTCAGCATCGAGATGGTCTTGCGATTCGGCCGCGAAAACATCCTGTCGCTGCCCCAATCGCCGCAACAAAAGATCCATTTCGTTGTTTGTTTCCTGTTTCATCTCGATCAGAACGCTGCCTTGTTAAGAACGTAGCGGCGCGTATACCTTGCAGTCAATCCACAGATTACACAGATTCCTTACTCAAAAGCGCCTCCAAATCCGTCTCCATAAACTGCGCCACTTCCGCAAACGACCGCTCCGTTTCCACCTGTGTCCAACCCCGTTCATCAATCAGGATCTTTGTGACTCGTTTACGTAAGTCACCTTGAATCCGCGTCAAGCGACGGCTCGCAGTGGCTTCGTGAACACCAAGCACCGCACCCGCTTCACGCAGTCGCAGATTATCGAAGTAATAAAGCTTCACCAGCAGGCGGTCTTCGGCGCCCAACTCCTGAATCGCTTTACCCAATGCTTGTTGCATATCAGCTTGAGCAAAGCTATTTGAGATTGATTCCTCTGGCGACGGGATTCCGGCCATAACAGTCTGGCCCGGACCATCCTGTGCATCGCGCGCAAGCCGGTCGAATTCTGCGTCTTCTTCTGTCTGTACGAGGCGCGACTGTTTTCGAAAAGTATCGACTGCGAGTTGGGCCACGACTGCGCGCAGCCAACCCGCGAGCGAGCCGCGACCAGAGTAATAAGCCAGCTTGCTCGCCGGTGTTCCGTCTTCGCGGACTCGCAGTCCGTAGAGCTCAGCCCAGATCGATTGCGCGAGGTCTTCCGCGGCATCCTCGTTAGAGCTCGCCGAACGAGCTGCGGAGCGAACGGTTGGTTTGAAGCGTTCGACCAGATCGTTCCAGGCGTTTTCATCGCCACGCTCACAGGCGATAATCAAACAGAGATCGTCGGCCTGCATATCGTCGATAAACTTCGCGATGTCGGCGTGAGAAGTGTTCGGCTCGTCCTTTAATAGATACTTGTGAACCGCGGCGGTGATTCGCGGCACCAGGAATTCGCGACTGAGCGAACGATTGTCACTCGCACGGGCAAGTAACCGGCCGGCGCCTTCGTTCAGTAAACTCTGGATTTCAGGTTTTGCGGGTTCCACGGAAAGTCTCGACAACTGGGGCCTAATCCTATCACCTCGCCGCCTGTTTGATGCACAAACTCTAAGCCTGCGAAGCAGGCGGCCGAATAAACCTTTCAAAAGCCTGGGAAGCAGGCGACGGCATAAAGCCTGGGGCGCAAGCCCCAGGATCGTCCAAAGAAAAATGATTCGAGCCTGCGAAGCAGGCGGCAGCGCTGTCGCCCGTTTCACGGGCTCGGGCCTCATTTGTTGTTGGGATCCTGGGGTTTGCACCCCAGGCTTTATGCTGTCGTCCGCTTCGCGGACTTTGGGATAAACTATCCAAAATGCTACGCGTCACAGAAATTTTCCGCTCCATTCAGGGCGAGTCGACGCATGCTGGACGACCGTGCACCTTTGTGCGTCTGACCGGCTGCCCGATGCGTTGTGTCTGGTGCGACAGTGAGTACACCTTTACCGGCGGCGAGCACTATTCGATCGACGACATTATGGCGCAGGTCGACGCATTTGGGTGCAAACTCGTCGAAGTGACAGGCGGTGAACCACTCGCGCAAAAGGAGGCTTTCACGCTTATCAAGCGCCTCTGCGATGAGGATTACGAAGTCCTCATCGAAACCGGCGGCTACGTCTCGACCGCCGATGTCGATCCGCGAGCGAAGATTATTCTGGACATCAAGTGTCCTGCCTCAGGCGAAGAACCGAGAAACGACTGGTCAAATCTCCAACGGCTTCGGGCGGACAAGGACGAAGTGAAGTTTGTTATCGCCGACGAAGGCGATTGGACCTACGCGAAGCGCATCATCCAGGAAAACAATCTCGAAGCTCGCACGAGGGCCATCCTGATTTCACCCGCGTGGGGACAGGTCGATCTGCAACGACTCGCTGATTGGATTGCGGCCAGTGGAATGAAGATCCGCATGCAGTTGCAACTGCACAAATACATCTGGGGACCTGACGTCAAAGGAGTCTAATGGGCGGCTCAACTGACATCGAGACTGAAGAATTTGAAGCAGCGGCCGTCGCAGATGATGGACCACAGCTCGCCATTTGTCTCGTCTCTGGGGGTATGGACTCCTGCGTCACGGCTGCAATCGCTTATGAAGAAAACGATGAGCTTGCGTTCCTGCACGTTTCATATGGACAGCGAACTGAGCGCCGAGAGCGTGAAGCATTTGAAGCTTTGGCGGATCATTACAACGTAAAGTCACGACTGGTAATCTCACTCGAACATCTCGCCAGGATTGGTGGGTCATCTCTAACCGACGCAAGCATGCCCATTACCACTGCGGATCTTTCAGCGCAAGGGATTCCTTCCAGTTACGTTCCTTTTAGAAACGCTCACTTACTCGCAGCCGCAGTGAGCTGGGGTGAAGTGAATAACGCAACAGCAATTTATATCGGCGCAGTGGCCGAAGACTCATCGGGCTATCCGGACTGCCGGCCGGAGTTTTACGACGCCTTTCAAAACGTGATCGACACCGGCACGAAGCCGGAAACACGCATCGAGATCAGGACTCCAGTGATCGCAATGCGTAAGTCGGAAATTGTCCGCAGAGGCATTGAACTGGCCGCGCCCTTGCACCTGACGTGGTCATGCTACAAGGAATCGGAACGGGCCTGCGGAAACTGTGATTCGTGCGCTCTGAGGCTGCGAGCATTTCGCGAGGCTGGAGCCACTGATCCGATACCTTACGTGCTTGACAGTAGTCGTTTTGCTTATTAATTTTAGGACACTTCTAAGTGTGTTGAATTATTACAACCAGTAAAGAGTGTGGGCGCATCCGAGTCTTCGCAGGCTCGAGCCTACATAACGACGGAGGAATCTCTAGATGATTGGCAGATACTTTTTTGGAGCGTTAATGGTAGCCATTCTGGTGGCGTTCGCTTCTTTGACCGCAGTAGCCCAGGTTGGCGAGTTACGTGGTCACGTTTGGATGCAACAGGCGGACGGTCAAAAGGTTCCCCTGGCTGATGCACAGATCGACGTCTTCCGGACTGACATGAAAGCGGATTATCACGTCAAGACAAACAAGAAGGGTGAGTTCGTATTCGCGGGCTTGCCGTTCATCGGCGTGTACGCAGTTGCCGCGAGTCATCCGACTGCAAAACCAAACTGGGTTAA
>Ga0070682_100001639_pt1 | contig 12431 bp, 3 predicted proteins | sample KBSC63LmetaG_FD_64668 | JGI IMG/M metagenome (GOLD analysis project Ga0070682, IMG submission 64668) | Corn rhizosphere microbial communities from Kellogg Biological Station, Michigan, USA - KBS C6-3L metaG | ecosystem: Host-associated > Plants > Roots > Rhizosphere | place: USA: Michigan... | reverse complement strand
ACTTCACCGTGAACGACCAACTGGCATCGAGAGTCAACCACGCATTAGTCGCATCCTCATCGACGCGGACGGAAGCCTTATCCGTGAGTGAATAACCTTTGTTCCTAAAGATGGCCAGAAAAGCTTGCGGCATCTTCTCGGCGTTCAGGTCATTCAGTACTGCAGTGACGTTGCTGATATCGCCGCCGCTGCCTTCGGAGATCTTGAACGCCCGAGCCTTAACCGCCGCTTCCATGATCTCTCTGGTCAGATCGACGTAAGGCACTTCTGTCGTCGTGTTTTCGCAGGTGAGCTCGATATGTTCGAGGTCTGGCCGGCGGCCAAACAACACCTGCAACGGCGTGAGATCGCGCTTCTTTGGACCATCGCCGAGGAACTTCAGGATGTCGACGAAATACGCCGCGGGGCTGTACACCGATTGGCACTGTTCGCAATCGCAGAGCTCGAGCGAACCAAACAATGTCGGTAAGTCAGGACTGGCTGAAGACACGCTGGCAAATTTCGCAATCGCTTGCGGCTTCACACTGCCACTCGAAACGACGGCAGGTGCGGCTGAGTTGGCGGCGACTGCCTGTCCGAGATAAAAGTTCATCGCGGTTGCATGCGTCTGCTTCGCCTTGCGATAAGCTTCCTGCGCGGCAGCTTCGCCGCCCAATGCGGTGGCATACTTCTCAATGAATCTGCGCTCGCCGACTTTGACCATCGAGAACGCGGAGTGCAAATCGTCTTTTCGCAGAGAACGCATTTCCGCGTAGCGTGGCGTGACGTTGAAAAGTCGCTGCATGTTTCTGAGCTCGGCGACGAGTGCTGCGCGGTTAATCACGCCCGTAAAGTTTGCGGCGGGAGTGCCGATATACACGTCGATCGGGATTTCTCTGAACTCGTAATCCGGGTTGTGATCGAAGAACGCCTTGAGGTCAGCTTTCACGAGCTTGAACGGATTGTCAGTGGCCGCGTCTTTGTCTACTCGACCAGCAACGCACGGAGTCGGCAGCGCATTCTCCATGTACGCGTTCAGAGCAGCGGCGTAATTGACGATTTTCTCTGATTGATTTGCGCCTGGAGTCGATGGCGGTGCGCCGATTAGTGAATTGTTTGCTTCGAGGATTGTTTTCCAGTCGGTCGCATCTTTCGCCGCGAACCGGCGTAACACAGCGACAGTTGACGGCAATGTGCCGCCATTAACAAAGTCGTAAGCTTTTCGTAGTTCGCTCACCAGAGGCAGGTGGTTAGTAGTCAGATCGCCTGCATGAAGCGTGAAGCGCACGTTGTTCTTGTCTGTCGGATTCAACGAAGTACTCGCATCGATGTCGACCCAGAAGCTCCTGGGAGTGCCACCATGCTTCACAATCAATGCCGCGACCACCTGCTGCTTGTCCGAAGGCAATGGAATGGTTCCCAGCAAATCTCCAAGTGAGGGTGTTCCTCCCGCAGCTCCGGATGCCAGACTCAAGCTGGCCTTAAGTATGCGAAGCTTGTCGGCAATTTGGTCCAACTCGGTGGCGGAAAGCTGAGGAATGATTCCCTGGTTCGACGAAGTTTCCAACGCCGCGCGCAGCAGCGGGATCTCATTCTGCATCAGATCTTCGAGCACGGTGGGAAAGTTCTGGCGGAAGAGACCGTAAAAGACGGACTGCGCGATCGACGGCGCTTGCACGTTACGGCGCGCGCTTTCCGCAATCAACGTCAGCAAATCCGTGTCGATGCCAGTCTCACCGTTCAGGAACGCGATATCGTCGGCGGTCAGGCCGGCGTGCGTGGTCACGTCTTTAATCACCGGCGCAATGTCATTCACGATTTTTTCAAACTCGGAGAGTCCGCGAGTATTGCCGATCGTGAAGTTCACTAGCTCGACTTTGCCGGCGTTGAAAATAATTGGAGACGTTGCGAGGAGAGTTCCATTCGTGTCGAAAACCTGCACGAAGAGATCAGCTCGACCCGTTTCGGGGTCTGCGAAATCAGTAAACTGATACATGATCGCGTATTCGCCAGACTGTTGTTTGGTGGTGTCTGACCCGATCAGCTTTTGTGTGCGCAGATCTTTGTCGAAGGCTTTCACCGTCTTGCCACTCATTGGCTGGCCCTTGTCGTCGATAACCTGGCCGAGGACGATGAATTTGTTGGGATGCGGCTTGTTATCGTCGAGCACCCATCGGGCTTTGCCATCAAAGATTCCATTGGGCACAAGCTTGTGCTTTTTCTGATAATCGACGAGCGCATCGTACGTCGTATCGCCGAAGAGCTTGTCTGCTTGTTCCTTCTCGGAGATCCTGTAGCCCTCGTTGAAGAGGAAGTTCTGCAGCGCGACGACGTTGGGGCCGCTATCGCCCCTCACCAAATCTGGTGGCGGTGGTGGTGGTTGTTGTTGAGTTTCGGTTGGTGGTGGTGGTGGTTGTCCGTCGATTTCCATGATTGCCTCCAAAAAATATGATTGCTTAGTCAGCTCGGATTTCTGAGGCCGAGCGCTGTCGTTTAATGGATAACGAAACGATTGTTTCGTTCTACTCGCAAATATCCTTAACCTAATCTCCGTACTTTTTAGTAACGTGCTGGTACCACCAGTCCCCTAGCGATCCCGACCCTGGAGCCGCATCATCTATCAGCGGTTCAAGAACCTTGTTGATCTCTTTACCGAGTGCATACCCTGCTACGCCAGCCAACGCGACGGCGCCGGCAGCTACTCCAATGGCTCCTATCGAGCCCGTCGCTACCAAACCTGTCATCGAAGTCGCGGCGAATGCTTCCCCGACAGTGGCTCCGCCCGCCAATACCGCTGCTCCCAACTTCGGAGATAAGGTGCTTGCTGCTGCCGCCACCATCATCAGGGCATTTTGAGGACCGACCTGTTCGACCCAGTCGGTGCCTGTCTGTATAACTCCGGTCACTATATTCATCGCATCTTCCGATATGTGTTCCCCTGCGACCTCCGGAAGCGCGACTTGCACCATGGTCCCTACAATCGTGGTGGTGCCGGATTGGCTTCTTGGTGCGTTTGTCTTGGCAGCGGCGTTATTACGCGCGCGTGTAACATCTGCCATGGTGGTGACGACAACTTTTACCTCTGGATGCTCGTTTAGTGCCTGCTGCATCTTCCTGCCAAAAACACCTTGTCCACTCTTGATCTGTGCATTCATCTTATTGGCGAGAGTCCGAGCTCTCATGGGATCGGCATTCCGTGAGTCGGCCAGCATGATTACGACCTGCCCCTTGACGTTTTTGGTTCCAAAAAGGGCTTCGACTCTCTTTACCTGTACGGCGTTTTGGTTGACCGCGGCGACGCTGTTTCTGGTCAGTATTCTCTGGGATTTAGTCGACGCGCTATTAATGTTCTTGGTCTTGAGTTCAGTCACTTTGATGGAGGTCTTTGGATTACCCGGGAGCTGTATTCGATCGGGTGAGATGGAACCTGCTTCTCGCGCACCTAAAAGTTCTCCACGCGTGCCAATCGCTTGCTGAGTCATAACCGTAACGGGATCGAGCCCATTCTTCTGGCGCAACTGGTTCGAGACGTCTTGTTGCTGGTCAAGGAGCCTTTCCCCGTTTGGTCCCAGGCCCGCAGTGCCAGACTTGTCGTGCTTCATGATCGGATTCCCGTTGCAGTAGGAATAGAGACAAAGCCCATCGCCAATTCCGATCGGATCGGCTGAAAGCCAAACGCCGAGATGCGACGGGTAATAGCGCGCCTGGTGGTAACTCAACCCACTCTCCTCGTCCTTCTCCATGCCTGTGTACCGGTACCGCTTCGGCGGTGCTTCAATGGCCCGGTTCCTGGCGCGATACGCGCTCGTCCCGTACGGGTGATATTCCTCGTAGGAAATGATCTCCGCTCGCTCGTTGAGCTCCGCACAGGCTGAACCGAGGTGATTGCTGTACTGGTAACGAAAGAGTGGGCCAGTCGGTAGATTCCGATTATCAGTCTGTAGGACGTCTTCAATCAGAACAATGCGATCTTTACCTTCCAGGACATGAAGAGATTCGATCTCTTCGACGATTTTGCCGCCCGAATAGCGACGATAGATTTCAAGACCACCGAGATAAATACGCTCCCACTGCTTCACTCCATTCTGGTTCTCCATTACCTTACGCGTCCGCTGCCTGGCGGCGTCGTAGTTGTAGTAGGACCAGCCCCCGCCCAGCAGATTGAAGGCGCGAATCATGTCGCGATAGTCCCAACGGATCGATTGATCGGCGCTGACTGTCTCGAGATTAAGCATGTTGCCGTGAGCGTCGTAACGATACTTAACAGCGCCGATTGGATTGGAGCCTTCCCACGTTTGCGAAAGACGATTGCTGTCGAAAGCGTTGGTGTAGTTGCGCGTCCACTGGCGCGGGACTGAGACGTGTCGCATTTGTTGTAGATTGCCGGCGGAGTCGTAGTTGTAACTTTGTGTGTAGTTGCGCAACGCATCCGTAGTGGAAACTGGAAACAGAACCGGGAGCGAATCATCCTCAAACTGTCGCGGCGCGCCACTGGCCAGAAAATTTTCTCGACCGGTGCTTTCGGTCAGGCGGTAAATCGCGTCGTACGTGTAACGGCTGACTGCATCCACTTGCTGGTTCTGGAAGAACGTTGGTTGGAAAGCGTCGTCGCGGATCTCGGTGGTGTTTCCGATGGGGTCATAGGTGTAATTAAGATCTTGAAGCACACTCGGATCCTTCAGGAGTGTGAGCCCGCCTTTAGCGAAAACAGGACGCGTTGTCATCAGTCGGACGAGGCGAAATGTTTGCGGATCGTAGTTGTAAGTAGTAACCGTTCCGTTTCCGCTTCTGGCCGATTCTTTTTGCCCCTTCGCGTTGTAACGAATATCGACTATTACGTTGGTTGGACCGTTGCTGGAAGGAATGTGACCGCCGGCAGTCTTGGTTGCGCCAATGTCGAGCGTTTCGCTCACCAACAGTCCTCGCTCGTTGTAGGCAGGCTCGTAAACTGCCACGCGAGTGCCGTCGCCACGATGCCAGTTGTAAATTCGAGTCGGGCGATTGAGTGCATCTGACGTAGTGATCTGTGTGAACGGCTCAGCCTCGAGTTGCTCCTTGGGCGATTTTGACTGCCAGTCGATAACAGAGTCTTTGTATTGGCTTGCAAGCGTGCGTCGTTTTTCGAGAGCGTTACCTTTGAAATCGACTCGTTCAAGTTGTTTCAGTCCGCTCTGGTCGTAATGCTGGTAAAGCTGGCCGCGAAGATTGCGCTGCTGAGAATCAAGCAATCCCTCACCGTATGTGTAGAGTTCGATGAGTTGCGCCGCGTCTTTGTTGATGGTTAGCCACTGCTCAACCGGGCGATGCAGCGCGTCGTAACGAGTTAAGGACAGACGCGCTTCATCGATTACTGTGCCGCTATCGTCCTGGCGCTGATTGAAATCCCACGCAAATGCCGGTTTGCCCGCGGCATCAGGCAGCATCCAGCGATCACCCGCGTCCATGCTGTGCTGGAAGAGCAGATTGCCGGCAATGTCGTAACAAGGGACGCTTCGGGCAGGAATGTTTTCGTTGGGCTCATCCGCCAAACGCACCGGTTTAGTTGGTGTGATGTACTGCATCACGAGATTGCCACGCGCGTCTCGTATCCAGAGCGGCTTGCCTTCGGCATCGAGTTTTGTGAACGTGAAGTAGCGCTCGTCGCGATAATTCTCACCACCAAACACGAGCGGCCCATTTGGATCCTTCACGCGGTTGTGTGCGATAGCGATGACGTTGCGGCCGAGGCTGTCGACGATAGTCACTGACGGTGTATTGAAGTGTGGGCCAACCAGCCAGGCAGCACGCTGATCGGGTGTAACAGCGATCTGGTTCGTGATTGGATCGCGCGGCAACCGAGCCTCAGGCCGTGGCGGCTTGCGCTCGCTATACCACCGGCTCTCAACAGCGGTGTCGTTGGCGTCAAAACTCTTCACGTGCCACGGCGAGAATTCGACGCGGCTGAACGTTCCATCGGGCAGCTCGGTACGGACCAGGCGACCGGCAGCGTCGTAGTACATCAGCGGCGTGACACCGATTTCTTCCTGTGTGTCGCCTTCCGCGCGACACGTCGATTGCTGCGTAAAGTATGGTTCGTACTGTTTGACCGCTTTGCCTTTGTTGTTGAGAACCGACTTGCCGTTCACGATCCAGCGCAATGCACCACTGGCGGTTTCCGGCTCGGCTTGATTGCGCTTCAACAACACTGAACCCTGGCCGTCCGAACACTCGAAACTGATTTGCAACCGGCTTTTTGAATCCGGAGTGAGTTGAGCTACGTGTTGCTCGCGCATAATCGTGCAGGCGCCTGGTGGTCGGGAGGCGTAGACAGTCGTGCCGTTTTTGATCTCCTCGCCGAAGTGATACAGGAAACGCGTAGTAGCATTGCCGAGCACTGGCGTGAAGTGGTCGTTTATCTGATCGGGGGTTAGCGGCGGCAGATTGAAGTGGCTCAGGATCTCGATTAGATCCGGGTTCGCAAATTCATCGGTATAGCCTTCGAGGTTATCGGCCTCCTTGCCCTTCCCCTTGGTCGCCGTAGCGACGACCATTCCCAGCACGTCAAAGAACACTTCTGTCCGATTGCCGTTGCGGTCTTCCATCTCAGCCGGCGCGAGTACGCGATAGTCAAATCGATCTGCTAATACCCGCGTCTGATTTCCGAGTGCATCGGTACTCGACTGAAGAAAGAGATCGTATTTACCGTCGTAGCTGAGAGTCGTCACATTGCCAAAAGGATCGAGGTGACGCTCCGGCAGGTAGAAATGATCTGCGGCATCGGCTGTGAAACCGCTTACACCCGTACGCTGCCACCACTGATCAGCACCCGTCTCGGGGAACAGTCTCCTTCCTGACAAGTAGCCACAGGCAGACGGATCGTTGAGAGCACTCCGCACAGCATTATCAAGCTTGTTACCTAACACAGAGCTCAGCAGCGTCTCTGTAAGCGCAAGCTTGTAGACTTCATAAGTGAGACCAAGATGGTTGAGTTCCCCGTGAGCGAGTGCTGTCTTCAGGTCTTCGCTGAAGTAGAGAGTCAGAACATGTTCGACCTTGCGCTTTTGCTGGACGTTCGTATTCGGAAGCTCTTCGTATTGGATTTCTTCAACCTGTCGCGAACCCTCATCTGACTCGGTCAGGTGATACGTGCGCAGATCCGCCAAATCAAAATAGAAACCGGACGCAGGTGTGAAACCCGTGAGCTCGTACGTTTGAACTTCCGCGGGCAGACGCAGGCGGTAATGCTGCTCCCTTGCGGTTCCTGAGACCGGCTGAATTGCATCGTTCGTGCAGCTGCTCTCGGTGTAAGCCAGATGTTGTTCGGCCTGCACATTTCGGATCAGATTGACCTGATCTTGTGTGTAGTCCGGATCGTTGAAGGCCCGCACGCGTCGATAACCAACTGCGATCGACTGCAACACATTGCCAAATTCGTCGGTCGACAAATTCAACGTGTGCGCTACACGCGGATCGGGAGTTAGTGATGGAAGGTTTTGCGGATCGTCAGGAAATGTGACGGGGCGAAGATCCAACTCGTAGTGATAACTGAGCGCTTCACTCTCGGTAACATGAAAAACAGCGTGACGATTCTGGAGCATCGGCTGAACGCGCCGAACACTGCAATTGTGCGTAGAAGCTGAGAACAGCCGTACCGGAATCTGTTTGCCGTCTTCGAGTTGATCGACGTCGATCTCGTAAACTTCCTGACGCAACGCCATGCCTTTGCACGCGCGCAACGCCTGGCGCCATTCGTCACTACTGAATTGTTCCTGATCAAGATCCGGCTCAGGCAGCGGTTTCTCGTTGAAACCGCTTAGCACTGCTGAGTAACCCGGCATTGCTGCCAGCGAGTTTGGAAAGTATTCGTTGTTGAACTGCGTCAGAATCCGTTTGCGATCGAAGGCTGCGCCCGTGTGAAACCACGTGATCGTTTTTATCGGCGGCTGATAGAGCGTCTTGTCGTCAGTGATGTAAGGACTGTCTGCATTGCCGTTCGCGAATTCACCGAACGACTCGACGTCGACCTGTTCGACGCGACCAAAACCGCGAAACTCACGTTCAACTCCGTCGAAGTAACCATGGTGATAACTGTAAGTTGACGAGAAAACCGTCTGCCGCCATTTGTCGCGCGTTGTTACCTTCTCGACGACGTGCACGGGAAACGACAGTTTCGTGATCCATGGTCGACCGGCAAGTTTGTCGGCGAGATAGAACTTCGTGCTCGGCGCGTATTGAACTTCCATCTCGGCGCCGAGATTATTCACCGACTTGACGAGCAGGTGCGGCTTTTGGCCACCCATCAAGTCGGTGTAACGCATCGGGCTCGTAGTCGCAGCAGGCAACGGCGACGACCAAACGAGACAAGCAGTTCCCTTTCCGAAAAGATCGGTAACCTGAATCGAACTCAAATCGTCTATCGAGGGAAAGTTTTTGATTACCCGCGCGTCGCTCCAGCGGTTACCGGATTGGTTGAAGTACAACCGCACTTCGTCAGACGCGAGATAAATGATGTCGACCACACCCGAGCCATCGACGTCGGCCAAACGGATGCTTCGTTGATCGAACTGGTCAGGCTCATCGAACCACGGCGAGTTGTCCATTGTGACTTTCGCACCGAAACGCCCGTAACCGAGATTCGGCCAGTAACACACTTCTCCGTTCCGTATCCGCAGCAGGTCAGTTAACCCGTCTCCGGAGAGATCGGCCAGATAGATCGATTGTTCGCTGTCCGCGAGAATGAGAAGCGGCCCGCGTTCTTCGTCGAGTGCCGGCAGCGTTCTTTCCGATGACGCAAAACCCGTTTCACCAAGCGACGCATACCACGTGAAAGCTTCGTGCTCGGTGATCAGGATGTCGGCAAGTCCATCGCCGGTAAGATCGACGAATTTCAGATTGGGGTCGTGCCAGTCGACGTTAGGCAGGGCGCGGAATGGAACAAACGTCTCCCACGTGCCTGCATCATTCCGTTCGAAGTAACCCGCGAGCGGCCCATCAAAGCGCGTGAGGTCAGGACGACCATCACCAGCGAGATCCTGAATATGCCAGCCGCCTGCGCCGATACCCGCAAAAGCCGGTTTCTCAGCAACAACCTCGAGCGGCGCGAAAGTAACGCCATTGTTTGTTAGTGGACTTAGATTTCGTTTGTAGAACCAGCTTGTCGCATGCTCGGTGAGAATTCCGGGGATTCCCTCGCCGTCGAGATCGATCCATTGGTAGTCGCCATTTATTCCGGAAGGTAGATTCTCGAGACTCTCGCTGTCGACCTCTTGTATTCGCTCGTCAATGTTAGCTTCGCTGTACTCGAATTCAAGCGGTGGGAGAGATCTCCGGCGATATCCGCCGCCGGAGTTCTGTTGGTAGGAAGTTTGCGTGACCGAAGTGATAAACGAAGCAATCTGACTTTCGCGATAAGCGAGGTCGGTTGATTTCACGAGGCAGTCGCGACCGATGTTCTCCTCCGGGAAGTGATGAAACATCAGCACGCGCTGGCAAAGGCGATAGGATCGCACCTCAAAGCTGCTGCGGTAACTGGAGAACGAATCGCGGCGGCACAGCCACGAGCCGGCATCGCCAGGCTTCGGATCGTCGGGCTTGTGTTCGCCGTAATCGAAAACTACTTCAAACAGCCAGTCGATTCGTCGTGAAAGATCTTCACCGGCACGGCGTGGAGTTCTGTTGCCGTACTTAACGGATTTGAGATAACGCTGCGCGGATCGATTGCGATTCTTTTCGTTCGCGGCTGAAAGATCGACCCCTTCAGAATTCTCAGCCTTGTATTCGTAACGAATTGCATTGCCTTTATCGTCGTAGGTCTCACAGATCAACCATGTGAAGATGCGGCGTGAGTCGCTCGGGTCAGCAATGCGGCTTTCGGCTGTCTTGCCATACCAGGTTGTGGTGTTGTCGCGGGAAATCGATCTCCAAAACGTGTCGCTCGGATCTGTTTTACTCGTCCAACGCTCGATGCGAGCAAACAGTCCTTCGATGCGCGGGCGGTAACGATGAACCGTGTAGCCGGTGATACTCGTGCTGTCTTCGAATCTGCTGCCGTCTGCAAGAAGTTCCGGTACCAGGTCTTCCGCACCGGAAAGCAGAAAGACGTCTGAGTCTTCCGCATCCCGATACTGCGGCAGACCTTTGTCTGTTTTGCGCGTGATCGATGGCGATGAGAGGTGCCAGCCGAGGCCGAACGGTCCGTTGCCGGCGCCGGAGTCGTAAGAGAGTGAGAGTTGCGGAGCAAAGCCCGAACGACTTGGAGTCACTGCAAGAGGCACGGACATCGAGCCACTGCCTGTTGCCGGGTTGGCGCCAAACTTCTCGCCGATTCCCTTGATCGCGCCACCGCCTTTCGGCAGCGAAATCGAAGGGACCTTGATTCCATTGGAATTTGAGTGTTCCTGATTCACGACTCTCCCACCTTTCGTCCTAAAGTGGTGAGTAATCGCAAAACATCACATCCACAGATTACGCAGATTTCTTCTCTACTAATCTGAGCAATCTGTGTAATCTGTGGACATGCACCCCACAACGCTGCGCGACAAACTTTATGGAGTGATTGCTTTTCCCGTCACTCCATTCAAAGATGATCTGTCTCTGGATCTTCCCGGACTGCATCACAACATCTCAAAGTTGATCGAGCACCCCGTTTGTGCCCTCGTGGTTGCGGGTGGGACTGGCGAGATGTATTCGCTCACGCCTGCCGAATACATACGTATTGTCGAACTGACCGCGCTTGCCGTCGAAGATCGCGTACCGGTGATCGCGGGTGTTGGTTTCAATCAGCGATTGGGGATCGAGATGGCGCAGGCGGCCGAGAAAGCCGGCGCTGACGGCATCCTCATCTTTCCGCCTTACTACGCTCAGGCAGACGATGAAGGATTGTTTGAGTATTACCGATCCATTGCCGCGTCAGTGAAACTCGGCGTGCTGATCTACAGTCGCGACTGGGCCGTCTTCACTCCTGCAATGGTGGAGCATTTGACGTCGATTCCGAACTTGATCGGATGGAAAGACGGCCATGGCGACATACGGCGACTGCAGACGATCATGAATCACGTGGGCGATCGTTTGCACTGGATCGGCGGCGCGGGTGACGACCTCGTTGCTGCTTACTACAGCACGGGAATCCGAACATTCACATCGAGTATCGCGACGGTAGCTCCGCGCCTCTCGATAAAGCTGCATGAGCTGGCCGAAAGCGGCGAGCACGAAACGTTAACCGAGTTGCTCGATCGGTGTGTGATACCTCTCTACGCGATTCGTGCGCGGCGCAGGGGGTATGAAGTGTCGACGATGAAGACGATGATGGACATGGTTGGACTTAATGGTGGACCAGTACGACCGCCCCTCGTCGGTGTAACTTCTGAAGAGGAGCACGAGCTACAGGCAATTGTTTCAGAGTGGGAGAAGTTTCTGTGACTTATCCGAAAGTCAGGTGGGGACTGATTGGTTGTGGCGACGTCGCGCGAAAGCGCGTAGCTCCCGCTTTGCGTGACTCTGCGCTATGCGAGTTGGTAGCAGTCAGCAGAGCACGGTCGGAACTGGCGGATTCGTTCGCGCGTGAGTTTGGCGCGCGGCGGTGGTCTGCGGACTGGCACGATTTCCTGATGGATTACGAGATCGATGCGATTTACGTCGCGACGCCGGTGCATTTGCACGCGGAACAGACGATCGCGGCTGCTGAACGAGGCAAACACGTGCTATGTGAAAAGCCGATGGCACTCAACGTTGCAGAGTGTGATCGGATGATCGCGGCGTGTCGCGCGAACGACGTGAAGCTCGGCGTTGCTTACTACCGGCACTTTTATCCCGCTGTGCGGCGTGTGAAAGAGTTGGTTGATTCGGGCGAGCTTGGCGTTCCGGTCGTTGCTCAGGTCAACGCGTTTGAGTGGTTCGATCCTTCGCAATCCGATCCGCGCGCGTGGTTGATCAACAGGAGTCTTTCGGGTGGCGGTCCGATGTTCGACTTTGGTTGTCACCGTATTGAGGTGCTGATCGACATCTTCGGGGACGTGCGTGAAGTTAAGGCAACTTTAGCCAACACCTTCTTCGATCGTGAAGTCGAAGACACTGCCACCGCCGTCTTTCAATTCAAACGCGGAACGTGCGCCACGTTAACTGTCACTCACGCCGCTCGCGAACCGCAGGACACATTCGATCTCTTCTGCTCGCACGGCTCGATTCACATTCCCGTTCTCAACGAGGGGACGATGCGAGTGGTAACTCCCGATGGTGAACGCATCGAAACACACCCCAACGCCGCCAACATCCATCAACCTCTAATCGACGACTTCGCCACCGCAGTTCTCAATAATCGCGACCCCATCGTCACCGGCGAAATCGCCCGCGCCGTCGCACTGATTGAAGAAAAAATCTACCGCTGGCCGCACTAACCACAATTATGGACGCTGTAGAACGTACTGTAGGGGCGGCCCTCCGTGGCCGCCCGGCGTCGAATCGATCTCTTTGTGAAA
>Ga0070682_100001633_pt1 | contig 12457 bp, 12 predicted proteins | sample KBSC63LmetaG_FD_64668 | JGI IMG/M metagenome (GOLD analysis project Ga0070682, IMG submission 64668) | Corn rhizosphere microbial communities from Kellogg Biological Station, Michigan, USA - KBS C6-3L metaG | ecosystem: Host-associated > Plants > Roots > Rhizosphere | place: USA: Michigan... | reverse complement strand
GAGGACATCTTCCGCGCCGTCGAGAACATGCTCGACACGCCGATGCATCTGCGCACGCTGACCAACTTCCAGAAGAGCCTTCCCAACATGGGCGACGACGGCCTCTTCATACGCATGCGCAAGTGGACTTCAGGCAACTCGCTGGGCTGGGTTTTCGACAACCCCGTCGACACGATCGACCTGGGCAAGGCCAACATCATCGGCTTCGACTACACCGAGCTGATCGACAACCCCGAGGCGCGCGTACCGGTCATCAATTATCTGCTGCACAAGCTGGAGGCGCTGATCGACGGACGTCCGCTGATCTACGTGATGGACGAGTTCTGGAAGATCCTCGACGGCAAGGGCGGGCTGAAAGAGTTTGCGAAAAACAAGCAGAAGACCATCCGCAAGCAGAACGGCCTGGGCATCTTCGCCACCCAGAGCCCCGAGGACGCATTGGCCAGCGACATCGCCGCCGCGCTGATCGAGCAGACCGCCACGATGATCCTGTTGCCCAACCCCAATGCGAGCCGCGAGGACTACGTTGATGGCCTGAAGCTGACCGACGCGGAATACCAGGTCGTCGTGAGCCTGGACGAACGCTCGCGCTGCTTCCTGGTCAAGCAGGGCCATGCCAGCGCGGTATGCCAGCTGAACCTGCGCGGCATGGACGACGCCCTGGCCGTCATCTCCGCCTCCACCGACAACATCGAGATCATGCACGAGGTGCTCACCGAATGCGCCGCCACCGAAGGCGTGACAGTCGACGAGCTGCACCCCGAACAGTGGCTCGCCCGGTTCTACGAAAACCGCAAGGGCAGCGGCAAGCAGAAGCCTGACCAACCCACCCCGCGCGCATCACGCGTGGCCGTCCGCTAACGTGGAGGAGCATCCCATGCACAAGACATTGTCCACCAGGAAGTCCTCCCGCCAAGATCCGCGCAGGCACTGGCTGGCTGTCACTATGACCTTCGTCTGCATCCTGGTCGCCGGTGGCGTGAGCGCACAGGTGGTGGTCGTCGATCCGGGAAGCATCGCATCCAATGAGCAGGGTTTCGCGACTCAGCTTGCCAAGACGATCGAGCAATACGCGAAGCAAATCCAGCAATACGAAACCCAGCTTCGGCAGTATCAGCAGATGCTTTCCAGCATCCAGAGCCTCAATAACGGCTTGTCGCTCGCGCCCAATCAACTGCAACACGTCACCAATACTGCATCACTGATTCGTGGCAAATGCGCCAGCACGTCCAGCCCGGCGGGTATTGTCAGCGGCGTCATGAACAGCATGTCCTCGCTGATGGCCCAGTCCATCACTCAGACCCAGCAAATGCTCTGTGGTCAGATCGTCACCACACAGATCGACAAGTACAACAAGACAGTCGACATGCTCAACAAGCTCAATGGCTACAGCAATCAGTTTCAGCAGGTGGAAAGCATTGCGAGGTCGATCAGCACAGTGGCCGACTCCGGACGAGCCGCTACCCAGGTGGAGAAATACAGTAGTGCTGTTGCCACCGAGATGAGCAACTGGCAAGCCCAGATGAAGGCCGACGACGCCATCATCGAAACCTTGCAGAACCAGCAATCCATCCTGGGTCACATCGCGTTGAAGGGCAGCAGCACCGTTCTGGGCAACGTCATCCAAGCTACCACCTTCGCCGCGGCCTTCCATTGAGTCACGTGCGGGCTATTGGCAATCGAGGCCCGAATACCTCACTACTTTGACAGGGAACGGCCGCGATGGGTTTCGTTTACTTCGTACTGATCTACAACTGGCTGAGCGATCGGATCGACACCTTCGGGATGAATCTGATGGCCACATTCATGACGTGGGCCAGTGCCGTTGCGCTGATGCTCGTCACCTTGTGGATCATGATCCAGGGCTATCGCATGATCACCGGCCAGTCGCGTGAATCCATGATGGCCCTGGTCATGAGCATGACCCGCGTGGCGATCATCGTGACCGTTGCCACCACGATGAGCGTCTTCGGAACCAACCTGCTCTCGTTCTTCACCACCGAGCTGAGCACCGGCATCAACCAGATGTTCACCGGCGACAACAGTACCGCGGCGCAGACCATCGACGACAATCTGGCCTGGGCGCAGCTGGCACTTGCCGCCATCGATACTGTGCAGGTCGCTCCCGGCGACGCCGAGACCGTCGATCGGAAGAACCATGCGCTGCTGATCGCCGGCCTCGGCGCCGCCAGTCCGCCGATGGCTGCCGCCGCCATGTTGCTGCTGTACAAGTTCGCCTTGGCCCTTTTCATCGGGCTGGGGCCGCTGTTCATCCTGTGCCTGATCTTCGAGCAAACCAAATCGCTGTTTCAACGCTGGCTGCTCTACGGCATCGGCACAATCTTCTCCATGGCCGTACTCGCTTTTGTCAGCTCGCTGGTGCTGCAACTGTCCCTGCGCGTGGCCGCCGCGCTGTGGAGCGCCAACATCATCAACACCATCACCGGCCAGGGAGCGGAAGGCTTCTCCACCCAAGCCATGGAGCAAGGCGGCGTCGGCCTGCTGCTGACCGTTCTGATTATTTCCGTCCCACCCATGGCGGCGATGTTTTTCCAGGGGACGCTGGGCAACTTCATGTACTTCTCCGCCTTTGGTGCCGGCGCCACCAGCCGTCCCGGCCCGCAGGGGCAGCCGCCTGGGAGCTATGGGTATGGAGCGCCTCCGCTAGCAGCGGGACAAATCAGCCCTCACCGACAAGGCGGTGGAAGCGCTTACTCCGACCCAAATCTGGGCCGGATCGCAGGCCTAGCCAGCGTTGTCCAAGCCGATGTCACCAAGAGCACGAGCAGGCAAAATGGAGGTAATTGAACATGAGAATAGGATCACCGTACTGGATGCTGCTTGGCCTCTTGATACTGGCAACAAGTGCCACGCATGCAGAGGGTGGCTGCCCAGCCGGCTTCCAGCCTTCAGGCGTAGCGCCCAACCAGCAAAATCCCGTTGGTTGTCGCCCTATCCCTGGATACGATGAACAGTACGCAAGACCGCAGCCACCACCTCAATGGCAGCCCCGCTGGGGAGCAATCGCCACTGACGGATCGGGCGGAAGTTTTGGCGCCTCGACCAACATGTGGAGTCAACAGAGCGCAGAGAATGAAGCGCTTGCCGATTGTCGAGCAAAGAAGGGGTCAATCACCTGCAGTGTTGATCTCTCTTACGGCAATGGATGCGCTGCAATGGTTGTTGGTGACGAGGGCCACAACTCGAACCCCGGCATCACCGTTGCCCTCGCCACCCAGGCGGCCATGAAAGTTTGCAACGAAGCGGACTCGCATTGCTTTGTCTATTACACGGGTTGCAGCCTTCCCGTGCGGGTTCAGTAACAGCGTCCGGGTTATGGCCCGGCACCTTCCCATCGATAATCCCGCACCACTCACCACCCGACGGATCGGAGGTATGCCATGAAACTTCTCGCCCTGCTCGCCATCCTGACCATTGGCGTCGCCACAGTTTTGACCATCGCTCGCGCCCATGCCCAGAGCGTAGACCCCTGCGCCGTGTACACCTGCATGGCCGGCATGTCCGGTGAAGGCACCACGGGAGGTGCGGCCTGCACGCCGGCAACCACGTTCTTTTTCAGTCTGGTGGTTTTCGATCCTTACTTCGACGCACCCGCCACATCCCAACTGCGACGGCAATACCTGATGACCTGCCCGGGCGCCAATACCGGCACCAACGCTGCCATCCTGAACGCCATCATCGCCGAGTGGGGAACGATGCCGTAGGTTGCCGCATTCATACCCGTACGACTCGAGCGGCCAACCCATCCATGCAAAGGCAATCGTCATGAATCGATTCCATGGTCTGTGGCTTCTGATCTTCGCCGCAGCGTCTGCCTGCCAACCTCCCCAGGCGCTGGATCAAGCGTCGGAAAGGTCGTCTCACAATGCCGTCGTCACGGCAGCAAGCCAGACCCCACCTGCCGCCACTTCGTCGACGCAATCGATTGGCTCGTCGCCAGCGAACCACATCCGGGCACGCATTCCGGCGAACTTCTCCCAGTACGCCTCGACACCCGTGGGCAACGGCGGCCGCTGCGTGGTGGGCGCCACGACGGACGACGATGGCATGAACCAGAGGCCGGTTGTCTATATCACCGATACGAGGAGCAAGAAGACGTTATGGGTGGATCAGCTCATCTTGCCGCCCGATACGTTCCAGAGTCGTGCCACTCACTGCACTTCGTCGGATCGCGCGCTGTTCCTGCTTCTGCAGTCCGATACGCAACCAGAACAAACCCTATCGCAAACGTTGCTGCGTGTGCTCAGGCTCGATCCAGCCACCGGTGAAGTGCAGTCGGAACGGGACATCCGGGTACCGGGAGCATTCAGCGCCTGGGTACCCGAAGGGTCGAGCCGGTTCCAGTGGGACGGCAACGCCTTGATCGTGTCGGGACATGACAAGCCGCAAGCATCGACTGATTCGCAAGAAACATTCACGGTGCGCATGAATCACGATCTCGCACCCGTCAAGGAGAACAAACTATGACCAAAAAGGACAAGTTCATCGCGGAACTCTACCCGGCTGCCGTGAAAATCTCGCAGGAAACCGGCATGTCGAAGGAACTGATCCTGGCGCAGGCGGCCCAGGAAACAGGCTGGGGCCAGCACGTACTGGCCGGTACCCACAACATCTTCAACATCAAGGCTTCAGCCGACTGGAGCGGCCCGACCAGAACATTCAAGGTCTGGGAGATCGAAGACGGCCGGAAGATCTGGGAAGACCAGGATTTTCGCGTGTACGAATCAACGGTAGAAGCGCTCCGCGACCGGGTCAGGTTTCTGCAGGAAAACCCCCGCTACGCAAAGGCTGGCCTGTTCGATGAGGGCACCAAGGGGAATTTCGCCGAGGAAGCGGCCGCGCTTCAGCAAGCCGGCTACGCCACCGATCCTCTTTACGCGAAACACCTGGTTGCCGTGTATTACGGGCCGACAATGCAGAATGCGATCAGGCAGGCCCAAGTGCAGGGATACGGCAGCATTCTCGAACAAGGCGGCCAGGGTGATGCCGTGCACGCTTTGCAGACCACGCTGACCGCCTTGGGCTACAGCGATGTGCACGGCCACCCCCTGGAAGCAGACGGCGACTTCGGCTCCCACACCCGCTTCGCAGTCAAAGCCTTCCAACGCGATCATCAGCTTGTCGTCGACGGCAAGGTCGGCTCGCGGACGCAACAGGCGCTCGACCTGGCCACGCGGAGCAAGACCCGACTCGACGATGCGCTGCTGGACGATCTGCGCCATCCGGATCATGCGCTGTACCAGCAGGCGCTGGAGGGCGTGCGCAAGATCGACTTGGAAATCGGTCGGCCCTCCGATACGCGCAGCGAGAATCTCGCCGCCGCCCTCACGGTGGCGGCGCGCCGCCAGGGGCTGGATCGCATCGACCAAGTCGTGCTGAGCAAGAATGGCGAACGCGCATTTGCACTTGCGCATGGCCAACATGCGCGGATGGCCCACGTACAAACTGCCGACGCAGCGCGTACCTCGATGGCGGAAAGCAGCGCCGCCTGGACGCAGGCGAACCAGCAGGCCACCTGCTCACGCGTGCTGCCGCAGGCCCCGCCGTCTGCGCAAGCGTCGCCGGCGATGGGGCGATAGCTCACGTCCAAAGCAACGTCCGGTTTGCTCGACGGCGCACCATCGCAGGGGCCACGGCGGCAATTGTGCTGCACATGATCGATGCGGCGTGATTACGCCCCGTCGCGCACCCTGGAGAGCCCGACCGGATCTCGCTGCTCGCGCAGTCCCTCGGCTAGGCGGGTAAGCCTGTCCAGCTCCAGCTCCGAAAACCCCGCCTCGATGCGCGCCGGGCGATTGAACGGCCCGCGCAGGTCGACGCCCATGTAGTCGCGGATCAATCCGAAGAACGTTTCCACCGGCTCGATTCCGTCGCGCTCGCAACAGTGCAGATACCAGCGCGTGCCGGCGGCGACGTGGGCAACCTCCTCGCGCAGGATGATCTCGAGGATGGCGACGGTACGCTCGTCGCCGAGGTGGCGCAGGCGGTCGATCATGCCGGGCGTGACGTCGAGCCCGCGCGCTTCCAGCACCCGCGGTACCAGGGCCATGCGGGCGGTGTCGTTGTCGGCGGTCTTTTCGGCCATCTGCCACAGGCCGTCGTGGGCGTCGAAATCGCCATAGGCGTGGCCCAGTTCGGCGAGTCGTTCGGACAGCATGGCGAAATGGCGCGCTTCGTCGTGGGCGCAGCTGGCCCAGTCGCGGTAGTAGTCGTCGGGTTTGCCGCGAAAGCGGTACACCGCATCCCAGGCCAGGTTGATCGCGTTGAACTCGATGTGCGCCACCGCATGCACCAGGGCGATGCGCCCTTCGGCGCTGCCCAGTCCGCGTTGCGGAAGCTGTCGCGCATTGACCAGCCGCGGCCGCTCGGGACGGCCGGGCGGGCCGATCGGTTCGGGTGCGGGCGATGACGGATCGGCCTGCAATTCGCCCCGCTCGAAGGCCTGCCAGGTTTCGTGCGTCAGGCGCAGCTTTTCGGTTGGCTCGGTGGCGTCGAGGCAAGCTTTGGCGGCAACATGAAGATCGGACATGGGGCTTCCTGTAGGAGCGCACCCTGTGCGCGATGCTCTTTCTTGAATACCGAGTCCCGAGTCCCGAATACCGAGTCCCGGAAGAAAAGCATCGCGCACAGGGTGCGCTCCTACACGTGGCGGGCGGTTTACATGGTGCGTCGTGCGGCTTTGGCGTCGTCGGAGCGCAGCATCTGGATCTGTTCCAGGTACTGGTCGTCCAGGCCGGTGACGTATTCGCCGGAGAAGCACGACGTGTCGAAGTGCTGCAGGTTCTCGTTGCCGTCCTGCACGGCCCATTCGAGATCCTTCAGATCCTGGTAGATCAGCCAGTCGGCACCAAGCAGCTTCTCCACCTCCTGCTCGGTATGGCCGGCGGCGACCAGTTCGTCGGCCGACGGCATGTCGATGCCGTACACGTTCGGGTAGCGCACCGGCGGCGCGGCGGAGGCGAAGTAGACATTCTTCGCACCCGCATCGCGCGCCATCTGGATGATCTGCCGGGAGGTGGTGCCACGCACGATCGAGTCGTCGACCAGCAGCACGTTCTTCTTGTTGAACTCCAGGCCGATCGCGTTGAGCTTGCGGCGCACCGATTTCACCCGCTCGCCCTGCCCCGGCATGATGAAGGTGCGGCCGACGTAGCGGTTCTTGACGAAGCCCTCGCGAAACGGCACGCCCAGCGCGCCGGCCAGCGCGCTGGCGGCGGTGCGCGCGGTGTCGGGAATGGGGATGACCGCATCGATGCCGTGCTCGGGGCGCAGGCGCAGGATCTTCTCGGCCAGCTTCTCGCCCATGCGCAGGCGCGCCTTGTACACCGAGACGTCCTCGATCATCGAATCCGGCCGCGCCAGGTAGACGTACTCGAAGATGCACGGCGCGTGCAGCGCACCCTCGGCGCAGCGGCGGCTGTGCAGCTGGCCGTCGTCGGTGATGATCACCGCCTCGCCCGGCATCACGTCGCGCACCAGCTTGAAGCCGAGCACGTCGAACGCCACCGACTCGGACGCCACCGCGTACTCGTGGCCCTCGGCCGTGACGCGCTCGCCCAGCACCAGCGGCCGGATGCCGTGCGGATCGCGGAACGCGACCAGGCCATAGCCAAGCAGCAGCGCGATGCAGGCATAACCGCCGCGCGCGCGCGCATGCACGCCCGCCACCGCCTTGAAGATGTGATCCGGCGTCAACTGCATGCGATCCTGGATCTGCAACTCGTGCGCCAGCACGTTGAGCAGCACTTCGGAATCGGAATCGGTGTTGATGTGGCGGCGGTCGCCTTCGAACATCTCGCGCCGCAGCGCCTCGGTGTTGACCAGGTTGCCGTTGTGCGCGAACGCGATGCCGTAGGGGGAATTGACGTACAGCGGCTGCGCCTCGGCGGAGCCTTCCGAGCCCGCCGTGGGGTAGCGGCAATGGCCGATGCCGATGCGCCCGCGCAGCTCGCTTATCGCGCGCTGGCCGAACACGTCGCGCACCAGGCCGTTGCCCTTGTGCAGGCGCAGGCGCGAGCCGTCCACCGTGGCGATGCCGGCCGCGTCCTGGCCGCGGTGCTGCAGCACCGTCAAGCCGTCATAAAGCGCCGACGCCACTTCCGTGGTACCGACGATGCCGATGATTCCGCACATGATTCGTGGCCTGTTTCGAGAATGCTGGTCAATGCTGCAGACGGGGACTGGACGCACTGCCGGCGCTGGCCGGCGCTGCCGGTCGCGACGTCGAGATGGGGTCGTGAAGCCGTTCGGACAAGTCGCCGACCTGCCTGAGCAGCTCGCCTGGCGCCACGCGATTCAGCAAGCCGGCTGCCTGGCCGGAACTGGAAGATGCGGCCGGCCCGCGCGGTTGCAGCGCCGGCGTCGACTTCAGCTTGTCCAGCACCGCCTCGGGACGGAGATGATCGCCCACGCTGGCCGGGATGTTCTGCCCCAGCCAGGCCGCGGCGCCCTGGAACTGCGGCAGCAGCATGGATTGCTGCCACCACGATTCCCGCGTCACCGCGGTGAGCCCCACCAGGAACACCAGGATGGTCACCACCAGCGCGCCGCGCACGAAGCCGAACACGACGCCGAGCAGGCGATCGATGCCGGTCAGCCCGGTGCTCCAGATCAACCGCCTCGCCGCGAAACGCAGCAGCGCGCCGACCAGCAGCACGCCGAAGAAGCAGATCGCGTAGCCGAGGCCGATTCGCGCCATCGGCAGCGAGATCGCGTTCTCGAACAGCGCCGCCACGTCCGCGCCGAACAGCGCCGCCACCCAGAACGCGGCCACCCAGACCACCAACGACAGCACCTCCGCCACCAGGCCTCGCATCAGGCCGATCAGGACGGACAACCCGAGGATGCCCAGGATGATCCAATCGAGCCAGTTCATGCGTTCATCCCGCCCGCGAGGGCGCGTCGATGTGTCTGCATCGGTACCGCCGGATGCGCCGGCATGACGTTCAGCACCGCGGATCCCGGCGATGAAAGAACGCCCAGGCCGGGCATGTCGAGGCGATCATGGAAGGCGCCGGACATGCAGGCCGTCAGGGCACCGAGACGACATTGCCGTTGATGCCCAGCTTGGCCTTGATCTGGTCATGCACGCGCTGGGCGTCGGCGCGCTGCGTCTGCGGGCCGGCACGCACCCGCCACAGGGTGCGTCCGCCGGATTGCACCGAGTCGACGAAGCCATCGAAGCCGGCTGCACGCAACTTGTCGCGCAACGCATTCGCATCGTCCCGGCTGCTCACCGCTGCGAGCTGCACGGCCCAGCCACCGGGCTTGTCGGACTGTTTCGTGGTGGCAGCCGCCGGAGCCGACGCATCGGCGCTGCCCGCATCCTGCTCCAGCTTCGCCGGCACCCCGGGAATGGACTGGGTGATCTTGAGGCGCGCCGCTTCGGCCGCCGTGCGCGTTTCGAACGGCCCGGCCATCACCAGCGTGCGCTGCTGGCCGGCCCGGGTCACCACCTGCCCGCTCGCCGGATAACCCAGCGCGCGCACCTGGCTTTGCAACTTCGCCGCACCGCTGGCACTGGCGTAGGCGCTGAGGTTGATCGTGTAGCTGCCGCGCCCGGTCGCCGCTGCGGGAGCGGGAGTTGGCGCCGCCTCGGCCTGTTTGGCAGGCGGTGTTGCCGGCTTGGCGGGCGCGGCTGTCGTTGGCGCGGGGTTGCTGGTGGCGTTTCGCTGCGGAATCACCGGTTGCGTGGGCGAGGTGCCGCTGCCGGTCGTCACCGTCGTCGGCGCAGGCTTCCTGCCGGCTTCCGGGTCGAGCTCGACGTCGCGCGGGCGGTTCGAGTCGATGGTCACCGTGGCGATGCGGTCGCCCGAGGCCGGCGCCGCGGCCGACGTGGCGGCAGCCGCACTTGCCGCCAGGGCCGGGTTCAGGCTCATCGTCTTGGTCTGCAGATCCCGGTCGGGAGCCGGCGGGATGGCCAGGCTCACCGACTGGTCGCTGCCCGGCACCGGCGGGCTGCCGGAAAAGAACATCGGCACGAAAATGACCGCCAACGCTATCAGGACGGCAGCTCCCAGCAGGCGTGTTTTCAAGTTTTCGCTCCCAGGCGGCAATCACAGGTCACAACGGCGGGATTATACCTGCCAGCGCCCGGCGCCATGCCGCTGCTCACGGTGGATGTTCAGCCATCACCGCGCCGGCCACGAAAAACGAGCCGAAGGCCAGCACGCACTCGCCGGGCCGCGCCGCCTGCCGCGCCGCGGCCAGCGCGGTCGCCACATCGGGATGCACGTCGAACGATGCCTGCGGCAAGCTGGTGCGCAGCGTGTCAGCCAGCGCCGCGGCGTTCAGGCCGCGCGGCGTGGCCCGATCCAGCCCGGCCAGATGCCAGTGGTCGATGCGCGCGCCGAGGGCGGCCATCACCCCGGCCACGTCCTTGTCGGCCAGCGCGCCGTACACGGCGTGCATGCCGCCGTGCGACCGCGCATCCAGCCACTCGGCCAGCGCCCGCGCCGCCTGCGGGTTGTGCCCCACGTCCACGAACACCGGCGGCTCGCCGCCGAGCGCCTGCAAGCGCGCCGAGATGCGCACTTCATGCAGGCCGGCGCTGGCGGCCGCAAACAAGGCGCTGGGCGTGGACACGCCGTCGCCGAGCGCATGCAGGGCGGCGATCGCCGCGGCCGCGTTGGCGTACTGCACCGGCGCGGCCAGGTACGGATTGGGCAGTTCCATCGCGGTGCCGTCGCGATGCAGCCAGCGCCAGCCATCCTGATGCCGCTCCAGGCTGAAGTCGCGGCCGGCGCGCACGATACGCGCGTCGCATTCGCCCAGCGCCGCCAGCAGGCCGGCTGGCGGATCCAGTTCGCCGACGATGGCGGGCCGCCCACGCCGCGCAATGCCGGCCTTTTCCCGGCCGATGCTGTCGCGGTCGGGGCCAAGCCATTCCATGTGATCCAGATCGACCGTGGTGATCACCGCCACGTCCGCGTCGATGATGTTCACCGCATCGAGCCGCCCGCCCAGCCCCACCTCGAGCACCGCCACGTCGACGCCGGCGCGGGCGAACAGATCCAGCGCGGCCAGGGTGCCGAACTCGAAATAGGTCAGCGGCAGCTCGCCGCGCGCCGCCTCGATGCGTTCGAACGCGGCAATCAGGGCCGCATCGTCGACCGGTGTGCCGTCGATGCAGATGCGCTCGTTGTAGGCCAGCAGATGCGGCGAGGTGAAGGCGCCCACGCGCCGCTCGGCCGCCCTCAACATCGCCTCCAGCAGGGCCACGGTGGAGCCCTTGCCATTGGTGCCGGCCACGCTGATCACGTGGGGCGCCGGCCGAGGCGCGCCCATGCGTTGCCACACCTCGCGCACCCGATCGAGCCCCAGCTCGATGGTGTGCACGTTGACGCGTTCCTGGTACGCCAGCCACTCGGCGAGATTGCGGGCCATGCTTGTCGACTTCGAGGATGAAGCGCAAAAGCTTAAAGCATTGCGGCATCAGGTTCGCAACGACGTGCACACCAAATGGCGCGACACCGTCACAGCAGCGGCGTCGAACCCGGCTGGAACAGCGCCAGTACGGTCGAGACGGTGGCCAGCGTGGCGAACAGCAACGCCAGGCAGGCGATGAAAGCGGAATCTTCGCGAAGCTTGCGCATGTCCTTTCTCCTCGCACCGGGATGGTGGGAGGAAATGATCCCGCGCCGCCCCCGGCGGTTGCAGCGCCGGGCGTCAAGCATCGGCGATGACAGGCGTCACCCGTGCAGCGCGGCCTTCCGCAGCCGCAACGCGTTGCTCACCACCGACACCGAACTCAGGCTCATCGCCAGGGCGGCGATCATCGGCGACAGCATGATGCCGAACCACGGATACAGCACGCCGGCCGCCAACGGCACGCCGACCGCGTTGTAGACGAAGGCGAAGAACAGGTTCTGGTGGATATTGCGCACGGTCGCCTGCGACAACTTGCGCGCCCGCACGATCGCGCCCAGCTCGCCCTTGACCAGGGTGACCTGCGCGCTCTCCATCGCCACGTCGGTGCCGCTGCCCATCGCGATGCCGACGTCGGACGCGGCCAGCGCGGGGGCGTCGTTGATGCCGTCGCCGGCCATCGCCACGCGGTGGCCTTCGGCGCGCAACGCGTTCACCACCGCCGCCTTGTCGGCCGGCGACACGTCGGCATGCACCTCGTCGATGCCCAACTCACGCGCCACTGATTGCGCCGTGGTGGCGTTGTCGCCGGTGAGCATCACGATGCGCAGGCCGGCGGCGTGCAGATCGGCGATCGCCTGCGGCGTATCCGGCTTGATCCGGTCGGCCACGGCCAGCAAGGCGGCCAGTGTGCCGTCGACGGCGAGGAACATCACGGTGGCGCCCTGCCCGCGCAGTTGCTCGGCGCGGGCATTCGCGTCGTCGCTGATCGCCACATGCAGCTCGGCCATCAGCTTGGCATTGCCCAAGGCCACCTGGAGTCCGTCCACGGTCGCACTCACGCCACGCC
>Ga0070682_100001632_pt1 | contig 12461 bp, 7 predicted proteins | sample KBSC63LmetaG_FD_64668 | JGI IMG/M metagenome (GOLD analysis project Ga0070682, IMG submission 64668) | Corn rhizosphere microbial communities from Kellogg Biological Station, Michigan, USA - KBS C6-3L metaG | ecosystem: Host-associated > Plants > Roots > Rhizosphere | place: USA: Michigan... | reverse complement strand
GGCGAGAAGATGAACATCGTGGCCGCGTTCACCGCCGGCAACAGCGACAACCTGATGGTGGGCCGTAACGGCCTGTTCTACGACCGCCAGGGCCGGGACTGGGACGCCACGATCACGAAGCTGATCGAGAATCCCATCAGCCTGCGGCAGGCCTTCTGGGCGCCGTACAAGAAGTTCGTGCGGCTGATCGAGGAGCAGGTGGCGAAGCGCGCCGCTGCGGCCGACGCCGACGCGCACAGCAAGCTGTCCACGGCCGCGGTGGCCACCGCGAACGCCGACAAGGCCAAGCCGGTCGAGCCGAAGAAGATCGACGTCGGCTCGGTGGCGGCGCTGGGCGTGGCGGTGGGGGCGCTGGGCACGTTCATCACGGCGGTGGTCGGGTACGCCACCGGCGTGATCCGGCTGGGCGCGCTAACCACCGTGGCGGCGCTGGTGGGGCTGATGCTGCTGATCTCGCTGCCGTCGGTGGTGCTGGCGTACATCAAGCTGCGCAAGCGGAACCTGGGCCCGCTGCTGGATGCCAGCGGCTGGGCCGTGAACGGCGACGCGAAGATCAACGTGCCGTTCGGCGCGACCCTGACCAGCGTGGGCCGCCTGCCCCGCGGCTCGCGGCGCGATTCGAGCGATCGCTACGCCGACAAGGGCCTGCCCTGGAAGCGGCTGCTGTTCCTGATCGTGCTGCTGTACGCGGCCTATCGCTGGTACCGCGGCTCGTTCGACCGCTTCCTGCCCCACCGGGCCCAGTCGCACACCGTGCTGGGCAAGTTCGCGCCGCTGCCCGAGACGGAGGCGCCCGGCTCGGCGACCGTCACCGTCACCGCGCCCGCCGGCGGCGCGCCCGCGTCGGCGACGGCCACCGTCAAGAAGTGAGCGCGCGGGCGCCGGCCAAGGCGTAGCGCGCGGTCAGGCAGCCGCCAGACGCCGCCGGATCGGGAAAGACCGACCGATGCGCCTTGCGGCGCGCCCGCCGGAAATGACGGTACCACGCGGGAGAAATAACCCGCGTGGCCCGGTTTTAAGCTTGATTTAGGGATAAAGCGGTGGCGCCGCGGCTGCGTCAGCCGGGGGGCAGGATGCCGCGACGGATGAACGTCGGGCGATCCAACTCGCTGTCTTCGTCGCCAAACTGGTCCGTGCCCGCGCGCATCGAGCCGGGGACGGGCGTCCGCCCGCGCATCGCCGGGTTGCCCGGCACGGGGGGACGGATGATGGGGCGCTCGCCCGTGGCAGGGCCCGAGCCCCAGTCGGCCGCCATCGCGCCGACCGCGCCGCGCCCAGGCGCGCCCAGTCCGTCCGAGAACTCGCCGTCGACGTCCTCGAGGATGTCCATCGAGTCACCGGACATATCGCCGGCGGCGACGCGCGCCTCCTCGTAATAGCTGGGCTGATCGGGCGCAGGCGGCCACGGCGCGGTGCCGCCAGGCCCCAGCGGAGACGGGATGGCGTTCGGCCACACGGGACGGCCGGTTCCCATCGGCGCGTAGCTCTGCGGCTGCGTCGACGCGTACGGCTGCGCCGACATCTGGCCGCCCAGCCCCTGCACGGGCCCGCCCATGCCCGAGGTGGCGATGGGATAGCCCGGCTGTTGCGGCTTCGGGGCCGGCGCGCTCATGGAGTGCGAGCCGCTGCCCATGGGCAGCGCCATCTGGTCGTTCGTGCGGCGCGGCCCGCCGCCCTTGACCGGCGCGGACGTCGGCACCATCAGCTGGTCCGCCGTCGGCTGGAAGCCCGTGGCGATGACGGTGATGCGCACCGAGTCGCCCGCGTGGGCGTCGATGACCGAGCCGAAGATGATGTTGGCGCCCGGATCGGCCGCCTCCTCGATCAGCGTCGCCGCCTCGGTGACCTCGGACAGCGTCAGGTCGGGGCCGCCCGTGATGTTGATCAGGATGCCCGTGGCGCCGTTGATCGACACGTCCTCCAGCAGCGGCGAGCTGATCGCCTGCTGCGCCGCCTCGAGGGCGCGCTTCTCGCCCTTGCCCTGGCCGGTGCCCATCAGGGCGCGGCCCATGCCGGTCATGATGGTGCGCACGTCGGCGAAGTCGACGTTGATCAGGCCGGGGACCATCACCAGGTCGCTGATGCCGCGCACGGCGTTCAGCAGCACGTTGTCGACCATGGCGAAGGCGTCCTTCAGCGTCATCTTCACGCCCGCCAGGGTGACCAGGCGGTCGTTCGGGATGACGATCAGCGCGTCGACGGCCTTGCCCAACTCGGCGATGCCGCCGGTGGCCTTCTTCTTCCGCTGCGAGCCCTCGAAGGCGAACGGCTTGGTGACCACGCCGACGGTCAGCGCCCCCAGCTCCCGCGCGACCTGCGCGATGATGGGCGCGGCGCCCGTCCCGGTGCCGCCGCCCATGCCGGCGGTGACGAACACCATGTCGGCGCCCTGCAGCGACTCGGCGATGCGCGAGGCGTCCTCGAGCGCGGCAGCCTTGCCGATCTCGGGGTTCGCCCCGGCGCCCAGCCCCTTCGTCAGGTGCTTGCCCAGGTGAATCTTGATGGGCGCCTGGCTGGTTTCCAGAACCTGGCAGTCGGTGTTGGCGACGATGAAGTCGACACCATCGATGCCGGCCTCGATCATCGTGTTGATCGCGTTCCCGCCGCCGCCACCCACGCCCACGACCTTGATGACCGGGCCCTTGGTGTTCTCCGCCTCGTTGTCGAATTCAAGCATGTCGGCCGTCTCCCATTCGAGATCGATCACACAGGACGCCACGGACCGCCAATTTTTTACTTTTTTCGGCGCACCCTTCCGTCGTTTTCACCGATATGGACGGACATGCCTACATCGCCCCCTGATTTCGTCACGTTCGGCGGTCGAAATCTGTCCGCGCGCGGTGACGTCCGGCGCGGCGAGGGGGCAGATGGTCGGAGGGTGTCGAGCTCGGGTGTGCGGAGCGCGGTCCGATGGTCGTTCCAGGCCGCTCGGGCCGCCGGCGGCGCGCCGTTTCGTCCGGGGGGACCCGCTGATAGATTGCGGCGCGGAGGAGACCCCATGACCCGGGCTCGGACAGTAGTGACCGCGTTTCTGGCAGTTGGCCTGACGATGGCGGCGTTCGCTCCGCGAACGGCCGCGGCCGCCGCCCCGGACGAGAAGTTGAACGACGAAGGCGTCGAGCTGCGCCGCAAGGGCGACGATCGCGGCGCGCTGGAGGCGTTCAAGAAGGCGTACGACATGACCCACAGTCCGCGCGCGACCGCGCAGCTGGGCCTGGTGTATCAGGCGCTGGGCCGCTGGGAGCTGGCCGGGCCGCTCGTCGAGAAGGCGCTGCAGAGCCCGAGCGACGGCTGGGTGAAGAAGTATCAGCCCCAGCTTCAGGACGCCCTGTCGACCATCCGCCAGCACCTGGCCCGCATCGAGCTGACCGGCGAGCCCGCGGGCGCCGACGTCATCGTGAACGGCGTCTCCTCGGGCAAGCTGCCCCTTCCCGGCGCGCTGACCGTCAGCATCGGCACCGTCGATCTGCAGGTGCGGGCCGAGGGTTACCAGCCGGACATCCGCAAGGTCAATCTGGGCGCGTATCAGTACGAGCACATCTTCGTGCGGCTCGACAAGCTGCCCGAGGCCCCGCGCGCGACCGTCGTGGATCATCCGCCGGCGGACGAGGGTCACCCGGCAACACCGCCACCGCCACCAGCAGCGACGACGGTGAAGGACGCGCCTGCCGGCGTCTCACCGCGCGCGGTCGTCAAGTGGTCGGCCCTGGGCCTGGGCGCCGCAGGCGTCGCCACGGGCGTCGTCGCCACCATCCTTCACGAGTCGAAGATCAGCGACTTCAATAAGGCCGCCGGCGGAAGCTGCCAGGACCGCGCCGGCACCGCCATCGACAAGACCGGCAACGCGAACGCCGACTGTCAGTCCGCCCTCGACGGCGCCAACACCGCCCGCACCTGGCAGATCGTCGGCTTCGTGGCCGGCGGCGCCCTGGCCGCCACCTGGCTGGTCCTGCAGCTCACCGAGCCTGACGGCGACGCGCGCGGCAGCGGCACGAAGACGGCCTGGAGCTGCGTCCCGTCGCTAACGACCCCCGGCGCGGCCTGCGCGGTCAGGTTTTGAGCTGCGGTAACGCAGCTGTCTTCAGACAATTAATTGAGGCCGAGTCCGTTCTCGACCAGTGTCCACGGTCGGCCTTCGGGATCTGTGGGAGACTGGTCGAATTTGCCCAGGATCGGCGAGCCGATGATGACGATCGACTCAGACTCCGAGCTATTGCGCGGTGATGAGAATGAACTTCGAGCGTCCCCGAGAGCAGGTCGTGGTCGCTCCGATGAGCGGACAAGGAGAGCCAATGAAAATCGCAGTTTCGAGGGTGGACGTCCGTATCTTGCGAGCCATGTACGTGGCAATGTTTGGGCTAGCGACTGCGTGTTCTACGCCCCGTCCGTACATGGGGGGAGGCGATACCGGTGTCGGCGGGGGTCGCGCTGCGGGAAACTCGGGACACGCGGGCGCGATGGGCTCGAGTGGGGGATCTGGGGGGCTTCCTGCTGCCGGAACCGGTGGAAGCGCCGCCGCTGGAGGTGAAGCCGGGCATACAGGCGGGAGTGGCACGGCGGGAGCGGGCGGACTTCAGGACGGTACCGGCGGAATGGTCACGGGCGCGGGAGGCAATGTCGGCAGCGGAACGGGCGGCTCAGGTAGCGGCGGAAGGACGGGGACAGGCGGATCAGTCGGCAACCCTGGAGGAGCAGGCGGAATTCTGCTGGGCACCGGGGGCGCATCAGGCGGCGTAGGGGGCCGTTCCCTTGGGACCGGCGGCGGGTCCGGCTCCGGTGGAGTGATGGGTTCCGGCGGCGCCGGCGGGGCGCAGGCGATATCTTGCTCACCGGCTTGTGTCGCTCCGAGTGGAGGCGTCGCGCAGTGCGTAGCCGGAACGTGCATGTCCAGCTGTTCAACGACTGGACAAACTATTTGCGATACCTCGTGCGTGGACAAGAGCACAGACAAGAATAACTGCGGCGCCTGCGGCACGACATGCGAGGGCTATCAGTACTGCAGTGCCGGAAAGTGCGTCCCTCACTACGAATGGACCCGGGTGATGCCGTCGATGCCTTCGGGCGCAGTGCCGCCTGTGACTGGTTCCGCGGTCGCATCCAACGGCGATGTGGTGATAGAGACCCTGGTGGAGAGCGCCACAGTCACGTTTTCAACTCCGCAAGAATCCAGCCAATCGGTTTCCGCAGCCAACGGCGTGAACAAGATTGCGTTGGCTCGCCTTTCATCGACGAACCAGCTCAAGTGGGGCTCTGACTTCGGCACTGTCTTGGCAAACGGTTTACAGGACATCGACCCGCTCCGAGTCACGCCGCTTGCACTCACATCGGGTGGCGACATCGCACTTGGTTACCTCAAGGCTGATCCTTCTCCAGCGACATCGTCCCACTATCGTCTCGGTGTAGTCAGTGGAGTGAATCCAACCCTCTCCTGGGAGGCGACCTATCCAACCGGACAAGGGCCCTCGATCGTGTTGCCGCGAGAGCTGGATATCGTCACGCTTGGGACCTCTGCGACTTTCGGAATGCCCGTCGCAGCCCGCGTGCCGAACGGGGGGGGCACCCCGGCCATTGCAGGGAACCTCGTCGGAGTGGGCGGCGTTCTAGGGGCGGACGCCTCCACGGTCTGGCTGTGGGGCACCGTGAATGCCGGAGTTGCCGCAGCGCTAAACCCGTGGAGCGCCCAGATGTGGGCTGCGCCCGCGGGTGCGTCTGGCTTCGTGATTGGTGCCCGAGACAACGGCCAGCAATCGGGTCCCTGGTTTTGCACCAGTAGCGACAATGGATTCTTAGCTCAGACGTCGCAGATCATCCCGGACCAGCAGAACAACATCATCTTGTATGCCACGCAGGGAGGCAGCTCCTCGGGCTCTCTCACGCTGAACGGCAAGGAGATCGCGCGCACAGGCGGGCACTACGGGCTCTCGAAGATAAATGGGTCGACCGGGGACGTGATCTGGAAACGCGACGTGGACTCCTTGAACTTTGTCGTGGTGACCCCCGACGGCGAAATACTAACGGTGACGGCCGGCGCTGCTTCCTACTCGGCCAACATCTATTCCGAGATTGATGGCCATAGCCTGGCATCGTTCGTCGGCTCCGGCCAAGCCATGCAGGTCGCACCGGGTGGCGGCAGCGTGTACGTAATTGGAGGTGCGCTCGTTGCGTCCGACTTCGATCCCGGCACGCGCACGGACATCCAAGGCGGAATTTCCGGTCTTTTCGTGTCGCGGTTCTCCTATTGACCGAATGCGGGCTGACTCGGTCACGCGCCCGATGATTGATGATCGAATCAGGTGTGATAGCTCACGATCTAGAAGCGCTCAGTTACATTGAATCTCGCGTGCGCTGTCTGCCGGCGATTCTCGGGTCTTGACCCTTTTCCGCTCGATTCGGTCGAACCGCGGCCGGCCAGGCTGGCCGCGATGTCTGGCACGGGTGCCGGGGATCCGTCTGCGGCGGCCGCGTGGACAGAGGTTCGCGAGCGATCACCATAGGCTGACCTCTATGTGCCTGACCTGACTGCCTTTTGCGGCGATCGCTGGATAGAGTGTCTCTATCTGCCGAGTTCGGCACGGTTTTGATGCATTGCGCTACCGCCCGTCCCTGGCGCCCACGTTTCCCACAAGCGGCTTGAATGACGTTTCCCTACAGAACGAAAAACTGTAAATTCCCAGGTCGCTCGAAAAGAGAAGTCTATGGTCTCGCGTCGTGATGGCGCGCTAGATGTTCTCTAGTACTCGGCCCGACCTCCCCTCGTTCGAAGGAGTAACTCGATGTTGCGTTCAATCCCGACGTCTCGGTCTCTGGCCCTCGTGGCTGTGGGCTTCCTCGCCATGCAGGTCACAGCCTGTTCGTCATCTGGTGGAGGGTCGAGTGGAAGCGGCGGTTCCGGCTCGGGCGGAAATGGTTCAGGGTCTGGCGGCAAGGGTTCTGGTGGCAGCGGCTCGGGCTCTGGCGGCAGCGGATCTGGTGGCAAGGCGGCCTCGGGCGGCAGCACAGGCTCGGGCGGCAGCAGCACCGGTTCCGGCGGCAGCAGCACGGGCTCCGGAGGCAGCAAGACCGGCTCTGGCGGCAGCAGTAGCGGTTCCGGCGGCAGCGGCACCGGCTCTGGCGGCAGCAGTAGCGGTTCCGGCGGCAGCGGCACGGGCTCCGGCGGCAGCGGCACCGGCTCTGGCGGCAGCAGCACCGGTTCCGGGGGTGCTGGCGGCGCAAGCACGAACGCCTGCTCGACCCCGGACACGATCTCGAATTTCGAAGAAGGGACCAGCGGAGACCCCGTCATCCTTTCTGGCGTGAGCATCGCCGGGAAGTGGGAGGTCTTCAACGACGGAGGTGCGGGCGCGACCGAGACGATGAAGGTCGAGGCAACGGGTGACACCACGGATTGTCACAAGTACGCGCTCCACACGACGGGAAGCGGCTGGGCGTCGTACGCCGGGATGGGAATCACGAACTTCGCCGGGACTGACAAGGCCCCGACCGTCTATCCCAACACGAAGAACTACACTGGCATCAAGTTCCGGGCCAAGGTCGGATCCACCCATCCCAAGAACTCGCCCGTTCGCTTCAACGTCTCCACGCCTTGGACCGAGGGCTCGACTTCGGGAGGTATGTGCGCCGGCAAGACCACGGCGACGCCGGAGAAAGCCGCGGTTGACTGCTACCAGCACCTCGGTCGGTATCTGCAAGACGACTACGCGCTGACGACCGACTGGAAGGACGTCACGCTTTGCTTCGATCGGGATCTATACCCTCTCTCGTTGCCGACGACGATCACCAACGCGCAACGCGACTCGGTGGCGGCCAACATGCTGAAGATCCAGTTCCAGTTCAACCAGGCGAACGACTGGACCGTGAGCACCTACCCGACCGACGGCAAGTTCGCCCCCGTCAACAAGACATCGCCGTTCGACCTGTGGATCGACGACGTCTCGTTCTTCACGGGCGACTGCCCGGTGACCACGACATTCAAGTCGACCGCCAGCGCTGCCAAGGCGTTCCCGCAGAACAAAGCCCCCTCGGGGGGCACGTGCGCGCTCGCCACGAATGCTTCGAAGTTCAACACTGCCATTTCGCAGATTTACGCGCGTTGGACCAAGAATTTCGTCCGTTCCGACAGCGGCGGTTTGAAGGTCATCTGCCCCGAGCAGGAAAGCGGCGTCACGACCAGCGAGTCCATGGGCTACGGCATGCTGATCACGGCCGCGATGGGCGACAAGGACAGCTTCGACAAGATGTGGACCTACGTGAAGGGTAAGCTGAGCGGGGGTCTGATGACCTGGAAGCCGGGCCAAACGGGGTCGGCATCGGACGGCGATGAGGACATCGCGTACGCCCTTTACATGGCAGACGCTCAGTGGGGCGGCTACAAGACCGATGCCGACGCCATGGGAAGTGCCTTTGCCGCCGACATTGCCGGCGACGTCGTCTCCGGCGGCAGCAACTACAAGACCGTCTTCAATCCTTCCTATTTTGCGCCAGCTGCCTACCGCAAGTTCCCCGGTGGGTATGCGTCGGCGATCTCGAAGACTTACGGTTTGGTCAACGCCAACATCAACGCCACCACGGCGGGCATCCCTACGGACTGGGCGGACATGTCCAGTGGTTCACCCAAAGCAGCCGCCGACGTTGGTGCTCAGGTTTCGAGCGGTCTCGACGGGCAGGTGCTGGGATATGACGGTGCGCGCGTGGCGTGGCGACTGGGACTCGACGCTTGCACGGGCGGTGCGGATGCCTCCGCTTCGCTCAACAAGATCATCTCGTTCTTCTCGACGAAGTACGACAACGGGGACACGATCGACTTCATGAAGGCTGGTTGGGTCAAGTCAAGCGGGCAGCCGCACCAGAAGGCCGTCGACTGCCAGGGGTCGTTCATCGGACCGATGGGAGTGGCCGGCATGGCCGTCGGGGGCACGAATGGTCCGAAGTTCCGCGACCGCTCCTTCCGCGCCATGCTGGACATCCTGGACTACGGTGACTTCAACCACACCTACTTCCCGTCAACGGTCGGGTTCCTGACTCTGCTGATCATGAGCGGCAACTTCCCGACGCCGTAGCCAACGCTCCTGGTCTTGAAGAGCCCTGGCGGTTGCGTGACGCCAGGGCTTTTCTTCACCGAGCGAGAGGTCTCCGAGGGGCCGCGACGACTGAGTGTCGAAAACATCCCCCATCGTCTCCGCGTCCGCCTGTTTGATTGAACAAACCTAAGAAGGGGTACGTATGAGTTCATCAAGGTTCGTCAGGGTCGCTGCAAGTTTGACCTCGCTGGTCTTGGGCGGCGCCATCGTCTTTTCCGTGTCTTGCAGCTCCTCGAGCAACAACACACCTTCCGGGTCTGGCGGTAGCGGTTCCGGGGGAAGCGGCTCTGGCGGTAACGGTTCCGGGGGGAGCGGTTCTGGCGGTAACGGTTCCGGGGGAAGCGGCTCTGGCGGTAGCGGCTCGGGGGGCGCTAGCAGCCCCGCGTGCGAGTCCGGAGACAACAAGGTCTGCTTCAAGGACGGCCAGGCTCAAGGACCCATGACTGGTTTTGGGTGGGTGGCCCTCGCCATGTTGGACAAGCTGACCGACCCGACGTGCGACACCGACAAGCACGCCATCGATAGCGCCAACGCGTGCACCACTACGACGAACTGGAGCTCGTCGGATGCCCTGTGTATCACGGGGATGATTCCGGCTCTTCCTGCCACGCCCTTCCAGAGCGACTACGACAACAACTGGGGCATCCAGATTGGCGTCAACAGCAGTGAGCCGCCGGGAGTGACCCTCGGTAAGACCTACGCGTCCATCGCCATCACTGTCGCTGGCAGCCCTTCCACGGGATTGCGCGCCGAACTGCACGTGAAGGGTGAGCCCGCGGGACAGACCTACTGCGCCGACCTGACCAGCGGTCAGGCGATTCAACTGTCCAGCTTCAATCAGGAATGCTGGAATGGCGACAGCGCGGACCCCTCGAAGGCGCTATCCGCGGACAATATTCCGAACATCGACAAGGTCGGCATTCAGATCTCCTCTACGCAGGAGGACATCACGGTCGACAACCTGTGTCTTCAGTCGATCGCGTTCCAGTGATCGACGCTTGAGCCTGCGATAAGGCGGCGGCGCCGCGAGGCTTCCCATCATTCGGGAATCCTCTCGGGGCCGCCAGCGCTGGTTCTAACGTGTGACCGGTGCTCAGCGGCCCATGGGCCGCCCCACCTCAGAACGCGTTGCTGAGCGTGCGGCGGATGCGGCCGAAGAGGCTGGGGCGCTTGGCGGGCTCGCCGGTCATGGCCAGGCCGTTGCGGCCCAGGCCGTAGTGGACCAGGCCCACCGCCGTCGAGAAGGTCGGGGAGCGGACCACCTCGACCAGGCCGCCCACGCCCTTCGGCATGCCTCGGCGCACGGGCACGCCCAGGATCTCCTCGCCCAGCTCGGTGATGCCCGGCATCTGGGTGGCGCCGCCGGTGACGACGGCCCCCGACGCCAGCAGGTCCTCGCAGCCCAGACGCTGAATCTCGGCCTTCACGAACGAGAAGATCTCCTCGATGCGCGGCTGGATGATGTCGCGGCACAGGCTGTGGCGGGACAGCACGCGCGGGGCGCGCCCGCCCACGGACGGCACCTCCAGCGTCTCTTCCTCGTCGACCATGCGGGCCAGCGCGCACCCGGAGCGGATCTTGATCTTCTCCGCCTCGTGCGGCGGCGTGCGCAGGCCGAAGGCGATGTCGCTGGTCAGCTGGTGGCCGCCGATGGGGATGACGGTGGTGTGGGCGATGGCGCCCTCGGTGAAGATGGCGATGTCGGTGGTGCCGCCGCCGATGTCGACCAGCGCCACGCCCAGCCCCTTCTCGTCCTCTTCCAGCACCGCCTCGCCCGACGCCAGCGGCTCGAGCACGATCTCCAGCACCTCCAGGTCGCAGCGGGTGCAGCACTTCAGGATGTTCTGGGCGGCGGCGGCCGCCGCGGTCACGATGTGGACGCGCGCCTCCAGGCGCACGCCGCACATGCCCAGGGGCTCGCGCACGCCGTCCTGGCCGTCGATCTTGTACTCCTGCGGCAGCACGTGGACGATGTGGCGGTCCACCGGCAGCGCGACGGCGCGCGCCAGCTCCAGCACCTTCGCCACGTCGGTGGGACGGACCTCTTTGTCCTTCACCGCCGCCGTGCCGGTCGAGTTCATGCCCTTGATGTGCCCGCCCGCGATGCCCACGTACACCTGCGAGATCTCGCAGCCGGACATGCTCTCGGCCTCGAGGATGGCCTGCTTGATCGACGCCACCGTCGAGTCGATGTTGACGATCACGCCCTTCTTCAGGCCGCGTGACGGGTGGGTCCCGATGCCGATGATGTCCAGGCCGTCAGGCCCCATCTCGCCGACGACGGCTGCGATCTTCGTTGTCCCGATGTCGAGGCCGACGATGATGTCCGAGGATTTGCGCGGCATGTGTGCTGGGGCTCCGGGTTTTCAGTCAATCTTTCGAGATCGACCAGGCAAAATGTCTCTCTTGCCAGAGATACCCGCGTTGCGTGCACCCGTCGATTTTTTCACTTCTTCTGGCGCGTCCGGCGCGTCCTCGGCCACCGCGGGGGGCGTCAGGCGCAGCGGCACGCGGTCCGAGGCAGGCCCGTCCAGGTGCATGACCCGCAGCGCGGCGATGCCTTTCGGCCCCAGCTCGTTCAGCACCTCGTCCAGACGGGCGAGCTTCTCCGACATGTCGCCCAGGCCCAGCCGGATCTCGCCGCCGCCGTCCAGCAGGAACAGCGAGAAGCCGTTGCGGGGGTCGATGTGGATCTCGGACAGCGCCGGCCGGCTGACATGGCTGCGGCTCTGTCGCGCCAGCGCCAGGCTGTCTGGGTGCTTGTAGGCGGCGTAAAGGCCGATCGCCTCGCGAAACACCGCCTCGCTGGCGTCGCGAACGCCGATGTACGCCGGACGCGACACGCCGGTCAGCACGATCAGCCCCTCGGCCTCGTCCAGGGTCGCCTGCTTGAAGGCGTGGCCCGCCTCGTCGATCAAGTAAAGCGCGCCGATGACGGCCACGGCGGCCGCGCGCCGCTCGGTGACCTCGATGACCAGCGTCGACGGCAGCTCGCGCCGCACGCGCGCCGACAGGATCCAGGGATGCTTGGCCAGGCGCGCCGCCACCACGTCCGTGTCCAGGGCCAGCAGCGGATCGCCGTCATTCACCCCCGCCAGCGCGACCAGCTGGTCGCGGTCCAGGTGCGCCGACGGCGTGACGCGCAGCTCGCGCAGGGCGAAGCGCGGCGAGGCCACCACGTGCGCCGCGACCACGCGCAGACCGTAGGCGGCGCCCGCCAGCGCGGCCACCGCGGCGGCGATCTTCGCCACCACCACCAGCCGCTTGCCCAGCGCCTTCAGCGCCTCGCTCAGCCACACCACCAGCGACCGGTTCTCGACGGTGATGCGCCGGTTGCCGCGGCGAAAGCCCAGGAAGCCACGTCGCGCCCGCACCGCCTTGGCG
>Ga0070682_100001631_pt1 | contig 12464 bp, 11 predicted proteins | sample KBSC63LmetaG_FD_64668 | JGI IMG/M metagenome (GOLD analysis project Ga0070682, IMG submission 64668) | Corn rhizosphere microbial communities from Kellogg Biological Station, Michigan, USA - KBS C6-3L metaG | ecosystem: Host-associated > Plants > Roots > Rhizosphere | place: USA: Michigan... | reverse complement strand
CCTACGTAGTCGCCCCGGTCCGCCGCCGCCTTCGCGCCTCGGGCACGCCACGCGCGGCGTGAGCCTCGGCGGCCTTCGGCTTTCGTACGGCGGAGTTGCCGCGAGCCTGCCGACGCGCTTCGCTCGCGGCAACTCATGCCCGTGCCCGCGCGTTACCCCGGCCGCATCCGCACCGATCTCACGAATGCGTTCGCGCACCACACCCTCGCGGTGCGCGTGCCGGCGATCCTGCTCGGCGTGCTCGAGCGCGATTTCGCCATCGAGCCGAGCAATGCCGAGGCCGTTCGAGCGCTCGCCGCGGAGCTCGGCGCGGGAGCCCCCCTGCCGCCGCTTTCCGGGAGCTCGCCGGGCGCCGCTGAGTTTCGCGCGGCGCTCGCTGTCCGCTCGGGGGAAGGCTGGCTCTCCACGGATTGGCTCTTCGCCGAGACGTACGCTTACCGGCAGCTCGTCGAGCGCACGGGCTTCTGGCACAACGCTCGTGACCCCTTCCTCGCGAGCAAGCGCGAGGAGTACGAGAGCGCTGCGCACGCCGCCGCGCTCGAACGAGCGCTCGAGGTCGGGGGCGCGCCTGACGAGCGCCTGCACGCGCTCCTGGGCGCGGCGCTCTTCGGCAACCGCATCGATCTGAGCTTCGCCGCCTCGCGCGAGCGCGGGCTCACGGCGGGTGCCGAGGATCTGCTCCTCGACGAGCGGCCCGCGGCCGTGCGCGCGCTCCTCGACCGCACGGGCCCGCTGCACCTCGTGGCCGACAACGCCGGCACGGAGCTCACCCTCGATCTCGTGCTGTGCGACGCCGTCCTCACGGAGCTCGGTGCGCCCGTCGTGCTTCACCTGAAAACGCACCCGACCTTCGTGAGCGACGCGACGCCCCGTGACGTGCGCGCATTTCTCGGCGTTCCACTGCCGTCCGACCCCGCGGAAGCTCGGGCACTGCGCCTACGCGAGGAGGCGGCGAGCGTTCGCGCGTGGGCCGAGCGCCTCCGCACGGCTCTCGCTCAAGGTCGCCTCGAGCTGCGCGAGCATCCCTACTTCACGGGGCCGGACGCGCTCTGGGACATGCCGGCCGAGCTCCTCACGACCTTCGGTGGCGCGCGGCTCACCGTGCTCAAGGGCGACGCGAACTACCGGCGCGCCGTGGGCGACGCAGCGTGGCCGGTCGAGACTCCGTTCGCGGAGGTGACGCGCTACTTCCCCGCGCCGCTCTTCGCGCTGCGCACGCTCAAGAGCGATCCGATCGTGGGCCTCACCCGCGAAAGGGGCGCGAGCCTCGACGCGAGTGACCCGACGTGGCGCGTGAACGGCCAGCGTGGCGTCGCCTGCCTCGGCGGAAAAGCGACGTAGTTTCGCGGACCAAAAAGGGCGACCCCGAAGGGGCGTATGATGGGTGCTTGGCCTCCGCCCGCGTGATGCTCGGCGCGCTCGGCGCCCTGTGCGTGTGGTCCTCCGCCGTGCACGCGGCGTCGCACCCGCCCGGCGTGACCTACCCGCTCACCCCCGCGGCGATCCAGCCGAGCGGTCTCGCCCATCCGCTGCCTTCTTCGCGGCGTTACGTGATGGTGTGGAAGGATCAGCTCGCGGACGCGACGCAGAGCATCTCGGACGCGCAGAAGGACTTCATCGTGACGCACTATGTCGGCACGCAGAAGATCTTCAAGCGCCAGATCGACGAGTACCGCGAGCGGAACCCGAATTTCTTGATGCTCGTCTATCACCTCGCGTACGGGCTCAACGGCTCCGACCAGTCGAGCCCGGTCGGCAACATCACCGGGCCTGACACGTACGGTCAGGAGGACGACGACACGTTCACGCCGTATGTCGCCGCGCATTCCCTCACGCGTGAGAACGCGTATCAGCACACGTCGATGCCCGGCAGCTCGAGCAATCGCGTCGAGTACCCGGATCCGTACTGGCTGATGGACCTGGGCTCCGACGAATGGCGCTCGTACTTGTACGACACGCTCGTCGAGTGGCAGGGCTACGCGAGCGACCAGGCCGACGGCGTGTTCCTGGATGTGGCCTTTTTCCCCTGGTATTCCTACACGCCCGACGCCTGGTGGGCAGAGCCGGCGGGGGGCTCCTCGCGCGCGGACTTACGCGATTTCTGGAACCCTCTCGCCAAGAGCTACTACCAGGGGATGCGCGACGCCTTTGCGAAGAGCGACGCGCATGCGCGCTACCTCGTGATTCCGAACACCGATGCGCTCATAGACGGCACCGACGAGCCGGAGTTTCTCGAGGGCGCCGACGGCGTGTTCACGGAGAACTGGCAATCGGTGCTGAGCGGGCCGGGTGACTGGAACCTCTCCGCGCGCCGCATCGCCAAATACGCGACGAGCGCCGGCAAGGTGTGGATGACGGACATCACCGAAGCGGGCACCGACCTCACTTCGGCAGAGCGCGAGCTCTTGATCGGGACGTACCTCCTCCTGCGCAACGGCACGAGCTACGTCATGTTCGGCAACTCCGACATCACCTGGTACCCGGAGTACGAGCTCGACCTCGGCGCCTACGACGACGAGCCGCCCGCCGATCTCGAAGCGCTGCGCGTCGCGGGCGACGGCGGCTCGCAAGGTGGGCTCTACCTGCGCTCGCACGCGAGCGGTCTCGTGCTCGTGAATTCGTCCGCCGAGACCCTCTCCACGACGCTGACGAAGGGATTTCGCCTCGCCACGTTTTCCGGGGGTGGCGACGTCGACGCGGACGGCACGTTGCCGTCGTTCACGCTCGACTACGACACGGTGGTCCCGGCTGGCAGCTTCTCGCTCGAAGGACGCTCGGTCGCCGTGCTGCGCGATGCGGCGGGCGCTCCTCCGCCGGGTGAGGAACCGGGCGCTTCGGGCGGCGACGCGGGCGCAAGCGGTGGCCCCGGTGCGGAAAGCGGGGGCTCGAGCGGCACGGGCGGAGCGAGCGGTGGAAGCGTGGGAACGAGCGCTGGCGCCGGCGGACGGAGCAGCGGCGGAGCGGGACGCGGCGCCGGCGGGAGCGCCACGAGCGGCGGCACCGGCGGCGGAGCGGGTCGAAGCGGCACGTCGGGCGCGCCGGGCAGTGCCGGGGCGAGCGCCGGAGCGTCCGGAAGCACGCACGCGGGCAGCGGCGAGTCGAAGGACGAAGGCGGCTGCGGCTGCCGAACGGTCGAGGACGCGCGCGGCAAGGGCCGGTCGAATGGCGCGATCTTGCTGCTCATTTTGGCGGCGGCGTGCGCGCGCCGGTCCGCGCGTCACACTCTCAGGACTCACGGCTAGTACTCAGTAACGAGGCAAATGATGCGAACCTGGCTCCAAGCGAACTTCTCCAAGATCTCCGTGGGGCTCTTGCTCGGCGTCCTCGGGACCGCCGGTGCTCTGGCAGTGCGGGACCAGCTGGCCGACGATTGCTGTCAGCCCGGCGCTTCGTGTTGCCACCCCGGCGCGTCCTGCTGCAACGGGCACCACCTGGCGCGCCGCTAGTCGGGCGCGACGCGCGGTGCGTGACCCCGCGGAATCCGAGCTCGACGACTGGATGGCGCGCTTGTCCTCGGGGGATCGAGCGGCGTTCGACCCGCTGTTTCGCGCGCTCTACCCGCGAGCGGTGCGCTTCGCGCGGAGCAAGCTCCCCGAGGACCAGGCTGCCGACGCCGCTCAGCGTGTCCTCATGAAGGTGTTCGCGCGCGCGAGCCAGTTCGAGCCGGGCCGGCCCGCGCTGCCGTGGTTCTACGCGGTAGCGGGGAACGAGCTTCGGACGCTCGAGCGTCAGGCGGCTCAGGGCCGGCGACGCCAGGTTGCGGCCGATCACGCCGATGCGGTCGCCGCGCCGGACGATCCCGAGCGCCTGCTGCTCGATCGCGAGCTTCACGCCGCGCTCGACCGGGCCGTCGCGGAGCTCGACGACGAGAGTGCGGACGCGATCCTGGCGATGCTCGGTGAGGCACGTCGCCCCGGGCTCGCTCCCGCGACATTTCGCAAGCGTGTGTCGCGAGCCTACGCGCGGCTCCGGATCTTGCTCGGAGGTGCCGATGGCGAGTGACTTTGCGCTCGCCTACCGAGCGAGCCGTCGCAGCTACGAGCTCGGACGGCTGGGGCTCGCGCTCGTCCACGCGGCGGTTGCAGTGGCGCTCGTCGGTGCCGTCGCCGTGGGTTTGCTCGGACGGAGCAGCCTCGACTGGTTGCCGATCACGTTCGTCGCTACGGCTCTTGCCGAGTGGCGCGGCGGCTTCTTGTTGCGCGGCGCGCGGCGCGGCATGTTGGCCGGCCTCGCTGCGCTCCTCTTGCCGCTGTCGGTGCTGCGCCCGTGCTGCGGTCTCGACGCGAAGGCCATGGGCGTCGCGTGCTGCGTGATGCCTTCGGCGTGCTCCGCGGCCGGCGCGCTGGTCGGTGCCGCGGCGGCGTTGCTCCTTCCGAACGCGCCGGACCGGCGGCTGCAGGCGTCGGCGGGCCTTCTGCTCGGCGTCGTTGCCGTCGCCGTGCCGCGTTGCTCGCACTTGTTTCTCGGTGAAACGGTGGGGCTTCTCGCGGGCGTCGCGGCGGGGCTCGTCGCGGTCTCGGCCGGACGCGCCTGGCTCGTTCGAGCGTAGCGGGGCGCCCCCGGCCCATGTAGCCTCGCTCGCATGGCCGAGCTCATCGTCGGGTTACCGCTCGGATTTTTGCTTTGGTTCGCCGTGCGCTACGGCGTGCTTGGCTTCTACACGGTCGGGCCGAACGAGCGCGCCGTGCTCACGACGTTCGGCCGCGCCCAGCGCTTGAACGCCAGCACGCTCGAGCATCCGATGGCGCAGGCGCTGCGCCCGGACGAACGCGAGCGCTACGCGTACCCGCAGGTGCACGCGATCGGCCCGGGCTTCTACTGGAAGCTGCCCTGGCAAAAGGTGCACAAGGTGTCGATCGCGACCGTGACGGTGTCGGCCGGGTACGATCCGGAAGACGCGAGCGCCAACCAGGGTGGCCGTGTCCTCGAGGCCGTCACGAAGGACCAGCTCAACACGGGCCTCACCGGGCAGATCCGCTTCTCCGTTTCGGAGCAAAACCTCTACGCGTACATCTTCGGCGTGAAAAACCCCGTGGCTCACGTGATGGGCTACTTCATCTCGGTGCTGCGCGATCGCATCGCGCGTTTCGAGGCCCCGCCCGAGCTGCGGGCGATTCCGCTCAACACCGGCGGGGACGATCCGAGCGGCATGGTGCAAGGCATCTCCATCAACGATTTGCGCAAGAACCTGCGCGATCTCAACGAGCGCATGGATCTCGACAGCGCCTCCACCGTGGCGCGCTACGGCATCGATCTCGACGCCGCGCTCATCACGGGCATCGACGCGCCGCCCGAGGTCGACTCCGCGCTCGCCGCCATCAACACCGCGCACAACCACGTCGCGAGCGAGATCAGCCTCGCGCAGGCCTCCGCCGACCAGAAGATCGTGCAGTCCCGCCGCGCCGTCGAGATCGAGACGCTGAACGCCCAGGCCGAGGTCGAGCCGCTCGTGATGCTCGCCGACCAGCTGAGACAGCTTTCAGCGAGCGGACCGGGGTCACTCGACGCCTACCTGCGCAACGCCAAGCTCGGCCTCTTCCGGCGCGCGCGGCAGGTGGTGCTGACGGCCAAACCGGGGGTGACGCGATGACGTTCGTTGCAGCAGTCGGCATCTCGTTCCTCGCGTGCTTCTTCGCGGTGCCGTTCGCCCTGTTCTGGGCGCGCGCGTTCGGCCTGTACGTGATCGTGCGCGAGCGCGAGTGCCTCGTGTTCGAGCTGTTCGGCAAGGTGCGGCTCACCTTGAGCGAACCGGGCCTCCACTGCCCGTGGATCGAGATCGGGCCGCTCGCCGTGCTCTTGCCCTTGTTCGGTCGCCGGCGCAGCGTCGATCTGCGTCTCGACCAGACGTACATGCGCAGCCAGCCCGTGAACTCGGAAGAGGGCGCGCCGATGGGCATCGGCGTTTGGTGCGAGATGTACGTGAGCGATCCGATCTCGTACCTCTACAAGAACGTCGACCCGGTCGGGTCGCTGCGCGCGAACGTTTCGAACGCCGCCGTACGCTGCCTCTCGAACATGAAGCTCAACGAGATGCTCGAGAACCGCCACGCCATGAGCAACGCGGTGCGCGAGGAAGTCTCCGCGAAGTCGAAGGACTGGGGCTATCTGGTCGGCAGCACCTACATCCGGAAGGTGCACTTCCGCGACCGCAACATGATCATCCAGATCGAGCAAAAGGTCGTGAATCGCCTGCGCCAGGTGACGGCCGCGATTCAGCAGGACGGCTCGAACCGCGTGAACGTGATCCGTTCGACCGCCGATCGCGAAGCCGCCGTGGAATTCGCGAAAGCCGCGACCACGCGGCCGCGCATCGTCGGCGCCGCGCTCGGCGAGATCGCCAAGGATCAAGCGATCTCGGGCGTGCTGTTCGAGCTGCTCGAGACCCAGCGCCTCCTGCAGGCCGAAGGGCTCGAGGTGAACATCGTGCCGAGCGGCACGCAGCTCATCGCGACCGTGGGTGCGGGCGGCGGCGTGTTCGGGACGCGCGCGTGAGCGTCAGCTCGAACTGAGCGGCCAGCCGCGCGCATCGCTCGTGTTCATCGCGGCGCCACTGGTACCGGTTTCAGATCGCGAGCCCGCCACGCCCGCGAGCGCACCACCGCGAGCGGCGGAGCCGACGCATCTCGGCGCGCTCCGGCTCGCGTCGCGAGCAGAGAGAGCAGCGCCTTGTCCAGATGTGGCATTCGTCGCGGGTACCGAGCTCGGCGGCGCGTCGTCGTCTCCACGCACGAAGCGAGAAGCGCGGGCGACGCACGTGCAGGCGCGGGCCGGCATGATTCTGATCGTAGAGGTCAAGTATCTGATGGACGCAGAGTGCCTATAAAGAAGCTTGATTCGATATCAGTCTACTAAGTAACTTCCAGTTGCGGAGGACGCGTGTTTCGCAGATCACGCGCGCCGGGGGCCTGAAGATCGCGCGCGTCGTTACAAACAGAACTCACCGATTCGGGCATTGGAAGCCGAACGTCCGGCCTTGGCGCTCCTTTGGATTTTTGCAGAGCACATACAACTCGCAGCGTGACCCTGCCGCACAGGTGAAGTTCGAGTGCAGCGTGTTAAGTTCCCCGGACACACCTCCCCACATTCTCTCTTCGCTCCACTGAACCCACCATGAACATTCGCTCCTTCATTCCTGCGGCCCTGGTCCTGGCTTCGCTCCCGCTCGCCGGTTGCGGCGGCGGCGATGACGACGACGCCACCGCTACTGCGAGTCCCCTGGCAGGTCACACCTACGTGCTCACGACCAACGATACGAACTGGTCGGAGCCGAGGGGAATCTCGACGGACGTGGAGGCGGTCATGCCCCACTTCCTCTTTCAGGTGACGAGCACCGGCGGCAACAACGTCAGCGTGAGGATGTCCGTGGCACCGAAGGTGAAAGACGCGGAGAAGAACGTGCTGCCCGTGATCGAGCAGGACATGTGCAGCCCCACCTACGACATTCCCTCGTCGGGAACGGCCGCGCAGCTGGGTCCGATGGACGTAAGCCTTCACTTCATCAACACCGTGCATCTCGACGATCCGAACGACGATGTGCAAGTGACGGCCAAAGTCTCCGACCTCGAGTTCAAGAACATCTTTCCGCCCAACGGAAAAACCTGGTCGCAGGACCAGATCGACGAGAAGGTCGACTATCCCGGAGAGCTCAAGGCCACGATGGACTTTCGCGAGCTCGCGCCGCTCTTCACCTTCCTCAACCACTCGGACGGCGGCCCACCGACTCCCGCGGAGGTCTGCGCTCAGCTCCCCAACATGGCCTCGTGCAAGGATTGCGGCGATGGCAGCGTCACGTGCCTGAGCGCCCGCGCCGTCATGCTCCACGCCGAGGACAGCCCGGGCATGACCGTCGAGCCCGTGGACGAGGCCTCGCGCCCCGCTAGCTGCAATTGATTCGCTTACCGCTCGAGAAGGAGACCACTTCAATGATTCGCGTGCCCGTTTCCAGCCTGCTCCTCGGTACCTTCGCTGCCTCCCTGGCGCTCACCTTGGCGTGTGGCGGCACTGAAGATAAACCGGCCAACGCGGGCGGTGGCTCGGGCACCGGCGGCGGCGGTGCGGTCGGCGGCTCGACGACGGGTGGCACCGGCGGCGCCGCGACGGGCGGCTCGGGCGGAAGTCCGACGGGTGGCAGCGCCGGCTCGGGTATGGCCGGCAGCGGCGTCATGAACGGGGGCAGCGCTGGTTCGGGCACGGCCGGCACGGGCTCCCCCGGGGCCTGCACTGTCACCGCAACCGAGACGCTGGCCACCGATATCCAGACGGTCTTCAACGTCGAGTTCACGACCACCGCGGCAAGCGTCTCGAAAGCGGAGATCCAGTTCGGCGCCGATACGACGTACGGCTACACCGCCCCGGTCGATCTGACGGCGACGAACTACAAGACGCCGCTGCTCGGGATGAAGCAGGACACCGACTACCACTACCGCGTCGTCGTCACGAGCGCGGGCGGCACCTGCATGACCGAAGACAAGGTCATCCACACCGAGCTCCTCGCGAACGGCCTGCCCACCGTCACCGTGGATACGAAGGTGCCCGACAAGGTGACCGGCGGGTTCCTCGTGAGCGAGTGGTACAGCGGCAGTGGCACGGGCGGCAACCAGAACGCCTTCATCCTCGACAAGGACGGCGACCTCGTCTGGGCCTTCAATCCGAAGATCGGCGATCTGACGCGCGCCCGCATGAGCATCGACGGCAAGTACATGTGGATGGCGCACGGCAACGTTCCGTCCGGCCCCGGCAAGATGGCCAGGGTCGCGATGGACGGCTCCGGGTTGGTCGACATGAGCGACAAGTTCGTGCGCCTCAATCACGACTTCACGATCCTGCCGGACGCGAATCAGACCATGTATTTCATCGCCTACGGCGCGGACAGCGCCAAGTGCGACGACATCGTCGAGTTCGATCCGGTCACGGGCATGAACCGCACCGTGCTCAACATCGGCACGGCGTTCACCAACGGCGCCTGTCACTCGAACGCGATTCAGTACTCGGAGGAGGACGACACGCTCGTGTTCTCCGACCTCGACCACGACGCCTACGTCAAGGTCAACCGCATGACCGGCGCCGTCATCTGGGTGCTCGGCGCCAACTGCACGAGCAGCGGCAAGTGCGACACCAAGGCGATGGCGACGGAAAACGACAACGACTTCACGGGCGACGCGTCCCAATGGGACAACCAGCACAACTTGCACATGCTGGGGAAGGACCACTTCCTCTTCTTCAACAACGGGGACGGCAGCGGCTCCAATGTGCTCGAAGTGATGCTCGACACGGGCGCGAAAACGGCGACGAAGATGTGGTCGTACGCCCCAAGCCCGACGATCGCGAACGCGATCATGGGTGATGTTCAGCGCATGCCGAACGGCAACACGATCATCGCCTACTCCCTCCAGGGCCTCATTCACGAGGTCGACTCGACGGGCACCCTCGTCGAGACCCTTTCGTGGGGCCTCGGTAGTCCGCTCGGCTACTTCATCAAGACCCCGACGCTGTACGGCGCGCCCCCGCGGTGATTTGCCGCCCCTCTCCCTTCATGCCAAAACCAGGACACCCATGTTGAAGTCCCTTCTTCGATTGTCAGTAGCTTTTAGTGCTTTCTCTCTGATCGCCTGTGGCGGCGGCGACGACGATTCCGGCGGCACCGGTGGTGGCGGCGGCATGGGCGGGAGCGGCGGTAGCGCCGGCACGCCGGGCATGTGCAGCAACATGGTCAGCGCGACGCCCGAGCAGAACTACCAGTTCTCGAGCAAGCTCACGGTCAAGCTGACGCCGGTCAAGCCGAGCTCGGACATCACGTTCGATTGGAGTCAGCTGAGCGTCGACTTCCTGAAGAAGCCGGTCGACCTGAACACCATCGACATGGTCTCGATCATCCAATGGAAGCTCGGGATCGCCGACTTCGAGAAGGGCCTCAACGACGACACCCTCGCCATGGAGGACGTCGAAATCCCGTCGTGGATCCCTACGACGGCGACGCACGCGACGAGCGGCAGCGTGTTTCAGGTCGAGGTGCCGGACGGCCCCCTCGACATGGCGACCGTGCTCGATCACCTCGACATCGCGAAGTACCCGCCGGAAGACTTCATGTACACGGCGATGCCGGCCAACGGCACGATGCTCGGTCAGGGCACGCGCATGATCCACGCCTTCGTCCTCGACTCGACGTCGACGAACACGAAGGTCGACATCACGTCGGATTCGACCAAGCTCGACTTCATGGCCACCATCATGTCGCGACCGCCGACGTACATCCCGGCCGCCACGGGTGACGTGACGCTCGACTGGGGCAAGATGAAGCTCACGGCCGCCGGTGGGACGTTCCTGCCTCAGCAGATCACGCGCATCCGCGTCGGATCCTACGATCCCAGCCTGAATCTCGAGGGCGACAACTTCCTCAAGCTCGACGAGATCGCGACCGAGATGTACGAGGCCGAGGTCACGGTCGGTACGAAGTTCAACTTCAGCCAAACGAAGACCAAGGGCGAGAAGGCGTTCGCCGGCATCGACGACACCCACACCTGGATCGTCGCGCTCAACTGCGGCAACTGTCAGAACCCGGCGCCCTGGTACCTCTCGGTGCTCAAGTCGTGCCCGGCAAGCCCGTAGGCTTCGCGGGCACTCGAGCCTTCCTCACGCTCGCGCTCGCGGCGAGCGTCATGTCATTCGCCTGCGGGCGCAGCGACCTCGGGCTGCCGGTTGCCATGGACGGCGCCGGCAGCGTCGCGAGCGGCGCCACGGGCGGGCTCGGTCCGAGCTCCGGAGGAACGAGCAGCGGAGCGAGCACCGGCGTCGGTGGCGGCAGCGTCGGCGGCAGTAGCGTCGGCGGCGCGGGCGGCGCCGTCAGCCAGGGTGGCAGCGGCGGCTCGACGTCGGGCGGCGCCAGCGGTCGCGGCCCCGGCGGTTCGGGTGGCTCGGGCGGCTCGGGCGGCTCGAGCGTTGCGGGAAGCGGCGGCGCGGGGGCGGTCAGCGGTGCGAGCGGCAGCGGTGGTGTCGCACCGGCGTTCCAGCTCGTCGGCGTGCCGCTCACGTTCGCGCCCACGGTGCGCGGCTTCGGGCTCAATGCCGTGCTCTCCGCGGGCGATCCGCACGCGCTCATCCTCTACCTGCGCATCGTGGGGGAGACGACGTGGCGGCGCGTCACGACGTTCCCCACCTTTCCCGCGAGCGACACCGCGCAGTGGGAGCTCGGGGGTCTGACCGCGGGCACCCGCTACGAGTACCTCTTGTCCGCGGAGGACGCCGGCAACGAGACGGCGCTCTACGTCGGCAGCGTCCTCACGACACCCCCGCCCGGCACGCCCTTCACGGCGGCGCTGCTCACCGACACGCACATTCAGCCGCGCGAGGTTCCCCCCGGCGACGTGAGCACCTCCGGCTCGATGGAGAACACGCTCGCCGCCGTAGCGCCCGAGATCACGGCGGTGAAGCCAGACTTCATGATCAACCTCGGCGACGTCCTCGACTTTCACGCCTTCGGCTTCAACGAGCCGCCGCCCGATTCATCGTGGGCGCGCCTCGCATTTCTCAACTACCGGCGCCTGCTCAGCACCTCCCTCGGCAACACGTCGCACTTCGGCGTGATCGGCAATTGGGACGGCGAGAGCGGCTGCAACACCGAGGAAGAGATCGAGCGCACGCGCTCGCAGCGTCTGATCTACCAGCCGAACCCGGGCCCCGACACGTACCCCGAGGGCGGCAGCGTCAACCAAGATTACTACGCCTTCACGTGGGGCGACGCGCTCTTCGTCGTGCTCAACGTGATGACGTACACGCCGACCTGCCACCTGCTCGGCACTTACCCGGGCTTGCCCGACGACTGGACGCTCGGCGACGCGCAGCTCGAGTGGCTCAGGAAGACGCTCGAGAACACCACCAGCAAGTGGCGCTTCACGTTCATTCACCACACGGTCGGCGGCCAGGCGGGCAACGACGTCGATTCCGCCTACGGTCGCGGCGGCGGCCAGGCCGCCTACGTGGGCGAGCAGGCCATCATCCACCAGATGCTGCTCGACTACGGCGTGCAGATCTTCTTCTACGCGCACGACCACGTCTTCACCGACATGACGGTCGACGGCGTGCACTACACGCTGCCGGGCAGCGCCGGCGCCCCGTGGAAATTCACGTCTGAAGAAACGGGCTACACCGACTATTGGCCCGACTCCGGCTTCGCGAAGCTCGACGTGAGCCCCGAAGCCGTGAAGGTCTCGTTCGTGGCCGAGGGCGGCGCCGTGCTCGACGAAATCAACCTGCCGTAGCGGGTTATTCGAGAGCGACGCCGAACACGCCGAGGCACATCTCGTCGAGCGTGGTCTCACCGAGGCGCACGTCGATGGGCACGTCGATGCTCTGCTCCTGGAGCGCCGTGCGGACGAAGCGGTTCGCCATCGAGTTGTCGTAGGTGCAGCGCATGTTGACGACGTCGCCGGGGCGCACCGTCGGCACGGACGAGAGCGGCGCGTCGTAGG
>Ga0070682_100001625_pt1 | contig 12503 bp, 14 predicted proteins | sample KBSC63LmetaG_FD_64668 | JGI IMG/M metagenome (GOLD analysis project Ga0070682, IMG submission 64668) | Corn rhizosphere microbial communities from Kellogg Biological Station, Michigan, USA - KBS C6-3L metaG | ecosystem: Host-associated > Plants > Roots > Rhizosphere | place: USA: Michigan... | reverse complement strand
GCCACCCCTTGCCTTGATGAGATGCGCACGCACCGGCTGCCAAGTGCCCGCGGCCATTAGGCGGCTGAAGTACCCCTCAACCACCATCTTCTCCTTAACCGACGCCGTCACGGACCGCCAGGTCCCCCCGGTGGACCGCTTGCGCAGGATGAGGTCAACCTTGTTGCGAGTACTGGCCTCGTGCAGTTGCAACCTCTTCGGGTGCTTGAACAGCATGCCGCGCACTGCTTCCCATTCCTCGTCAGTCATCGGACTTCTGAAACGGTCATCCCGGATATCTTCGTCATAGCCCAGGTCCTGTGGTCCCCTGGGTGCGGCCTTGACCCAACTGCTCTTACGCCTCTCGGGGGAGATGTCGTCCACCTCGCGGATGACGAACCGGCTGGGCACTTTGTCGGTGGCATGGGCCAGGGGCCCCTCAAGCGGCTCGATGGCAGCGATTGAGATGCGTGTTGCCAGCAGCGAATCTCCGCCAAGCTCCTGACCCACGTAGCACATCGTCACCCGAGCCCGAGCAAGGTCGATGTCGAACCGCCCGTTGAGCGCGTGCCGGAGGACGCTTGCCTGCATCTTCATGGCGCTGGGATAAGTGCAGAGCCAAAGAATCAGGGCAGCCAGGTCGGGGATGTCGTCCAGCGTGCGCTTTGTCCTGCGACCGATGAAGCTGGTGCGAAGCCGGCCGGCATCCTCGACCAAGAAAGTCATCAGCTGATACCCGGTCGGGGCAAGCATCGCCGCGCGCTGCTGCCTATAGGCGCCGACCAAGGCCTGGATAAGCACCTGCGACGGGACGAAGACTTTCCTTTTCCCGACGGCAAGCACCCAGAACGACTGCACCCGCGCTACCTCTGGAGGCATGCCAGCCAGTTCAGCGACAGCCGCAGCGCTATCTGCGTCCAGTCGTTTGAAGTCCGCCAGGTCACACTCCGCATACCGGGAGTAGCGTCGTGCACCGTCTACCAACAGACATGCGTCCTCGGCGCTGACCTCGCGCGAGCTGCCGTTGTTCCACTCGACCAGGCGCAGTGCCTTGCCGGTGTATCGAACCTCCACTATCCATCCCATGTTTGCTCCATGCCGCCGCCAGCGCAGCGAGCAAGGAGCAAGAGGCCAGTGGTGGCGTCTTGTTGATAATCGCGAATGATGGCGTCGCCGTCGACGCAACGCCAAAGGAAAACCGGACCCCTGTTGGAAGTCCGGTTGAAGTTGAGCTCATGCCTCAGATGTCGATGCTGTAGCGCTCGGCTATCCGAGCCCAGTACTCGTCATTGATTTCGCTCGGTTCGGCGAACCTGAGTTCTCCGAGCGCCCTGGCCTCCCAATGCGTGAGCAAGTCAGGGTCGTGCTTCTGCAGATTGCGTAGCCGAACCCACTGGCTTGGGTGCCAGAGCTCATCGAGGATAGGAAGGGCAAAGGCCTCGATGCTCGCCTTGTCGCCAGACAGCACCGCCTGCACCATGGCCTCCACGTGAGCGGACTTGTCGAAGTCGATGCGGCACTTCTTGCGCAGCTGCACCATGAGGGCGAAGCGCGTCCGACGGGTAATGCGTAGGGAGAACGTCACCTTCGGCTCGGCCTTGGCCTTCTTGCGTTTCAGCGTCATGGGAGTTCATTCACGAAGTTGTCCTGCTTCGTGTAGGCACCGCGGCGCCTATGCCCGGCTTGACTGCCAAACTCGCAACAGCGCCGCCCACTGCTCTGGGAACGGCCGGCCCGCAACGCTGGAGAACGCAGCCTGCAGCTCGGCCTGTGGGACGCGGCCGTCAAACCAGAACGCCGGATACCACAGGCGATGCCCCTTGTATGCAGTCGCCAGGATGCGACCGCTGCGGTGAAGCACCGGCAAATCACGCGGGGACATGCCGAGCTTTGCCGCCGCCTCCTCGCCGGTGATGAGGTGGCCAGCCTCGATGAGGCCACCTCTGTTGGCAACGGCGCCATCGTCGCCAGGCACTGGTAGCAGCTGACGCGCCATCGGCCGGCAGGCATCCTTCGATGTGCGGAAAGCTTCGACGGCGCGGCACAGCTGGGGGAGCAGCGACTTCTTGTGTCGATAGACGCCCCAGCACCCTGCATCCTTCAGCAGCGTCGCCACCGCGACGCGCTGCCCCTTCTTCGCATACCCGTCGGCGACACGGCGAAAGGCCACCGCCAGTGCCTTGTCCTCATCGGTCCGCGAGCGCGCCACCATCCCTCGCGGTTTGTGGCTGAGGTCGACGGCCGGCGCAGCAAGGAACTGCTCCATCAGGATGTGCTTCAGCGTTCCCGATGGCGCCTTCGACCGCGCCTGCAGCAGCATCGCCGGCCAGCTGCCATTGCCATCAGGGACAAGGTCGCACGCGGCCAGACCAGCCTTTCCAAGGACCGCAGTCACATGCGCGTTCAACCGGCCTATGTCCACGGCGCGGTCCGGCTTCAGCCAGCCACGTTCGACAGCCTTTTCCCGGAAGTAGGAGGTCGGCCGCGCTACCGGCTCGTCCAGCCCTCGGCGCGCGAACTCGGCTACGCGAACGGCTACCTCTCGCCACAGTTCTCCGATATTGCCTGCAACGCAGGGCCTACTCTGGCAGTTCTGCGGGAGGTCATAGCTGATGCCCTTGCCGGCGATGGGCAGCTTCGTTGAGACCAGCGCGTCGCCATGGATATGGCAAACAAGGCTACCCGGCAGTTGGTGCGACATGTGCCAATACGACTCGCCCATGGTTCGTCGGTCATCAGCCACGCAGGCTCGGCAGAAGCGTCGATGTGGAAGGGTGTGAATGGCGCTGCGGATGACAGCGCCCAGGGCCTGTCCGCCGTGAACGTCCCCGAGGGCGCCTTCGACCGCACGCTCCCACACCTCCCGCTCAGAGAAGGCCGTGGCAAACGGCAGCACCGTGTGACCCGCGAGTAATGCTCTCGGCCCCATGTTGAAGAGGTTGGCGAGGTGGGTTAAAGGCGTGAAGCCAAAGAAGGCCCCGCCGCAGAGGCGGTCCTCCCCGGTCCACCCAGAGTTGAGCACCTGGCCCATCGGCAGCAGGTAGTGGCGGCATCCTCGAACGAGCGCACTCGAGACGAGTTCGTCTGGGTGCGGACGGTCGAGGAGCAGCATCGGCGAGGCTTAGACCGCGTCGTGCTCGGCCGCCAGAGCGCCTGCTTCGACCAGCCTCTTGTGCACGGCGCCATCCGCGCTGTCGCCCTTCAAGGCGTCGCTCAGCTTGACCAGCTTGTCTGGAGCTGCGAGGTCTGCGGCCTGGGGTGACTGCGCTTCCTTCGCTTTCTTCTTCGCTGCTGCCTCAGCCTGGCGCTTGCGCTGATAGTTCTTCTCGTTCATCTCAGCGGCCACTGCGGCGTAAGTGGGCCCCGCGCGCAGCTCAACCGGTGCGATGTCGAGGTGATGGAGCAGCTTCTCGGGGTCCTGTTCCTCGTGGGCCCTCAGCGCCTCGTGCACGGCCTTGAACTGCAGCTTGAACGTCTCCCGGACCACCTCTTCAGTCAGCTCTTCGACGCCTTCATTGATGGCCCTGCGCTGCGCTGAGGCGAAGAGCTTGACGACGATGTCCGGATTGCCTTGGGTGAGCTCAAAGAACAGGTCGGCGCGTTCATTGCTCAGCTTCACGGGCTTGCGCACCCACTGGAACTTCCAGAGCTTGCGCAGCAGCGCCTCGAACTCGTCGGGCTTGCGCACGTCGCCGCTGCGCTCGAGGAAGCCCCAGTTCTCCACGCCGTGACCGACCGACCGGCGCTCCTTCGAGAAGCGGCCGTACATGACATCATGCAACTCGTTCGTCCCTACGAGCACCAGCGGAACGCCCAGCTTGTTCGACGCCGCAATCAGCAACTGAATGAGCGGCGTCTCGTGCTCCGGCGCTAGTTGCTCGTGCTTCGCCTCGGTAGGACGCACCTTGCGTTTGAGTTGCTCTTCCGTCGGCTTCTCCTTCTGTGACTCGTCCGCAAGTAGCAGGCCCACGCCGTGCGTATGCAAAAGAGCCGCCGCGTCGTAGATGCGCTCGAGCGCGTTCTTGCGCGACACGTTGCGCAGGTACTTCTCTGCATAGCCGGCGAAGGGCAGGCGTCGATGAAGCGCGTCGATGATTGCAGTCGCCAGTCCATGCTCGCTTCTGCCACCAGGCGGCATCTCGATGAGCAGAACCGGCACCTGCCACATAGAGTCGTGGACGATGACGTCAGGCACCAGGCCGGCGATTCGCTTCAAGGTGGTGGTCTTCCCACATCCCGACGCGCCGATGAAGGCGGTGGACAGCTCTGCACCAGAATCCCGGGAGCGAAGCGCGGTGACTGATTTGGCGTCCGGCAGGTCCTCGAACTTAAGCCCGCGTTTCTTCGCCTCGTAGATGCGCTGCATCGTTTCCCGGTGCTCTGGAAGGAACGGTTCGCGGCCTACGTATCCTTCCATCATCAAGTCCATCAGCGCGCGAGCCAGCACTGTGGTCCGCGCCAAGGCGACGGCACACCGCCCAAGGCGACCGATGTACGTGCTGCGAACGGCATCTGGATGGTCTCGCTCCGTCTCATCGAACCTAGGCAGAGCTTCTAACGCCTCTATGAGCTCGTCATTGGTCAGGTAGAAGGGCAGGCCCGCGATAAGCGGATTGCCGTGATATTCGGGGTTCGGGTGGTCTTGGTAGACCGCGTCGACATAGCGAAATGCCATAGGCGGACGAGAGCTTCGGTCACTCGAGGTCATCGTCATTTCCTTCGAAAAGTTTGTTGAGAACGGTCGCCTTGATGCCGACGGGCGCTGTGGAGAATTCGGTGCTGCAGACCTCGCTGACCTCCTCCTCACGAGCGAATGCGGCAGGCGGTGTCGGCGTTGCCGATGGCACGGCCGGCGTGGGCGCCGCGGCATAGGCGGGCGGCGAAGGAAGAGCCTGCGCCACTGAGCGGTCAGCGCGCGTGTTGACGGCGCGAGCGGCCGGACCGTTGGTCTTGCTGCGGACTGCCGGCTTGCCCTTGGTAGTCAGGCCTTCGCGCTCGTCCGCCACAGCCTTGTTCAGGCGCAGAGTCAGGTTGGCGTCCTCACCCTCCATGTCATTGCACTTGCCATGAGTCGTCAGGCTGGCGACCTCAGCTCGCGTGTAGCCCTTGAACTGAGCTGAGAAGTCCGTCAGCTCCGCCAGGAAGTAGCGCGACGGATTGAACTTGTCGATGACGTAGATGCTGTCGACCAAACCCGGGTTGTGGCGAACCTGCACATCAAAGACGCCGCGCTTCGCAGCCTGCGTGAACCAATCCCGCTTGAGCGCCTCAGGGGCCGAGTAGAAGCAGTCGCCGAAGCTGATGCCGTCCTGTGTCACCGACGCGGTGTCGGTCAGCAGCAGGTTGAAGCGCACGTCCTGCTCGTCGTAGTGCGACAGCAGGCCCATGTGGGTACGGACGCTGCGCGTGAAGACCTCGCGAGGGATGGGCTGGTAGCCGGCGCGAATCTCGGCGGCCGGAAGCTTGTAGGTGGTGTGAGCCTTGCGGTTGTGGTCAATGACGATGCGCAGCAGCTGGTTGCGCAGCTGGTCAAGGTTCATCTTCGCGTCGCGGTAGTACTTCTTGCCGCGGCGAATCTTGGTGTTGCGAGCGGGCTCGTAGCCGGCACGCAAGCGCTTCATCGGCACGTGCACGAGCTTGAACGTGCACTCGACCAGGCCCTTGCCAGCCGACCACAGAGACCGTGCATTGGTGACCGACGTGTGCAGTCCGTCGGCGATGGTGTCGCTCGAATGGCTGACCATCTCGCCACGGTCGGCGTAGAAGCGCTGAGGCATCAGGCCATGTGCCGGCCAATCGGCCTCGTCGAAGGAAATCTTGGCGCGGCGGCAAAGCTCGCGCTTGTCCGCGAAGATGGACAGCACCGCCTGCGTCGCCCCGGCCCATGAAGGCGCGTCCAGCGAGACATAGAAGCCCACGATAAGGCGGCTGAAGCGGTCGACGACGAGATACATCGTCGCCTTGCCAATGATGGTGCGACCGTCCTCGCGGGCCACCAGCCATACGTCAACCTGTGACGCGTCGATTTCGTAGACGTCGCCGGCGCCCTGGCAGTCCTGCAGGACGTGGCCAATGGTGGGCGCAAAGTTGTTGTCGTAGTCCGCGACGCTGTGGCGCGAGGAATGACGCTCAGAGTCCGTGAGCTCAGCCTCCAGAACTGAGCGCAGCTGGCGCTCGGTTGGGCGCTCGCCCAGCGGCAGCGGCTGGATGACGCCATCCGGGTCGACATAGCTGTAGTGCTTCAAGATGAACTTGTCGTGCACCTCCTGCAGCGAGACCGTCGAGTCCTCGAGGTAGACGCTGCGCACCATTGAGGCAGCCTTACCGCGCAGCTGCTTCGTCCATACGTAGGGCTCGTAATCCGCGTAGATGGGCTTGCGACCTCGCGGCTTGCCATCGTGGACACTGCGGCCGCACTTGTGGAGGTCCGGGGTCATCGCCTCCGGGGTCATGCCGCCTTGCCACGCCATGCGCAGCAACTGGCGGACGTGCAAGGCGCTCACGTTGTGCTCCGCGGCGATTTCGTCAACCGCCGCCTGGCGGGTCTCTCGGCTATAGAGGCGACTGTCTCGCAGACGGTTGCCGACGATGTTCCATCGCGCGGCTCGAAGCTCGAGCGCTGCGCCAGACAGCTTGGTCGGAGCTGCAAGGGCTACCTCGCCTTTGGGTTGGACACCTGCTACCCGCACCCATTTCTGCGCCTTGGCGGCGGCTTCCATCTCGTGCGCATGCCAGACCTGGGGTTTGGCAGACTTCGACAGCGTGTCGATGGTCACGACCTGGCCGGTATCGGGCAGCATGTCGATGACGCGCAGTTGCCGGCCGTCGCCAGCCTTCAGCAGAGTGCGAATGGGATACATGTAGCTCCTTAAGCCGCCTCAAGGCGGTAGTGCGCGGCCTCCGGCAGAAGAGAGGCCACCGAGGCGAGGTGAATGGGGCCGGCCGATAGGTCCGGCGTCAGTTCGTGGTTCCACAGCAGGACCTGCATCACGCGCAGGCTCGTGCCTGGCAGAAGGCCGTGGGTCACGTCGAACGACGCGCAGTAGTCCTTCACAAGGGCGTGCGGCCGCTTCGCGTGGATGTCGATGAGCATTCGCGCTGGAAGCTCATCGAAGACGCCGTGCTGGGACATGACCTCAAGCGGCTTGCGAGCACCGGCCCGAATCCACTCGAGGTTGCGGATGACCTGCCGGTCGAAGGTCGCCTCAGTGACGATGGTGTGCTTCCAGCCACGGTGCTCGCAGTACATCCGGTGGATGGACAGCTTCTCAAGGACGCGCTCCTCCAACAGCGCAGTCGAGTCCTTGGCGTCATAGGCCTCGCGGTAGAGGTTGCCCTGGTCATCCCGCCGCACGACTACTGAGTCGAGCGTCATGACGAACGGGACCTTGGTGCCAACGAACACCGAGTGCTTGATGCCCAGCGCCTTGGCGAACGCCAGCGTGTGCTCGCGCTCCATGGCACGCTGCTCCTGGAAGTCCACGAAGTTGTTGCCGTATTCGGCTTTGAGGAACAGCGCGCGCTCAATGTTCGAGAACAGGCTATGCACACGACCCGTCTTCACGCTGAAGATGCGATGCGAGTTGCCCCGCGAGCTGAATGTGTGCACGGTCTCCCACGGCTTGTACGACGGCCCTTCACCGGAGCCGAAACCAGCGCGGATGCGCTTGCGGATATCCGCTTCTTCAACCTTCTTGCGTCTGGGCATGAACCCTCCTTTTGCATCCGTTGATGGGTTAGTGCTTGGCGCCTTCGTGTGTTGGTTCCAGCGCAAGTTGCTCTTCGAACGCGAACTCGAGTTCAACCTCGGCTCCGATGGCGCGGTCGTCGTTCGCTGCGATTGCGTCTCGCCACGCGGCAAGACCTTCGAGGCAGCTCTTCAATGCCAGTGCGCTCGGCACCGTCGCTCCCATCTCGTCTGCGTCAAGGTATGAGCGGTCGCCGGTGTAGTTGTTCTCCAGTGCAACGGTCTGCATGGCAACGTGGCAGTCGCCAACCTTGTCGAAGAGCCATTGGATTTCCTCGAGCGCCAGCGTGTTGGGCTTCAGGGTCATCTTGATGTCGGCGTCGCCGTAGGGGCACACCGGCGACGACCACCATTTCTCTATGGCCCAGCCGAGCATCGACTTCAGCGGCCAAAGGTCGTGTTCGAACTCGACGCGAAAGCAGTAGGTCCGACCTTCGGTGCCTGGAGCCGTTGGCTTTGGCAAGCGGCGCTCGGCGTAGAACTCGTCCTGCCGCTGGAGCGTCTGGTCATGGACGGATGGATGATTGCTATTGCTGGCGGCTTTGTTCATTGCGTAGTTCTCTTCGTGTTCTTGGTGGTGGTCGCTGATGGATGAAGGGCGACTAATCGTTTGAAGCTGTCGTCGATGTAGGTCAGGCGTATGCAGTCCATGCAGATGCGCAGATGGCGCTCGAAGCCGTCGGGGTCGTGTTCGGGGCAAGGGACCCTGCGCAGGACTACATCGAGATGAGCTCGGTCTACTTCGCGGACGAGGTACTTCACGATGGCTGGGACATCGAACAGGTCCAGGTAGTTGTGAACTTGCTCAGCGAAAGCGCTGAGCAGGTCTTTTCGCGGAGGCTCCGCTGGCAGCCGTGACTGCGCGTTAGTGAGGCGGAGGCAGGCGGCGCCGGCGCCGAACTGGAAGAAGTTCGTGAAGAGCCAACAGAGCTCCGGCAGGTCAAGCGTGTCGGGACGGAGGGTCAACAGGAGGTTGATGTCCTCGGACGCCCTGACGTCCATCAGAAGGGCCTCATCGGCCCAGCTCACGAAGGTGGACAGCTGCCACAGCTCGTAGAGAGATGCGAGCACGACGTTGAAGGTGCGGTGCTCGGAGTCATGCCGTAGCGCCATAGCGCGGGCGGCGTGGTGTTGTTCGTGTTCCGTTCTTGGCGACGGGTTGGTAGTCATGTTCTTGCTCGGTGTTTGGATTGCGCTGTGGGACTGCAGCGATGGATGTGTTGTCTTGTCCCGGTTTGTCTTCTTGTTATGGGTGACGCCCGGGGAGGGCATCGGACGCGCATAGGCGTCGCAGGCGGGGAGCCTGGGCCGCTCGACCTCACGGTCACCGGCGGTGCGGTTTGGCAGGCCTGGCCTCCGGAGACGAACCCGGGGTCGGCATGCGCTTGGCAGATTTAAAGAACAAGGCGCTTGGAGGGGCAATATCGTCATTCTATTTATTGCACTACGGTAGTGCAATAGATGGCGTTACATTTATGCCGAATCAAGCCATCGACGCGAAGAGCAACGACATGCCGAAGAAAGCCGAGGGAGGCCCCAGGAATTCCGTTTTCAGCGTCCGCCTACCGGCGAAGTTGCGCTTCGGCATCGAGCTCATCTCGCGCCGCCAACGGATTCCCATGACTGATGTCATCGTCGAGGCGATAGCGGATGCGCTGGGTTCCGAGAACAGCGGCCTGTTCGTAGACCTGCCTGGCGAGGACTTGCCGGTCTATCTACTTGCGAGGGTGTGGGACGACCGTGAGAGCGTGCGCCTGGTCAAGCTCGCGCTGGTGCAGCCCAACCTACTCACCGGGGCAGAAGCGGCGCTGTGGGCTCGCATACGCGCCGAGTCGCGGTATTGGGATGGCAATGCCAAGAAGGACGCGCTGACCATCGACGACCTGCGCGCCGACCGCCTCGAGGCCGATTGGCCAGAGCTGAACGCCGCCGCGTAGGCCGAGTCTTCGGGCCAACGAAAAAATGGGGGAGCGCAAAAGGCGGCTCCCCCTGAACAACACAAGTGCTTGAACTTTCGTTCCACCGAGCAACTGTGACTTCGTATAGCCACCGTGCCCTCTCCTCCTGAAAACGCCCTCGCACTTTCAGCGCTGAAAGTTAGAAGGCGGGGCGCAGGGAGGCGCGGCACTTCCCTCTTTCCATTCCGTCGGTCAGAATCGGCTTGCTAACAATTGACAGCAAGCATGTTTCTCACCTTTGACGGGTTGGAGGGCCGCATTCCCACGCAAGCTCGTGACGCCGGCTTTCAATATTGGAACGCCGCGGTTCTGCCCAAGGCAGTGCCGTGGTACTTGCTGAACATTCGACGGCGCACGTCAACTCGGCAGGAAACCGTGTTCGTTGCGTGCGAGTCGATGCTGGCGGAGATGCTCAGCGACCTGGAAGGCGACACGGTCATGAGCCTGATGCGGTTCGATTCCGACGACACCCCGGCAAACGACTGGAAGATTGCGCGCGTGGAAGAAGTGTGGTGCGACTGGATGCTCCCCGAAGGCGAGAGGCTCTCCTTCAAACTGCAGGGCGAGGCAACGCTGCGGGACTCTCGCCTCCAGCCCACGACCGCTACTGCCAGGGGCTGGATGCTGACCAAGATTGCACAGGCGCCGTTGCTTGCAGCGTGACATGCTCGGCGGACCTCCTTCGTCCTGGCCGGTCCTACGTGCATTGCACGCGGTAATTGTCCGGATTGCTGTCAACGTGTCGGCCGCGGAAGCTGCTGAGCAATGACACCGGAACTTGTTGCCCCTGAAGAATTGCGAGGGCAGCTTCTCGAGCTGTTGCCAGGGCTCGCGGCCCAGGGCGTGCGCAAGGTCCATGCGTTCAGCGACCACCGTCCTGGCGAGTCACCCCACTGGGTTTGCTTTCTGTTCGTGCAAGGCCGGAGGCGCAGCGTCGGAACCCCAGACCTGCGAGGCATCCCGTTGGCTGACCAAGTGCCGGACCTGCTCCGGCAGCTGCGCGGTTTCCAGGTGCCCTGCAATCGCATTGGCGTGCGCGCAATGATGTGGCTCACAGTAGGTTGCGAACTCCCCGACTACGTGCCGGACGCTGAGTTCTGGCCGAACGACATCGTCACGGCAACCGTCCCTGCTGACCGGCTGGACGAGCTGCAGCTGCACCCGGGCGTGCTGTCATTGGTGACCCATGACTAGCAAACTGCGTAAGCGCAAGAAGCACCGGCAAGTGGAGGCACTTCAGCGCGTCATCGCGGCCCCAGAACATCCCGGGCTTTTTGAACTCGAAGACGAGTTCATGCGGAAGCGTTATGCCGTCTCCGACGAGGAGCTTCTCGCCCGTACCCGTGCAGCTCCCGACAACGGCGGCGCGACGCTGGTTGAACTTTGCAGCCCGCAGGATGAAGCGCCCCTACCTAAGTCGATACGGAACCTGAACATTGACGAGCTCCAGGAAACAGACGCCACCGGCCTGCTCAGGGATGCGGTTGACACTGTGAAGCGGGCAGCAATCAAATGAACCTGCAGCTCTCGTATGACTTGCCAAGGGGTATGGAGCACGACCAAGCCGTCAATGTCTTGGGGGTCGCGGGCATGACCAACCTACTTTTGGGCGTCGGCATTCGCGGCAAGCTGGCCGTCCAGATGACCGATGCCTCGGCCAAGGACATTGCAGAAGTGCAGATTGCCGCGTCGAGCGCCGGCCTGAAGCTTACCCAGGCCAGGGAGTGGTAAGTCGATGAAGCCCATGCTAGCCTGACCAATGAAACAACGCGAGCGCGCTCGACTGCTGAAGCAGTGTCTGTCTCGCCGAGTGCAGGACTACGACACAGAGGAGGAGCTGTTCTCCGCAGTGCGGGAGCGCCTCCGGCGCGCGCGGGCAAAGCAGGCTAAGCTGACGAACGACGAAGAAGCACTGCTCAACGGCGTCACCAACTCGGGCCAGTTCACCCTCGCCAAGGTTGTCAGCATGTATGCCGGCGTGAAGCGCCTTCGCGGCACAGACCAGGTTAACCGATGAAGCTGCGCCAGCACGCTCGACTGCTCAAGCAGCGCCAGCGTCTTCAGCTTTGCCTCGCACTGACGCCACGAGGTCAACGCGAGCCGATGCTCACGATGATGCGCAAGCTTTCCGGACTGACGCTGCCACAGGTCATCGACGCCATGACCGACGCCGACCGTGACCGCTTCCAGCGCCTACGCACCGACGACCATTTCGAGCCACCCAGGTTTGACATCAAGCTGCGCCCTGCCGATTTGGAGGACTGAGTACTCCCGCAGGTTGACACGCTCCGCAGTCCAGCTCTGGATGGACGTCTGAGTAGTTGGCTGGACGTTTGAGGGCGACGAGGACGTGTGGCGCAAAGACTGGCATGGACGAGATGGTCCGAAGGCACAGCATCCTCGGGGCCGCGTCGCTCGTCAGAGCTGTGGTGCCATGATGTTATGCAGGAGCGTCCGAAGATTCGGTCGCAGCCTTGACTTTGCGCTTAGCGCTTGTCTTTGCTGCTGCCTTCTTTGCACCACCTGCTGCGGCGGACTTCTTCGAAGCCCTCTTTGCTCCAGCGGGCGCGGCCTTGCGTGCACGCTTCGCCCCAGCCGACGCCGTCGGCTTTGGGGCGCTGGCGCCGAGAAGGAAATCTTCCAACGAGGCGCCACCTTCCAAAGCGTCCTTAAGCCATTGGGGTCGCTTGCCCATGCCACCCCACGTGTTTCCGGCAGAGTCACCAAACTTCGGTGCCTTGGCAGACTTGCTTGAACGCGCCTTTACCGCCTTCGATGACTTTGCCCTTTGGCCGCCGCCGACCGACGTACCACCGCCG
>Ga0070682_100001622_pt1 | contig 12518 bp, 12 predicted proteins | sample KBSC63LmetaG_FD_64668 | JGI IMG/M metagenome (GOLD analysis project Ga0070682, IMG submission 64668) | Corn rhizosphere microbial communities from Kellogg Biological Station, Michigan, USA - KBS C6-3L metaG | ecosystem: Host-associated > Plants > Roots > Rhizosphere | place: USA: Michigan... | reverse complement strand
CCCGCGAGCCCGACGAAGAGCAGCTGGCGGTGGCGATTGCCTCGCTCAACGCGGTCCTGGCCCGGGAGACGCCCGAGGAGGCGGCGAAAAAGCCGCACATCGAGATCGTCGCCTAGCGCGACGGCTCTAGTCTTCGCAGCATGATCGAGCAGCTGGTCGACCAGATCGAAGCGCGCTTCGGCGAGCTCGAGGCGCAGATGTCGGACCCCGAGGTGATCGCCGACCGCGAGCGCTACGCGGCGGTGGGGCGGGAATACCGCGAGCTGCAGCCGGCGAGCGAGCTGGCGGCGCGCTGGCGGATGCTGCGCGACGACCTCGAAGGGGCCCGCGAGCTGCTGGCGGAGGGCGAGGACGAGGAGATGCGGCGGGTGGTCGAGGAGACGCCAGCGCAGATCGAGGAGCTGGAAGAGGAGATCCGGCTGGCGATGGTCGAGCGCGACCCCAACGACGCCAAGAACGTGATCGTCGAGATCCGCGCCGGCACCGGCGGCGACGAGGCGGCGCTCTTCGCCGGCGACCTCTACAAGATGCTGACCCGCTACGCCGACGAGCTCGGCTTCTCGACCGAAGTCCTCTCGCAGTCGGCCTCTGATTCGGGGGGCTTCAAGGAGGTCACCTTCGAGGTCAAGGGCGAGGGGGCCTACTCGATCTTCAAGTTCGAGGGCGGCACTCACCGCGTGCAGCGGGTGCCGGAGACCGAGTCGCAGGGGCGCATCCACACCTCGACGGCGACGATTGCGGTGCTGCCGGAGGTGGAGGCGGTCGAGGTCGAGGTCGACCAGAACGACCTGCAGATCGACGTCTATCGCTCCTCGGGCCCCGGCGGCCAGTCGGTCAACACGACCGACTCGGCGGTGCGGATCACCCACAAACCGACCGGGATCGTAGTCTCGATGCAGGACGAGAAGTCCCAGCTGCAGAACCGCGAGCGGGCGATGCGGGTGCTGCGGGCGCGGCTGTACGAGCGCGAGCTGGCCGAGCAGCAGGCGAAGATCGCCTCTGAGCGCAAGGCCCAGGTCGGCAGCGGCGAGCGCTCGGAGAAGATCCGCACCTATAACTTCCCCCAGGGCCGGGTCACGGACCACCGGATCAAGCACACCTCGCACAATCTCGAGGGGGTGCTGGCGGGGCAGTTGCGGGAGTTCACCGACGCCTTGAGCGCCGAGGAGAAGCGCCAGCGGTTAGAGGCCGCAGCCTCGGCCGCTTGAGTGCCGTGGCGACGATGGCCGGCGCAGCCGTTCGCGAAGCGCTCGACGCATCGATCGATGCGCTGGCCGCGGCTGGGGTCGAAGAGCCTCGCCTAGATGCGGAACTGCTGCTGGGTGAGGCGATGGGTTGGGAGCGCGCCGCTCTGGTCGTCGATCCCAATGCCGAGGTGTCGCCGGCTGCTTCGCGGCGGTTCGGCGAGATGGTGCGGCGGCGCCTGCGTCGCGAGCCGGTTGCCTACATCCTCGGCCGCAAAGGCTTCCGCCACCTGGAGTTGACGGTGGACCGGCGGGTGCTGGTCCCGCGGCCCGAGACCGAGCTGCTGGTGGAAGTGGCGCTGGAGTTGCGACCGCAGCGGGTGCTGGACGTCGGCACCGGCTCGGGGGCGATTGCCTTGGCCGCGGCCGACGAGCTGCCGGGGTGCGGGGTGACGGCGACCGACACTTCGCCCGGCGCCCTCGAAGTGGCGCGCACCAACGCGGAGCGTCTCGGTCTAGCGGAGCGCATTGAGTTCATCGAAGGCACCGTGCCCGAGGAGGGCGAGTTCGACCTGATCCTCGCCAACCTCCCTTACGTCGCCGAGCGCGACTGGGCCTCCCTGCACCCCGAGGTCACCCGGTGGGAGCCGCGCGAGGCGCTGCTGGCGGGTCCCGACGGATTGAGTGCCTACCGCACGTTCATCCCAGAGTCCGCCGGACTTTTTCACCGCTATGCGGGGCAAAGGGCAGGCGCACTTGCAGTCGAGGTGGGGGAGGGGCAGGCGCCCGCGGTGGTGGAGCTCCTTCGGGAGGCCGGTTTCGGCGGAATCGAGACGCGGCGCGACTTGACTGGGATCGAGCGCGTAGTTTCGGGTCACTGGGTAGGAAGTGACGCATGACCGAGCTCGTGCGCTTGCGCAGCGGCGAAGCCGACGTCGCCCGCAGGGCGCTGGAACGCTGCATCTCCGGCGGTGGCGTCGCCGTCTTTCCCTCCGACGGCCTCTACGGGCTCGCCTGCGATCCGCTCGACCCAGGGGCGATCGCGAAGATCCACCGACTGAAGGGCCGCGACGACGGCAAGCCCTCGGCGGTCATGTACTTCTCGCCGCTGGCGATCCGCGAGCTGTTGGCGGGGCTGGGGCCGCGGACCAAAGCGGTGGCCAGCGCCCTTCTGCCGGGGCCGGTGACGCTCGTCGTCGCCAACCCGCAGCGGCGCTACCCGCTGGCCTGCCGCCAGGACCCCGAACGGCTCGGCATCCGCCTGATCGGCGGCCCGCTGGCGGGGACGATGTGCCCTGTCCTACAGACCTCGGCCAATCTCAGCGGCGAGCCGGCGCCGGGCCGCTTCGAGGACGTGCCCGAGTCGATCGTCGAGGGGGCCGACCTGGCGATCGACGGCGGCGAGCTGCCGGGCCTGCCCTCGACCGTGATCGACGTCGCTGCGATCGACGAGGACGGCTCCTGGCGCATCCTCCGCGACGGCGCCGTCTCCCCCGGCGACGTGACCAGCGCCCTCGCCTCGGTAGGACTCGATTAGCCGCAGGCCTTCGGCCTGCTGGCGGCATCAGCAGCCGGTGTGGCCGGGGTAGGGCAGGCGGACCCGGACCTGGGAGGTGTTGTCGTCCTCGTTCGACTCGAAGAGGACTTCCTTCGGGTCGACCGTCATCCGGTAGACGAAGCAGCCGCGCAGGCCGGCGACGTTGATCCACTGCTTCGAGTAGGCGGCCGGGTAGATGTCCGACCAGCCGACCGAGGTGCCGAGGGTGTCGCGATGGATGTAGGGGTCCTGGTTGCAGCCGGGGTAGTGTCGGTATGAGGGGGAGCGGCGCCCGGGCCTGGTGCGCTCCAGGTCTCGCAGGCAATAGTTGAGCTTGGGGCTGGTGCGGACGACCGGGCCGAGGCTGCCGTCCTTACGCACCCGCAGCAGGTCGAAGTGGGCGAGCTGGTGGACCTTCCAGTAGGAGCCGCCGAAGTAGGCGCCGACGTCGGTGAAGTGGAGCGTCGCCCGGGTTGGAAGGGTGATGTGCCCGCCGCCGACTTTGTAGATGCGCTGGTTGACGCGCATCGAGTGCCAGCCGTTGCGGCGGCCGCGCAACTCCATCGGCCCGCGACCGCGGCTGCGGACGTCGCTGGTGGCGCGGAGGAGCACGTGCCGATCGCCGGTGCGGTCTATGTACAGCTCGCTCGGCCGGGCGATCCGCAGGTTGGGGCAGAGCAGTTCCTTCGCCTGCGGGCCGGCGCAGGGGTTGTCTACGGCGGCCGCGCTCGAAGCGGGCAGCGCCAGACCCGCCAGGAGCCCCAGCGAAGCGAGCAAACTGCGGGTTCTCACCCGCCCCAGGCTATCCCTGCCCATTGCTATGGTCGCCAAGATGCCGCAGCTACCGGACGACTTCCAGACCGCGCCGCTGACCGAGGTGGATCCCGAGATCGCCGCGGTTCTCGAGGCCGAGCTGAACCGCCAGCGGCGGACGCTGGAGATGATCGCCTCCGAGAACTTCGTGCCGCAGGCGGTCCTCGACGCGGTCGGCTCGGTGCTGACCAACAAGTACGCCGAGGGCTACCCGGGCCGCCGCTACTACGGCGGTTGCGAGGAGGTCGACGTCGCCGAGGAACTGGCGATCGAGCGGGCGAAGGCGCTGTTCGGGGCCGAGCACGCCAACGTCCAGGCCCACGCCGGCGCCCAGGCCAACAACGCCGCCTACATGGCGCTGCTCGAGCCGGGGGACACCTTCCTCGGCCTCGCCCTCGACCATGGTGGCCACCTCAGCCACGGGATGAAAATCAACGTCAGCGGCAAGCTCTACAATCCGGTGCCCTACCACGTCAGCCGCGAGGACTTCCTCGTCGACATGGAGGAGGTCGAGCGCTTGGCGCAGGAGCACAAGCCGGCGCTGATCGTCGCCGGCTGGTCGGCCTACCCGCGCCAGCTCGACTTCGCCGCCTTCCGGGAGATCGCCGACTCGGTCGGGGCGAAGCTGATGGTCGATATGGCCCACTTCGCCGGCCTCGTCGCCGCCGGCGAGCACCCGAACCCGGTCGAGCACGCCGACGTCGTCACGACGACGATCCACAAGACGCTCTGCGGTCCCCGCAGCGGCATGATCCTCTGCCGCGAGGAACATGCGAAAGCCATCGACAAGGCGATCTTCCCCGGCCAGCAGGGCGGGCCGCTGATGCACACGATCGCCGCCAAGGCGGTCGCCCTCCAGATCGCCGCCAGCGAGCCGTTCAAGCAGCGCCAGCGGCAGACGGTCGCCAACGCGCAGGCCTTCGCCGCGGGGCTGGAAGACGGCGGCGTCCCGGTGATCACCGGCGGCACCGACGTCCATCTCGTCCTCGTCGACCTCACCCCTACCGGCCTCGACGGCCAGACCGGGGAGGACCGGCTCGACGAGGTCGGGATCACCGTCAACCGCAACGCGATCCCCTTCGACGAGCGGCCGCCGATGAACCCCTCCGGCCTGCGGATCGGCACCCCGGCGCTGACCACGCGCGGCATGGGCGAGGCGGAGATGAGCGAGATCGCCGAGGTGATCGTCACCGCCCTCGGCCCCGACTTCGAGTCCTCGAAGGAGGACCTGCGCGCCCGCACGGGCGCCCTGATGGACCGCTTCCCGCTCTACGCCGAGCTGGCCACCACCGTCTAAGCGGTGAAAATCTGGGTCGACATGAGTGCGCCTGCGCACGTGCTGGTGCTGCGGCCGATCATCGAGCGACTCGAAGCCGAAGGCCACACGATCGAGGTGACCGCCCGCGACTACGCGCAGACGCTGGCGCTGCTCGAGCTGCACGGGATGCCGCACACGCCGATCGGGCAACACGGCGGCGCCTCGCGGCTGCGCAAGGCCTACCGCCTCGCCTCCCGCAGCAGCCAGATGCTGATGTTCGGCCGCGGTCGCCACTTCGACCTCGCGCTCGCCCACGGCTCCAACGACCTCGCACTCGCCGCCAAGGGGCTTGGCATCCCCGAGGCCAACATGCACGACTACGAGTTCGCCGTCACCCAGCACCGGATCGGTTGCCGTCTCGCCAGGCGGGTGATGTTCCCCGACTCGGTGCCGCTCGACCGGCTGCGCCGCTTCGGCGTAACCCCCGAGAAGTATTTCCCCTATCCCGGCCTGAAGGAGGAGTACTACCTCTACGACTTCGAGCCGGAACCCGAGGCGCTGCGCAAGCTCGGCGTCGACGAGAAGCGGGTCGTCGTGATCGTCCGCCCGCCGCCCGACGTCTCGCTCTACCACCGCAAGTCGAACCCGCTCTTCCCCAAGGTGCTCGACCGCCTCGGCCGCGATGGCGACGTGCACGCGGTGGTGCTCCCCCGCACCCAGGCCCAGCGCGAGTTCATCGAAGGCCTGCGCCTGCCCTCGGTGATCATGCCCCCGGGCGCGGTCGAGGCGCAGAGCCTGGTCGCGCTCGCCGACCTCGTCGTCTCCGCCGGCGGGACGATGAACCGCGAGGCCGCCGCCCTTGGCACGCCCGTCTACACCACCTACGGCGGCCGCCTCGGCGGCGTCGACGAAGCGCTGATCCGCTCAGGCCGGATGCGGCCCCTGACCGACGCCCGCGCCGTCGAGCTGCAGAAGCGGACCGCGGAGCTGGCGCCGGTGCGCCGCGATCCGTCCTTTCTAGTCGAGACGATCCTAGGTACCGTCGGAGCCTCACCATTGCGCGAAGAGCCCCATCCCGTGACGCCTTCCTGAGCGAGCTTCCCGAGGCCGAGCCCGGCCTCGAAGAACTCGTCGCGCCCGCGAAAGAGGGCGACCCGCGGCCGGTCGACCCGCTGCTGCGGGCGCTCGACATCCTCATCTCCGCCTCGATCCTGATCGTGCTCGCGCCGCTCCTGGTGCTGATCGCGTTGGCGATCGCGATCGACTCCGGGCGGCCGCTTCTCTACAAGGGCGCCCGCGTCGGCAAGGCCGGGCACCTCTTCTGGATGTACAAGTTCCGCACCTTGGCGCCGGACGCGGAGACCCGCCTCGGCCCCTACTACGGCGAGGAGCTGACGCGCCGGACCGAGGAAGAGCGCACCCGCATCGGCGGCATCCTCCGCAAGACCCACCTCGACGAGGTCCCCCAGCTCTGGAACGTGCTCCGTGGCGACATGGCGATCGTCGGCCCGCGCCCGATCCGCCCCGCCTTCTTCGCCGAGCTCTGCCGCGAGATCCCCCAGTACTGGCAGCGCCTCGTCGTCCGCCCCGGCGTCACCGGCTTCGCCCAGACCCGGATCACCCGCGAGGAGAGCTGGGCCGACAAGCTCGCCCACGACATGGAGTACATCGCCGACCGCTCCGTGACCCTCTACTTCCAGGTTCTCCTGGCGACCGTCAACAAGGTCCTGGGCCGCGGGCCGGCAGCGCCTCGGAACAACTAGGGACTGATCCGCTTAGAGCATTAATTCATCGGCCGCGCGTCACAGCTTCAATTCAAAAACTCAAGCCAGATCAAAAGACCTTGACTATTTCTCATTGAGCTGTTAGGAGTATCCAATCGGGTCGATAGAACCCGATCGCGGGAGTAACTCAAAGAAACCGCTTACCGATCGAACGATCTCCTGCGGCGCCACGCCAGGTAAACGCACGCCTGTCTGCGCAAGCGATAACGCAAACCGGCGCCTCATCGACGCCGGACCAAGGAGAAAGAAATGAAGTACCTGAAGATGCTCGCGCTCGCCGCAGTGGCGGCCGGCGCGCTGATGGCGTTCCTCGGGGCCGGCACGGCCTCGGCGAGCAAGCTCTGCTCGACAACAGTCGACCCCTGTCCTGCGGGGCAGGGTTGGACGGCGAACACGCCGATCGATTTCAGCATTCCCTCTGGGCAGTCGGCCAACCTGGTCGACACAACTGGCGAACCGCTTGACAACTGCTCGACCTCGACAGTCAAGGGGAAGATCACCGTCGCTGGCAGCGGGACGGAAACAACCACAGGTCCAGTTGAAGAATTGACCTGGGCTAGCTGCACCTTCCCGACCAAAACCCTAACTCTTGGGAAGCTTGAAGTTCACAGGATCGCTGGAACCTCCAACGGCACAGTTACAGCTGATGGAACGTTTGAAGTCACAATCAACACGGTCTTCTTCGGCAGCTGCATCTACGGAGTTACATCAGGTGTATCGCTCGGGGACATCACAGAGGGTAACCCTGCGATCTTCCACGCGAACGCAGTGGCTGAGAAGTTCAGCGGCAGCAACCTTGCCTGCCCGTCGACCTCAAGGTGGACGGCTACATACACGCTCACATTCCCCGAAACAACACTTTCTATTTCGGGTAGCTAAGCAGATCGAAAGTTGATCACTTGCGGCCGCTCTCAATTGGTGGCCGCAAGTGTCCTGACTACACAGCGCGAGATCAGCGGCACTGGCACAACACTGTCAGCCTCGAGCAGCTGAGTCTCAAAGCAACTCGCTGGGAAATGCAGCCGGCCCTAGGGCGGCCATAGCTGTTTTCGGGTTAAGCACGCGGTCCCAGCCACTCGTCCTGCGAGACTGCCGCCCATGTGCGGGATCTGCGGTCTCGTCTCTCCCGAGCGGGCACCCGACATAGAGGCGGTCGCCCGGATGAGCGGGCGGCTCGTCCACCGCGGGCCGGATGACGACGGGCTCTTCTGTGGGGGGCCGGTGGCGCTGGCGGCGCGGCGGCTCTCGATCATCGACCTCGCCCACGGCCACCAGCCGATCGAGAACGAGGACGGGAGCGCTGTCGTTATCCAAAACGGGGAGATCTACAACTACCGCGATCTGAAGCGGGAGCTCGAGGGGCGAGGCCACCGCTTCGCCACCGACTGCGACACCGAGGTTCTCGTCCACGCCTACGAGGAGTGGGGGGAGGGCTTCGTCGAGCGACTGCGGGGGATGTTCGCGATCGCCCTCTGGGACAAGCGGCGCCGGCGCCTGTTGCTCGCCCGCGACCGCTTCGGGATCAAGCCGCTCTACTACCGTCAGATCGGCGGCGAGCTCTCCTTCGCCTCGGAGCTGAAGGCGATGCTCGAGCAGCCCGGCTTCTCGCGCGAGATCGACCCGAAGGCGGTCGCCGCCTACCTCGCCTTCAACTCGATCCCGGCGCCACTGACGATCTTCGCCGAGGCGCGCAAGCTGCCCCCAGGGCACCTGCTGACCTGGGAGGGGGGAGAGCTGGCGCTGCGGCGATACGCGCGCCCCGGCCCGGTGCCGGGGGATGAGGCCCGCAGGGGGTCGGCGGCCGACCTCGCCACCGAGCTGCACGAGGTCCTCGACGACAGCATCCGCGCCCACCTCGTCGCCGACGTCCCCGTCGGCGTCCTCCTCTCCGGCGGTGTCGACTCGGGTGGGATCGCCGCCCTCGCCTCGCGCCACACCGACGAGCCTCTGCGGACCTTCTCGATCGGCTTCGAGGAGGCCGGCTTCGACGAGCTCTCGCGGGCGCGGCTGGTGGCGGAGCGCTACGGCACCGACCACCACGAGCTGGTCCTGCGCCCGGACGCGGTCGAGCTGCTGCCGAGGCTGGTCGAGGCTTTCGACGAGCCCTTCGGCGACTCCTCGGCGCTGCCGACCTACCTGGTCTCCCAGCTCGCCTCCGAGCACGTCAAGACCGCGATGTCCGGCGAGGGCGGCGACGAGCTCTTCGGCGGCTACTACACCTACGTCGCCGACCTCCTCGCCCGCCGCGTCGGCCGCCTCGCTTCGCTCGCCCGGCCGCTGGCGGAGGCGCTGCCGAGCCGCACCGACCGGGTTGGCTTCGACTACAAAGCCAAGCGCTTCGCCCGCGCCGCCGCCCTGCCGCCACTCGAGCGCCACCACGGCTGGAAGGAGATCTTCTCGCCGCAGGCGCGCGCCGATCTCGCGGGGGAGGGCGCCGTGGGCTGGGACCCGCTCGACCTTTACCGCGAGCGCTACGCCGAGACCGCAGGCGCCGAGCCGCTGGCGCGGATGCAGGACGTCGACCTCGGCATCTACCTCGTCGACGACCTCCTGGTCAAGACCGACCGCCTCAGCATGGCCCACTCGCTGGAGCTGCGCGTCCCCTTCCTCGATCCCAAGGTCGCCGATTTCGCCTTCTCGCTGCCGACCAAATTGAAAGTCCGCGGCTTCGCCAAGAAGCGCCTCCTCCGCCAGGCGCTGGAGCCGCTGCTCCCGCGGGAGATCGTCCACGGCCGCAAGCAGGGCTTCTCGATTCCGATTGCCGCCTGGCTGCGCGGCCCGCTGGAGCCGTTCGCGCGCGAGGTCCTGGCGCCGTCGGCCGTCGCTCGCCAGGGGCTGCTCGACCCCGCCGCCGTCACCCCCCTGCTCGACCGCCATTGCGCGGGCCGCGAAGATCTAAGCCGACAGATCTGGGGCCTGATGGCGCTCACGCTCTGGTTCGACCGCTATGCCAGCTAATCCGACCAACCTAGACGCCCTCTTCGCCTTCCTCGTCGCCTTCGGCCTGGCCCTGGTCCTGGTACCGCTGACGAAGTGGCTGGCGGTGCGGGTGGGGGCGATCGACTATCCGAACGCCCGCTCACTGCACACCGTGCCGACCCCCAAGCTCGGCGGCCTCGGGATCCTCGTCGCGGCGCCGGTCGCGGGCTTTCTCTGGCTGCCGTCGGACAACGAGAGCCACGCGATCATCTACGGCGCGATCGCGATCGCCTACCTCGGCTTCCTCGACGACGTCTTCGAACTCCCGGCCGCGCCGAAGCTGCTCGGCCAGGTCGTCGCCGTCGTGATCCCGGTCTCGGCCGGCGTCACCGTCGAAAACTTCACGGTCCCCTTCTTCGGCCGTCTCACCCCCGGGACCGTCGACCTCTTCCACGTCTGGGGGACGACGATCCAGCTCGGCGACGTCGCCACCGTGCTCGGCCTGGTCGCAATCATCAACGTGATCAACCTGATCGACGGCGTCGACGGCCTCGCCGCCGGCGTCGCCGTGATCTCGGCCCTGACCCTGGCGACGATCGCCCTCTCGCTCGAACGCACCGCCGCCGGGGTGCTGGCGGCGCTCACCGCCGGCGCCGCTCTCGGCTTCCTCCGCTGGGGCTTCCCCCCGGCCAGCACCTTCATGGGCGACACCGGCTCCAACCTGCTCGGCTACCTCCTCGGGGCGGTGGCGGTGCAGGGAGCGCTGAAGACCAACGCGGTCGTCGCCCTCTTCCTGCCCCTGCTGATCCTCGCGGTGCCGATCCTCGACACCGGCTTCGTCGTCGCCAAGCGGCTCAAATACGGGAAGCCGATCTACAAAGCCGACCGCTGGCACTTCCATCACCGGATGGCCGACATCGGCTTCTCGCAGCGCCGCACGCTGGTCTACCTCTACGGCTGGACGGCGGTGATGTCAGCCCTGGCCCTGGCCTTGCGCTTCGTCCCCTACAGCGACAACCACGGCCACTTCGACGTCCTCTGGACGGCGGTGATGGCGGCTTGCCTCGTCGCCGCGATCGCCGCCAGCATCTACCTGGTCGAGGTCCTGGAGATCCTCAAGCTGCGCCAGACCCGCCTCCGCCAGCTCGTCTCCCTCCGCCGCCAGGTGGGCAAACCCGAGCCGGAGCTGCAAGAGGTCAACGTCGCCGTCGAGCAGGAGCTGGAAACCGGCTCCTTCCCGACGATCGACCCCGAAACCGGCGAGTTCGACGCTCTCGGCAAATAACCCCTCGCCCAGCGGTAGTAGCAACCCTCACGAAGTGGCTTCAGAAAGCCATTCGCGGGACCGGTTGGGTATAGTCGCCCTGCGCCCGCTCTGCCCCGAGCCGGGCGTATTTCCTTCTGTTGCTGGTGTTTTCCTGACTCAATGTCTCCTCCCAAGTACGTCGACCTCATCGCGCTCGTTGTCGCGCTCGGAATTTTCCTGCTCGGCGGATTCCCCCTGCTCGGGTACGCCGTGGCCGCCGCCGTCTGGCTCGCCCAGCGGGGCCTGCAGACGCTGGCCAACCGACGCATGAAGGAACACCTGGCCGCCGGCAACCGCCAGAAGGCGATGGGGATCGTCGCCGGCACCACCCTCGGTCGCGTCTGGCTGATGGCGACCGCGGTGCTCCTGGTCGGTCTGGCCGAACGGGAGTCGGGGCTTTCCGCGGCGGTGCTGCTGGCGGCGCTCTTCACCATCTCCTTCGCCGCGCAGGGCCTCTCGCACCTGCTCGAACAGCCCGAGGGCCAGGGGGTCGCGTAGACATGGAGCAGGCAACGGCCCCGGCGCCGACCGGCGCCCCGCAGCGCGACGGCATGAGCACCAAAGCCAAGTTCTTCATCGGCCTCGGCATCTACCTCGCGGTCGCGATCCTGCTGCTGCTGATCTTCGGCAACGCCGGCAAGAACGAAGAGTTCAAGCCGCAGAACGAGTTCAAACTCGAACCGTGGATCTCGATCCACCTCGGCAGCCTCGACCTCAGCATCAACAAGGCGGTCCTGTACCTGGTCCTGGCCAGCCTGGCGACGATCTTCACGATGGTCTGGATCGCCCGGCGGATGCACCAGAAGCCGAACCGGGTCCAGACCGCGGTCGAGGTCGCCTACGACCTGACCAAGAACACGATCACCGGCGGCAGCCTCTCCGGCGAGCTGGCGGCCAAGTGGTTCCCCTTCATCGCCGCCCTCTTCTTCTGGATCTGGTTTTCGAACATGCTCGGCTTCCTGCCGCTGCCGACCAACACCGAGCACCACTTCACCCTCTTCGGCCTCGAAATCCCCTCCTTCGCGATCTACGCCGCCACCGCCAACATCGCCATCCCGCTGGTCCTGACCCTGGTCGTCTGGCTCAGCTACCACGTCGAGGGCATCCGCTCCAAGGGCCTCGTCCCCTACTTCAAGAGCTGGCTGCCCCCCGGCCTGGAGAACATGAGCCCGATCGGCAAGGGCGCCATCTTCGTGATCGAGGTGATCTCGCACTTCGTGCGGCTGATCTCCCTCTCCGTTCGTCTTTTCGCCAACATCCTCGCCGGCCACCTGCTGCTGCTCTTCATGGGCGGCGGCTTGGCGGTGCTGCTGGGGATCGCGGCCCTCGGGGCGCTCACCTTCCCGCTCGCCTTCGCCTTCTTCATCTTCGAGGTCGGGCTTGTGGCCACCCTGCAGGCATTCATCTTCTCGACGCTTAGCGCTATTTACATCGGCGGAGCGACCTCCGCCACTCACTAGAAAAGGAGTCAATCTCGATGGATCTCACTGCCCTGCCGCTCGCTGAAGTCACCGACGAAGGTGTCAAAGGCGCCGGCAAAGCGATCGCCCTCGGCGTTGGTGCGGGTCTCGGCTCGATCGGCGCCGGTATCGGCGTGGGCTTCATCTTCGGTAAGGAGATCGAGTCGGTCGCCCGCCAGCCGGAGATGAAAAGCGACCTGGAAAGCATCCGCTGGCTCGGCTTCGCGCTGACCGAGGCGGTCGCCTTCTACACCTTC
>Ga0070682_100001620_pt1 | contig 12524 bp, 10 predicted proteins | sample KBSC63LmetaG_FD_64668 | JGI IMG/M metagenome (GOLD analysis project Ga0070682, IMG submission 64668) | Corn rhizosphere microbial communities from Kellogg Biological Station, Michigan, USA - KBS C6-3L metaG | ecosystem: Host-associated > Plants > Roots > Rhizosphere | place: USA: Michigan... | reverse complement strand
AGTGGCAGTTCGTGCAGCCGTTGTGGGCGCCGATGCTGCCCCCGCCGATCACGTTGAGCGCTTCGTGACAGGAACGGCACGGCGCGGCGTTCTTCTTTTCGAAGTCGTGGGGCTTGTGACAGCTGGTGCACGCCGCGTGGCCGCCTTCGAAGAGGGCGGAGGCAGGAACGAGCGGCTGCTCTTTCGAGTGGCATTCGACGCAAGTGCCGAGCGCGTCCTTGGCGGGTGCGTGCCGGTCTTGGTGGCAGCCGGAGCAGGTTTCCACGAGCGATTTGCCGCGCGAGTCGTGGGTCGTCGTGATGTCTTTGTGGCAATCGCTGCAGGGGGCCGACTGCGGAGCGCCCTCGTGCGGCTTGTGGCAGCTCAGGCACGGTTGGGAGCCGTGCACGGTGACGGCGGGAGTTTCTCCCTGCGCCGTCGCGTGGCAGCGCTTGCACTCACCGGGCTCGTACGACTCGACGCCGAGGGCGGAGCGACCCGCGCCGCCGTCGATCGGCACGCGCGGCGCTTCGCCCTTGAGCATGGCCTCGTCGTGCTTGGTGCCCTCGAGCGTGAAGGCGTGGCAGGTCGTGCAGACTGCCATGGTTGCCGCGCCGAAACGCTCCGCCGCCTGCTTTTCGGCGTGCTTGATGTGGCTCTCTTTCTCGTGGCAGCTCGCGCAGCGCTCGGGCTTGACCGGGCCCATCGAGGTTTCCGTGGGCTCGTGACATTTCGTGCATTCGAGCTTCTCCTTGATGACGTGCACGCGATGCCCCGCCACGTCGCGGGCGAAGCTCCAGGCCTTGTCGACGTAGACGCCGCTGCCCCATTGGCCGTTCTTCGGCGCGTCTTTGTCGGCGCACGCGGCCAGCGCCGCGATGACGAGCATCGCGACGAGCGCCCAGGTGGCAACGGACTTCCGCTGTTCCACGTGCCGCCATCCTAGTCGGTTTTAGCTGAGCGTTGAGAAACGCGTTCAGAGGTTAACGCTTGCGTGCGGCACGCGTTCCTTGGAGTATGCGTGGCCCGTGCCCCACGCTGGCCCCTGGCTAGGCTACGTAGCGCTCGCCAGCGCGGCGATCGCCGCGGCCATTCTGCTGCACTTTCTGCTCAGAAAGCCGGCGCTCGACCTGCGAGCGAAGCTCATGCTCTTGCTCGGCCTGGGTGTCTTCCCCGCGATCTGCGCGGCGACCTCGACGGTCGCTGGCATGGAGCAGACGACGCACCGCGAGTTTTGCGGCTCGTGCCACACGATGGACGATCACTTCGGGAACGCCACGGACCCGAACGCGCAGTCGCTCGCCGCCCGCCACACGCGCAACCCCTTCTTCGGCGAAGAGAGCTGCTACGTGTGCCACGCCGACTACGGCATGTTCGGCTACGCGCTCACCAAGCTCGGCGGGATGAAGCACGTTTACTACTACTACCTGGGCGGTTACCGGGAGATGTCGAAAGAGGAAACAAAGCGTTCCGTTCACATCGCCAAGCCCTACGACAACCTCAATTGCCGGCAGTGCCACACGACGACTGCCCGGGTCTGGCGCTCGCTCCCGGACCACCTCGCCATGGAAGACCAGCTCGCGCACAATCGCGTGAGCTGCGCGAGCCCCGGCTGTCACGGGTACGCTCACCCGTTCAGCAAGGGGCCCGACGCTCTCGGCGCGGCCGCCCATGGCTCGGCCGCTCCTGCCGCGAGTGGCGCGCCATGAGCTTCCTCGAGGGGCTTCGGGCGGGTGCGATCCGACGGATCCAGAGGCTGTCGGTTCTGCGTCTGATACGGTTCTCGTGCTGGGTTGCGCTGGTCGGGCTCGCGGTGATGTGCGCGTCGATCCTGTACCCGGCTCCGCTCCTCATCATCTTCGCGATGAGCGTCGGTCAGGTGATCGGGGTCGTGGCGGTGCTCTGTTACGTTCTTTCGGTCGTGGGCGACATCGTGCGTGGCGCCGACCATCCCCCGGACGAGCCCGGGCCCGCGCGCAAATTTCGCGCAGCGGGGTCCGACGATTCTGCGTCCGATTCCACGTAAATCACGCCCCGATCAAGTTGACCGGGCAAGCCGCCCGTGCGAGGTTCGCCCCGCGTTCGAGGTCGGGCTGCGCCCAACAGGGAAGCAGTCGAGCACCGGAGGAGAATTCGCCATGACCGTCCGTTGGGGTGCCACTTTCGTGTTCGCGGTTGGGCTCAGCCTCTTCTCCTGCTCCGGTGAGGACGGCGCGCAAGGTCCGCAAGGACAGCAGGGTCCGAAAGGCGAGACCGGTAAGACGGGTCCCGCCGGTGCTACGGGTCCGCAAGGTGGGCAAGGCCCCGAAGGCGAGCCCGGCGAACCCGGCGAGCCCGGTGAAAAGGGTGACAAGGGCGACAAAGGCGAACAGGGTGAGCAGGGCGAACAGGGTGAGCAAGGCCCGGCAGGTCCGCCCGGCGACGGTGCCGGCGGTGAGGGCAGCGGTGCCGGTGGCGCGGGCTCCGTGGTTCCCGAGGGAACGCTCAACGCGAGCTGCATGAAGCCGTGCCACACGTTCTCGGGCATCGTCGAGCAGTGGAAGACGAGCCGCCACTACGCGACCTACGTCGCGAACCTCGACGGCGAGGAGGTCGACAGCTGGACGGGCGCGAAATCCTGCGGCAGCTGCCACGCCTCCGACGCGATCGAGCAGCGCGTCGCCGGCAACGTGGGTCATGGCACGGCCGCCGCGGGGCCGCTGAATCTCGAGCAGGGCCAGCTCAACTACAAGGACGGCAGCAAGTACACGGAGATCACGTACGCCGGGCAGACGACGGTCGCGATGGTCGGTTGCAACACTTGCCACAGCGCCGTGGAAAATGATCCGCACCTCACCGGGGCCGACTACGTCTCTGGTTCGTTCCCGCTCCGGGTGCCCGTGGGCGCCGGTGATCAGGCGGTGATCGAGCGGAGCTCCGCCGCCGGGGTCTCCGACGGAACCGAGGTCGGCCTGTATGGCGCCGGAAACGCGTGCATGTGGTGCCACAAGTCACGCAAGGACGTCGTGAATTACATCCCCGCGAGCCCGCCCACCAACGTGAGCAGCTCGACCTGGGGTCCGCACAACGGTCCGCACACCGACATCTATTCGGGCAAGGGCGGTTACCACTTCACGGGCAAGACCTACACGAACAGCGCGCACCAGAACTTCACCGGCACCGGCAGCAGCGGTAACGGCTGCGTCCGCTGCCATATGCCCCCGGTTGACGACAACATGGGCATGCCCAACCACTCGTTCTATCCGCAGACCTCGGCTTGCACCGGCTGCCACGGAAACCTCACGAACTTCGACGTGAACGCCGGTCAGTCGAACACGAAGGTTCGTCTCCGGGCGCTGCGCACTAAGCTGAACGAACTCAGCCTGCTCTCGCGCGACGGCCTCGTGCCGCTCACCCAGCCGCAGCTCGACGACAACGATTTCGACCTCGACAAGGCCCTGCCGGCTTCGGTCGTGCCGGCGAATGGCGCGCTGCCACCCGACACGGCGGGCGCGCTCTACAATTACTTCGTGGTCGCCCGCGGGTCCGCGCTCAGCGTCCACAACCCGAAGTACACGGCGCAGCTCATCTTCGACTCGCTGTATGCCCTCGGCGTGACGCCGGCCTTCTGCGCCCCGAATCGAACGCAGCCCCCCTGCTCGCCGTGACGTGCAGGGGCGCTTCGCGCTCTTCGTGAATCGGAAGTCGCCGCGGCAGGACGCGCCCGGCCCCGAAAATATGTTCTGATGGCCGCCGGCGACCCACCGAAGGGAACTCAGCGTGGCCAAGGGAAAGAAGAAGCAGGACAAACGCGCGGCGGAAACGCCCGTCGAAGGACGCCCCCCGCTCGACCGCAAGGGCTACGAAAAAGCCCTCGCGAAGCTCCACGTGGAGCTCGTGAAGCTCCAGCGCTGGGTCGTCAAGGAGGGGCTCAAGGTCTGCATCGTGTTCGAGGGTCGCGACGGCGCGGGCAAGGGTGGCACGATCAAGGCGCTCACCGAGCGCGTGAGCCCGCGCGTCTTCCGCGTGATCGCCCTGCCGGCGCCCACCGAGCGCGAGAAGAGCCAGATGTACATCCAGCGCTACCTGCCGCACTTTCCCGCGGCGGGGGAGGTCGTGATCTTCGATCGCAGCTGGTACAACCGCGCGGGCGTCGAGCGCGTCATGGGCTTCTGCAGTGAAGAGGTCGCGCACGATTTTTTGCAGCAGGTGCCGCAGGTCGAGTTCTCGATGGTGAAGTCCGGCATCATCCTGCTCAAATACTGGCTCGAGGTGAGCCCGGAAGAGCAGGAGCGGAGGCTTCGCTCACGCATCGACGACGGCCGCAAGCTCTGGAAGCTCTCCCCGATGGATCTGAAGTCGTACGACCGCTGGGACGACTACACGCGCGTGCGCGACGAGATGTTCGAGGCGACCGACACGGAATGGGCGCCCTGGTACGTCGCTCGATCCGAGAGCAAGAAAGCCGTCCGCCTGAACGTCATCAGCCACCTCCTCGAGCACGTGCCGTACGAGGAAGTGAAGGACAAGCACAAGATCGAGCTGCCGAAGCGCAAGATCGGCCGCTACACGGCGAAGGATCTGCCGCTCAAGCACGTGCCCGAGCGCTACTAGGCGCCGGCGTGGCGCGCGACTAGCTCACGTCGACGTTGCGCTGTCGCGGCAGCGCGCTCGGGTGCTTCGACTGGATGAAGGCGATGAGCTTCTCGCGCATCTCGCAGCGAAGGTCCCAGGCCGTCGAAGGGTCGTCGGCGCTCATCTGAGCGCGCACGACGAGCGAGCGGTCGGTCGTGTCGACGACGTCGAGCGAAAAGCTCACCTTGTTCCAGCGCGGCGACGCCTTGAGGAGCCGTTCGAACTCGGTTCGCAGCGCGTCGATCGGCATCGTGTAATCGACGTAGAGCAGCACGTTGCCGAGCATCTCCGGCGACACGCGCGACCAATTCTCGAATGATTTTTCGAGGAATTGCCCAACGGGCAGCACGAGGCGCCGCAGATCGCCGAGCCGGACGACCACGTAGGTGAGCGTGATCTCTTCGATTGTGCCCTGCTGCCCCTCGACGACGACGACGTCGCCGATGCGGATCGGCTGTGCGATAGCGAGCACGAGGCCGGAAACGAGCGTGGCGATGCTCTTCTGCGCGGCGAAGCCGACCACGATGCCGACCACACCGGCCGACGCCAGAACGCTCGTCCCGAGCTCGCGCACGCCGGCAAACGAGAGCAGTGCGAGCCCTCCGCTCACGAGCGCGATCAGGAAGCCGGCGATGTTGCGAAAGCTCTGGAGCTGCGTGTAGTTGCCGCGCGAGTCGGCCCTGACGGTGCCGTCGACGATGAGCCGCGTCGCGACGATCTCCTCCGCCACGTGCACGATGCGGAACAGGAGCCACCCGATGTTCAGGATCGTGAGCACGACGAGGACGTGGTGGAGCGCCGCGTGCGCCGTTTCGCCGAGCTCGACGCCCGAAAGCGCCACCTCGACGGAGAACAGCGGCAAGAGCCAGCGCAGCGGATCCTTCAGGTGCTTGACGACGAGGTCGTCGACGGGCGTCGCCGTCATGCGCGACCAGCGGTTCGCCACGAGGAACAGCACCTGAGCCACGAGCCGGCCGAAGGCGAACGCGATGATCGTCGCCGCGAGCGCCCACAGCACGTCCTCCCAGTACGAGTAGTGGAGGGCTGGCTCGAGGCGGGCGATCCAGTGCGGGACCGCACCCGCGCTCGCCACGAGCGTCATGGTCAGGGGTTCGTCCAGAGACGAAGGCCGCCCGTCATGCCTTCCACGTTGGTGAAAAGGCGAGCGTTGGGCGGCAGCTGCCGCTTGAGGTGCTGGGCATTGCCGCCGCCCAGATGGATCACGCGCGGATTGAAGACGATCGAGATCTGCGCGAGCGCTTCGTGAACGCGGCGGACCCAGTGACGCTTGCCGATGCGCTTGAGCGCGGCGTCGGACACGCGCTGCTCGTAAGTCTTGCCCTTCTTGAACGGCTGGTGACCGAGCTCGAGGTTCGGGACCAGCCGGCCGTCGACGAACAGCGCCGAGCCGAGGCCGGTGCCGAGCGTGAGCACGAGCTCGACGCCGCGCCCCTCGATGACGCCGTGACCCTGGAGATCGGCATCGTTGATCACGCGCGTGGGGGCGCCGAGGAGCCGCTCCATCGCGGTCCTGAGGTCGTAGCCCTTCCAGTACTCGGTGCCGAGGTTCACCGCCGTCATCACGATGCCGTCGATGACGACGCCGGGGAAGCCGACGGAGACCCGATCGAAGCGGGGCTTCGCGGTCAGCATGCGTTTGACCACGTCGAGCACCGCTTCCGGCTTCGCGGGGTGCGGGGTCAGCATGCGGAGCCGCTCCGTCATCGGATCGCCCTGCGCGTTCAGGGCGATCATCTTGATGCCCGTGCCACCGATATCGACGCAGAGCGTCGTGAGCGGGCGCTGCCGCGCGCGCTTTGGGTTCCGACCGAGGACGTGAGGGCGACCCGCGCGTTGGGCCGTGCGCGGACGGGGCGTTGGGGGGAGTGGCATGCCGAAAGCGCGACTATTTCTAGCGGACCGGGCGCCGATTGTCTCATGAGAAGCGCGCGCCGCGAGCCTTTCCGAAGCGGCCCCGAGCCGTCGATCGCTTGCGCGACTGTCTCGGGCGGAAGACAATCGTAATATCGTGCGACCTTTCGCGCGTTCTCAGCCCAGCGTCCGCCTCCACACGTCGTGGGCCGTCCCCGGTTCGGGTTTCGCGCTCGCGGCGTGCCTTGCGGGGGCCATGGCTTGTGATGCCGCCGCTCGGAACCCCGCCCCTTCGGCGGAGGCGCGCGCTCGAAGCACGGCGGTCGCGTCGACGCGTGCCATCGCGCCGACACCGCCGCGTCCCCGCGCCGCCGCCCTGACGCTGCCGGACGCAACGTGCGAGGCGCGCTTGCGACGTGTCTCGGCGCTTCCCGCGCGGCCTTCGGCCGAAGTCTCCGATGCGGAGCGCGCCGCCCTCCTTTTGCAGGTGAAAGCGACGCCGGTCGTCTTCCTCGAGCACCCCGAAGCCAAGGCGAGCGATCCGGTCGTGCGCGAGTGGCGCCGCCGGCTCGCGAAGAGCGAGATGCCGGGCCGCGTCTTGGCGAAGCTCCTCGGCACCTTCGAGCACTTTCCGGCATTCCTTCGCGAGGTGCTGCTCACCGACGGCTACGTGTACGCGACGACCGCGCCGCTCGGCGCGACGCTCGCCGAGGGGGTGACGCTCGGGCAGCTCTTCCGCGAGCCGCGCGTGATCGTCGAGCGCGGCGCCACGCGCCTGGTCGCCGAAAGCGACGGCGAGGGCGGCTACGTGTACGGAGACGGTCCGGAGAAGGGTAAGCCGGCGCGAATGGTCTTGTTCGACCGCGTCTGGGCCGAGGGCACCGAGCCGGGCCCGCGTGCCCACGTCGAGCTCGGCGCGCTCCAGGCGTCGCTCGGGTTCGATGCGATCGCGCTCGAGCGCGTGACCGAGCAGGGCATCGTCGCGACGGCACGTTACGGGGCGCGCAGCGTGCCCACGCTGCTCGAGCGAGCCGGGGCGTCCCTCGAGCTCGGTTGCGAGGTCGCGGGGTCCGACACGGCGGAGCTCGCGCGATTTCGCGAGCAGGCGTCGCGCCGGCGCCGGGCGTGGGAGCGCGTGCGCGAGATGATTCGCTCGGCGATGGACGAGAGCCTCCCGTTCGACGAGCCGCGCACCGAATACGGGCAGGAAGACGGCAAGCTGCGCCAACATTGGCGTGAGGCGTACTTCCAGGGAGCCACCCGCTACGATTTCAACGGCGACACGTATTCCGTGTTCGACCGGCAGGGGCGGCCGCACGTCCCCGAGGTTTGCATCGACTTCGTCGTCGACACCTTCGAGCGTGCCGGTGGGGCCTGGTACGCGGCGCAGGACCAGCCGCGTGCCCGCAGCGCCGGGCGTGTCGATTTCGACGCCACGGGGACGCTTAATCGCCGCAATGTCGAGGAATTCCTGGCGCTCGCCAAGCGCCGCCCGGAATGGTTCGAGCTGCGCGCGGTTCCTCCCGAAGAGCAGGTCGCGCTCGAGCGCCGGCCGCGCTTCTTGAGCACGCTGTTCGAGCACCGGAGCGAGTACCGACCGGGTGACGTCGTCGTGATCCTCGGGCCACGCGCCGACGAGAAGCTCCACTACCACTCGTTTTTCGTGTTCGATGCCGATCCCGTGACGGGCATGCCGAGCTTGGTCGCCGGAAATTCCGGCCGGCCGCGCGTCAGGGCCTGGGTGTCGGAAATGGCTTCGGCGCCGAAGCGCAGCGTGGTCGCCCGGATGCGCCCGAGCTTGTCGTTCCTCGAGCAGGCGTGGCCGGCCCCTCCGGCCGAGGGGGCGAAGCCCTTGACCGCGCAAGCCGAGCCACTAAGGTCACCCGCGACCCCATGAGCACAAGCGGGCGAAAAGGCGTGCGCGTAGCCCTCCTCGGTTGCGGAACCGTGGGCGGCGGCGTGCTCAGGCTCTTGCGCGACAACGGCGAGTTCCTCTTTCCGCGCGTCGGCGCGCCCATCGAGATCACGCACGTGCTCGTCAAGAATCTCGAAAAGCCGCGCGTGCCGGAGTGCCGGCGCGAATGGCTCACCACCGATCCCGAGGTCATCTTCGGCGACGAGAGCGTCGACGTCGTCGTCGAGGTCATGGGCGGCGAGGAGCCGGCGCGCACCTACCTCGAGCGCGCGACGCGAGCCGGTAAGGCCATCGTCACCGCCAACAAGCTCTTGATCGCCAAGCACGGGCCGACGCTCGTCGCCGACGCCATCGCGAAGGGCACGGACCTCGCGTTCGAGGCGTCGGTCGGTGGTGGCATCCCCATCATTCGCACCCTGCGCGAGGCGCTCTCGAGCGACTCGGTGGCGAGCGTGCACGCGATCCTCAACGGCACCTCGAACTACATCCTCACGCGCATGCGCGATGCGCACCTCTCGTTCGCGGCGGCGCTCGCGGAAGCCCAGGAGCTCGGCTACGCCGAAGCCGATCCGACGCTCGACGTCGACGGGCACGACGCGGCGCAGAAGCTCACCGTGATGGCGATGCTCGCGTTCGGCGCCAAGGTCGACACCTCGAGCATGGTCGTTGAAGGCATTCGCGCCCTCGACGAGTCGGATTTCGCGTTCGCCGATCGCTTCGGGTTCACGCTGAAGCACCTCGGCATCGGCCACGATCGCGGCGACAAGGTCGAGCTTCGCGTCCACCCGGCGCTCGTGCGCAAGACGAGCGTGCTCGCGAACGTCGACGGCGTCCTGAACGGCATGTTCGTGATGGGGCGCGCGCTCGGCCCCTGCCTCCTCGTCGGCCGCGGCGCGGGCGACATGCCGACGGCGGTTAGCGTCGTTGCCGACTTGGTCGACGTGGCGCGCGCCCGCATCGAAGGTCAGCCGGGCCTCATGACGCGGGGGATCCAGCTCAAACAGCGGGCGCTCTTGCCGCAGACCGAGGTCGTGACGCGCTACTACCTGCGCTTCGACGTGGGCGATCACCCGGGCGTCGTCGGCACGATCGCGTCCGTGCTCGGCGCCGAAGGCGTCAGCATCGAGCAGATGGTGCAGGAAGGGCGCGCGGACGGGAAGGGCAGCGCCGTCCCCGTGTGCATCATCACGCACGCCTGCCTCGAAGGCGCGGTGGTGCGCGCGCTCGCGGCCATCGAGAAGCAGCCCTTCATGCGCGGCCGCCCACGACTGCTCCGCATCGAGGAAGTGTGACCCGCCTGCCTCCGGCAGTAGGCCCGGAGGCTCCGATCGGCGTGTTCGATTCGGGCCTCGGCGGGCTCACCGTCGCGCGCGCCCTCCGGCGGGCGCTGCCGCTCGAGCGCATCGTTTACCTCGGCGATACGGCGCGCGTTCCCTACGGCACCCGCTCGCCCGAAACCGTGCTTCGGTACGCCCGCGCCTGCTCGCGCGTGCTCATCGAGCGCGGCGTGAAAGGCCTCGTCGTGGCGTGCAACACCGTGAGCGCCGTGGCGCTCGAGATGTTGCGCGCCGAGCTCGATCTCCCCGTGCTCGGCGTGGTCGAGCCGGGGGCGCGCTCGGCCGTCGAGGCGCTCGAGCAGCGTGGTCCCCGGAGCGGCGAGCCGGCGAAGATCGGCGTGCTCGGTACGCACGGGACGATTCTGTCCGGGGCGTACCCGCGCGCCATCGGGCGGCTCAGCACGCGCGTGGAAGTGCTCGCGGCTCCCGCGCCGCTGCTCGTGCCGCTGGTCGAGGAAGGCTGGCTCGAAGGCGACGTGCCGCGGCTCGCCGTCGAGCGCTACGTCGCGCCGCTCATCGCCGCGGGCGCGCGCGTGCTCGTGCTCGGTTGCACGCACTACCCGTTGCTCGCACCCGTGATCGGGGAGGTCGCCCGCCGGTTGTCGGGGGACGACGTGGCGATCGTCGATAGCGCGGTCGCGACGGCCGAGGACGTCGCGCGCTGGATCGCCGAGGAGCGCATCGCGCGCGCGCCGGCCGGCTCGACGCTGCCCCCGCTCGAAATCCTCGTGACGGACCGGCCCGCGAGCTTTCAGGCCGTGGCCGCACGATTCCTCGGCGCGGACGCGCCCGATGTCGCGCAGATCGATCTCGGCGCGGCCCTCGGCTCCTGATTTTCGATGGAGTGACGCCGGAGTCGGGGAGGGAAGGGGTTCCGGCTTCAGGCCGTACGAAAGCTAGGGTAGAAATCCTGTGGTGGACTCGGACTTGGAGGTTGCCCGGGCGAGGCTCGGCCAGCGCGTCGGCAATCGCTGGCTGCTCGAGCGCGTGCTCGGTACCGGGGGCATGGGGGCGGTCTACGCGGCGCGCTCCCCGGACGGGCTCGTCGCGGCAGTGAAGATCCTCCATCCCGAGATGGGGGCGCGGCGCGAGGTACGCGAGCGCTTCCTGCGCGAAGGCAAAGCGGCCGATACGATCGGGCACCCCGGCGTCGTCCGCATGCTCGGGGAGGGAGACGGGGAAGAAGCGTTCCTCGCGATGGAGCTGCTCGAGGGTGAAACGCTGCGCGAGCGTGTGCGCCGCCACGGGCACTTGCCAGTCGAGGAGGTGCTCACCTTCGCGGAGCAAGTGCTCGACGTGCTCGTCGTCGCGCACGCGCGCGGCGTGGTGCATCGCGATCTGAAGCCGGACAACCTGTTCGTGACGCTCGACGGGCGCATCAAGGTGCTCGACTTCGGTCTCGCGCGCCTGCTCGACGGCGTGCCGGGGCGCCAGCAAACGCGCACTGGCGTCGCGCTCGGGACGCTCGCCTACATGGCGCCCGAGCAGGCGCTCGGCCGCCGCGGCGAGATCGACGGCCGCGTCGACGTGTTCGCCCTCGGTGCGACGATGTTCCGCGTCCTCTCGGGGCGCGGCGTGCACGAGGCGGAGAGCGAGGCGGAGCTTCTGATGGCGATGGCGTCGCGTCCCGCGCCGCCGCTCGCGTCGCTCGTTCCCGGCATTCCCGCGGGCGTCGCCGCCGTCGTCGACCTCTCGCTCGCCTTCTCGCGCGATGCCCGCTACCCCGACGCCCGGACGATGCTCGCCGACGTGCGCGCGATCCAGGGTGGCGGCAGCCCGCCTTACGCGACCGCTCGGCTTGCCTCGCGCGACGAGCGCACGCGACCCGAGCAGCCGGCGTTCGTCCCGCCGAGCCAATCCCTGGCGGCAATGACGGTCCCGACCAGCGCGCGAACGCAGCCGCTCGCCGCGTACACCGAGCCGACTGTCCCGTACGGGCCGGGTGGCATTGGCCCGTCGTCGAGTGCGCCCACGGCGCTCGGGATGCCGATCGACACCGTGCCGCTCTCGGCGCGTGCGCCAACGTCGACGCGCACCGAGCCGATGCCCGCGGCTGTGCCCGCCGTGAATTCGCTGCCCGCGCCCATGCCGCTCGCGAGCGCCCCTCCGGCCGCGCCCTGGCCGAGCGCCGCGACGCCGCCTCCCAAAAAGAGTCGCGGCCTGCTCGCCGTGCTCGTCGTGCTCGGAACGTTGGGCGTTGCCTCCGCCGGCGGCCTCGTCGCTTTCTTCATGCTTTCGCCCGCGGCGTCGCCGGCAGGCTCCGCAGCGCCGGCGTCCGCCCCGCCGGCCGCCGCACGCGGCGAAGCCGTGCCGCCGGGCGCGACCTCCGAAGCAACCCACGCAGCCGCGTTGCAATCCGCTCCCTCGACGGCGGCGTCGCCGGCGCACCACGCAGCAAGCTCCACGCCGCACCCCGACCAGCAAGCGAAGTCGGGCGCCGTCAACGCCCCCGCCGCCGCGCCCTCCGCCGCGGCAGCCCCAGCTGCGCCCGCCACATCCGCCAGCCTCGTTTCCCCCACGCCGGCTCCTGTCGCGCCGCCGGCTACCGCCGCCGCACCCGCACCCGCGCCCGCGCCCCCTCCGTCCCCCGGCCCCGCCGCGACGCCGCCGCCAGTCGCCGCGGCCCCCGCGCCTGCACCCCCCGCCGCCCCGCCCGCTCCGTCCTCCGGCCCCGCCCGATTCGGCAAACACAGCCGCGGCCGCCCCCCCTCACGCTGATTCTGCCTCCACCCCTGACGCTGCCTCCACCCCTGACGCTGCCTCCACCCCTGACGCTGCCTCCACCCCTGACGCTGCCTCCACCCCTG
>Ga0070682_100001619_pt1 | contig 12530 bp, 9 predicted proteins | sample KBSC63LmetaG_FD_64668 | JGI IMG/M metagenome (GOLD analysis project Ga0070682, IMG submission 64668) | Corn rhizosphere microbial communities from Kellogg Biological Station, Michigan, USA - KBS C6-3L metaG | ecosystem: Host-associated > Plants > Roots > Rhizosphere | place: USA: Michigan... | reverse complement strand
CGCGCGATTTGATGGCCACTGTGTTTTTTTCCGAGGCGCTCAAAGCGATCGTGCTCGGGGTCGTCGAGGGGCTCACGGAGTTCCTCCCCATCTCGTCCACCGGGCATCTGATCCTCGTCGGCGCGCTGCTCGGCGCTGACGACGAGAAGGGGAAGGTGTTCGAGGTCGTGATTCAGACGGGCGCGGTGCTCGCCGTCGTCTGGGAGTACCGAGCGCGCTTCCTGCGTCTCTTGTCCGGCATCCTGACGGACGCGGCGGCACGGCGTTTTGCGACGAACATCATCATCGCGTTCATGCCCGCGGCGATCCTCGGGCTCGTGCTCGGCAAGCTCGTGAAGAGCGTGCTCTTCAAGCCGATCCCGGTGGCGCTCGCGTTCATCGTCGGCGCGCTCGTGATCCTGTGGGCCGAGCGGCGCGAGCACCACGTTCGTATCGAGGACGTGGATCAGATGACGGCGCTCGACGCCCTGAAAATAGGCTGCGCCCAGACTTTGGCGCTCGTGCCCGGCACGTCGCGCTCCGGCGCGACCATCATCGGTGGGCTCTTGATCGGCCTCTCGCGCAAAGCCGCAGCCGAGTTCTCGTTCTTCCTCGCCGTGCCGACGCTCATCGCCGCGGGAGCGTACGACGCGTACAAGCATCGTGATCTCTTCGTGCCCTCCGATGCCGGCATGTTCGCGCTCGGCTCGCTCGCGGCGTTCGTGTCGGCGTTTCTCTGCGTGCGCTGGCTGCTCCGGTACGTGAGCCGCCACGACTTCACCGCCTTCGCGTGGTACAGAATCGTATTCGGCGTCGTCGTGCTCGGCACGGCGTTCACGGGTCTCGTGCACTGGTCGTCATAGACCGGCGCGCTTTCTGAACGACCGCGCGGGGCGCCGGCAACTTACGGTTCTCGACTGATGGGCCCTCGCTTCCGTCTCGGCTGGTACTTCTCGGTCGCGGCTGTACTCGCCGGCTGCGCGGGGGATGCAGCCCACGTGTCAGGCAACGGTGTGTCGGGCGGGGCGGCAGGGCAGGGGACGAGCACCGGGGGTAGCGGTGGTGACGCAAGCGGGCGCACGGGTGCGGGAAACCGCGCGGGGAGCGGTGGCGGTAGCGGAAGCAGTGCAGGCGCGGGAACGGGCGCGACGACGGGCGGAGCGGGGACAGCGGGGCAGGGCGCGGGTGCCGCGGGCATTGCGGGCGGCGCGAGCGGCGCAGCGGGAGCTAGCGGCGGACGAAACGGCGCGGGGCGGGGCGGGAGCGGCATTGCGGGTGCCGGTGCGAGCGGTGGCTCGGATGCGGGTGGGGACGGAGCCGGCGGCTCGAGCGCTGGCAGCGCGGGCATGGGCGGGCCCTGTGTGGAGTCGACGTGCGGCTCGCACAAGTGGGCGTGCTGGAGGATGCCGAACCCGGCGTCGAGTCCGGCGAGCGTTCCGAACCACCAGAGCTACACCGATCTCGGCAACGGCGCCGTGCGCGACGACATCACGTGCCTCGTGTGGGAGAAGGCGAATCCCGCGACGGAGGGCACGTGGCAAGAGAGCGTCGACCGCTGCGCGGGCCTCGCGGCAACGAGCTACGCGGGCTTCGACGATTGGCGCCTACCGACGCGCGTCGAGATGGCGTCGATCTCCGACGTCACGCGCGGCAGCAAGGGCTACCCGAGCGTCTTCACGGTGACGAGCGGCTACTACGCCACGGGGTCCTGGTGGTACGAGACGATCACGGGCCAAAATACCTCCGGGTTCGCCTGGGCGTACGGCACGAACGGCTACACGAGCAACGCCGTCGTCATGACCGACCCCGACAACGTGGCGCGTTGCGTGCGCGGCAACGGCAGCGGCGAGGCCGCCGACGAGCTCGCCGTCGAGCCGCTCGATCACTACACCCTCGAGGGTGCTACCGGCTCGACCGAGGTCACCGACAACTACACGGGCCTCGTGTGGCAGCAGGGGTTTTCGCCCGCGATCATGGCGTGGGAGGACGCGCCGGCCTACTGCGCCGGGCTCAGCCTGAACGGACACACGGGCTTCCGCGTCCCGACCCTGAACGAGCTCGCCTCGACCGTGAACGAGGCGAAGGTCGGCGGCGCGATCAACACCGCCGCGTTCCCCGGCAATCCGAACGGCTGCAAGGAGCCCAAGTACTGGTTCTGGGCGGCGGAGGCGTCGAAGGTCGGCGGCACGGCGTGGGGACTCTCCTACTGCGACGGCTTCACAGGCTGGAACGTCGGCGCGAGCGGCGACTGGAACTACTTCCCCGAGGCGAACGTGCGCTGCGTGCGCTGAACGGCAGCGCGCCGCGACCACGGGTGTGGTGCGCGGCGCGCCTTGCGGTTGCCTTCAGCGCCCGTCGGCGCAGGCGACGAACGTCAGGGCGTTTTCGACCTCTGCACCGACCAGTCGAATGCGGTGCTTCATCGAAGCCGGGCAGCTGGCGAGTAGGGCCGGGTCGCCGAGGCCCTGCTCCGCATCGAGGTAGCAGAAGCCGGGCTCGGTCCAACGCTCGCTCGGCGAGGTCAGGCAGGCGTCGAGCGCGTCGCCCTCGAGCTCGGGGACTTGGCAGACGGCGTAGCTCTGCGCGTCGTACCCGAGCGCGGCCAGTTGGGATTGGGCGCGCTGGGCGACGTCGGCGCCGTAGCCGTCAGGCGTGACGCGACCGGCCGATTCGCAGCTCCCGCCATCGGCCGGTCGCGCTTCAATCACGGCGCACTGGCTGATGGGTAGCGAACGAGCCAAGCAAGGGACGGCGAAGCGCTGGAGGAGCGAGTCGGCGAGCGCATTCAGAGCCGGCGTGTAGCCTGCGTTCGGATCGTCGTAGGGGGCGACCGCCGGTTGCTTCGGGCAGGCGCTCGCGACGACACCGTTCGAGCCGGCGCCCTTGAGCACCTGGAGCTCACGCACGGCGGGGTAGGCTTTGCCGTACGTTTGCGTGCCGTCGGCGGTTGGTGTGGTGCCCGTGCAGAGCGGACTGTTCCTCGGTGCCTCGTCGGCGTTGCAGTCGCAGGTGTCCTGATTCGCGTCGGTGCAGGTTACGGGTGAGGCGAGGGGGTAGATGCACGCGAATTGGAGATTGTCGCGGATGCCGAGCACCGCCTGCTCGTGCCCGTTGATGGGGTTCACGTTCGTCGTCTCGTCGGAACCCGCGACGGCTGCGTCGACGAGGGGGTGCGGAGCGCCGACCGGGCGCTCGTCGATGGACTCGATCATGAGCGGATCGGTCGGAGCGACACCCCGCGCCGGATCGCCGAGCATGATGTCCCAGCGCCCTTGCTGCGCGAGCTCGTCGGCGCTCATGAAGGTGAGGCCGGACCCGGACAAGCTGTCCGGTGTCGCCACGTCTTGCCACGGGACGCCCACGATGCCGGCGAAGACAATCTGGTTTCCGGCACGCCCCGGCGTTCCGTCCGGACCGGGCGCGAAGAGCGGGTTCGGGATGTTCACGTCCCCGCGCGGCCGGATCTGCGTCTTGGTGAGCGCGTCGATGTAGCGCTGCACGGGATAGAGGAAGTCGACCCCGAAGCGCCGCTTTTGATTGAAGCAGCGCATGTTCATGCTGTCCTCGTTCAGCCCTAGCGTGACGCCGCCGGCTTGGCAGGCCTCGTCATCGCGGTCGTCGAGCGGGCAGCCGGGGACGACGCCGTTGTTGCACGGATGACAGCATGGGCTCGAAGGATCGGTGTCGCACGCGCTCGTCGCCCTCGGCATGTGCCAGAGGGTCGCATTGGCCCCTGTGCCACCTTTGTAGCTGACGAGCCAGCCCTGCGAATCGTTCTCGTCGCTGACCGAGCAGTCGTTCTCGTCCGTGAGCATCACGATTGCGAGCACGGAGTCCGAGCGCAGGAACGCCTGGCGCTGAGCGAGGAGGACGACGTTCGTGTCGCCGCGCATGGAGAGTGCACCATTGTCGCCCGTGTTGCTCATCGTCGTGACCGGCTCCGGATCGACCAAGAACCGGTACCAAGACTCGAGCTGCGCCTCGTAGCCGCAGCCGTGCTCCTTGGCGGCATTGATTTGAGCCGCGGTATCGCGCGCGAGACTGTCGAGGCTCGCGTGCGCTGCGTTCGCGCTAGCCGGGTCCCAGCTCAGGAACCCCTGCTCCGCGTCGTTGAACTCGACGTCCGGTCGCGCGCTCGGCAGGAGTAGCGCGAGGTCGTTGTAGTTGGAGGGCAACGCGCCGTTGTCGGTGTTGATCGTATTCTGGCGGTCGGAGCACACGTCGTCGCTTCCGTGATCCCCGAGGCTCGACGTGATGATGCCGATGTGGATGTCGTTGAGCCCGCCGAACTCGGCGTGCGTACCGGGCGCGCAGCTGTCCGGCGCAAAGTTGCCGACCCGGTTGCCGTCCGCGTCCACGCACGACGAGAGACGCGCGACGAGCGCGGGAATGGCGTTGCCGAGCTCGACCTGCTTTTGCTCCATCCCGATCGAGTTATCGATCATGAACAAGAGATCGAGCTTCGACGGCGACGTGCCGATTTGCATCAATGGGGAGTCGCCGAGGTCGATCGTGCCGCCCCCGCCGACGGCCGCTGAGCCCCCGCCGGTCCCGCCGCCTCCCGTCCCTCCGGCCTTCGTGCCCCCCTGCGCGTTGGCAGTGCCGCCCGTGCCGCCGGTGCCGCCCAGATGGGTTGCGGTGCCGCCGGTGCCGCCCTTGGTCCCCGTTCCTCCCTTGCCCGCGCTGCCGCCCTTGCCGCTGGTTCCCCCGGCCGCTTCGCCCCCCTCGCCGGAGGCCCCCGTTCCGTCCTTACCGAGCTCGTAGCTGTGCGGCCCGCACGCTACGAACGCCGCCGAGAGAGCGACCAACAATCCCCTGACGCCCAACCCACACCAGTGCTCGATCATGCAGGGCCACATGTGCCCGGCATCGGAAATCGATCACTCGCGTTTCGCGGCGAGGAGAGCCCGAGCGCGCGTGGCGTACCGGCTGCTCGGAGCCGCGCTGATGAGCGCGTTGGCTTCGCGTTCGGCGGCAGCACGATTCCCCAAGCGTAGCAGCGCATCGACGCGCAGGAGCGCCGCTTCGGCCCGCAGCGCACCTGCGGGCCACTTCGCTCGGTACGCATCGAGACCGGTGAGGGCCTGCGCCGCGCGCCCCGCGGCAAGCGCAGCGCGCGCGCCGTCGAGTGCCTTCGTCTCGTCGCCGAGCGTTGACACGTTGTCGAGCGCTGACACCGATGCGCCAACCGCGTTGGCGGCCGGAGCGTCGAACGCCGCGCTGCCGGTGTGCGCGGGCGCCGCGGTCGGTACGGCAGCGGCTGAAGCCGTCGCCGCGGGGAGCGGCGCGAACGTCCCCGTGCTCGCAGGCGGAACCGCGCTGCCTTCGGGCGCAGGCTCCGGCGCGGGATTCGCTGCCTCGGCACGTGGCGCGGGTGGGAGCGGCGCAACGGTCCTCGGCGGTGCCGCAACGGGCGCCGCCGTCACGATGGCAGTCGGCGCCGGCTCGACTGCCCGCGAGGCGACCTGCGCGACGCCACCCGTGGCGATGCCCGCGCCGATGCCGACCGCGAGCCACTTCGCGAGGGAAAGGAAGGTGAGCGGCTTCGACAGTGCGACCGCGTGGCCCGCTGCCGCCGCTTGACCCGCGAGCGCACTCCCTGCCGACGCAGCCGCGAGAGTGGCCGCACCGACGCCGAGCGCCGCGCCCACTTTCTCGAGCGCCTCCGCCGCCGGCTCGTCGTCCTCGGCGGACTTCAGCAGGAGCGCTTCGAGCTCCGTCGGCTCACCCAGAAGCATCGGAACGGTGTCGGTCATGGCTCGCCTCCGCGCTTGAGCCGGCGGCCTATCTCGCTGACGGCCGCCTGAAATGCTTCGCGCGCGCGCCTCAGGCGCGACGCTGCGGTGCCGAGCGGGATCTCGCAGAGCTCGGCGACCTCGGGACCCGAGCACCCCTCGAGCTCGAAGAGCACGAACGCCGTGCGCAGATCGTCCGGCAGCTGCTCGAGCGCTTCGTCGAGCAGCGCGCGCGCACGCTTGCGATCGAGCAGCGCCTCCGGGCTCGGCGTCGAGCTCGCCGTTTCATCCACGAGCTCACCGAGCGGGACTTCGGGCCGCGCTGCCCGCGCCCGCCGCGCGTTGGCGGCGACACGCAGCGCCACACCGTAGAGAAAGCGCCGTTCCTGGCCCTCCTCGATCGTGGCGAGCTTGCGCGAGGCGACGAGAAACACCTCTTGCGCGGAGTCGTCTACGGCGTGCTCCGGCACCCCGAGGCGGCGCAGCGCGCGCCAGACCATGCGAAAGTGCTCCTGCAGGAGCCGGGCAAGCGCGTGCTCACTCGCGGCCGCGCCAAGCCTGACCTGCGGGCCAGAGCGGCGCACCTGCTCGTGCTCCCCCTCGCTGGTGGCGTCCGAATCCGCCAGCGAGCGAGCTACAGAGCTCTGCGAAGAAGAGGGCACCTTGGCCATCATGTCGCGACCCGACCAAATCGATCACGGCCAGACGGCTTTCACGCCGACCCGACCAGTCCATCCGACCACCGGGATCGAGAATACAGGGATTTCGGGGGAAAAGTAAAACGTATCGCGCACGAGCGGAAAAATACCCAGAAGGTCGAGCTCGAGACCGAGCACCGCGAGCGGGCGCAGCTCGAGGTGCAGGTCGGGGCCCGCCGCCAGCCACAGCACCGTCGGCTCCTTCTCGTCGAGCGTCTGTGAGACATCGACATGGAGGGAGCCTGCCTCGAATGCCCCGCACGGTGCGAGGAAGGCGAGCCCACGTGCCGGCCAGCGCCAAGGACACAAGCTGACGCGCCCGAGCAGCGTCGAGAGATCGGCGAGGCCGGCGTGCGTCGTCACCGTGCTGCTCGAGAAGCGCTCGAACGAGAGCAGGAGCATGGGTCCGCGCCGGCCACCCTGCTCCATCTCGAGTCCGAGCTCGAGGGCGGGCGCGACGCTCAGCGAGGGCGCGACGCTGCTCGTGACCGCAACCCCCGTACCGAGCGAGGGACGGAACCGCGGGCGCTCGTCGTCGCGTGGGGGCTGCGCGGCCGAGCCCTCGTTCGCGGGCGCCGCTTTTGCCGGCGTTTGCGCGCGCGTGATCGCTTCCGGATCGACGAGCACGGCCGCGATCAAGGCGAGCGCGGGCACGACCTCCTCGCAGCTTTTCCCGGCCACGGCGCGCAACGTTTCCGTGCCGTCCGGCTCGCGGAGCGACAGCTGACCGACGATGCCGGTCGGTCGATCCGCGAGCTCGACGCTGACGGCTGCCGCAAGGTCCTGCGTGTCGACCACGCGCACGCGCGGGGTTCGCGCCTCGAGCTCGGCGACGAAGGTCGCGCGACTTCCGCAGCCGGCCGGGGCGCTGTACGTGACGCGCAAGGTCTGAAGCGCCGTGGACCGCGCTTCTTCGGCGCGCGCTCGCGTGGTCACGGCGAGCGTACCGGCGAGGAGACAGGCGAGAGCCGCCGAGAGCCGCACGTCTCGAGCCTAGTGCGAACGCCCGCCCGTCGGCGAGAATCAGGCGCGCCCGCGGGCGGCCCACATCGAGCTACCGCCGAAACCCAGGGCATCGAGCGCCGGGACGATCTCGCGCGTCATCACGTCGTCCACGATCGAGCGCTGCGTCGCGGAGTCGAGCACGCCGAGCGCCTTCGCGGCAGCTTCCGACCCTGCGGGCGCGTCGCGTCCGATGAAGAGCGCCGACTCGACGCCGCTCACGAATTCGGCGAGCCGATCGGCGAGCCGCTGGCGCTCCGCGAGCGACCACTCCTTCACGCGGTGCGCCGCGTAGTACCAACCGAAGCGCGCGTGCCCGACCTCGTCCCCCGCGAGCGAGGTGAAGAGCGCCTTGGCGACCTTGTCGCGCGCACGCCGGCGACACTCGGTGAGCAGCGCCGCCGCGAGCGTCTCGCCGACGCACGCGTACTTCAGCACGAGGAAGTCGATGTCCTCGCGGATCATCGCGTTCGGGATGTTGCTCAAGAGCGCCTCGCGCTCGATCTGGAGCGTCACCTTGCCGCCGGAGCAGAGCTCGGCCATGCGCAAGCAGTACTCGGCATGGCGCAGCTCGTCGCTCGCGATGCGCGTTGCCGCGTGCACGAGATCGAACGGTGCGCCGCCGAGCGCGAGGCCCGCCGTGATCTGCGTGAAGAGCGCGATCGACGCGTACTCGCCGTTGGCGAGCTTGGCAGCGAGATCCGTGGCGAGCTCGAGCGCCGGCTCTGGGTACCGCCGGCGCTCGAACGCGTCCCAAGGAATTGGCTTCGGGACGCGCAAAAGCTCGCCCCGGAGCGCGCGATCATGCCGCCGCGCCAGCGGTGTTTCGCTCAGCCAGTGCGCGATGGAAATGACCTCGCGCACGATTGCGGTCCGCTTTTACGCGCCGCCGCGACCGCCGCCGTTGCGACCACCGCCGCCGGCACTGCTGCGACCGCCTGCGCCGCCGCGACCACCTGCGCCGGTACCGCCTGCGCCCGTGCCGCCTGCGCCCGTGCCGCCTGCGCCCGTGCCGCCTGCGCCCGTGCCGCCGGAGGGACCAGTGCCGCCCGCGCCCGTGCCGCCCGCGGGACCCGTACCGCCCTTGCCCGCGTTACCGGTGCCGCCGGAGGGGCCAGTGCCGCCCGCGCCCGTGCCGCCCGCGTTACCCGTGCCGCCCTTGCCCGCATTACCGGTGCCGCCAGAGGGGCCAGTGCCGCCGCTGCCGCCCATGTTCGCCGTACCACCCATCGGGGTGGAGCCGCCGGTGCCGGCGCTCGTGCCGGCGCTGCCGCCGCCGCCCGTTGCACTCGTCGACCCGCTGCTGCCACCATTCTGAGTCATGGTGCCGCCGGCACCGCCGGAGCCGGTGTCGTCGTCGCCGCTGCTGCAGCTTGTCGCAGCGATCGACACGAGGCCCAGGGTTGCCGTAGCGATAAGGACTGGCGGAACGAATGCTGTGCGGCGCTTCACTTGGGTGCTCCTAGGTTCGACGGGCGAAGCCGTCGGGCGGAACCTACAATGAGCTACACGGCCTGTCCAGGTCCAGTGTAATTCCGGACAGGGCGAAGCAAGACTGAAAGGATCCTGCATAGGGGAATTCCTTTCGAGGCATCTTTTCTCGGATGCTTCGGCGCCGCGCGTCATCTGCGGCAGGAACCATGGCGATCCGCCGGGCGCGCCTGCTGGGGCGGCTTGATTTGCCTGCTACGCAGCGCAAGGGGTACTGGCAGGGAGTACAGCCACCTACATTGTGAGGCATCTATGAAAGTTTCTGGAGTTGGCGCGGGTCTGCTGGTCGTGAGCTTGGGGCTGTTCGCCGCCTGCGGCGGTGACGACGACGACAGCACCGGCACGGCGGGCAAGGGCGGTAGTGCCGCCAAAGGCGGCTCGGCGGGTCACGCCGGTGCCGGAAGTGCGGGCAAGGCAGGCTCGTCGGCCGCGGGCGGTACGGGCGGCACGGGTGACACGGGTGGCACCGCAGGCTCGGGCAACGCGAGCGCGACCGGAGGCACCTCGGGCCGCAGTGGCGGCACCGGCGAGGCAGGCACCGCCCCGATGGGCGCCTCCGGCGACACGGGTGCTTCCGGCGCGGAGAACAGCGCGGGCGCTTCGGGTGACAGTGGCGGCGGTCGCGCCGGGTTCACCGGTCGCGGTGGTCGCGGTGGTCGCGTGGGCGCCGGCGGTCGCGCGGGCGCCGGCGGTCGCACCGGCGGCGGTGGTCGCGGTGGTCGCACCGGCGGCGGTCGCACGGGTTTCGGCGGTCGCACGGGCAGCGCCGGCGCTTCCGGCGAAGGCGGCGCATAGTCAATTTGAACTACGGCGCGCCTCGAGCGGGGGCGCGCCGCGGACGGGCTCAGAGCGCGACGCGCACCTCGAGCTCGATGCCGACAGCGGCGAGACGCGCTGCTTCCTCGTCGAGGTCGGCTTGCGTGAGGGGGCTGCGCTCGAAGCCCTCCGGGGCGAACCGTAGGACGAGCCGCCGTCCGTCCGCCTTGAGCTCGAAAGCCGGAGGATCGCTGCTCCGGCTGCGGTTCAGGCAGCAGGCGAGGCGAAAAACGATGCCGAGCCGGAGCGTGCGCTCGCGCTGTTCCTCCGGGAAAAGGGCGAGCGCCTCGCTCGGGAATTTTCGGCGTTGGGCGAGCACGATGAACGCGAGTAGCTGCTGATCGTTCTTCGAGAAGCCCGGCATGTCGGCGTTGCCCACCACGTACGCGCCGTGCTTGTGAAAGCCCGTGTGCGAGATGTCGAGTCCGATCTCGTGCAAGCGGGCGGCCCAGGTGAGGTAGCTGTGGGCGTCCTCGTCCTCGAGCGCCCAGCTCTTCTTCACTCCGTCGAGCGCGCGCAACGCCGTGCGCTCGACCCGCGCCGCCTGCTCGAGGTCGACGTGCGAGCGCTCGGCGAGCCAGCGGATGCTGCGCTCGCGCACGTCCTCGTGCCGGATGCGGCCGATGAGGTCGTAGAGCAAGCCTTCGCGGAGCGCGCTCTGCGCGGGGCTCATGCGCTCGATGCCGAGGCTCTTGAACGCGGCGAGCAGGATGGCGAGGCCCCCGGGCAGCACGGCGGCGCGATCCGGATCGACGCCGGGCAGCGTCACCTTCGCGGTGCTCCCGAGCTCGCACAGCGCGGCGCGTAGCTTCTTCAAGCCCTTGCGCGTGAGACCGTCGTCGGCCCAGCCGCTTCCCGTGACCGCCTCGGCGATCGCGAGCACGGTTCCAGAAGAGCCGTAGCAAGCTTGCCAGCCGAGCGAGCGGTACGGGCGCTCGAACGACTGGAGCTCGAGGGCCGCGGCCGTCTGCGCCTTCCGGAACGCGTCACGCGTGATGACGCCGCCCGGAAAGAAGCGGTTCGAGAAGCTCACGCAGCCCATGAACGTGCTCTCCGTCGCGATCGAATCGAACCCTTCGCCCAGGATGCACTCGGTGCTGCCGCCACCGATGTCGATGACGAGCCGTCGTCCGGGGGTGTTCGGCACGCCGTGCGCGACGCCGAGGTAGATGAGGCGCGCTTCCTCGCGGCCGGCGATGACGTCGATGGGGTGGCCGAGCGCCTCGCGAGCCCGTTCCAGAAAGACGGACGCGTTCTTGGCTTGCCGTAGCGTGTTGGTGCCGGCAGCGCGCACGGAGCCGGGCGGCAGCTCGCGCACGCGTTGGCCGAAGCGAGTGAGGCAGGCGAGGCCGCGCTCGATGGCTTCATCGCTCAAGCGGCGGTCCGAGCCGAGCCCCGACGCGAGCCGTACGCGCTCGCGCATGCGGTCGACGATGTGGAGCTGCCCTTCGTCGACCCGAGCGACGATCATGTGGAAGCTGTTCGAGCCGAGATCGACTCCCGCGACGGTGTCAGGCATGGGCTCCGCTCGAGCAAGCAGTGTGCCGCGAATGACGAGCGTTGGACACCGAATCCAGCGGCTCGCGTCGGAGGAGCGCTTGTCCGGGCGATACGGACAAGCGTCCGGCGCGCGGTTCACGCGTTGCTCCGCCGCGTCTGCCACCGATCCGCCCTGAAGTGCCGTGAGAAATGCGGTGTATCGCGTCCCGCCTTCGAGCCTTTGGCACGCGGCACGCGCCTTGCTGAAGGCGCCGGCAACGGACGCTCTGCCCGCTTCGTTGCCCCGCGCCATGACCCGACCTCGCTCCATCTTTTTCGCGCTCGCTTCGTCCATCGCGGCGCTCGTGCTGCTCGCTGCGGCGCCCGCGCGTGCCGACGACTCGCCGGAGGCCGCGCAGGCGGCTGCTCGCGATTCGGAGCGCGCCGAGAAGAGCGACCAGAGCGAAGAGCGCGCGGTACCGGACTACGACGGACGCGGCTCGGAGCCCACGACGGCGGGCGACGTGGCGCTGTGGGTCCCGCGCCTCGTGTTGCTCCCGCCTTACCTCGTGAGCGAGTACGTGCTGCGGAGGCCGCTCGGCTGGGCCATCGCCGGTGCCGAGCGCGCGGGGTTGCCGGCCGCCGTCTACGACCTCTTCACGTTCGGCCCGAACCACGACGCCGGCTTCTTCCCGACGGCGTATTTCGACTTCGGGTTCCGGACGAGCGTCGGGCTCTACACGTTTTGGAACAACGCGGGCATGGCCGGTCACGACCTCGTGCTGCGCGGCTCGACGGGCGGCAAAGATTGGCTCACGGGGACGTTCTCGGAGCGCTTTCGCTTCGGCCCGGGGCGCCGCTCGAGCGTAGCGCTCGAGGCGATGGGCGTGAGCCGGCCCGACTACATGTATTACGGCCTCGGCCCCGATACGCAGGATGGCGATCGGATGCGCTACGGGCAGGATCGCCTGCAGGGACGCGTCATCTTCGAGGCGCGCCCGACGACGGCGACGCTCGTCCGGAGCGAGCTCACGCTCCGCCGCGTGGAGTTCCGGCCGGGCGGCTTCGGCGGCGATCCTCGCCTGAGCGACGCCGTCGGGCACGGCATGACGCCGCCGGCCGGGTACACGCGCGGCTACACGCTCGTGCGGAGCGAGCTCACGGCGACGTACGACGAGCGCAAGCTCAAGGCGCGCCGCGCGGGTGTCTTCGGCGGCGTGCGCGGCTCGATGAACTCCGAGCTCCGCGCAGAGGAGAGCTTCGTGACGTACGGCGCGAAGGTCGGCGGATTCGTGGACGTGAACCGGCGGGGACGCGTCGTTTCGCTCGC
>Ga0070682_100001618_pt1 | contig 12531 bp, 11 predicted proteins | sample KBSC63LmetaG_FD_64668 | JGI IMG/M metagenome (GOLD analysis project Ga0070682, IMG submission 64668) | Corn rhizosphere microbial communities from Kellogg Biological Station, Michigan, USA - KBS C6-3L metaG | ecosystem: Host-associated > Plants > Roots > Rhizosphere | place: USA: Michigan... | reverse complement strand
AATATAAAGAATGATAATTTCGTGCCACACGACACCAGTAGTGGTGGTGGTAGAGTTCCGCCGACCATTACCGGCTATAACGCCAATAAGACTACTGTGACGATCGACCCAAGTCCGTTCGTTCAGCACTATCCATATGACGCGAACAGCGCCAATGTCACATACACCACTGAGTACACCCGTGTTACTTGGACGGCTACAAAATTTGATCACAAACAGTGTGACGGCGGCGGCACGTTGAGCGGCAACTCTTGTGGCACGTACAGGGTGTCTGACCCAGTCAGCTGTAGAACAGTCAAGAACGGCAACTGTATCTCATGGAATCCTTGCCCGTACCAAGGTACCGCGCCTAACTGTTACCACACCGTGGCTTACCCACCTCCGACTTCCTATTACAGCTATGTAAACGCCGGCAGCGCTTCAGCTTCTACCAACGGCACTTCTTCTCCATACAGCATGCAGGAGTGCTACCCGCGGCAGTTCCAGACTAGCTACAACCCAACACCTGTTAGCGGTAGTTATGACGATCCAGAAGACCCGACTTCAGCTACTTTCCCAACCACAGTTCAAATAAATATCTCTGGTGCAGTGCCAGCCGATGGCTTGCGTTCGCCGGCTTCAGTTACCCTAAACCAAAACTACTCGGCATACTATGAGAATAGTGGCCAAGCAGCAGGCGCCTGTACGAATAACGGAGCTACATTTACAAGTCCGGGGGTCTCAACCATGCCGGGGCAGACAAGTGTCAATCTGTCGACGTCCTGTGCCGTGGCGGCGCCGCCGCTGCAGCCTGGCGAAAGAACCTGTGCCAATGTAGAGTCCGATCCGCAGGCTGGTGACCTTAATGCCGGCAGCTCACAACCGTACAATACGTCCGGCACCATCACCGGCAACCCTTGCACCGGTCCATTGACAAACGACCCTTACTCGCAGTTCTTTGGCGCAGACATTAGCGCCGGCGGCGCCTTCGCCGCAGGCAATGACCAATGCGTAACCAACGGCGGCCAGAACAACGGCGGATCAATAAGCGGCTATCTGAAGGGTAGCGGTTTGCAAACGCGTGGTGCTGGCACGCAATTCGCGGCTTTGTCGCAGGGCAACGGCGGCAACATATCCCAATTCAATAGCGCGACTTTGCACATCAACTCACCGACCCCGGCTAACACGCCGACGCCAGTGAGAGGCCTACTATTTGCTAATAATCCTGCTGGTAATGCTTTGGGCACCGATCACTGCGTACCAGACTATTACGGCACCAACCCAACTGGCACGGCCTATACAGCATCAAACCTTAACGGTTTGACAGGCAGCTATACCGCCGGTACGAGCGCTAGCCCGGCCACGGTTACGGTAGGCGCGAGCACCATTAATCCGAATCAAGATGTGACGTTATATGTCTACGGCAATGTTGATATCACCGGTAACATCACATTCAATACTGCCGGTTGGAGCGTGAGTACCACTGCTACCAATGTACCGACTGTGTATATCATCGCCAAAGGCTGCATTTACATCTCACCAAGTGTTAACCAATTGGACGGTGTTTACATAGCCCAACCAAGCGGTACGCGTTGCAACAATCCGAAAGCTAACGACAATACCAGCGGCGTGATCAACACCTGTGGCGATACGGCCAACAGCCAAGCTTTTGCCGGCTCGGTGCTGTTTGGCCAGTGTGCTGGCAACCCGCTGACCGTCAACGGCGCATTCATTGCTACACGGGTTGACCTGGTTCGGTCTTACGCTAGCATTCGCAACAGCTACCCGGGCGAATATCCATCAGGTGCATCGCCCGACAACTGTACGGCGGGTGACTTACCAAGTTCGTCTGTACAGCGCAGCAGCTATGGCGGCAGTGCCGCCAACTATGATTGTGGCGCCGAAATCTTCAACTTCAGTCCAGAGACGTATTTGGGTAATCCAGCGTTACCTTCTGACATCGGTGGCAAGTACGATTACGTCACGACTCTGTCGCCAGTACTTTAGTTGCAAATAAATTAAGATAAACTTTGGGTTTTTCTTGATACAGCTTATGCTATAATCACAGGGAGTAGGAACAACGAAACAAATGAGTGGGCACCAAACAACTACAACAGCGAGAATGCTGCGAGAGGGAAGCCGTTAATTATGGGTTCATTCCTGTCTAGCACCGGCGATTTCTTTGGCTTAGACATCGGTACTACGGCTATCCGTTTGGTGCAATTGCGCGGTGGCGCCTCGCCCAAGGCGCTAGTCAAATACGCCTATGTGCCGGTACCTGCTAATCTGTCTGCCAGCGATTCTAAGGCCGACCAACAGAAGTTGGCTCAAGCTGTACAGCAACTGGTTGCCCAAGCCAAGCCAACCACCAAGAATGTAGCCGTCGGTATTCCATCTAGCCGAGTGTTTACGACCGTGGCAGATGTCGACCGATTACCGGCCAACGAGTTAGCCGAAGCCATCAAATACCAGGCTGATTCGCTGATTCCAACACCTCTAGACGAGTCAAAAGTCGACTGGGCGCTCATCGGCGACTCACCGACAGACAAGACCAAACAAGAGATACTGCTGACCAGTGTGCCGAATAAGTTTGTAGAAGATCGGCTGGATTTACTTGAGTCAATCGGCCTGAACGTGATTGCTTTCGAACCGGACAACCTGGCAATGGCCAGGGCGATGTCCATTTCTGCCGCCGCGCCACAGCTTATTTTGGATGTTGGTCGCCGATCAACCGACTTAGTCGTCGTGATGGGTGATGTGCCACATCTGACGCGCAGCATTCCAACTGGCGTCGAAGCCATCGTCAAAGCCGCCACTCAAAACCTCAACGTCGATGACAAACAAGCCGAGCAATTCGTCTTTAAGTTCGGCATGAGCAAGGACAAGTTGGAAGGGCAAGTCGTCCAAGCCATTAGCGGCACTGTAGACTTACTTGCCACCGAAGTTGAAAAGTCCATCAAGTTCTTCCAGACGCGTTATGCGACTAGCAAGATCGACCGCATTGTCGTGACTGGCGGCGCTTCAGTTATCCCAGAATTTCCTCTGTATATTGCCAACAAATTTGGCCTGAACGTCGAGATTGGCAATGCTTGGCGAGGTGTCAGCTTTAGCCGTGATCGACAGAACGAGTTACTTGCCATTTCTAACCAGTTTGGTGTAGCCGTTGGACTAGCGGAGCGAACATCATGATTGAGCTAAACCTTCTACCAGACCTAAAGCTGGAATACATAAAGACGCAGCGCACCCAAAAGTTGGTGATCAGCGTATCGCTGCTCGTTACAGCCGCTGCTGTGGTATTGCTAGTGATTCTTCTGGCTGCTGATGGCCTACAGAGGAAGCATTTGAGCGACTTGGCTAGCAATATCACAAAAGAGAGCAAGACGCTCAAGGGCGAGCCTAACATCAACAAGATTTTGACTGTCCAAAACCAAGCCGAAAGCTTGGGCGCTTTGCATGACGCCAAGCCAGAAGCTTCAAAGCTGTTCACTTATTTAAACCAAGTTACTCCAAATAACGTCAGCATCAGCAACATAGACATCGATTTCACTCAATATACAGCCACAATTACTGGTACTGCTGACACGCTCATTAGCGTTAACACCTACGTTGATACGCTCAAAAACGCCACCTACACCAGCAAATCCATGACTTCAGCGACGCCTGCCTTTAGCAACATTGTTTTGAGCAGCTTTGGCTACTCGTTCAACAAGACCGATCCATCTTCGAGCGCCAGCTATTCTATTACATTGGCTTATGATCAGAACATCTTTAAGATTACTGAAGACGCCAAACTATCCGTGCCTACCAAGACCACGACTCACGCTGGCGAAACAAATCCGAATGATTTATTCAAAGCAGCGCCAGACAGCAGCGCCAGCAATACTAGCAGCGGAGGTACTCAATAATGGCGGCTGGCGAAACTTCTACTAAACGACTAGCGATCGACAAAGCCCAGGCTCGTATGGTGGCAGTAGTTGGTGTGGCATCATTCCTGACCGTTTTCTGTTTGATGGCTTCCAAGGCCGTGCTAAGCACCAATTTGTACCAAGCTAAGCTCACGACTAAAAAGCAGGCTGCTCACGCGCAGCTACAAAAAGATATCAATGCTTACAACTCGCTTTCTACTCACTACGATGACTTCGTCAACAACACGACTAATATCATTAATGGTAGCAAAGACGGCACTGGTGCTAACGATGGCGATAACTCCAAGATCATTTTGGACGCTTTGCCATACCAATATAACTTCCCAGCAGTTACTTCTAGTATCGAAGACATTGTGTCTGGACTTGGCCTACAAATATCCAGCATTAGTGGCACCGACGATCAGCTAAACCAGCAGACAAACACTTCCAGCCCGACGCCTACAGCTGTCCAAATGCCGTTTACATTCAGCGTCAACCACGCCAGCTATGATGGTATTAGCCAGATGATTACACGCTTGCAGCAATCAATTCGGCCAATTGCCATCGACAAAATTAGCATGAACGGCAGCAAAGATGATATGTCTATAACGGTTACCGCTCATACTTATTACCAGCCGGCTAAGTCAGTAGACATATCTCAGAAGGTATTGAAGTAATGAAGCAAAAAGACCTCGCTCTCATCATAATGATCGTCGCAATTAGTGCTGTCGCATCATATTTCCTATCGAATGCTTTGCCATTCGGCTCACCGAAATCACGTCAACAAAAGTATGAACTTGTACAGCCAATTAACGATACCTTCCCAGAAGTTGGCACCGATGACTACAAGAATTCTCTCGGTAAGTACTTCAACAATACGGCCTTCGACCCAACACAAACTATCAACATTGGTCCAGCCTCTAACACTGATCCTTTCAAAAACACAGACCAAACTAATGGTCAGTAGAAAGGTGGTCAGATGACCGTACTTTCTGCTACTACCCAACAACAACTCGAAGAGAGTCTGGTATCCGGTGGAATGATTCCGGCCGATAAAATGGCTGAAGCCAAAGCCGCGGCAGAGTCTGCCAAAGAACCGCTCTTCAGCTACATGCTGAAGCAAAATTTCATTACAGACGAACAACTTACCAAGGCCAACGCGGTGGTTACGGGCGTGCCTTACGTCAATCTGTCATCCGCCAAAGTCGACCCGAATGTATTGAAACTTTTGCCACAAGACATCGCTGAGCGCTACATGGCTGTGCCTCTGGGTGAGATCCAGCACCGGTTGGTGGTGGCTATGCTCGACGCCGACAATGTCCAAGCCGTCGACTTCTTGAGTAACCGCATCGGCCGGCCACTCAAAGTTTATGTAGCCAGCGAAAATGGCATCCGACAGGTGTTAAAACAGTATGGCGCTCGGCTCGATACTCAAATGGAAGAGGATCTTAAGCAGGAGGTTGGAGCTGCCGGCGAAATCGCGGCCGGCGAAGCGACCGCCGCTACGGCCAAAAATATCAAGACTATTGTCCAGGACTCACCGATCAGTAAAGCATTGTCTGCCATTCTAGAATTTGCCGCCCGCAATCGCGCCAGCGACGTGCACATCGAGCCAATGGAAAAAGAGCTCAAGATTCGCACCCGAATTGACGGTGTTCTTCGTGAAGTTATGCGGTTGCCCAAAAACACCGAGCCAGCACTCATATCACGCATCAAGATTTTGTCGAACCTAAAAATCGACGAACACCGAACGCCTCAAGATGGTCAGTTCACGGTGGAAGTCGACGGCAAACCAATTGACCTACGTATCGCCATCGCGCCCATCGTGTGGGGCGAGCAAGTGGTCATCCGTCTGCTGGACAAGTCTGGCACCAGTCTAAAGTTGGAAGACATGGGTTACGGCGGCCGGGCGCTGCGAACTATACGCAAAGGCCTAGAGCAGCCAAACGGTATGATCCTGACCTCTGGTCCTACTGGCTCTGGTAAGTCGACTTCACTGTATGCTTTGATCCAGGAAATCAAAAACGACAGCATCAACATCGTCACGCTGGAAGATCCTGTCGAATACAAAATGGACGGCATCAACCAGATCCAGGTCAACGCCGAAGTCGGGCTGACTTTTGCGTCTGGGCTGCGTAGCATCTTGCGTCAGGATCCAGATGTTGTGATGGTCGGTGAAATTCGTGACAAAGAAACTGCCCAACTGGCGGTGCAGGCCGCTCTGACCGGCCACCTGGTCTTTAGTACACTGCACACCAACAGTGCTGCCGGCATTTTGCCACGTCTACTTGATATGGGCGTAGAACCGTTTTTGATCGCCAGTACCGTGCATACCGTGATTGGTCAGCGTTTGGTGCGTCGGATTGCCGATGAAGGCAAGCAAACCTACGAATCAACACCTCCAGAAGCTGCGGCAATCCAAACGGCAGTCGGGCACTTATTGCCCAAATCGGCCGATCAGGTTGCGGCCGCGGCCGCGGACCTCGGTTATAAAAGCTTGCCCTTGGCTGGCCAAAACGCTTATACTTTAGCGAAGGGCACAGACAGTGTCGAGAGACCCGGAGGCTTTAAAGGTCGAATGGGACTTTACGAAGTCTTTGATGTGTCGGAATCAATACAGGAACTAATCATGAAACGAGCTACCAGCAGCGATATTGCCAAGCAAGCCGAAGCAGAAGGCATGGTCAACATGCGTCAGGACGGTTATCTGAAAGCGCTGAATGGCCAGACAACGATCGCTGAAGTTAACCGCGTAGCGGCCGAGGATAACGCCTAAAACGGGCGAGAGAAAGGGTGGAAACATGGCGACTCAACCAAGAATAGAAGTACTTCTCGACGAAGTTATCAAAAAGAAAGCTTCCGACTTGCACCTTCAAGTTGGCTTGCCGCCAATGCTTCGCGTCGACGGCTCGTTGACACCAGTGAGCGGGGCGGAAGTCCTGGATGAAGAAGGCGTCGAAGCCTTGATCTTTGCCATCTTGGATGAAGACCAAAAGCAGATTTTGCTGAAGGACAAAGAGTTTGACTTCAGTTTTGCGTACGGCGACTTGGGCCGTTTCCGTGTGAATGCTTTCCACGAGCGAGGCAACATGGCCGCTGCGCTGCGTCTCATTCCTAACGAAATTTTGACCATCGAACAGCTTGGCTTACCTCAAATCGTCAACAAATTCGCCGATTATCCCCGTGGTTTAGTGCTTGTAACCGGCCCAACCGGTTCTGGTAAATCCACGACTTTGGCTGCGCTAGTGCACAAGATTAACATCGAGCGCGCCAACCACATCATCACCATCGAAGATCCGATCGAATTTACGCACAAGTCGCAGAAGTCCGTCATCGTTCAGCGTGAAGTCCACTACGACACCTACAGCTTTAGCGCGGCTTTGCGTTCGGCTCTGCGTGAAGATCCGGACGTTGTACTTATCGGTGAGATGCGCGATCTGGAAACCATTGCCAGCGCCATCACCATTGCCGAAACCGGCCACTTGGTCTTTGCTACACTGCACACCAACAGTGCCGCTCAGTCTATCGACCGTATGATCGACGTCTTCCCGCCACACCAACAGCCGCAGATCCGGGCTCAGCTGAGCAATATTTTGATGGCGATTGTTTCGCAGCGCCTAGTGCCAACCATAGGTGGTGGCCGAGTTGCTGCCGCTGAAATCCTGGTCGCGACGCCAGCTGTACGCAACATTATCCGTGAAGGCAAAGCCCACCAGCTAGAAGCCGTCATCCAGACGGGCGCCGAGTTCGGCATGCAATCAATGGACAAAACCTTGGTCGGACTCATCCACGCTGGTACCATTACCTATGACGAGGCTCGTAACTTCGCTGTCGACCTCGACGAGTTAGACAGGTTAATGAGAGGCTAGAATGTTAACTTTTGATTACCAAGCCAAAAACGCTAAAACCGGTCAAACAGTCAAAGCTCAAGTCCAGGCTGATGACGAGAAATCTGCCGCTAAAGCTCTTCGCGACCAAGGTCTGACACCACTTAGCATCCAAGCCGCCAAAACCGGCAGGGGGCTCAAATTCAGCCGGATCAAGACCAAAGATAAAGTTCTTTTCAGTCGCCAGCTTTCAACGCTTATAAATGCCGGTTTACCGCTGGTGCAGAGCCTGCGTAATGTGGCTCAGCAGACAACCAACAAAAACTTGGCAGCTGTTATCGGTGAGGTCATCAATGCCGTAGAAGGCGGTACGGCATTCAGCGTAGCGCTCAGTCGGCATCCGAAAGTTTTCAACAAAGTCTACATCAGCCTAGTCGCAGCCAGTGAAGCTTCCGGCACATTGGATAAAGGCTTGGAACGCTTGGCCGACCAGCAAGAAAAAGACGCCGACATCATCAGCAAAGTTCGCGGCGCTATGATCTACCCGCTGATTGTGCTGCTCGTCATGATGGCAGTTGTGACCTTTATGATTGTCAAAGTTTTGCCACAGGTGCAAAGCATTTATGCTGGTCTGAACGGCGTTTCACTGCCACTCGTAACTCGTGTGCTGCTGACCGTCTCGCACTTTGTGACCAAGTACTGGTGGCTGACATTGATAATAATCGGTGTTCTAGTATTCTTTGGCACTCGTTGGGCTCAAACGCTTGGCGGCAAATCAGTAATTGATAAATTCAAGATGAAAGCCTGGCCTGTCGGGCCGCTGTTCATGAAGATGTACATGGCTCGCTTCGCACGCACCGGTACTACTTTGGTAGCCGCCGGCGTGCCGCTGATCCAGATGCTGGAGATTACTGGCGAAGCTGTAGATAACGTCCACATCCAAAAATCACTTGATCAAGCTATCGACAAAGTAAAGGGCGGAAGAGCATTGTCTGACTCAATAGACGGCGATTCGAACTTCCTGGAGCTAGTGCCGAACATGTTGCGCATTGGCGAACAGTCGGGCGCGCTCGAAACCATGCTGGAGAAAGTCGCTGACTATTACGAAAAAGAAGTTGATAACGAAATTAAGACCATTAGTACCATCATCGAGCCAGTCATGATGGTCATCATGGGCATCATTGCCATTACTATCGTGGCGGCCATTTTGCTACCAATCTATGGCTTGGTGAACCAAAGTGGCTTCACTAGCGCTGGCGGCTAATTGTGGAAAAGCAGCAGATTTAGCTTGCTTTTTAACTCGTATCTGTCTATCATCAAAACATAAGCACTAAATAACTAAGCCGCAAAGGGGGCATTTGCCATGCTTAACAGATTAAAAAAAGATAATAAAGGCTTCACCATCATCGAAGTGATGATTGTGTTGGCTATTGCCGGATTGATCCTATTGATCGTATTCCTGGCTGTGCCAGCCTTGCAACGTAACTCACGTAACACTAGCCGCAAGAGCGACGCTGCTGCTATTCTAGCCGCAATTTCGGAATATGAGTCAAATAACAATGGCGCTTTGCCAACAGCCTGTTCCGGTACCAGCCCAGTTCAAATTGGCCTGGCAGCTACTGGTTCTCAAGCCAAGGTTGGTTTCTACAATGGCGGCTGTTCAACAACGGCTCCAGCTACCTCTGGTAACATCTATCTGCATGCTGCGCTTACCTCTGGTACCGTCGCGGCGCTATCAAACGCCGCAGCTTCGGACAATGTGGTAATTGTGCCTAAGGGTCAATGTGATGCTACAACCAATGGCCAGGTCGACGCCGGTTCTGCCCGATCAGTTGCTCTGCAATACTTGATCGAGAACGGTGCTAACAACTACTCACCTCAGTGCCAAGATTCTTAAAGAAAACGGCTTAGAGTACAACGCAGACCCTTCGGGGTCTGTTTTGTTTGTGTGGTAACATGGTGCTTATGATTTACGTGCCTTTGGTGCTGATCGGACTGTGTTTCGGTAGTTTTGTGAACGCGCTCGTCTGGCGCGTCTATGAGCAGGAGAAAGAGAACTCCAAAAAAAAGCCGGACAAGAAATACTTGGCCAAACTTTCCATCACCAAAGGTCGGTCAATCTGCCCACACTGTAAGCACGAGCTGGCCGTACGTGATCTGATCCCGGTTCTGAGCTGGCTCAGTCTTAAAGGCAAGTGCCGCTATTGCGGCAAGCCAATTTCCGCACAGTATCCAATCGTCGAACTCGGCATGGTGGTGTTGCTGGTAGGCTCTTATCTCTGGTGGCCAAACAGCTTCAACACGACCCAATATGAACTATTTGGACTTTGGGTGGTCATGATGATCGGTTTCCTGGCGCTAACTGTCTACGACCTGAAGTGGTATTTGCTGCCAAATCGCTTGCTGTATCCGTTATTTGTGCCAGCTGTGGCCTGGATGGCCATCTCGGTCAGCACCAGCCATGGCAAAGGCCTGGGATATACATTGGCCGAAGTAGTTATATCTATGGTGATCGACGGCGGCCTTTTCTACATCTTGTACCAGGTGTCGGCAGGCAAGTGGATTGGTGGCGGCGATGTAAGACTGGGCTGGCTGCTCGGACTCTTGGCTCTGACGCCGGCACGAGCCGTTCTGGTGCTATTCCTGGCATCACTACTCGGCACAGCCTTCAGCCTGCCTCTGTTAGTGACCAAAAAGCTCAAACGAGACAGTGTGGTGCCATTCGGACCTTTCTTGCTACTAGCAGCTGTTTTGGTGCAGCTATTTGGCGCCAGCTTATTAGCCTGGTACGACCGCACATTTTTGATGCTATAACTGATTACGCTTATGGTATACTAAAGCCATTATGGCGGGGGGCAAAAACAGACACCTGCCGGCGGTTTTACGTGCTGAATCTACCAGAAACGTAAAGCAGCATGGCTATACCATCATAGAGGTAATGATATTTTTGGCCGTTTCGGGCTTTATGTTCCTATTGGCCGCTCAATTCATCAACGGCAAGCAGGCCCAGGTGCAGTTCAAGCAAAGCATTAACTCAGTAAACTCGACCCTCAATAGCACCATCAATGATATCAGTAACGGCGAAGACCAAAATTATAACGGCGTCAATTGCACCGGATCATCCGGATCGCATCCTATAGTAAGCGCCGGTTCTACTAGCCAGGGACAAAACAAAGACTGCGTATTCATGGGCAAAGTTGTACAGTTCAATGTGGGTGGAGATAACACCAAGTTCAATGTCTATAGCTTGGTGGGTAACCGGACGAAAAGCCCTGGCGATACACCGGTCAATAACTTCACCGACGCCTACCCAATCGCTGCCGATGACGCCCCGGGCGACGCCAGCTACGCCAGCGGTGTCAACCTGACTCAAACAGAAACCCTGGAAGGCGGTCTAAGCGTCAACAAAGTCCTCAGCTGTATCAACAACTGTACCAACGATCCGACCAGTGGAACTCCACCGACCTACAGTAGCAATGTGCCAGCTTTCGGCTTTTTTGGCAGTTTTAACAGCTGCGGCGCGACAGCTACACAGACGCAGTCCGGCGCGCAATCAGTTATCACCACGGTTCTGCCAATTCCGTCAGGGAAGTACGGAACTGATGAAGGCACTATGGCGACGGCTATAAATACTGCTGCTCGCGCCATTGGTACCGGCAATTACATTGGCAGCTGCAATTCCGTCACTCCGAACTCATTCATTTTGATATGTTTCCAGCTGGAGAAGCGATTTGGTAGCATAACCATTGGCGGCAACAATGGCCAGCAATTCACTACAGATGTAGAAACAGGGGAAAAGGTACCGACAGTATGCTTGTCTTAAGCCATAAGCACAGTAAGCTCAACCGTCGCGGCGACACGATTGTCGAGGTTCTGATCAGCCTAGCTATTTTGGGCATGGCTTTTGGCATATCTTTCTCCACGGCTCACAAGAGCTTACTCAGCACCAGAAACTCCCAAGAGCACTCCGAAGCTTTGCAGCTCCTAAATAGTCAGCTCGAGCTCATCAGAGCCAATGTTAATAAGCAGCAGCAGTCATCGCCAGTTTTTAACTCGACGAGCACGTTCTGTATGAATCCAGCCGATGATCAGCCTCTAGCTTCCACTGCGTCTACCTGTACTACATTTGGCGTCGAAGGTTTCTACAAAGTTAGCATTGCCTACGTGCCAACGACTGTTAACGGTGTAAATCAAGATGTTTTCACGCTTACTGTTAATTGGACAGGCGTCGGCCAGCTGGGCTTGCAACAAGAACAATTGAGCTACAAAATTCATCCTAATGATTCACTCTAAACTTCACCACCAGCCCAAATCCGTTAAGCCGCGTTCCGGTGGCTTCACTATCGTCGAGCTAATGGTCGCCCTGACAGTATTGTCGACTTTGTTGCTACTGAGCAGCGTGACTTTGGTGACTATTGGCAAGCTTTTCTCCAAGAACGTCAATCAGATCAGTGCCCAAAATACTGCTCGTAACATCATGAACGACATCGCTTCAGCCATACAGCTTGGTGGCAACGTACCAGCCTCGATACCGCCAGTTACGGCTGCTACTTCATCCGCTCGCAGCAGCGTCGGTACGCTGTGTGTTGGCAATGTTCGCTACAGCTATATCCTGAATGGTAAGCTTGGCAGCTATTCTTCGAGCAGCGCTTACAACCATGTGCTCTGGCGCGACACCTTGAAGTCCAGCGGCAGCTGCCCAACAACACCTTTGAGTTTGGCTCCAAACACGCCAAGCGACTCAAATTCAGTCGGCAGTAGCGGTTCTGAGTTAATGCCGGTAAATATGCGTCTGACAGACATATCTATCACTAGCACTG
>Ga0070682_100001616_pt1 | contig 12551 bp, 11 predicted proteins | sample KBSC63LmetaG_FD_64668 | JGI IMG/M metagenome (GOLD analysis project Ga0070682, IMG submission 64668) | Corn rhizosphere microbial communities from Kellogg Biological Station, Michigan, USA - KBS C6-3L metaG | ecosystem: Host-associated > Plants > Roots > Rhizosphere | place: USA: Michigan... | reverse complement strand
CGGCTCGGGCAACAAGGGTGGCTCGGGCAACAAGGGCGGCAGCAGCAGCGTCGGCGGCAGCGGCAACGTCCCGAACGGAGGCTCCGGCGACGAGGGCGGTACCGGCCCCGTCGTCAGCTGCGACCGCGAAGGCGATCCGCTCTGCTACCCGTGCACGCCGCATGACGGCAACAGCGAGGAATTCTTGAACCAGTGCACCAAGTCGAAGTGCTCGCACTTCAACAACGAGGATCGCATCCCGGGTCTCACGAGCCCGCTGCCCGATCTGCCCTGACGGGCGGGCTCACGCGCTGACAAGAACGAGGAGACGATGGCCCTACACATCGGCAGCATTGCGCCCGACTTCGAGCAACAGTCGAGCACGGGACGCATTCGATTCCACGCTTGGCTCGGTTCGAGCTGGGGCGTCCTCTTCTCGCACCCCAAGGACTTCACGCCGGTCTGCACGACGGAGCTCGGGCGCGCTGCTGCGCTCAAGACCGAGTTCGACCTGCGCGGCGTGAAGATCCTCGCGGTGAGCGTCGACCGCGTGGCAAGCCACCTCGAGTGGATCAAGGACATCGAGGACACGCAAGGCGTGAAGCTCAGCTTCCCGATCGTTGCCGACCCCGACCGCACCGTCGCCAGGCTCTACGACATGATTCATCCGGAGGTGAACGACACCTTCACGGTGCGCTCGCTCTTCGTGATCGATCACGACAAGAGGATTCGCGCGATCATCACCTACCCGGCGAGCACGGGGCGAAACTTCGAGGAGATCCTGCGGGTCATCGATTCGCTTCAGCTCACGGACGACCACAAGGTTGCGACCCCCGTCGATTGGCGGCTCGGCGACGACGTCGTGATTCTGCCATCGCTGCAGGATCCCGCCGAGCTCGCGCGCTTGTTCCCCGCGGGGTTCAAGACCGTGCGCCCCTACCTGCGGATCACTCCGCCCCCGCGATGACGCATCCGCTCGAGAAGTACGCGCGCTGGCGCACCCGGCGTCGCGCGCCCGACCGGGCTCACTGTACCCAGGCCGGCGCGACCGTCTGACCCACCTCTCAACCACACTCGCGCCGGCCTGGGACACTACTAGGAGCTTTTAGAATCATGCGTTATCTCGCAGTCGCCGGCGTTGTCGGCACGGTGTTGCTCGGCTCGCACGTTGCGCGGGCGGACGTGGTCACGGACTGGAACGCGACGGCGGTCGACATCGGGCGCAAGCTCGCGCTGGGGCCGAACCCCGCGAGCCGCCTCGTGGCCATCACGCAGATTGCCGTGTTCGAAGCGGTGAACAGCGTGGGGCGCGAATACGCGCCGTACCACGCGTACATCACGCCGAACGGACCCGTGAACCTCGACGCGACGGTCGCGCAGGCCGCACACGACGCGCTCGTCGCGCTCGCCCCGTCCAAGACTGCGGATCTCGACTTCGAGCTCACGAACGTGCTCGCCGACATTCCGGACGGTCCCGAGAAGACGAACGGCATCGAGCTCGGCTTCCTCTCGGCATCGAGCATCTTCGTGCGGCGGCTGAGCGACGGCTCGAGCGCGAGCGTTGCGTACCCGGGCAGCACGGATGTCGGCAAGTGGCGGCCGACACAGCGCGTTCCCGAGTTCACCGACGCGCCGACGAACACGGTCGTGAATCCGCCGCTCGCGGCCTCGGACCCGCAATGGGGCGCCGTCGCTCCCTTCGGGCTCGTCACGGGCGATCAATTCAGGCCCGCCGCGCCGCCGCTCCTCACGAGCGAGGCGTACGCGACGGCGGTGAACGAGGTGAAGGACATCGGCTCCGGCGCGAGCGTGACGCGCACCGCCGAGCAGACCCAGATCGCGAAGTTTTGGGCGCAGCAGACGCACATTCCGTTCAACGACGTGGCGCGCACGGTCGCCAATCGCAAGCACCTCTCGATTCCCGAGAAGGCCCACCTGTTCGCGCTCCTCAACATCGCGCTCGCCGACGCGCGCATCGCGGTGTGGGACGCGAAGTACCAATACGGGTTCTGGCGCCCGATCACGGCGATTCGTCTCGCCGACCTCGACGACAACGCGGCGACGGACGTCGATGCCACGTGGAACTCCCTGCTCGATACCCCGAACCACCCCGAGTACGTGAGCGGTCACAGCGCCACCGGGAATGCCGGCGCGACCGTGCTCGCCGCCTTGCTCGGAGACGCGAACGGATTCGCGCTTCATTCGGATACGCTCGCCGGCGTCACGCGCGAGTTCGACACGTTCAGCGCCGCCGCGGCCGAGAACGCCATGAGCCGTCTTTACGGCGGCATTCACTATCGTTTCAGCAACGAAGCGGGGCTCGCGCTCGGCGCAACGGTCGCGAGCTACGAGCTTGCGAACAAGCTCGTGGCGGTGCCCGTGAGCGGGCCGGGCGGCGAGGGCGGCGCGGGAGGCGAGAGCGGAGAGACCGGTGATTCCGGCGCTGCAGGAGCGCTCGCGACGAACGGCGGAACCGGCGCTGGGCCAGTCGGTGGAACGGGCAACGCGGCTGCCGGCGAACCCGGCGAGCCGAGCTCGGGTGGCGAGCCCGCGACGGGCAATGGCGGCACGTCGACCAGCGGCGGCCGAGGCGGCAGCGCCGGTAAGGGCGGCACCAGTGCTACGGCAGGCAAAGGCGGAACCACGGCGCAAGGTGGCGAAGCGGGCGAGCCCGCGACCGGCGCCAAGGGCGGTGCTGCCGGTAAGGGTGGCAAGGGTGGTGCCGCAGGCAAGGGCGGCAGCGGAGGGAGCGCGGGCACCGCGGCGAGCGACGACTCGGGTTGCAATTGCGCGGTGCCGCACGGCGAGAAGACGTCGAGCATGCCGTGGCTCCTCGGCCTCGCTCTCGCTGCGTTCGGCAAGCGGCGGCGTGCGCGCAACCGTCGCTAAGTAGCTCTCGCCATCCACGTGGGCGCGTCGCCGGATCGACGCGCCCACGTGCGTTTAACGCCCCCGCGTGCCGCACGCGATTTTCAGTTTGACTGTGCTCTACAAACATCCTATAAAGTCTATGGGTTTGATAGAGAAATGCCCAAGTCGCTGAAAGAACTAGCTTTGCTGGCCCTAACCGCCTCCCTCTGGACCCTCCCCGCAGCGGGGCAGGGGGCTCAGCCCGCACCGGCCGGAGCCGCTCCGGCGCCCGCTCCAGCGCCGGGGGCAAAGCCGGCAGCGGACGACGATCTCGAGCTCCCGGCCAAGCCGGCGAGCGCCGCTCCGCCGGCGCCTTCCGCGTCGCCCGCGCCTCCCGCGCCTACGGCACCAGCGACCTCCGGGGCGGCGGCTGGCTCCGCGAGCACCGCGCCGGCCGCGGGCGCGAACGCCGCTACCGGCGACGCGTCGCCCAAGACCGCGCCCGGGACGGACAAGGCGGCGTCGGCGGCCGACGCGAAGCAAGCCGCGGACAAGAAGGACGCCTGGCCCGACGGCCTTCGCGTCGGCGGCTACATCCAAGCGCAGTACGAGAGCAATCAGCAGTCGGAAGACCAGCTCCAGCAGGGCGGCGTCCCGCTCAACCAGAATCGCTTCCTGATCCGTCGCGCCCGGCTGCGCCTCGATCGCGACTGGGAGTACGTCCGTGCTGCGCTCGAGCTCGACGGGAACACGTCGCGCGGGGTGACCTTCGGCATCCGCCGAGCGGAGGCTTCGCTGCTCTACCGCGGCGACGCCAAGGGGTCGGAGCCGCCGCTCGTGATGGTCACGCTCGGCATCATGGATGTTCCGTTCGGCTACGAGCTCCTCGAATCCTCGCGCGAGCGGCCGTTCATGGAGCGAACCACGGGCAGCCTCGCCCTCTACCCGACGGATCAAGACGCCGGAGTCCGCGTTTCCGGCGGGATTTCGTTCTTTCGCTACGCGGTCGCCATCATGAACGGCGAGCCCGTCGACAGCAGCGGCTTCCCGCGTGACCCGAACGCGGCCAAGGACGTGATCGGCCGTCTGGGCGTGGACACCAAGCGAGGCGCGCTCTCGATCGGCGGCGGCACGTCGTTCGCGACGGGCAAAGGCTTCCACGCGGGGCAGGACGCGGGAAAAAACCAGATTGTCTGGCGCGACGGGGATCAGGACGGCAATTTCGACCCGGGTGAGGTCGCGGCGGTTCCGGGCAGCGGCGCGACGCCCTCGAAGAACTACGAGCGTTGGGCACTCGGCCTCGACGTCGAGGCGGCGCTCGAGACGAAGCTCGGACGCTCGAAGCTCTACGCCGAAGGCTTCCTCGCGCAGAACTACGACCGCGGCGTCTTGCCTGCCGATCCGATCGTGACCGGCGTCGATGTGCGCGAGGCCAGTGCCTACGTCGCGTTCTTGCAGGACATCACCAAGTACGGCCTCGTCGGCTTCCGCGCGGGATTCTACGACCCGAACCTCGATACGACCGAGACGCGCCAAGGCCGCCTGCTGCCGCTCTCGCAGACGATTTGGACGCTCTCGCCGCTCGCCGGTTTCACGCTGCGTGGCATGGCGAAGCTGCTTTTTCAGTACGACATCGTGCTCGACAAGCTCGGTCGCGACGCGCGCGGCGTGCCGGCGAACGCGAAAAATAACCAGGCCACGGTGCGCCTGCAGGTGGAGCTGTGAGCGCCCGGCGCGTTTTCGTGCGCTGCGTCGCCACTACGGCGCTCGGCGTGCTCGCCTTCGCGTGCGGCGGCGAGCCGATCACGAAAGAGTTCCAGGAGCCGCTCCGCGCGCAGTCGGCGGAGTTCGTCGAGGGCGGACTCCCCGGGTCGCCGCCGCTCACCGCCGAAGAGCAGGGGCAGATGGTCGCGCCGACGCACCCGTACGTCAGCGACTTCAACCTCGCGACGTCGACGATCATGGTCGGCTCGTCGTCGTTCCAAATCACGGGCTCGGTCACGACGGACGCGAGCGGCGTCGGCGTCCGCTTCGAGGACATCGGCAGCGGCTATTGGGTGCGCCCTGCCACGACGTTGAGCCCGACCAACGATTTTGCGTTCGGTATCGACGCGAACATCTCGTCGGACGCCCCCGTGGGCAAGCACAAGCTGCTCCTCGCCGCGATTGCGCCCGACGGCCGCTCCGGCACGCAACGCGACATCGTCCTTTGCCTCGCGCCGCAGATCCCCGACAAGCTCGCGAGCGTCGACGCGACGATTCCGGGGAACGCCTGCGACCCCAAGCGCGAGCCGCCGCCCGTCGTCGTGAGCCTCGCTTGGGACGCCGCGGTCGATCTCGATCTCAAGGTCGTGACGCCGACCGGCAAGCTCGTCGATCCGAAGCACCCGAACACCGCCGACCCGGTCGACGGCAGCGTCGACCTCGAGGCGCCCGGCGTCGGGATCATGGACCGCGATTCGAACGGCGACTGCCGGCTCGACAACAGGAACCGCGAGAACCTCGTGTTCCAGACGCCGCCTGCGCCGGGGCACTACCTCATCTATGCCGATCTCTATTCGGCGTGCGGCAAGGGCTCGGTGCGCTTCGACGTGTCGATCGTGTCGGGCGTGCCGGGCGCCGAGGAGGGGACGTTCCGGCAGGTCACGACCTTCGAGCAGGGTGGGGTGCTGAGCGCCGCGCAGGCCGACGGCGGCGCGAAGCTCGGGCTCTTCGTCACGGAGTTCATCGTCCAATGAAGATTCGAGCGGGCGCGCCGCGCCACGCGAGAGAAGTGAGAAAGCCATGCTGATCGATCGTTTGATGCGAGTTGCGCTGCTCGGCAGCGCGTGGGTCCTGTATTTGCTGTTGGCGCTCTCGGTCGTCTCGTTTTCGACCATGTTCGAGCGCTGGCTCTACTTTCGGCGCCGTCGCGACGACCTCGTGAAGCTGCGCGCCGACGTGCGGCGGAACCTCGACGCCGACGACGTCGAGGGCGTCGACCAGGTGCTTGCGAAGAGCAAGGCCGTGGAGGCGAGGGTCGCGCGCGAGGCGTGGCGCTGGCTGCCGGCCGGCGCCGAGGCCATGAGCGACGCCGTCGAGTCGGAGCTCGCGCTCGTGAAGCGGGAGCTCGAGCGGGGCACGAACCTGCTCGGTACGCTGGGCAACAACGCGCCGTTCGTCGGTCTGTTCGGCACCGTGCTCGGCGTTATCATCGCGTTCCACGCGCTCGGCGAGGCCGGCGGCAACGCCGGGCAGATGGGCGGCGTGATGGCGGGTATCGCCGAAGCGCTCGTCGCGACGGGCGTCGGCCTGTTCGTGGCGATTCCGGCCGTGATTGCCTACAACGTCGTCCAGAAGCGGATCGGTGACATCGAGTCGGGTGCCATTTCGCTCGCGAAGTTGCTCACGGCGTACGTGAAGTCGACGCGCGTCGCCGACGCGCCGTCGTTCGCCCCGAAAGCGGAGTCCGCGCTCACGAACGGCGCGCACACCGAGCACGTCGAGCCGAGCTCGCCTGTCGCTTCGACTCGCGACGTAGCGGCCGGCGCAAGCTGAGCCCGAAGGAGCAAAACGCCATGGCTTCCTCACTCGCATCCGGCTCGCGTGGTCGCAGCGGCATCACGGGCATCAACGTGACGCCGATGGTCGACGTCATGCTCGTGCTCCTCATCATCATGATGGTGGCGGCGACCTACATCGTGTCGCAGGCACTGAAGGTCGAGCTGCCGCGCACGGCCACGTCCGACGAAACCGTCGCCAAGACGTACGTCGTCACGATCTCCAAGGACGGGAAGTACTTGTTCAACGACAAGCCCGTCACGCAAGACGGTCTCACCGCAGAGCTCAAGGCGGCGCGCAAGGCGTCCAAGGGCGACGTGAACCTCGTGATCACGGCCGACAGCGCGGCCATGCACGGCAACGTCGTGGGCGTGATCGACCGAGCGAAGCTCGAGGGGATCACGAAGTTTGCCATCAACGTGGAGCGCCGCTAGCGGGCCTCGCCCCGCGCCGCAGGGAAGGAACCGGAACGTGGCGGACCGCTCGCTCCTCGCACTCAGCGTCCTGTTTCACGGTGCGCTCGGCGTCCTCGTGTACCGAATCGACATGGGCGATTCACACGCCGCCACCGCGATTCAGGTCGCGGAGTCGAAGAAGAAGGAAACGCCGAAGGCCAAGGTGGACGACACGCCGAAGCCACCGCCGGAGCCGCCCAAGCGCTCCGCGAAGCGCGCGGCGGCGGCAGAAAAGCCGCTCGATACGCCGCCGCCCGCGGCCGCGCCGGCGCCGCTCGAGGCGCTGCCCGACTTCGGCCTCGAGCTCGGCGGCGGCATTGGCGGGCTCGCGGTGGCACCCGCGGCTGAGACGCTCGGTGCCGCGCCGAAGGGCCCCGTGGCGGCACGCGCGGCGACCGCGCCGGTCAAACGCGCGGCCGCGCCCACGGTCGCGTCGACGGCCGACAGCTGTGACGAGCCGCCCGCCAAGCCGAAGCCGAAAAACGTGCCGCAGCCCGCTTACACCGACCGCGCGCGCGAGGCCGGCGTCGAAGGCAAGGTTCGGATCGAGCTCACCGTCGACGAGACAGGACGCGTCGTCAACGTGCGCGTGCTCGCCGGACTCGGGTACGGGCTCGACGAGGCCGCCGTCGCCGCGGCGCAGAGCGCGACGTTCGAGCCCGCGATCCGTTGTGGCAAGCCCGCGCGCGCCACGTTCACCATCTCCATGCGCTTCACTTCGTCGTGATCGATTCATTCCGTGCAGAACCGTCTATTCACATGCAGAGCCGTACTCGCCGCAGTCTTCATCGGCAGCCTCGCTGCGCCCGTTCGGGCCCAGCAGGCCGCACCGATCACTGAGGAAGCCGTGAAGCCGCGTCTCACCAAGCCACCCAAGCTCGTGACTTTCGTGGAGGCGGAGTATCCGGAGAGCGAGAAATCAGCGGGAAAGACCGCGGCGGTCGTGCTGCAGATCGGCATCGGTCCGACCGGCACCGTGACCGACGTGGCTGTGATCGACTCCGCCGGGGCCGCGTTCGACGCCGCGGCCGTCGATGCTGCGAAGCGCTTCGTGTTCGAGCCGGCCGAGATCAACGACAAGCCGGCCGCGATTCGCATCAACTACCGCTACCAGTTCGTGCTCAAGCAAGCGGAGCCGACGACGGCGATCCTCACGGGCGTCGTGAAGTCTCGTCCCGGCGGTGAGCCGCTCGTCGGCGTCACCGTGTCGCTCGACGACGGGACGAGCGCGGTGACGGACGCCACGGGACATTTCACGTTCCCCGAGGTGGCGCCCGGACGCCACCGCGTGCTCCTCGCGCGCGGCGACCTCAAGGGTCTCCAGACGGAAGAGGATCTGGTCGCTGGCCAAAAGCTCGACGCGACTTACGAGATCGAGCTCGCTCCCGTCGACGACGGCGACGAGCACGACGACCTCGAGATCGTGATCGTGGCGCCCAAGCTCGTGAAGCAGACGGTGTCGACCAAGGTCGACGCGGCGGAGGGCCGGCGCGTCGCCGGAACGCAGGGCGACGTGCTCAAGATCGTCGAGAATTTGCCGGGCGTCGCGCGCGCGAGCGCCGGCTCGAGCCAGATCGTCGTGTGGGGCGCCGCGCCCGAGGACACGCGCGTCTACGTCGACGGTATGCGTGTTCCGCTCCTTTACCACTACGGCGGGTTGCGCTCGATCGTGCACACCGATCTCGTGCAGTCGGTCGAGCTCGTGCCCGGCGGCTACGGCGCTGCGTACGGGCGCGGGCTCGGCGGGCTCGTCGTGGTCGCGACGCGCGACCCTCCCGAGGATCGCATGCACGGGAGCGTGCAGGTCGACGTGATGGACGCGTCGGCGGCCGTCCAGGGGCGCGTTGCCGACGGCTGGGGCGTCGCGCTCGCGGCTCGTAACAGCCACTTGCAGTGGATGCTCGACCGCGTGAGCTCGAAAGATTTCGACGAGTTCTTCCAGATCCCGCACTACTACGACGCCCAGGCGCGCATTCGCCGCGAGCTGGGCGAGCACGAGTTCATCGAGACGCTCGGCCTCCTCTCGTTCGACGAGGTGGCGCGCACGGTATCGAGCAACGACCCGCGCGGCCGGAAGAGCGAGAAGAAGCACCAGACCTTCGGTCGCGTCGGGATCCGCTACAAAAAGTCGGGAAATGACGGCTCCGTCGTCGAGGTGCTGCCCTGGTACGGACAGGACCACCGCACGCTCGAAGCGTCGTTCGGCGAGGTGCCGACGAGCCAGGGCCTCGACACCGACATCTTCGGCTTGCGCGCGCGCTACTCCGGCAAGGTGACCGACACGATCGTCGGCACGCTGGGGCTCGACCTCGAAGGGTCGGCCACGAACGCGACGCGCTCCGGGTCCACCTCGAGCCCCGCGCGCGAAGGCGACGCCCACGTGTTCGGGCAGCCGCCGTCCGATCAGATCAACGGCGACGAATGGGACGCGTTCATCGGCAGCTCGGCGCCTTACGCCGAGCTCGACATCGGGCTCTTCTCCGACGCGCTGCACGTCGTGCCCGGGATCCGTCTCGATCCGCTCTTCACGAGCGTCTCGCGCCGCCAGCCGCGTGACGGAGACAAGCCGGGCGTCGGTGCCTCGCAAACGGACATCTCGGTCGAGCCCCGCCTCTCCGCGCGCTATCGCCTGTCGCGCCGCGCGACGTTCAAGGCGGCGTACGGCCGGTACCGGCAGCCGCCGCTCGCGGAGGATCTGTCGCCCGTGTTCGGCAACCCGCTGCTCGGCGCCGCCTCGGGCCATCATTTCCTGGGCGGCGGCGAGTTTCAGCTCACCGAAACGCTCGGCGTCGAGACCACGGCGTTCTACACGACTTCGTCCGAGCTCGCGGCGCGTAACCCGATCCCTTCGCCGCTCGTGGCCGAAGCGCTCGTGGGCATCGGCGCCGGGCGCTCGTACGGCGCGCAGTTTCTCCTGCGCAAGAGCCTGAAGGACGGCTTCTTCGGCTGGGTCGCGTACACGCTCTTGCGCGCGGAGCGGCAAGACGAGCCGAGCACCCCGTACCGCTTGTTCGACTTCGATCAGACGCACGTGCTCACGGCGCTTGCCGCCTACCAATTCGGCAAGGGCTTCGACGTGAGCACGCGCTTCCGCTACGCGACCGGCTACCCGCGCACGCCCGTCGTCGGCTCCTACTACGACACGCGGCGCGACCTGTACGAGCCCGAGCTCGGTCCGAAGAACAGCGCGCGCATTCCCGACTTCTGGCAGCTCGACGTGCGGCTCGCGAAGCGTTTCACCTTCGGGACGCAGGAGATCGAAGCGTACCTCGACGTGCAGAACGTCACCAATCGCGAGAACCCGGAGGAGATCGCGTACTCGCCCGACTACACCCAGAAGCGTTACGTCTACGGTTTGCCGATCCTGCCCGTCGTGGGTGCACGGTGGAGCTTCTGAGCATGGCGAACGTTCGCCTCACGCCGCTCGCGCTCCTCCCCGCGCTGCTCGCTGCCCCGGCTTGCCTACCGGACTTCGTCGACGACACGACGCGCGTCACCGCCCCGCGCGTGCTTGCGCTTCGCGCCGAGCCGGCCGAAGCGGCGGAAGGCGAGTCGGTCACGCTCGAGGCGCTCGTGGCGAGCCCGCCGGGCAAGGACCCCCCGCTGCCGGCGTGGTCGCTGTGCGTCGATCGCAAGCCGCTCTCCGAGCTCGGACCCGTGAGCCCGCGCTGCTTGAGCGGCCCCGTGCCGGGCGCCGACATCGCGACGCCCATCGAGTCGACGCCGCCGGTTCAGGCGACGCTGCCCGAGAAGGCGTGCCAGCTCTTCGGGCCCGATCGGCCCGATCCCAAACCCGGCGAGCCGTCGGGGCGCCCCGTCGATCCGGATCCGTCCGGCGGCTTCTACCAGCCGGTGCTCGCGTGGCTCGGCTCGGAGCCGGTGCTGAGCGGCATCCGACTCGGGTGCGGGCTCCTGGGCGCGCCTCCCGACGTGACCAAGGCCTACGCTCAGCGCTACCACCCGAATCGAAATCCGGAGCTCGAGCCGCTCGAGCTCCTGCGCTCCGACGGCAGCGTCGAGCCGTTCGAGGACGACGCGGTGCACGAGCTTCGCCCCGGTGAGCGCGTGCGGCTGCGGGTCAAATGGCCCGAATGTCCCGAAGAAGGCGAATGCGGCGGCGCCGAGCACTACGTCGTCTACGACGCGCTGTCGCAAACGCTCGTCGAGCAGAGCGAAAGCTTCGTCGTGTCCTGGTACGCGACGGCCGGACTTTTCGCGGAGCCGCGCACCGAGGGGACGTTCGGCGACCCGGGTGAGCCCGCGGGAACGTTCAACACCTGGACCGCGCCGACCGCTGGCACGGCCGACGTTTGGGCGGTCGCTCATGACGACCGTGGCGGGCAGTCGTGGGTTCACGGCACGCTCGCAATTTCACCATGAAGAGGGCTGGGCCCAAATGCTAACTCGCAAAACCACCTACGGGATTCGAGCATTGGTCGGCATGGCGCGCGCAGGCGAGCGTGCCTTGTCCGTGGCGGAGATCGCCGAGCGCGAGGGGATCCCACCCAAGTTTCTCGCGGGCATCCTCGCCGACCTACGTCAGCGCGGCATCGTGCGGGGGCACCGCGGACCGGTGGGGGGCTACGAGCTCGCCATCCCCGCGGAGGCGCTCAGCATCGCGGACGTCGTCGAGACGCTGGGCGGGCCACTGTTCCCGTTCAGCTGCTTGAGCCGCGAGCCGAACGAGGACCGCTGTCGGGAATGCCCCGGTAACGACGCGTGCCCCGCGCAGCAGGCGCTTTCCGGCGCTTGTCAGGCGGCGTACGGGGTGCTTCGCGGTCTGGTCCTTTCCGACATCGCCCACAGCATTCCGGCTCCTCCGCCCGCAAACGAGCCCGCGCTCGGGCCGGCGGAGTCGCCCGGATCGAGGGCGGGAGGCGGGCGGTGACCACTGGTTTCGGCCGAATTGAGCCGCCTCGCACGAGGCGGCTCGCGACGCGCCGGACATCCGGTAAAGTTCCCTCCATGATCACGATGAAGGCGAAGTACGCCATCAAGGCACTCGCCCGCCTGGCGCTCGCGCCACCCGGTGAGCCCGTGCTCATCGCGGACATCGCCGAGCGCGAGGCCATTCCGAAGAAATTCTTGGAAGCGATCCTTGCCGAGCTCAAGCAGCACGGCGTGGTGCACAGTCGCAAAGGCCGCGGCGGAGGGTACCTGCTGTCAAAGGCACCGGAAACGATCACTCTCGCGGCAATTTTGCGCGTGCTCGACGGACCGATCGCTCCCGTTCCGTGCCTGAGCAAGACCGCCTACCGTCGCTGCGACGGCTGCCAGGACGAGGCCACCTGCTCGGTGCGGCTCGTGCTTCGCGAAGCCTACGCCGCAAGCGTCGACGTTCTCGAGCGCACGACGCTCGCCGACGTGGCGCACAACGCGGACGGTGAGTCCGCCGAAGAGCGCGTTTCTCGCTACTCGATCTAGGCCCAAGTGGGGCATTGTCGCGCGGTTCCGGTCCTCGGGGCCGGCGGGTCGATTGCAAGTTTGCGGGGCTAGAACTAACCTCGCCGGCATGATGCGCGCGACGCTCGGTGTTTTGACTATGGGCCTGCTCGTTTCCGCCTGCGGCGTGGACGAGCACCAGGACGTGAAATCGCCCGACCAGTGGCTGGCGGAGCAGGACCAAGCGGGCGCCAAGCAGCTCGCTGACCAGAAGAAGAACAAGAACTCGGCCGGCGAGCCCGAGCAGACCGAGGACGAGAAGATCCGCGAGTGGGACGACAAGCA
>Ga0070682_100001610_pt1 | contig 12575 bp, 8 predicted proteins | sample KBSC63LmetaG_FD_64668 | JGI IMG/M metagenome (GOLD analysis project Ga0070682, IMG submission 64668) | Corn rhizosphere microbial communities from Kellogg Biological Station, Michigan, USA - KBS C6-3L metaG | ecosystem: Host-associated > Plants > Roots > Rhizosphere | place: USA: Michigan... | reverse complement strand
CCGACTCCTGGGACTTCACGAGCGTGATGAAGGTCGTGAGGTCGGCGACGTAGTCGGAGAAGTTTTGGACGTAGAAGCGCTCGCCGTCGGAGCGGCCGCGGCCGCGGTGGTCGAGCGCGTAGGCGGCGATGCCCTTGGCCACGAACTGCTGGGCGACCCAGTCGTACATGCCGCTGTGAGCGTTGAAGCCGTGGGCGATCACGACTGCCGCGCGAGCCTTGCTGGGCGTGCGCCACGAGCGCGTGAAGATGTTGAGCCCGTCTTTGCCCTCGAATTTGCCTTCGGTCATCGTCGTTGCCTCCGTGCCGTGGGTGGAGAAGCTAAGCGCAGGAAAAGCCCCGCTCGAGGTCGCGGTCCACGCCTCGGGCTCCCGAACATTGAGCCCGGCGGCGCTTGGCGCCACCCCCTGCTAGCCTCTCGACCGTTTGCGGAGTGTGACGTCCCTGTGGCTAGACTTGAGCACGCGGGCCCGCGTGGCGACCGGGGTGGGAGCGCTCGCGGTGCTCGTGGGCCTGCCGGTCGCGCTCGTGGGGCCCGTCGTGCGAGCGAAAGTGAGCGCGAGGGCGGCCACGCGCGGGATGAGCGTCACGGTGGGTCGCGTGCGACCGGGATGGCGGAGGATTTGGCTGCTCGATGTTGCTGTGCGCAGTCGGACCGGGAGAGTCGAAGGGACGCTCGATGCGGTGCTCGTGCCCCTCGGCGAGAAGCCGATTCAAGTGCACGGGGGACGGCTGGCTCTGCGGGGCCGGCCGGACGAGCTCGAGCGCGAGCTCGCGGCGGAGGGACGCGCTGAAGGCCCGGCCGGCCGGCGCCTCGTTGCTGCTGACGGGCTCAGCCTGAGTGTGCGGGAGACCGATGCGCGAGGGACGGCCGTGACGGTTTGGGGTGCGGGCGGCGCGCGTGAGGCCGCGGGCGATCGGCTGCGGGCGGATCGCGTTGAAGTGGCGACTCGCGGGGGGCGCTGGACGCTGCGCGGGCTTGCGGTGGCGCTCGGGGCCAAGGGCCCGGGGCGGCTTCGGAGCGTGCGGGTGTCGGAAGCGGAGCTCGGGGTCGATGTGCAAGCGCTGCGGGGAGCGCCTCACGGCGGTGCGACCATGCCGGTCGGAAGCGCGTCGGCCGCGGTCGCTGCCGCGGCGGGCTCGGCGCCGGTCGTGGCTCCGGCGGGGCTCGTGCTGGCGTTGCCCACCGTGGCGGCGCTCGTGAAGGAGGCGCTGCCCGAAGGGAGCGGCATCGAGATCGATTCGGCCCGGCTGCTCGCGCAGTACCGCGGCGAGCATTTGGGGTTTGGGCCGAGCCGCGTGAGCGTGCGGCGGGTGGACGACAGCGTGGCGCTCGAGGTTTCGCCGAGCGAGGGCGCGAGCCCCGGGACGACGCCGCTCGCGTTGCGCGGGAAGCTGCCGCTTTCGGGTGGTGCGCCGTCCGTGGAGCTCGAGGGTGGGCCCGTGAGTCTGGCGGCGCTCGGTGTGCGCGACGGTGAGCTCGGGCTCAAGCACACGCGCGAGGCGACGCTCGAGGCGCACCTTCGGCTCGAGCTTGCGGGCGGCGGCGTGCACGTGGCGGGGACCGGCGCGCTCGCGAACGTGTCGTTTCAGCGGCCCGAGGTGAGCGCACGCGAGGTGCGCGGACTAAAGCTCGGATTTCGCGCGAACGGCGACGTGGCGCTCGACGGGTCGCGCGTGAAGTTTTCGGACAGTGAGGTTTGGCTCGGCGAGGTGAAGCTCGCCGGGAACGTCGAGGTGGAGCGCGATGCGGCGGGCACACGGGTGCGTGCGGCGGGTGGCATTCCGCTCGCGGCGTGCGACGCGGTCATCTCGTCCGTCCCCGCGGCGCTGCTTTCGGAGGCGCCGGGCATCAAGCTCGAGGGGACGTTCGCGCTCACGCACGCCGTGAGCTTCGATTCGGCGCGCCCGAGCGCGCTCTCGCTGGCGCTCCATGTGGACAACGGCTGTCACGTGACCGCGGCGCCTGAAGAGCTCTCACCCGAGCGTTTTCGAAGCGTTTGGAGCCGCGAGGTGAAGGGGCCCGACGGGCTGCCGATGACGATTCGAACCGGGCCAGGCGCGCCGGGCTGGATCCGCTACGACGACTTGCCGCGCACGATGGAGATCGCGGTGCTCGTCTGCGAGGACGGCGGCTTCTTTCGGCACCGGGGGTTCGATTTTCGTGCCATCGAGATGGCGCTCAAGGACGACATCATCGCGGGGCGCTTCGTGCGCGGTGCGAGCACCATCAGCATGCAGCTTGCTAAGAATCTCTACCTCGGCAAGGAGAAAACCTTGTCGCGCAAGGTGGAGGAAGCGCTCCTCACGATGCTGCTCGAGTCGAAGCTTTCGAAGAACGACCTGCTCGAGATTTACCTGAACATCGTCGAGCTCGGTCCCGGCATCTACGGCATCGAGCAGGCCGCCGACTACTACTTCAACGAGGGCGGGCGCGAGCTCACGCTCGCCCAGGCGCTGTATTTGGCGTCGATTCTTCCGGATCCGACGCGCACCCACTTCGAGCCCGACGGACGCATCAGTCCGCGCTGGGGCGAGTACATCAAGAAGCTCATGCACATTGCGCGCGACGTGAAGCGCATCACGGACGACGAGCTCGCGGCGGGGCTCGAGGAGGAGCTCGCGTTTCGGAAGGGGAGCGGCGCGTCACGGCGCGGCGGCACCGAGCCGGCCTCGATCAACGAGGACGACGAGCGCTTTTTGGACGGGCCCGGGGGCGCGCCGTAAGTCACGCGCCGTAGTAGAGGATGAAGCGCGGCAGCGGGACTGCCCGGACGACGACGATGTCGAGGAGGGCCACGCTTGCCGTGATGAGCGCGAACGGCAGCGTCAGCCGGCGCGCCGAACGGGCGCGGAGGAGGCGACAGAGAAAAAGCCATGCCTCGGCCGCGAAAACGGGCGAAACGGCGAGGGCGGTCGCGAGCGCCGCGATCCGAATCTGCGCGAGAAACAGGTCGGCTGGGCTCCACGTCAGGAGGTTCGGTCGCGACGCGCCGAAGCCGAGTAGGTCGGCTGGTAGCCAGATGCGAAGGAGCCACCCAGCGTGAGACCACGCGAGCGCGAAGACGACGCACGCGCAAAGCAGCGTGAATTTGAGCTCGACCGCCGTGCCGCCCACGCGCTTGGCGGCACGGGAAACGGCGCTTCGGGCCCATCCGATGCGGCTCCGCTCCATGGGAGGGAAGCCTAGCGCAGGGGGGCCCGGAGCGCCGTTCGGGGGATCAGGCGACCGTGATGTCCTTGCAGAGGTACACGTCTTGGATGGTCTGGAGGAGCTTCGCGCCCTCGGCCATCGGACGCTGGAAGGCTTTGCGGCCGCTGATCAGGCCCGTGCCGCCCGCGCGCTTGTTGATGACGGCGGTCGTGACGGCCTCGCCGAAGTCGTTCTTGCCGGAGGCGCCGCCGCTGTTGATGAGGCCGGCGCGGCCCATGTAGCAGTTGATGACCTGGTAGCGGCAGAGGTCGATCGGGTGATCGGTCGTGAGCTCGGTGTAGATGCGCTCGTCGAGCTTGCCGTAGGAGGAGCCGCCCGTGTTGAGCGCCTTGAAGCCGCCGTTATTTTCCGGGAGCTTCTGCTTGATGATGTCGGCGCTCATCGTCACGCCAAGGTGATTGGCCTGGCCCGTGAGATCGGCCGAGACGTGATAGTCGGTCGTGCCGACCTTGAACGCGTTGTTGCGCGTGTAGCACCAGAGCACGGTCGCCATGCCGAGCTCGTGGGCCTGCTGGAACATCTTCGAGACCTCGACGATCTGGCGGCCGGCGTCGGCGGAGCCGAAGTACACGGTCGCGCCGACCGCGGTGCAGCCCATGTCCCAACACTGCTTGATGGTGCCCCAGGTGATCTGCTCGGCCTTGTTCGGGTAGGTGAGGAGCTCGTTGTGGTTGAACTTCACCATGTACGGGATCTTGTGGGCGAACTTGCGCGCCGTCATGCCGAGGACGCCGAACGTGCTGGCGACGGCGTTGCAGCCGCCTTCGATCGCGAGCTTCACGATGTTCTCGGGGTCGAAGTACGCCGGGTTCTTGGCGAACGACGCGCCGCCCGAGTGCTCGATGCCCTGATCGACCGGGAGGATCGAGAGGTAGCCGGTGCCGGCGAGACGGCCGTGCCCGTACAGGCTCTCGAGGCTGCGGAGCGTCTGCGCGCTGCGATCGGAAGGCCCGAAGACGTCGGTCACGAACGTCGGCGACGGGAGGTGGAGCTGGTCCTTGGTGACGGTCTTCGACTGGTGCTCGAGGTAGTAGCTCGCCTTGTCACCGAGATGCGCTGTGATGCTCTTCAGATCGCTCATGGAATCGACTCCGGAAAGAATGGGGAGGACGCGGAACGCGGGACACTAGCTCAAACACTGGGCGCCTGCGACCACCTTGCAGAGTGATTGGAATCGCAGTTTCCGCAGCGTTTCTCGCTCCGGGACAGGAACGCTGATTTTCTCGTTAGGGGTGCTTTGCACCCCTCTCGCCCTGCGGGCGATTCACCCGTTACTTCTCGCCGGCGCTCCGCAGTTTGGCGAAGAACTCCGAGAGGCGGCGGGCGCCCTCCGCCGCGAGCACGCCGCCCGTCACCGTGAAGCGGTGGTTCAGGCGGGTGTCACTCCCGAGGGTGAAGAGTGACGTGAGCGCGCCGGCTTTCGGGTCCGTCGCGCCGAACACGACGCGGGCGATGCGCGCGTTCACGAGCGCTCCGGCACACATCGGACAGGGCTCGAGCGTCACGAACAGCGTCGCTCCCTCGAGCCGCCAATGCGCTTGCCGCGCTGCCGCGGTGCGCAGCGCGAAGAGCTCCGCGTGGGCGGTCGGATCGGCACGCTCCTCGCGGCGGTTGTGGTCGCGGGCGAGCTCGCGGCCGTCGGCATCGACGATGACGGCGCCGACCGGCACGTCGCCGTGCCGCGTGGCCGCGTCTGCCTCGGCGAGGGCGATGCGCATCCAGGCTTCGTCGTCGAGAGCCGACGGAGGCGCGCTGTCGGGCTGGGTGTCGTCGGTCAGCATGGTCACTCCTGGACTGGACGTGGGGAGAGGATGGGTCGGGGAGCGGGCGGCGTGAAGCGCGTGCCGTCGAACAGCTTGCGCTCGGTCGGTCCTGGTGTCGTCGAGCCGGGGGGCGGCGACTTCCGGCTCACCCAATACGCCTGGTAGGAGACGAGGCGGTCGTTCGGGCCCGAGCCGTGGTGCTCGTGCCACTCCGCGATGAAGCGGGCGAGCTCGCGCCGGTAGCGCGCGGCGTCCTCGAAGTGGAGCTGAAAGAGGTACTCGCTCACTTCGATGGGGTGGGGCAGCGGACCTTTGTCGAGGGCGTCGAAATCGGGGGGAGCGCCCGTGAACGGGTCGAGGTGCCGGCCGTCGGCGGTGACGGCGTCGATGACGGCGATGCCGTCGCGCATCGGCGCGTCGGGGCCGAACATGGCCCAGCGCTGCGTGAGTCGCGGGTAGAAGATCAGCGCGCGCAGCCAGTCGGGCTGCGGCACGCGCAGGAGGAAGGCGGGATTGTCCGCGCCGAGCTCCGTGACCACGGCCGCCATCACGGCGAGCACGCACGCTTCGCGAAGCTTCGACCACGGCAGGGGGCGCGCCGCGGGCTTCAGCGGGCGGCCGCGCGCGATGCGGGGCGCCACGAGGGCGACGGCGCGCGCTCGCCATCGGTTCATGCGCCGCCGGAGCGCGAGCGGGAGCTTTTTGCCGGCGGCGACGAGCGCCTCCGCGGGAACCCGCGCGAGGACGAGCGCCATCATCGCGTACGAGAACGGACCGAGCGCCATGACCGCCGCAATGCCGAGGTGGAGCGCGCACGACAGCCCGAACCCGATCGTGCGCGTGAAGCGCCGGTACGGATACACGAGCAAAAGCGGAATCAGCGCTTCGAGGGCGATGGTGCCGCGGCTCGCGAACGGGGAAAACCACGCGGGCTCGTGATGGGCGAGCCACCACGCGAAGCCCGTGTTGATGCGCTCTTGCCAGAGCACGTAGTGGACCGCGCTGCCGTCGCGCCACGTGTCGCCCACCTTCTGCGCGGCGTTCAGCGCGTAGATGACGACGGCTTGGAGCAGCAGCGCGAGCACCGCGAAGGACACCACGGGCTTCTCGGTGCGCCGGCGCGCAGCGACGCGCGCGCGGAGGTGCGGGAGCCGCGCGTCGCGCACGACGGCGTCGAGCGAGTAGCGGTCGCCGAGCGGGAGGAACGCGCTCCACAGACAGAGCATGATCAGCGTCGTGACGCCGCCGTCCTCGACGAACAGATTGCGAGCGTTCAGGCTCGTGAGGCACACGAAGGCGGCAAGCTGAGCCGCGCGCGTGAAGAAGCCGAGCGTGTAGCAAGCGTAGACGGCGCCGATCGCGACGAAGGCCGCCGTCACCTCGCCCGGCGTCGAGAACGGCAAGAGGAACGAGAGCTGCGGCCGCGCCTCGGGCTGAAACAGGACGAAATGATTCGAGAGCACGCCGCTGTTCGCGTAGAGCAGGCGAATCAGCGGAAAACGGCGCGCGAGATCGTAGAGCAGCACGAGGCCCGTCGCGATGCGGAGCGCGCCGAGCACGCGGCGATCGACCGTCAGGTACAGGTCGCGGAGAGCCGACCAGCGGGCGCCCATGAGCCACGACGACTTTCGCACGTCGAGCGGCCGTCGCGCGAGTCGCGACACCGGACGCCGTGCGACGTGCTAAAGCGCGGCCCGCATGCCCGAGCCGACGATGCCGAGTCCGCGCCCCGCGGTGGTCTTCGGGCTCATGGCGCTGATCTCGGCGGTGTGGGGCAGCACCTGGCTCGTCATTCGCCACGGCCTCGACGACTTGCCGCCGCTTCTCGGCGCCGGACTCCGCTTCGTGCTCGCGGGGCTCGTGATGGCGGCCCTCGTCCCCGTGCTGCGCGAGCGCGAAGGCGGCGAGCGCCCGCCGTTCCGGGTCGTGCTCCCGCAGGCGCTGTTCCAATTCACCGGCAACTTCGCGCTCGTGTACTGGTGCGAAACGGTGATTCCGTCGGGGCTCGTGAGTGTGCTCTGGGCGACGTTTCCGCTCATGATGTCGCTCACCGGGCACTTCGTGACGCGCGCCGAGCGCCTGCACGGCGTGCAGTGGCTAGGGCTCGTCGTGGCGTTCGCGGGGGTCGCCTCGCTGTTCGGGACGGACGTGGCGCGCGGGGGCTCCCGCGCGGTCGTGATGGGGCTCTTGCTGCTGCTCGGGCCGGCGTCGGTCACCGTCTCCACGACGCTCATCAAGCGCCGCGCCGCGAATGCGAGCTCGTTGCTCCTGAATCGCGACAGCATGCTGATCGGTGGCGTGCTCTTGCTGCTGCTCGCGGCGATCTTCGAGCGTGGCGAGCCCGTGCGCTTCACGAATGGCGCGATCTTCAGCGTCGTTTACCTCGCGCTCCTCGGCAGCGTCGTCACGTTTGGCGCGTACTTGTGGCTCTTGCGTACGGTTCCCGCGTACCGGCTGAGCCTCGTGAGCTACGTCACGCCCCTGATCGCGCTCTGGCTCGGGCGCACGTTCGGAGGCGAGCCGTTCGGCGCCACCACGCTCGTCGGAACCGCGCTCGTGCTCGCGGGCGTCGCGCTCACCCTCAAGAAGAAGCCGCGCTCGAACACTCCGAGCAACCTCACGCGCGCGGCCAGGCCCTCCTAGCGGACCCCCAAGCGCGCCTCGGCGGCTTCGAGCCGTTCGCGCTCGGTGGACGGGGAGCCTCAGCCTCGGCGTCCCACCGAATGTTTGAATTCAAACAAGCCCTTCTTTGAATTCAAAGATTCAAGTTCCGCCAGCAACCCCTGGCCCGACACGTCGGACAGCGCGGACAGCGCCTAGAGCGACTTCGCCTGAATCGGGACGCCCTGCGCGCGGAGGCGGCGCTCGACGCTCTCGGAGAGGGCTTCGGCGATGGCGCGTGCGTCGAAGCCGGCGGCGAGGAGCTTGCCGTCGACGTCGATGACCGGGATTGCCGTGCCGCCCGAGCGTTGCTTGAGCTCACGGAAGGCGGACGGATCGTCGTCGATGTTGCGCTCGGTCCAGTGCAGACCATTTTGGCGGAGAAACTCGTGCGTGCGGCGGCAGGTGCCGCACCACGGGGCCGAATACACGGTGATCGGTGTCGCGACGAGCGCAGCGCGGAGCTCGGCTTCGCTGAGCTTGCGCGGGGGAGCCGCGACGGTGGTGGTGCTCGCCGCGGCACTCGCCGGTGCGGTCGGCGCGGGCACGTCGGATTCCGGGGCGGGCGGGCCTTCCGGGGCGTCCAGGGCGGCGGCCGCGGGCGCCGAGCCCGGAGCGCTCGCGGGCACGGTCGTGTCGGTGACGCCCCGTGGGTTTTCGGAAGTGGGTCGGGCGGGCACCGGCGCCGGTTCGGCGCGGAGGAGCGAAGATTTTTGGCCCGGGAGCGGCACGAGCTCGTGAACGGCGAGCAACCCCGCGCTGGCCGTGCCCAAACTCAAAAACAAAAGCCAACCGAGACGCGCGCCCTGTCGCCGGTCAGTCGCTCGGTCGAGCGTGTGACAGAGCGCACAGCGGCCGTCGGGTCCCCCTGCGATGCCGTGCATCGCGCATTGCATGCTCCGATCCTAACACGCGCGGGTGGCGGGCGCCGGGGGGCTCGTTGCAGGTTCTTGAGTCACGGCGGGCGTTGCCCGACGGGCTCGCGGCCGGTCAGCGTTTTTAGGGCGCGGCGTCGCCCCATTCGTCGGGGCCTACGTCCGGCGTGCTCGGGCTGCGTGGCTCCTGGTCGATGTCGTGATCGGGCGCGCCTGCAGGGTTGCCGGCGTCGACGCACGGGGAGCTCGCGTCGAGCGGGAGCGTGCACGTGGCGAGGAAGTTTCCGCTCGCACCCGGCAGGGCATTGATTTGGTCGATCGTCGTGAGGTCGCCGGTGCGCGTCCGCGCGAGAACGGCTCCGGCGCCGCCGGGAGCGAACGCGTTGCTCGTGAACGTCGCCGGGCCGGCCGAGAGGAGGTCCACGTCCGCAGCGGACCCGCAGAGGCCGGGCCGGAAGATGTTGTTGCCCACGACGGACGAGCCCGTGACCGGACGGAAGCCGGAGCTCGTGCACGCTCCCGTCGAGGAGCCGCCGTCAGCGAGGTTCGAGTTCACGTCCTCGACGCTGAAAATCCCGGCGAGCTGCAAGCCGACGCTCGTGCCGGCGAAGGTGCTGCACGTGCTGCCGATCGCGACGTTGTTCTCGACACGGATGATTCCGCCGGCCTCCATCCCCACGACGGCTCGCGGGCTCGTGTCGTGCGTACAACCGCCCTCGGTGCGATTGGAATCGACGACGGTGTTGGTTCCCGTGATGCCGCCGATCCGCATGCCGATGACGTCATAGGCGCAATCGCCGGGGCAGTCCGGCGTGGCAGTGATGCCGTGCACGATATTGCCGCGCACCGCGCCGCACGCCGTCATGCCGCTCACCTCGCAGGTGATGCCGAAGGCGCTGCCGGTGCCCGCGGCGACGTACCGTACTTCGTTCTCGAGCAGCGTGGGCGAGCCGGCACCGTCGGAGAAGATGCCGCGGACGTCGCCGGCGCCTTGTGCGCTCACGCGATTGCGCGCGACGACCGTTCCGCCACTACTGCTGCCGCCGAGCATGAGCGCGATGCCGCGGGTGTCCTGGTGCTGGCCGACGACGGTGACGTCGTTGTCCTCCACGAGCAAGCTCGTGACGAGCGTGTTCACGAGCAGACCTGCCACGAAGACGCCCGTCGTATCCCCGCTTGCCACGCTCGAAAGCACGTTGCGCGCGAGAATCGAGCCCGGGCTCGTGTCGAGCCTGACCGCGCTGCTTTGCCACGGACCGCGGGCGCGCACTTGCGAATCCTGGATGACGACGTGCGCAGAAACGCCGCGGACGCCGTCCGCTTCGCGAAGACCTGGAGGAGCGAACAAGTCGCTGTCCGTGATCGTGACATTCGAATTGGCGAGCGCGTCGACGCCGACCGACGTGATCGGGGTCATCTCCGGCGGCCACTCGCGATCGGGTGCCGAGATGCCCACGAGATTCGCGCTGCCACCGTCGACGGTAACCGCCGCGATCGTCACCGGGTCCACTCCAACGCTGCTCACGATCTCGAAGTCTTCGAGCGTCGTCGGGTCCACGATCTCGGCGCCGAAGAGCACGCCCAGCGAGGTCTTGGGCAGCAGACGCGTTACCGAATCGGTGCAGCGCGTCCAAGTCGACGACTCGTAGCGACCCGTGACGCCAATACCGTCGCGCATTCGCAGGTCGGCGGCGTCCGGTCCGGGGTACTCGGCCGTCGCTCCACACGCGGCGCCCGAGGCGACGCACACGCTGCTCGCTACGTCGGGATGCGCCGCCGCGAAGTCGATCGCCGGCTGCACGTTGCGGAAGGGGACGGCCCCATTTGCGCTGAGCGCCGCCGCGTCGTCGCCGTTTGGCGCCACGCCGATGCACCCCACGGGGCCGCCGCCGCCGCCGCTCGAGCCACCGGCACCTGCGCCGCTCGAGCCACCGACTCCACTCGACCCGCCTGCTGCCTGCCCCCCCGTTCCAGCCTGCCCGCAATCGTCGTGACCGTGACCGTGGCCGTGGCCGCCTGGTTTGGGCTTGCAATGCCCCGCGTGGCACGAGCCGCAATCGCAATCGGCATCAACGTGGCAACGATTGTCGTGACCCTGCCCGTCATGTCCGTCGGAGCGCGACGCTTCGTCTTCCAGCACTGTAGTCGTTTCACTGTCCGGATTCGTCGAGCAGTGAAGTAGGCCCGAGGCGAGCCCGAGCACCGAGAACGCCCTAGTTACGATGGTTTTCATGCTTCCCTCCTCGCCAAAAACGGCTCGAGGACGCGCAGCGTCAGTCCGAATACCCTAGGTGCGCGCCTCGCGATGAACATTCATTCATCGGAGTCGCGCCGAGAGCGACGGAGACTCGGCGCCTTGGCGTTGCGCCTTACCGCTTTGACCGGAATCCGGCGTTGTTCGAGCGCCGACCCGCCCGTCAGCGTTTTGGTTCGAGCTGAGAAATGTCGCGGATGGCGCCGCGCGAGGCGCTGGTCGTCATGAGGGCGTAGGCGCGCAGGGCTTGCGAGACGGTGCGGTCGCGGTTCGGGCGCCAGGCGTTCGGGCCGCGGGCGACCATGGCGGCCCGGCGTTTCTCGAGCGTGGCGGCGTCGACCAGGACGTCGATGGTGCGCGCCGGGATGTCGATGCGGATGCGGTCGCCCTCCTCGATGAGGCCGATCGTGCCGCCCTCGCCCGCTTCCGGCGAGACGTGGCCGATGCTGAGGCCCGAGGTGCCGCCGCTGAAGCGGCCGTCGGTGACGAGCGCGCAGGCCTTGCCGAGCCCTTTGCCCTTCAAGAACGAGGTCGGGTAGAGCATCTCCTGCATGCCGGGGCCGCCCTTCGGGCCCTCGTAGACGATGACGACGACGTCGCCCGCCTTGATCTGGTCGGCCATGATCGCGTCGCACGCCGCGTCCTGCGAGTGGAAGACGCGCGCGGGGCCCTCGAATTTCCAGATCGATTCGTCGACGCCGGCGGTTTTGACGATGCAGCCGTCCTTCGCGACGTTGCCGTAGAGGACGCCGAGGCCGCCGTCCTTGCTGTAGGCGTGCTCGATGTCGCGGATGCAGCCGCGCTCGCGGTCGGAGTCGGTCTCGGAGAAGTACTTGTCCTGGGAGAAAGCGACTTTGGTGGGCACGCCGCCGGGCGCCGCGAGCGAACGCTGCCGGGCGGCGACTGACTCGCTCCGGCGGATGTCGTTCTGCTCGATGGCTTCGCCCATCGTGGCGCTGTGCACGGTGCTCACGTCGCGATGGATGAGGCCCGCGCGGTCGAGCTCGCCGAGGATGCTCATGATGCCGCCGGCGCGGTGCACGTCTTCCACGTGGTAGTGCGAAGAGGGCGCGACTTTGCACACGTTCGGGACCTTGCGCGAGAGGCGGTCGATGTCCTTCATCTCGAACGCGACGCCCGCCTCGTGCGCGATCGCGAGCAGGTGGAGCACGGTGTTCGTGGAGCCGCCCATCGCGATGTCGAGCGTCATGGCGTTCTCGAAGGCGTCGAACGTCCCGATGCTGCGCGGAAGCACGGATTTGTCGCCGTCCAGCCAGTAGCGCTTGGCCATGCCGACGATGCGCTTGGCGGCGTCCTCGAAGAGCTCCCAGCGGCGCGCGTGCGTCGCGAGCAGCGTGCCGTTGCCGGGCAGAGCGAGGCCGAGCGCTTCGTTGAGGCAGTTCATGCTGTTGGCGGTGAACATGCCCGAGCAGGAGCCGCAGGTCGGGCACGCCGAGCGCTCCATCTCCCCGAGCTCCTTGTCGCTCACCTTGCTGTCGCCCGCCGCGATCATCGAGTCGATGAGGTCGAGCTTGCGCACGATGGCCTTGCCGTCGCGATCGTGCGTGCCGACGATTTTTCCGGCTTCCATCGGGCCGCCCGAGACGAAGATGGTCGGGATGTTGAGGCGCATGGCCGCCATCAACATGCCGGGCGTGATCTTGTCGCAGTTCGAGATGCACACGAGCGCGTCGGCGGCGTGCGCGCTCACCATGTACTCGACGCTGTCGGCGATGAGATCGCGGCTCGGCAACGAATAGAGCATCCCGCCGTGGCCCATCGCGATGCCGTCGTCGACCGCGATGGTGT
>Ga0070682_100001609_pt1 | contig 12583 bp, 12 predicted proteins | sample KBSC63LmetaG_FD_64668 | JGI IMG/M metagenome (GOLD analysis project Ga0070682, IMG submission 64668) | Corn rhizosphere microbial communities from Kellogg Biological Station, Michigan, USA - KBS C6-3L metaG | ecosystem: Host-associated > Plants > Roots > Rhizosphere | place: USA: Michigan... | reverse complement strand
ACTTTCACGCCGTGGTCCAACGCGCGCCGCAGCAACAACGGATTTCCGAGTTTCTGATCCTCTTCCGCTTCAACCGCCTTCTCCTCACCACCGTGACTCAGCAGAATCAGATCATGCTCCTTCATTTTCTGATAAAACGGATCGCATTTCGGATCTGAAGGATCGATCCCCATCGCATTCGGCAACCACTTGACGATGCGCGCACCGCGCCTCGCCCACTTCTCGAGCTCACTTATCGCATCCGGGCGGTAAGGATTGACCGAAATGTTTGGAACAAACATGTCCGGGTATCGCTCGGCGAGCTCGAAAACGTATTCGTTAGGAACGTAAAACTCGGTCTTCTCGAGATTTACCGAACCATCGCCGCGGTAATGTTTGTCAAACGCGAGCAGGCGGTGTTTTCCATGATTGCGGATGTGACTGACGAGGCTCGCGAGACGCTCCACAAGCTGCGTATCCGCTCGGTTTTCATCATTGGCGCCCGCCGAGCTCATGTAGACTTTGAACTTGAGACGGTGAAACGGATGCACCCACGTGCGCATCTTTCGATTCACAAAAGTTCCGCCCGCGCCCAACCCCGCCACATGCACGTGATGATCTATTAGCCGCTGCGGATCGATATCGTCGAAAGCACGCTTCACCACGTCAGACGCCTTCGCGCTGAGCTTCTGCGCGAGCTCTTCAGGTCGTCGCGTGAACGCACCACCGATGGAATGAATCAGACACATCAGGATAAACAGATCATCGTGCCGAGCATCGTTGCGATCAACTCGCGCGCTCCAGTCTTGTCCAAAGCAAAGACGTCGGCGCGCACCACCGTGAGCGTCTTTCCACTCTTAACAACTTCCGCCGACGCTAAAAACATTGCGCCTTTCGCCGGCCGCAACAAGTTTACTTTGAACTCGACGCTGAGCACTTCAGAATTCGGCGGCATTAAAGCGTACGCGGCATATCCACACGCAGAGTCGGCGATTGTCGTCACGATACCGGCGTGCAAATACCCGTGCTGCTGGGTCAGGTCAGTGCGATAAGGAAGTGTGATCTCGATGATGCCCGGCTCGACGCGCGTTAACTCCGCCCCGATCAGCGCCATGATCGTTTGTTTAGCGAAGCTCCGTCTAATTTCTTCGGCGAAGGCCGGATTACGAGGTTGATATAGGACAGGATTCACCGGATTTTAGCAGGATTTACGAGATTCTAAGCCTCGGGCGTTGCGCTGTAGGCCCGCGAGTTTCGCACGTTTCATCGCGCTGCCGCGAAATCGCGCGGCGTAGGTTTCCGGAGTAAGCTCGAGTATGTCTGCAAGTTCGGCGTCGATGTTTCCCTCGCGCGGTGCGAATCGTATTTCAGCAGTGGACGTTTCAAAGCGGTTCCACGGGCAAACATCCTGGCAGATGTCGCAGCCGTAGAACCATCCAGAAAGATTCTCCTCAACTTCGACAGGCAATTCAGGCGCGCGTAATTCAATCGTTGCGTACGAAATGCACTTGTTTGAATCGACCACGTAGGTTTCGGTAATTGCCGCTGTGGGACACGCATCGATACACAGCGTACACGTACCACAGTGATCCTCAACGCGCTGCGTATCATGGTCCAATTCAAGGTTAAGCAACAACTCGCCGATAAACACCCACGACCCGTACTCGGGCGTGATCACATTCGAGTGTTTCCCGAGCCAACCCAAACCCGCGCGCACGGCCCAGGCTTTATCCATCGTCGGCTGGATGTCGACGCAGATCTTTCCTTCGGCTCGCGGTTCGTGCTCTCGGATCCACGAAAGCAGAGACGCAAGTTTCTCTTTCACTACGTCGTGGTAATCATCTCCCCACGCGTAGCGGGAGACTTTCCCTGTCGCTGGACTTTGCTGGTGCTGATGCGGCGTGAAGTAGTTGAGAGCGACGACTACGACTGACTTTGCTTGCGGAAATATCTCGAGCGGGTCGACGCGTTTTTCGACGTCGCGCGCCATCCAGCGCATCTCGCCGTGATACCCACGCGAAAGCCACTCTTGCAACCGGCGCCCCTCATCTTCAAGCGAGGAGGCGCCGACAATTCCCACCTTGTTGAATCCTTCGAAGAGAGCCCGTTCCTTGATGTGATGTGCAAGGATCACGGGCCGGCAAGCTTCTGGATCGTCACGGTGATGATTGGGGTGTCGCCCGCCGTCTTGCTGTAAGAAACCCAATAACCAGCTTTCGGATAGCGCACGAGTTTGTATTTCGAGCCATCGGGCTTAGCTTCGAAATCGGACCCAAACACCTGCTGCGGAGTTATTATCTCGCGCGCGCCGTTCATGAAATCGACTGAGATGGCGGTCACCTTCGAAGTCGCCTTATCGTAAAGGATCTGGCAGGATTCGTTATCACTGAACCTGTAATAGTCCTGCTCGTCACCTTTATTGGCTGGACTGCCCAGCTTTTTGCGTACTTCATCAGCGACCCAGCCGATTTTTACGCCTCGATAATCGAGAAAAATCGGGTCTTCCTCACGAGGGGCGCCGCCGGTCGGCTTTCGCGTGGTTTGAGCGAGTGAAACTCCAGCGGTTGTTAGAGAGATGACCACTAGTAACCAGAATTTTGAGAGTCTCAAAAGGCGAGTCATGGTTACTCCTTTCCACAAAATATACGTGTTCACCAACAAACAGGTAGGAAACCAACGCTTATATGCCGCGACAATAATCCGAAAAAAGGGACGTGTCAACAGCCGCGAGCCCGCTCGATATAAGCCGCAGATTTTCGCAGATAAACGCGGATCTGATCCGCGTTTATCTGCGAAAATCTGCGGCTAAACGTTGACTCGGCATCTACTTTCGCGTAGAAGCAGAGTGCTCTTTGACTGGTCCAAAAGGAGTCGAAATCCAAATGAATAGAACCGTGGTGTTAGTGGCAATCATCTTGATGGCCCTGGGTTTGGCTGGATGTCAGCCCGCGCGTGATACGAATCTAAATGCAACAGCAACTACGAGCCCCGCGAAAGAAACCTTCGATCCGGTAGCAATTCAGACCGAAGTGCTGAACATCGAACGCGACTGGGTCAAGGCAGGCGAAACCTATGACGTTGAAGCAATCAAGCGAATAGTTGCAGACGACGCCGTCCTGGTCTACCCCGACGGCACTCCGGGAACTAAGGCCGACGAAGTCCGCATCGCCGAGGCGAAAGCGATCACTGGTAGTGGATGGGAGATGATCGACCCCAAGGTCACCGTGTTGAGCGCAGATGCCGCCTACATCACCGGACGAAGTTCCATCAAGGACGGGAAATATAAAGAGCCCAACATGGCCAAAGCTATCGATATCAGTGGGGAATATCGTTTCCTGGACGTTTACGCTCGACGCAACGGCAGATGGCAGGTAGTCGCTTCGCAAGCGACTAAGGTCGCGGTTCAACTGCCCGCTGCATCGCCGAAAGCGAGTGTCGCCGTGTCACCAGCACCACCTTCACCTCCGAAAGCTTCGCCGACAGCAACACGGACCCCTTAGTTCCAGATTCCAGGAATTGTGGTTGAGCACTTTGGACAACGGCCTTCGTTCGTAACGTTCACCTGACGAATCAGGTAGCCAAAGCGCTCAACCAACAACTCCCGGCACGATGGACAGTACGTGTTCTCCCACTCGCCAACCCTTCCCGGCAGATTTCCGGCGTAAATGTAATTCAGTCCCGCTTCTCGACCGATCTCACACGCGCGCAGTAACTGTTCCGCGGACGTGTTTGAGTTCTCAGTCATCTTGTAATCCTGGTGAAACGCCGTCACGTGCCACGGGATATCGGGAGAGACTGAAGCAATAAAGTCAGCCGCGCGACGCAGCTCGTCTTCGGAATCGTTGAACCCGGGAATGATCAGTGTGACGATCTCTTCCCAGAAGCCACGTTCGTGGACCATCTTCACCGTTGCGAGAATGTTGTCGACTACGCCGCCGAGTTGTCGATAGTTCTTATCGTTCATCGACTTGAGGTCGATCTTGTAACAGTCGGTCCAGGGTCGCAGGTAATCGAGCACTTGCGGAGTGGCGTTGCCGTTCGAGATGAATGCGGTTCGAAAGCCGGCAGGCCGCGCCTTTTTGAAGACTTCGACCGCCCATTCAGCGGTGATCAACGGTTCGTTATAACTGCTGCCGACCATTGCAGCGCCATACGCTTTTGCCATCGACACGAGGCGCTCTGGTGAAACGATCGTTGGGTTCGTACCGGCAGCATCGTCGCGCAAGGCTTGAGACGTCAGCCAGTTTTGACAGTAAGCGCAATGCAGATCGCAGCCGAGCATGCCGAACGTCAGCGTATCGGAGCCGGGCATGACGTGGAAGAACGGCTTTTTCTCAGTCGGATCGCACGCCAGTGCAGCGACGTAGTTCGCGGGTACGCGAAGATGTCCACCCTCGTTGAATCGAACTTTGCAGATTCCGCGTTTACCTGATTTGATCAAACATCGATGGCCGCAGGCATAACACTTCAATGCACCCGCATCGAGGTGCTCGGTCAACTCCGGCGCGCCCTCGATGGTCATCGAATCCAGCACGGTTGCGAGTGGCGCGGATTTGGTACTTACAGGCATTTCTTGTTCTTACTTCTTTGTTCTTTGTACTTTGTTGTCGCTATTATCCTAGTACCTGCGAACGGCGAACACAAAGAACAAAGCACAAAGTACAAAGTACAAAGTACAAAGCAGATGATCATCGAACAAATCACCGTCACCGACTTCCAGCAACACACGCGCATCGTCGGTTGTGAAATTACCAAACAGGCGATCTGTATCGACCCTGGAGACGAGTCGGAGCGGATTGTCGAAACTCTGGAACGGCTAGGTCTGACACTCAACGCGATTGCCCTCACGCATGCCCACCTCGATCACGTCGGCGCCGTTGCATCACTGAAGAAACTCGTGCCCACGGCCAAAATCAATCTGCACAAAGGCGACGAGTTTATGTACCAGGCACTGCCGGAGCAGCCCGCGTGGATCGGCATTCCTCGCGCGCTTTGGGCGTCGCACGGGTTTGTTTTTGAAACGCCGCCGCCCGTCGATCACTACTGGACTGACGGCGAAAAACATCATGTAGGCGAACTCGAATTCGAGGTGCTGCACTGCCCCGGACACACACCGGGACACGTCGTCCTCTACGAGCCCAAAGAAAAAGTCGTGTTTGTCGGCGATGTACTGTTCGCGGGTTCAATCGGCAGAACAGATCTGCCAGGCGGTTCCACCGAGCAGTTGCTGAACTCGATCAAAACCAAACTGTTGACGCTGGACGACGACGTAAAGGTTTATTCCGGGCATGGACCAGTCACCACCATTGGAGAGGAAAGACTGACGAACCCATTTTTAACCGGACGCTATCTGTAGCTGGACGCGCGAGGATACCTGCCGGAGAGTTATTTCAGTCTCTTCGCTTTCATCTCTTCCCATTTGTTCTTCTGCTCGTCGTCTAATTGACTCGGCAACGTGTCGACGGGAATCGAATACTGGGCGCAAAACTGCCGCCACAAAACAAAGCGCAGGTCGTACTGACCAGTGGAATCCGAAACAGTGTTATCGACTGGAGGTGGCTCGTTCTTCCCCTTGTTCATCATGGGGGGAGTGTAACAGCTTTTGCGGAATTAGTTGATCGCAGATGAGCGGAGATAAATGGGCCCGGTTGGGGCGTCGACGCCGCCAACTGGTTCGATCGTTATCGCGAAAACGGCGGAATCCATCGCTGTCTCGGGCACTTGATCCTTCAACATTCCCTTGCCTGTGTCGTCAGGCATGAACGTCTTACCGGGCATGGGTGGATTCTTCCCGACGATGAACCACAACTGGTACGCCTTGCCTTCAGGCACGTTCGGAAGTTTGTCGGCCATTAACATCGCATGGCCGGTTTTGTCATAAACCAGTTTTGCGCTCGAACCCGCACCACGATCGACACCATCGAGCCTCATGACTTTCGCGCCCGGCGTGGTTGCGAGTTCGAGAAACTCTTTCGACTGCGCGAGCTCGATTCCTCTCGCATTGTTCTGCCGCCACAGAACTACTAAACCCGCAATCAATGCCGTAACGAGGATGACGGCGGCGATCGCGCCCAGCGAACCAAAAGACGTCCAGATGTTGCGCGTAGCGGATCTGAACGGAATCACTTCCGACTTGGATTCATTTCGAATTTCATCCAGGATGCGCTCACGAACTTTTGGTGATGGTTCCATCGGGTTTGCGCTAACAGCCATAGCCGCTGCCGTAGCCTCCCATTCCTGCAATTCGCTGCGACACTCTTCACAGTCAGCGAGATGATCGTTCAACGCATGCGCTTCCGCTGCGTCGAGCGCCGAGAGGGCGCGCGCCGGAATCATCTCCTTGTAGTCTTGATGGACCATCTTAAAACCCAAAACTTTCGCCCTGACCCGCAAGCATTTCGCGCAGCCTGATCAGACCCGTGCGCATACGGGTCTTGACGGTTCCGAGAGGAGCTCCCAAATGCGTCGCGATTTCTGATTGGGTGAGGCCGTCAAAATAAGCAAGCATCAGTGGCCCCTTTTGCTCGTCGGGAAGTTGCGCCAGCGCAGTGTTCACAAGACCTCTTTGCTCTGACCTGAACGCGTCGCTCGCCGCATCCGAGACCTCTTCGGACGCTTCTCGCGCACCGGCTTCCGCCACGCGTTCACGAGATGCGAGAGTTCGGAGGCGGTCGATGCCGCGACTGCGACCGAGCGTGACGAGCCACGTGAATGGCCGTCCGCGAGTCTCGTCGAAGTCGTCCGCTTTGCGCCAAACCTGCAGAAACACTTCCTGAAGAACGTCTTCGGCTTCCTCGCGGTTACCTAATATACGCATTAGCAGCCCAAACAGGATTACGCGATACCGGTCGTAGAGCTGCGCCAGGGCCATCTCGTCCCTGGCGGCAATCGCCTTCATCAAAACCACGTCAGTATCTTGTGCTCGTTCAGGTTGCAAGCTTGAAATATACGGAACAGAACGTGGAAGAGGATTGCTACAAAAAGGCACAAAAGACACATAATCAGTTTTTTCTGTTTGTGTGCCCTTTGTGCCTTTTTGTGGCTAAAACTAAGCTACCGTGATGTCGTTGGCGAGATAGACGTCCTGAATCGCATTCAGCAATTGCACGCCTTCGCTCATCGGACGCTGGAATGCCTTGCGGCCGGAGATCAAGCCCATTCCACCACCGCGCTTGTTGATGACAGCCGTGCGAACCGCTTCTGCGAGGTCGCTCGCACCCTTCGACTCGCCGCCGGAGTTGATTAACCCCGCCCGACCCATGTAACAGTTAGCCACCTGATAGCGAACGAGATCGATCGGATTATCAGTCGTAAGCTTCTCGTAAACGAGCTTGCTTGTCTTACCATAGGCACCACCCAACGCAGCTTCAACGGCTTTGTAACCGCCATTCCGCTCCGGCAGTTTCTGCTTGATGATATCGGCCTGGATCGTTACGCCGAGGTGATTTGCCTGCGCAGTGAGATCGGCCGAAGCATGCATGTCGCCCTCGGCGGTCTTGAACTTCGGATTGCGGAGATAGCACCACAAGATACAACCCATACCCAGTTCATGTGCCTGCGCAAACGCTTCGCTGATCTGCGTAATCTGGCGCGTCGATTCATCAGAGCCAAAATATATTGTGGCGCCCACAGCAACAGCCCCAAGATTGTGTGCTTCCTTAACAGTTCCAAACAGCACCTGATCGAACTTGTTCGGTAGCGTGAGCAACTCGTTATGATTGATCTTTACGATGAACGGAATCTTGTGTGCGTACTTACGAGCAACCGTTCCCAGCACGCCAAAAGTAGAAGCCACCGCATTACAACCACCTTCGATCGCGAGCTTCACGATGTTTTCCGGATCGAAGTACTGCGGATTCGGTGCGAAGGAAGCGCCGGCAGAATGTTCGATACCCTGGTCCACCGGAAGAATCGAGAGATAACCGGTGCCCGCAAGCCTGCCGTTATCAAACAGTGATTGCAGCGAACGCAGCGTCGACGGAGATCGATCAGAGATGCTCCAAACGCGGTCGATAAAGTCTGGACCGGGAAGGTTCAGTTGCTCTTTCGGGATCGCCTGAGCTTTATGCTCCAACAGTTCTGATGCGTTTGGTCCGAGGAGCTCTGCGATCCGTTCAACTGAATCCGAGCGTTGTAGTTTGGTAACCATTGCGTTTCCTCCGGGGCTGCCCTTTTTGGTCTGATTGCTGGGATTTTGAGCCGCCAGAGAATTATACGTAAGGGTCATAGCCGCCGCAAAGTTTGCGTTGAACCTTTAACAATCTTTCGGGTAAAATCCGCTTCGCAAGTGGGGCCGTCCCTGGCATCCTTCGTCGGCCATTATCCGCAGTAAGAACCAACTGGTCTAAAAAGTCTACGAAAGGCAAGTCAAATGAGAATCCTTCCCTCGCGCTATCTCCTGCTTGGTCTAATACTGTCTCTTTTCACCTCTTTTTCCGCCCCCACCCGCGCGGCCGGGGATGATTGGAAACCCATTGATCCTAACCAACTGTCATTAAAAAGCTCCACCGTAGAGAAGGATGCGGACGCCGAAGCCCTCTTTTGGGAAGTCAGGATGGACGATAAGGACGACCCCGATGGCAATCTCGTTTTTAATCACTACATCCGCGTGAAGGTATTTACAGAGCGTGGCCGCGAATCACAGAGCAAGATCGACCTGGAATTCGGCAAGATCTATGGTACCGAGACCAAGATTCAGGACATCGCCGCCCGCACGATCAAACCCGATGGCTCGATCGTCGAACTCAAGAAAGCGGACATTTTTGAGCGCACCATAGTCAAAACGAGTGGCGTTAAAGTCAAAGCCCGTTCTTTCGCGATGCCTGCTGTCGAGCCCGGTTGCATCATCGAATATCGCTGGCGTGAAATCCGCATGAAAACCCTCGCGCAATACGTTCGCTTACAGTTTCAGCGCGACATCCCCGTGCAGCGGGTCACATATTTGGTCAAGCCATATAGCTCTGACTATGAAAATCTCTCCTTTAACTCGCTAACGATGCATGGTCAACCGTCTCCCTGGACCAAAGATAAAAACGGCTTCTACAAGACCGAAATGACCAACATAGAGGCGCTCCATGAAGAATCACGCATGCCTCCCGAGGATCAGGTAAAGACCTGGATGCTCGTCTTTTATCAAAGGGCATCGAACGAAAAGGTCGATCCGGACAGGTATTGGGCGACTCTCGGCAAGGATGTTTACGACCGTACCAAGTCGCTGATCAAACCGAATGACGAAGTAAAGCAGACGGCGACGTCACTAATCGCTGAGGCTAAAAGCGACGACGAGAAGGTCGCAAACTTATTTGATTTTTGCCGCTACAAGATCAAGAACGTTAACAACGATACTTCAGGGCTCACGCCTGACGAACGCGCCAAGGTCAAAGACAACAAGACTCCGTCGGACACTCTAAAGCGAGGAATGGGTACGGGACTCGACATCGACCTTCTGTTTGTAGCCCTGGCTAATAGTGCCGGTTTCGATGCTCGAATCGTGCTGTCGTCGGATCGTGGCGATATATTTTTCGATAAGACGTTACCCAACCCGTACTTTCTCAATCCGCAAAATGTTGCGGTCAATGTGGGGGGCACCTGGAAATTCTTTGACCCCGGTCTCAACTACGTTCCGCGCGGAATGCTGCGCTGGCAGGAAGAGGGTCAACAGGCGTTGATCACCGATCCGAAGAACCCGGTGTGGGTCAATACGCCAATGTCAGCACCGGATAAGTCGTTGGCCAAGAGAACTGCCAAGTTGACACTCACTGAAGATGGAACTCTCGAAGGTGACGTGCGTCTGGAGTTCACTGGACACCAGGCAATCGAGCGCAAAGAAGATATGGATGAAGAGTCTGAAACTCAGCGTGAAGAGAACTTGAAAGAAGAGATCAAGAATCACATGAGTGCTGCGGAGATCAGTAATGTCAAGATTGAAAACGTTACCGATCACGAGCGACCGCTAATCTTTTCCTACCACGTTCGCTTCCCCGGATACGCGCAGCGCACGGGCAAACGCATCTTCCTGCAGCCGGCGTTTTTCCAGTATGGCCGTGGGCCACTATTCGCAACGGCGAGCCGGAAATACCCGATCTATTTCCACTATCCGTGGTCCGAAAACGATCTCGTCGAAATCAATATGCCCAAAGGTTATGCGCTGGATAACGCAGACGCTCCCGCACCATTCGGCAGCGGCGACATCTCCCAGTACAAGCCGTCTATTTCTGTCGCCTCTGATGGTTCGCTGCTCGTTTACAAGCGTAGCTTTTTCTTTGGTGGCGGCGGAAATGTGCTCTTTCCGGTGGAGGCATATACGAACGTCAAGCAATATTTCGACCAGGTCCATAAGCAGGACGGCCACACCATCGCGTTGAAACAAACGGCTACGCAATAGCCCGAATTCTCTTCAGGAGAAATTTGAGATGAAAGTAAGGCTAGCTACGCTCATTGCCCTCATTGGCCTCATTGGTCTTTTGATGTTTGCGGTGCCTGTGAGTGCCGCAGTATCGGACGAAACTCCGCCATGGGTGCAGAAGGCCGTTGCGATCCAGGTTCCCACCTACGATAAAGAGGTGCCGGCGGTGGTGCTGGTCGACGAATCGACGACCAGCATTGGCCCAGACGGAAAGATCACGGAAGTCTACAACTTCGCCGTTCGCATTCTGCGACGCGAAGGCCGCGATTATTGCGAGGGCAACGTGGGCTACATCCCCGATATCAGCAGGGTGAAAGAGTTCCGTGCGTGGCTGATTCGGCCCGGCGGAGACACAAAGCGCTACGGCAAAGATGAAACGCTCGACGCCACCGGCGATCTCAACGACGTTTACAACGAATACCGAGTCAAAAAGATCTCAGCAACGTCCGACGCTGACGCAGGCTCTGTTTTCGCGTACTCCTACGCCACCGAGGATCGATCCGTTTTCAGCCAGGCCGACTGGTCCTTCCAGGGAGGTTCGCTACCCGTCATCAGCTCGAGATACAACCTCACGCTCCCGGAGGGCTGGCGCGCGGAAGGCGTGACCTTCAATCATGAAAAGATCGAACCCAAAATCACAGGCACGACTTATTCATGGGAACTTTCGAACCTTCCTCCAGTCCCTTACGAACCGATGAGTCCGCGACTTAGTAATCTGGTGCCGCGATTGGCAATCAGTTATTACGCACCCGCGAACGCGACGGCAGTGCCGATCAAGACGTTTGCAAACTGGGGTGAGGTCGCTGCCTGGTTGACTGAGCTGAGCGACCCGCAAGTAGTTGTCGACGACGCGCTCGCGCGAAAGGCCTACGAGCTGACGGCGCTCGCAAAAACCGAATTCGAAAAGATTCGCGCGATTGCACAGTATGCGCAGAACATTCAATACATTTCGATCCAAACCGGGATCGGGCGCGGCGGTGGTTATCGCCCGCACGCGTCGAACCAGGTATTTGCAAAGTCGTACGGCGACTGTAAAGACAAAGCAAACCTGATGCGCGCGATGCTCAAGGTCGTTGGTATCACGGCCTATCCCGTGAGCATTTACTCTGGTGATCCTAACTACGTTCGTGCCGGATGGCCTTCGCCGCAACAGTTCAATCACTGCATCATCGCGGTGAAGGTGAGCGACCAAACACAGTCGAACACGATCATCCAGCATCCGACTCTCGGACGGCTGCTGATCTTCGACGCGACTGACGATCAAACGCCGCTTGGCGACTTGCCTTACTACCTTCAGGGCAGCCTCGCGCTCGTCAATTCGAAGGGTGAAACAGACCTCGTGCGAATGCCGGTCACTCCACCCGAAACGAATCACCTCGAACGTATCGCGACGTTGGAACTGACACCTGACGGTGCTATAGGCGGCCAGATTCAGGAACTGGCGAACGGGCAAACCGCAGTCGTGTTTCGCTCCGAGTTTCGCAGAATGTCGAAACCGGAATACACGGGCATGATCGAACGCTGGCTGACGGAAGGCGCGACAGCGGCGCGGCTTAGTAAGATGGAGCCGTCTGACAACAGCGCAGATGGGCGCTTCACGCTCAACGTCGAGTTTAGTGCGAAGACCTATGGTCAATTGATGCAGGGCCGGTTGATGGTGTTCAAGCCGGCGATCGTGTCGCGGCGTGAGGATCTGACGTTGACGGCAGCGAAACGCCTGCATCCGGTTGTGCTGCGAGCTAGTTCATATTCGGAAACGGTGAACGTTCAGTTGCCGGCGGGGTTCACCGTCGATGAAGTTCCGGACGCGGTGAAGATTGAGACTCCGTTTGGTTCTTACGTGACGAGCTATGAAGTGAAGGACAACAAACTCGTCTTCAAGCGCAAGCTGTCTCAACAGGCGACGACGATCGCCGCTTCTGACTACGAGGTGGTCCGAAAGTTCTACGAAAGCATCCGCGCCGCTGAGAACGCGCCGGTTGTCTTAGCAAAGAAATAGAAGCCGCAGATTTTCGCAGATAAACGCGGATCAGATCCGCGTTTATCTGCGAAAATCTGCGGCTACCCTCCGATCAGTCTCGCGATCGCGAACGCTGCGCCGGCGGCGGCACTTCCAATCAACGCAGTTTGAAGGGCGCTTTTTACCGGTCGTGTTCCGGTGAAGCGCCCTTTTATAAATCCGAAGATCAACAATGCCGC
>Ga0070682_100001605_pt1 | contig 12604 bp, 8 predicted proteins | sample KBSC63LmetaG_FD_64668 | JGI IMG/M metagenome (GOLD analysis project Ga0070682, IMG submission 64668) | Corn rhizosphere microbial communities from Kellogg Biological Station, Michigan, USA - KBS C6-3L metaG | ecosystem: Host-associated > Plants > Roots > Rhizosphere | place: USA: Michigan... | reverse complement strand
AGTCGAGGAAATCGGCGTGCGTGAAGTCGACGAGGTTCGAGCCGTTGTACGGCCCGCGACCGCCGTACATGTAGAGCTTCACGGTGACCTGCTCGCCGACGACGGGATGCTTGGGCGTGACCGTGGCGCGCAGGAACGCGATCGGATCGGGCGCGCGATCCATCCGGAATTCTTCGGGGACCGGCGGCTCGAGGTCCTGCTGCTCGAACCCGTTCGGGCCGAGGCCGGGCGGGAACGGCGAGCCGTTGCCGAAGGGGTCGAAGAAGCGAAAGGGATCGAAGGGCGTGCGGCGCGGCAGCGAGCCTTGCGGCACCACCTCGAGCGTCGCGACGTTGGTCTGGGAGCGCTTCCCGCCGGTTTCGATGCTGGCGGGCCCGATGCGGTACGTGCCCACCTTGAGCGCGCGGATCGTCCAGGTGGCGGAGATGCCGCGCTGCTGCACCATGTGGCCGTTGTTGATGCTCACCTGCGTGCGGCTGCCGAGGCTCGGCCCCTGAATGTCGAGCCCGGCCACCGGGGGCAGGCGCGGGTTCGTCGGTGGATCGTCCGACGACGAGAGCGCGGTGAGCTGGAATTGCGTCGTGTCGCCGACTTCGAGCTTGAGGGCGCCGATCTGCGCTTCGACCGAGACCTGGGCCTGGGCGGGCCGGCCGACCACGCTCACGGCCGCGAGGAGCGCCCCGCCGAGGAGAGCGCGACCGCTCACTTGTCGTCCTTCCCCGACGGGCGGCCGCGGGTGTTCGCGGCGCGCTCCTTGGCGTTGTGCTGCTGCAGCGTGGGCGCTTGCTCGAGCTCGTCGAGCAGTCGGTCGTCCTGGTTCTGCTGAGGCTGCTTGGGTTGCTGCTGCGGCTGCTGCTGAGGCTGATCTTGGCCGCCGTCGTTCTGGGGTGAGCCCGCGTCGGGCGGCTGCTTCGCGCCGCCGTCCTTTTCGCCGTCGTCCTTGTCCTTGTTGCCCGCGTCGGGCTCGTTGTTCTTGTTGCCCGCGTCGGGCTGCTGGTCGCCGCCGTCGGGCTGGTCCTTGTCGCCCGCGTCGGGCTGCTGGTCGCCGCCGTCGTTGCCAGCGTCGGGCGGGCCGGCGTCTTTTTGCTGGTTTTCCTGGTCCTCGATGCGCCGCAGCGCGATCGCCCGGTTGTAGGCAGCGTCTTGCCCGATGGTGTCGCCCGCGTCGCCGGGGAGGCCGGGGATGAGCTTCAGGGCGGCGTCGTAGCTCGTGACCGCGTTCTTGTACTCGCGGCGGAGGAACTCGAGGTTGCCGATCAGGTAGAAGGCGCGGGCACGGAGCTCGAGGGGCACGTTCGCGTCCGTTGCCGCCAGCCGGACGATGCGCAGGGCGCAATCGACTTCCGCGCTCCGCTTGGCGAGCTCTGCCTCCTCCTCCGGGGGCCTTCCGCCGTCGGGGGGCGGGGGATCCTCACCGAAGCGTTTGCCGAACTTTTCGGCGATCGTGAAGAGTCCGAGGCCGAGATCGAAGGCCGCGTTCGGGCGCGCGCTCGCGGAGCTCGGCGCGCCGATGTTGCCGTTCTCGCACTTGCCCGTGGAGAGGTACTCCTGCAAGAGGCCGACGGCTGCCCCCGCATCGCCCGCGTCGAGTGCCTCGACGGCATCGTTGACGACCGGGGAGCTGCGCATGAAGAGCTCGTTCGCCTGCTCGCACCCGCCCACGCCGAGCGGCAGGAGGAAGAACGCCGCGAGCCCCGAGGCCGCCGCGCGCGTCGCGCGTTTCTTGCGCTTCCGGCGCCGATCGGGCGGGAGCGGCGGGACGACGGCGCGGTCGCGGCGCCGGGCTTCGGGCACCAGCGTTTCGATGACGAGCAAGAGCAGCGCGAGCGCGAGCGGGTAGGCGAACACGTCGGCGTACACGGTTTCGACGCGCTCGGAGAGCTCCTCGCTCATCAGGTGGCGCAGCCGTGCGGCGATGCTCTCTAGGCCGGTCGAGCCTTTCTCGCTGCGAGCGATGAGCCCTCCGGAGACCTCGGCGATTTTCGCGAGCTGCTCTTCGCCGGCCGCGGACAGCTCGGTCGTGAGCGGCTTGCCGTCGTCGTCGAGGCGCCATCCCTTCACTTGGCCGAGCTCGTTCACGTCGGGGATCGGCTCGGGGGTGCGCCCCCCGATCTGATCGACGTAGATGGTGATTTGGTCGTGCGCGGCGGCCTGCGCTTCCTGAACCGGGTCGCCCTCGAGGTCCTCGCCGTCGGTCACGAGCACGATGACCTTCTTGTGGTCCTTCGCGAGCGGGTCACGCGCGAGCAGCTCGCGGCCCGCACCGAGGGCGCGGGCGATGGCGGTGCCGCCGACGGGCATGTCGTTCGGCGTGAGCTGGCGGAGAAACTGCAGGATCGCGGCGCCGTCGCTCGTGAGCGGGAAAGACAGGGTTTCGCCGGCGAACGCGACCGTCCCGAAGCGCGCGCCCGGCAGATCGTTGATGAGCCGAGCCATTTCGGCCTTGGCCCGCTCGGTGCGCGACGGCGGAATGTCGCGCGCGTACATGCTCTTCGAGTAGTCGAGCACGATCACGATATCGAGGTTGGTGGCTGGGATGACGCGCGAGCCACGGCCGTACTGCGGCTGAGCCAGCGCGACGAACGCGAGGCCCAGCGAAAGCACGAGCAAGACGCCCTTGAGCGCGCGGCGACCCCCGGCGCGCGCCGTCGCGAGCTCGAGCACGAGCTTCTCCTCGCCGAAGCGCTTCACGGCGCGCTGAGCGAGCACGGCGCCCACGATGAGCAGCGCGCCCACGAAGAGCGCGCCGAGCGCGCCGAGCAGCCAGATCGAACTGGCGAACCTCACGGGAACCTCCGGAGCACGAGCGCGCGCAAGAGCGCGTCGAGCGCGAGCAGGAGCACGCCCGGAATCAGGAGGTAGTGATAGAGATCCTCGAAGTGCGCGACGCTGGCGCTGAGCTTGGTCTTCTCGAGCTTGTCGAGCACGTCGTGGAAGCTCGCTTGCAGGGTCTTCGCGTCGGTCGCGACGTACATGTGACCGGTCGTGTCGTCGGCGAGCTGCTTCAGGAGCTTCGGGTTCACCGGGTACGGCACGCGCACGTAGCGCGGCTGCCCGAACAGATCGACGCCCTGCTGGATGATGGCCTCTTCGCCCTGCCCGATCTGGATCGGGTAGATGTGGGCGCCCACGATGTTGGCGAGCTTCGGCGCGTACTCCGGCGCGAGCCGGCCGCCCTGATTCGCGCCGTCGGTGAGCAAGATGATGGCCTTGCTCTTGGCGGTGCTGCGGCGCAGGCGGGCGACGGCCACGCCGAGCGCGTCGCCGATCGCCGTGCCTTGCGAGTCGATGAGATCGGTGTCCATCCGTTTCACGAGCTCGTCGAGCAGGTGGTAGTCGAGCGTGGGGGGCGAGACGACGTACGCGTCGGCGCCGAACACGACCACGCCGATGCGGTCGGTCTTGCGGCGACCGATGAAGTCCCGAAGCACCGCCTTGGCCACGTCGAGGCGCGTCGGGCGGACGCCGTTGCGCGCAGGCGGCATGTAGGTCCGTAGATCCTCCGGCACGTTGTCGAGCACGGATTTCATCGACCCCGACAGGTCGAGCGCGACGACGATGTCGATGCCTTCCTCGTCGGTGCTGACGGGCCGCAGCGTGTTGATCGGCCGGGCGAGCGCGCCCACGCAGAGCAGGAGGCCGAGGCTCTTCGCGATACCGGGCACGTCGCGCAGCAGCACGCGCGGCCCGGCGGGTCCGACGAGCAGCGGCTCGAGCGTACCGAGCCTGAGCCGCGGAGTCCGGCGATCTTCGCCGATCACGGCGCGGTAGAAGACGAGCGGGACGAGCAGGAGGCCCAGCAGGAACCACGGCTCCGACCAGCGCGCGTGCAAGAGCTCGTCCCCGCGGCTGAGGAGCGGGTACAGCGCCGCGAGCAGGGTCAGGCCGATGAAGGCAAGCGCGCCGACGACGAACCGTTGCCAGGACCTCACGGCTTCGGCTCCGGGTCTTTGGGTCCCCACTCACGCTGCTCTTGGTTGAGCTCCGGCGCCGCGGTTGCGGCGGTTGCGGCGGTTGCCGCGGTTGCGGGCGGTGCGGGCGGTGCGGCCGCCGTGCCGGGTGCGGCCGGTGCGGCCGGTGCGGCGGCGGGCTCGACCTCGAGCGCCTTCGGGAGCGTCTCGTGCACGATGTGCTCGGCGCGCACGAGCGCGAGCTCACCGTCCTCGGCCGTCGGCACGGTCTTCGCGAACTTCACGAGATCCGCTTGGCGCAGGAACGTCTCGATGGCTTCGAGCGGGCTCACCCGCGGCGTCATGCCGCGCAGCACGCCGAGCGCCTCGCGCGTCGTGCTCTCGAGGCCGTCGAAGCCGTAGCGGGCGCCGAGGTACTTCCTCAGCGTGTCGGACACGCGATCGAAGTGCTCGGCGAGGCGCCCCTCGGCGATGAGCCCCGCGTGCCGCACGTCGAAGAGCTCCTCGAGCGCGACCTCCCAGGGCGGACGCGGCGGTGGGGGCGGCGGCACGGGGCGCGCGCGGCGTAGCCATTTGCCGACGAGCCAGGCCACGAAGGCACCGAGGACCAGCGCGAGGGCGCCGATCAGGAGGGCGTTTTTCAGCGCGACCCATTCCTCGCGTTGCTGGCGGGCCGCGGGATTCTGGCGCGGAGCCGGGTTCGAGGTGTTCGCGATCGGGTCTTCGATCGTGACCTCGTGAGGGGTCGTGCAGAGCACCAGCACGTCGCCACTTGCTCGCGCGATGCTGATCGGCAGCGCCGGGATGACGACGGTGTTGCGGCCGGGTTTTTGAGGGAGCGGGACGAACGAGATGTCGAGCTTCGTCGTGACCCGCTCGCCGGTCTCGGTGCGGACCAGCACGGGCCCGGCACCGCCGTCGGGATCGGGCAGGAAGAGCCCGGCCCGTTCGAGGGCACGAACGTTCGGGTCGTCGCTCTGGGTCTGCAGCCCGCCGGGCAGCACCGTTTCGCCCTTGCCGTGCTCGAGCGTGAGCGACAGCGTGAGCGCATGGCCGCTCTGCCCTTTGGCTGGGGCGCTCTCCGTCAGCTTGGGGCGCGCTTTCCCCTCCGGCACGTGCTCCCGGCAGGTATCGCTGCCGAGCGCGGGGCTCGGCGCCGCGGACGCGCCGGGAGCGGCAGAAAGGGCCAAAACGGGCGGCGGTGGCGGAGCCGACAGCAGCGGGGGTGGCGGCAGGGCGCTCGCGAGCGAAGGTGACGTCGCGTGCGACCGCTTCGGCGCAGTGAGCGCGGCCGAGGCCACGAGGGCCAAGGTGAGCGACCAGGGCGCGAGGGCTCTCAACGGTGCGCCCTCCGTGCCCGGCGTGCAAAAAGGTCGCGCAGCGGCCCGATGTACGGCCGATCGGTGCGCACGATGCAATGGTCGAGGCCGAGCTTCGTGAACAGGCGAATCGGCGCCTCGCGACGCCGTCGCATCTCGTGGGCGTAGTGCGCGCGCACCGCGCGGCTCGCGGTATCGACCATCACGCTGTCGCCCGTCTCGAAATCCTCGAAGTGGGCGAGCCCCACGTCGGGCAGCTCCTCGTCGCGCGGGTCGACGAGCATCACCGGGATCACGTCGTGCCGGGCCGCGGCGAGCGAGAGCGTCCGCTCGTAGCCCGTCGCGAAGAAGTCGCTCATCACGAAGGCCACGCTGCGCCGGCGCGCCACGCGGTAGAGGGTCTCGAGCGCGACCTTGAGATCCGTGCCCGGCCGTTCGGGCTCGGCCCCCAGGATCTCGCGGATGACCCGCAGCACGTGTTTCTGCCCCTTCATCGGCGGCACGATCTTCTCGACCTGATCGGTGGAGAGGATCAGTCCGACGCGATCGTTGTGCGAGATCGCGCTGAAGGCGCAGAGCGCGGCGACCTCGGCCGCGAGGCGCGCCTTGCTGCCCGTGCGGGTGCCGAAACGCTGGCTGGCCGAGAGGTCGACCACCAGCATGACGGTCATCTCGCGCTCTTCGACGAAGACCTTGACGTAGGTCGCGTTCATGCGCGCGCTCACGTTCCAGTCGATCGTGCGGACGTCGTCGCCCGGCTGGTACTCGCGCACCTCGCGGAAGGCGAGACCCTGACCCTTGAAGACGGACGTGTAGTTGCCGGCGAGCTGCTCAGTGGCGAGCCGGTTGGTCGTGATCTCGATCTTGCGCAGGGCTTTGAGGAGCTCTTTGGGGATCATGGGCTCTAAAACCTCGGCAGTCCGCTGTCATGCGCGGTCCCCGCCGGCACGCCTTACGGAACTTCCACGACCTCGAACACGCGCCGCACGATGTCTTCCGCCGTGACCTCTTCGGCCTCGGCCTCGTAGGAGAGCATGACGCGGTGTCGCAGCACGTCCGGGCCGATGGCCTTCACGTCTTCGGGTGTCACGTAGCCACGGTGGCGCAAGAAGGCGTGGGCGCGTGCCGCGAGGTTCAGCGCGATGCTCGCGCGCGGGCTCGCGCCGTACTCGATGAGCGGGGCGAGGTCCTTGAGACCGCTCTTTTCCGGCTCGCGCGTCGCGAACACGACGTTCACGATGTAGTCCTTCACGCGGTCGTCCATGTAGACGTCGCGCACGACTTTGCGGGCTTCCATCAGCTGCGCGGGGCTCGTCTTCGAGACGGCCTTGGTTTCGCGGGCACCGGTCATGCGGTCCATCACGGCGCGCTCTTCGTCGCGCGAGGGGTAGCCGACCTTCACCATCAGCATGAAGCGATCGACCTGCGCCTCGGGCAAGGGGTACGTCCCCTCTTGCTCGATGGGGTTCTGGGTCGCCATCACGACGAACGGGTCGGGCAACGGGTAGCTCCGGTCGCCGATCGTGACCTGGCCCTCCTGCATTGCCTCGAGTAGAGCACTCTGCACCTTGGCCGGTGCGCGGTTGATCTCGTCGGCGAGGACGAGATTCGCGAAAATCGGACCCAGCTTGCTGGTGAATTCGCCCGTCTTCTGATCGTAGATGACGGTGCCAATCAGATCCGCCGGCAAGAGGTCGGGCGTGAATTGCACCCGTGAGAACTTGGCACTGATGGCGTCGCACACCGTGCGCACGGTGAGAGTCTTCGCGAGGCCGGGCACGCCCTCGAGCAGCACGTGGCCGCCGGCGAGCAGCCCCACCAGGATGCGCTCGACCATCTGCTGCTGACCGACGATGACCTTGCCGATCTCGCTCGTCAGGTCGTCTACGAAGGCGCTTTCTTTGGCGACGACGTCGTTCAACGCTCGTACGTCTTGCATGGCTTCAAATCCTCGGATTCGGGAGGTCGTGGCGCGCGTCATAGCGCGCTCGGCGGGCCCAAGACAATCGGCCCCGGGTCCGTATTCCCGGGGACCTTAGCCCAGGGTCCGCTCGAGCACCCAGCCGAGGGCTTCGAGCGAAAGGGCGGCCGCCGCGAGCCAGGCCACCCCGAGCAGGAGACCCAGGAAGGAGCGGCGCGTGCGCAGAAAATGGAGGGGGATACAGAAGGGGCCGAGCAGCGCGACGGCCGACCAGATCGAGGTGGTGGGCCAGGCGCGGGCGAGCAGGCGCGGCTCGAGGCGCTTCACGTCGCGCGTGACGACCAGCCCCGAGAGGGCGATCGCCGCGACGAACTCGAGGACCATCACCAGCGCGTCGCGCATGGGCGCTCACCGCGTCAGTCGAGGTGCTTCACGAGCTCGAGAAACGCCGTGTCCTCGCCGCCGACCGGGCGCTCCGCGCGGCGGAGCATCTTCGCGCCGCCGCGGTTGAGCTCGCAATGGATGCTCTCCGTGTACGCCTTGAGCGAATCGGTCACGTCGTGGGAGGAGACGACGGCGTCACCCACGTCGCTGAGCCGCTTGTCCATGTCGCAGTGCCCCTCCGGGAGCGACAGGGGAGCGGCGTCGGGGCAGCAGCCCGCGCGGACCACCGCGAACGCCGGCATCGCGTACCAGCCGATGCGCGAGAAGATCTTCATCGCGTCGGAGGCGCCCGTTTTCGGTCCCGCCGAGACGACGAGCCCATGCAGCTTGTCGGCCCCGGCGCGCGGATCGGTCTCGGTGCAGAGCCACTCCACGTCGGGCGCCTTGGTGAACGTGCCCTTGGGGAGGTAGCCCGCCATGCACACGGCGAGCTTGCTGCCGAGGCCGACCTCATTTTCGCCCGTGACGGGCACCTCGCCGAGCTGGAGCGCCGAGGGAGCGGGGGCCGCTTCTTGCTTCTCCGGAACCGCGATCACTTGCACGCGCTTCGGGCGCAGGAAGGTCAACGCGATGCCGGCGATGACGCCGAGGGAGATGGCGCCGATCGCGAACGCTCCGAACTTCCGCTTCTCGGCCGGGGTCGCCGGAGGGCGGTTGGACGTGCGAGCCCCCGGCCGATGCGACGGGCGCTTGCTCGGCGGCAACGGCGGGGGCGCGGGGGGCTTGAGGCTCGGGACGACGGGCTCTTCCCCCGCGTGCTCGACGAACCAGCGCGCGAGCTCACGGCGCAAGGGACGCAGATCGCTCTGTCGATCGGGCCGGCTGCTCGTGAGCGTGTGAATCAGCGCAGTCCGAAGTGCGGCGTCTGCGACGCCAGCCGCTTCAATCTCCTCCACGGTCGCGTAACCGTTGCGAGGCGGCGGCTCACCCGTGAGCATCCAATGCAGGAGCGCAGCGCAGGCCCAGGTGTCGTCGGCGATCGACGGAACGCCACCGGGGGCGCGCTCGGGGGTTCGAACCTCCCCGCCTGTGTCCGGGGGGTAGTAGGCGAGGATGGGTTGCTCGCCTTCGGTCGGTTCGACGATCACCGAGCGCAGGTTGACCCAGCCGTGCACGCCGCCCGCCTCGTGGATCGAAGCGAGGGCGTCGGCGAGGCGGAGCGCCGTTCGCACGGCGTCGACGGACGGCTTCTTGCCGATGGCCGCCAGCCGCTCGGCGAGCGTTTCCCCGGGCACGACCGCCGCGACAGCCACCGAGGCGCCATCTGCGAGCGGTTCGAGCGCGTGGAGTGCCCCGAGGTGGGCGTGCGGGAAGCCCACGAGGGGTCGCAAAGACTTTTCGCGCTCGAGCGACACCGGCAGGAAGACCACCTGCCGCGCCGACCGCGTGTCGACGCCCAGGAAGCACCCGCTGTCACCGTTCAGGGTCTCCTCCAGCCGGAAGTGCTCGAGCAGGGTTTGCCCGATGGCTAGGCCCTGGGGGCGTCCCGCGGCTTCTGGTTCCTCCGGCGGCGTGCTCACTTGCCCGCGAGCGTCGCATTTGCCGCGCGAAAGGTCCATATTCGCCGCCGTGCGGCTTCACGCGGGCACCAGCGGTTTCAGCTACGACGAATGGCACGGCCGCTTCTACCCGGCCGAGCTGAAAGCTGCCGATCGCCTCGCCAGCTATTCCACGCGGCTCGCGACCGTCGAGATCAATAATACTTTCTATCAGACCCCGAAGGCGCCGCTGCTCGAGCGGTGGGCGGCCCAGGTGCCCGCCGGCTTTTGCTTCGCACTGAAAGCGCCGCGGCGCATCACGCACATCCAGCGGCTCCGGGGGTCGAGCGAGTCGCTCGGCTACTTCTGGAGTGCGGCCTCTGCGCTCGGCGACAAGCTCGGCCCGGTGCTCTTCCAGCTCCCTCCGTTCGCACGCAAGGACGCGGGGCTGCTCGCGGAGTTTCTCGCGTCGCTCCCCGCCGCGCTCCGCCCGGCGTTCGAGTTTCGCCACGAGTCGTGGTTCGACGACGAGATCTACGCACTGCTTCGCCAGCGGAACGCCGCGCTCTGCGCTGGTGATTCCGACGAGGGCGATCGCTCGCCGCCGCTCGTCGTCACGGCCGACTTCGGGTACCTCCGCCTGCGCGCGCCGAGCTACGACGCCGCCGGCCTTCGCGCCTGGTCGGATAAAATACTCGCGCAGCCGTGGACGGAGGCGTTCGCGTACCTGAAGCACGAAGTGCTCGGGCCCGACTACGCGATGTTCCTCGCGGCGGTGGCCGAGGGCAAACCCGAGCCGTCGCTTCCCGAGCCGCCCCCGCCGCAGGCGCCGCCACAGAAACCCGCGAAAGCTCGCGCGGTGAAGCCCAAAGCCGAGCCCGCCTCCACGCCGCCCGCCGTGCCGAAACGCAGCGAGTCGCCCTCGAAGGGCCGGCGAAGGCAACGGCGCGGCGGTGGCTAGAGACGAAAACGCCCGGTGCGCCGAAGCACACCGGGCGTGAAGCGGGCGAGCTCCGAGCCTCGCCCGCGCACCGCGCGTCAGCTCACTCCGCCGGGGAGGGGGCCGCGTTGCCGCTCGTCTCGTTCGTCTCGCTCGTGATGCGCATTCCGTAGAAGGAGCGGTACACGAAGAAGAGCATCGCCGCGCCGAAGACGACGGACAGGATGGCGCTGGTCGAACGGTCGAGCTCGATCGCGAGCTCGACGGCGAGCAGGCCGAAGAGCGTCGTGAACTTGATGATGGGGTTCATCGCGACGGACGAGGTGTCCTTGAAGGGGTCGCCGACGGTGTCGCCCACGACGGCGGCGGCGTGCAGGTCGGTGCCCTTCTCGTGCAGCTCGGTCTCGACGACCTTCTTCGCGTTGTCCCAGGCGCCGCCCGCGTTGGCGAGGAAGAGCGCTTGGAACAAGCCGAACAAGGCGAGCGAGATCAGGTAGCCGATGAAGAAGAACGGATCGAGGCAGGCGAAGGAGAGCGTGCCGAAGAACACCGTGAGGAAGATGTTGATCATCCCCTTCTGGGCGTACTGCGTGCAGATTTGCACGACCTTCTTGCTGTCTTCGATCGACGCCTTCGTCGACCCTTCGAGCTTCATGTTGCGCTTGATGAACTCGACCGCGCGGTAGGCGCCGGCGACGACGGCCTGCGTGCTCGCGCCCGTGAACCAGAAGATGACCGAGCCGCCCGCGAGCAGACCGAGCAGGAAGGGCGGGTGCAAGATCGACAGCTTCTGGAGATTCTCGGTGAGCCCCTTGGTGAGGACGACGACGATCGAGAAGATCATGGTCGTGGCGCCCACGACGGCAGTGCCGATGAGGACGGGCTTCGCCGTCGCCTTGAACGTGTTGCCGGCGCCGTCGTTCTCCTCGAGCAGGGCCTTCGCCTTCTCGAAGTCTACTTTGATGCCGTGGCTCTTCTCGATCTCGGCGTGGATGCCTTCGATCTCCGTGATCTGCGAGAGCTCGAACACGCTCTGCGCGTTGTCGGTGACGGGGCCGTAGGAATCGACCGCGATCGTGACGGGACCCATGCCGAGGAAGCCGAAGGCCACGAGACCGAACGCGAAGACCGCCTCCGCCATCATCAGGCTGCCGAGGCCCATGCCGCTCACGTAGTAAGCGCTGCCCATGAGCGCCATCAGCACGATGCCCATCCAGAACGAGCTGTAATTGCCCGCCGTGAGGCCCGAGAGCACGTTGAGCGAGGGGCCGCCCTCGCGCGACGCCGTGACGACCTCGGCCACGTGGCCCGAGGTCGTGGACGTGAAGACCTTGATGAGCTCGGGGATGATCGCGCCGGCGAGCGTGCCGCACGAGATGATGAGCGACAGCTTCCACCAGAGGGTGCCGTCGCCGAGGTCGGGGATGAGCAGGTAGGAGACGACGAACGTGAGCGAGAGGGACACGATCGACGTGAGCCACACGAGCACCGTGAGCGGGGTCTCGAAGTTCACCTTCGTGGCGCGCTCGATGGCGCCCTTCTGGAACGCCTCGTTCACGTAGTAGGAGAGCACGCTCGCGATGACCATCACGATGCGCATCGCGAAGATCCAGACGAGGAGCTGCACCTGCACGGTCTGCTCCTTCACGGCGAGCAGGATGAACGAGATGAGCGCGACGCCCGTCACGCCGTAGGTCTCGAAGCCGTCGGCGCTCGGGCCGACGGAGTCACCGGCGTTGTCGCCCACGCAGTCGGCGATGACGCCCGGGTTGCGGGCGTCGTCTTCCTTCACCTTGAAGACGATCTTCATGAGATCGGAGCCGATGTCGGCGATCTTCGTGAAGATGCCGCCCGCGATGCGCAGGGCGGAGGCGCCGAGCGACTCGCCGATCGCGAAGCCGATGAAGCAGGAACCGGCGTAGTCGCCCGGAACGAACAGGAGGATGCCGAGCATGAGGATGAGCTCGACGCTGATCAGCAGCATGCCGATGCTCATGCCGGCACGCAGCGGGATGGCGTACACGCCGTAGGGCTTGCCGCTCAGGCTGGCGAACGCCGTGCGCGAGTTCGCGTAGGTGTTGATGCGGATGCCGAACCAGGCAACGCCGTAGCTGCCGAGGATACCGACGATGCTGAAGCCGAGCACGATGAGGACGCGCCCCGCGCCCATGTGCTGCAGGAACCCGAAATAGATGACGATGATCGCGCCGACGAGCAGCTCGAGCATCATCAGGAAGCGGCCCTGCTGGTACAGGTATGTCTTGCAGGTTTCCCAGATGAGCTGGGAAACGTCGGACATCGACTTGTGAACCGGCAGGTTTTTGACCTGGTTCAACGTCACGAGACCGAACACGATGCCCAGGGCTGCGACGATGAGCCCGAGCATCAGGAGGTTCGTGCCGCTCATGCCGAGCACGGTCACGGAGCTGAGGTCCGGCAGGACCAGGCTCGCTTCGCCGCCGTGCGGCTCAGCGGAGGCGAGCGACGGGAAACAGAGGACCAGCAGGGTGGCGAGGACGGACGGCAGGAAAGTACCGATACGGCGCAAGACGTGGGCTCCCAGGTGAGGGCTCCGGCCGGACCCAGGCCGG